>Ga0315284_10016125_pt1 | contig 10608 bp, 12 predicted proteins | sample YL17G09_16_MG_FD_203696 | JGI IMG/M metagenome (GOLD analysis project Ga0315284, IMG submission 203696) | Sediment microbial communities from Yellowstone Lake, YNP, Wyoming, USA - YL17G09_16 | ecosystem: Environmental > Aquatic > Freshwater > Lake > Sediment | place: USA: Wyoming | collected...
CAGATTCGTATAATACGGATAACTCATCTGGTAGATTGTCCTGTTCTGTTCAGCCCAATTAAGTCCCTGAGTCTCAGGATCAATGAGTATTACATCTCCAGCTTGCCATTCCAATAATCCGCTAACGATAACATCAATATTATAATCGTTGATTATCTTAACCTGTATTATAGAAGGTGTTTTTAGGCCGTTAACAAATATATATCTTGCGCTGTCGAAATCTGTCACATATTCACCCCAGACAATATGGCCTGCATATTTACTATGTGGCAGATAATTTAATTTTTTGTTGCCTGTCATGTGATAAATAATCTTATCACCTTTATTTTCAATCTTAAAATTATTGCTTAATTTTATCTTAGTTGCCTTAGCAGTATCTATTGTAACTCTGTCATATTCATCAATATAATCCATGCTGCTAACGAAATCTTTAGACAATACTATTGCCTTATCAATGCTACTTATCATGCTTGGCTCTATATTTAGATACTCATTCTTTTTCAAATCGTTAAAAACCAATAGCGTATCATTCAATTTACTCTTTTGCAGGTTCGGTATCAGTTCAGCAGTATGCGAATCATAGCACCTGACACTGATAATATTTTTCTGGTATAATGCTAAATTCCATAACGAAGCGTTATTATACGAAGCATTGGATACGTTCTCGATACCGATACTCCTAATATTATTGCCAGTGCTATTATATTGCGATATGTTCATGCTCCAAATCTCATAATTATCAGAACAGGTAACATTGATTAAATAATTAGTATTAAGCGTATATGTCGTTGCAGCAGTAGGACTATACCATGTGATTGTCGGTGGCGTGAAATCTGCCGTAATCTTCTGGATACTGCTATTCCCGCCTGAGGCAGTACCATCAAATGTCTCAACCCAATAATAAAAAACACCCTCAGTAGTAAGATTAAGCGTAAACTTATTTAATGTGGTATTAGCTATCCTTCTTACTGTAGAATCATTCCACCAGACATAATAATTTACAGTATCACCGTCAGCGTCAGTTACCGCAGTAAAATTGATAGTCTCATTTGTCGACGCTGTATAATCATTCGATACATTGAAATTATTAGTTATTGGTGGTAGACTGTTAGCAACGTTAACCGTTAACGTTTCTGTGCTGTTTAAATTTAATGCAACATCAGTAGCATAAGCACGAAAAAATATTGAATTAGATTTTGTCAGATTAATTTTATATGTAAACGTCGCATTACAAGCAATACTGGAAGAATTTGTATTACTCATATTATTATATACCCAGCAGTTACCTTTTTCTGAAGAATTAACATTTATTGAGATGTTAGTGTTATATTGTGGAGTTGTATTATTAGTTCCAATCTGGACAGATGGTGGCGTAAAGTCAGTAACAACATAGCTATTATATATCGTTTGGACATCAGCAGCAGTAACAATATAATTCTTCCAGATTGCCACATCATCAAGCATTCCCCACCAACGATAACTACTTGTTATTGAACTATAACCCAAATCAATACTTCTGGGCGGGTCATCCAATAAATCGTTTGTATCTGTTGTAGTTCTTCTTAAACTGCCATTAACATACATCTTTTGCTCGTTATTTGTTTCATCAAACGTGAAACAGATATGCGCCCAAGAGTTTGCTACAGGCGTAATATCACTGCATAAGCATTTATTGCCTGGTGTAGTGTACCAATATGCTGAATAATTTGCACAATTATTTAGACAGGTAGCATCCTCAATATCATTCATACCAATAGACATCCTGGCACCTAAATCAATAGCACGTCTGGCTCCTACAGTAGTGTTTGTATAAGCCCAAAAACAAAATGATGTCTGTGCAACACTCATTCCCATAGCTGTATCAGTCCCAAGAGCAATATATTCACTACCGAACCAAAAAGAATTATTCATAAACCCAGCCTTCCAGCTTGCAGCCGTTGCTATACCATTCTGTGCGCCCATATCATCTACAGCAGTAGTTCCAGAAGTAGAATTTAGAGCATACATAAAATCTGGTGTATCTCCGACAGAACTAAACCAAGTATATGCGCAAACAAAACTGCTAAGACTAATGAAAAGTACAACTAACAATAAAATGAACTTTTTTATTGCCATTGCAAACCTCTGGTCTTATACATTACAATAGCTAATAATACTCCAACAACTCCTATAACAATAGGGAAAAACTGGAAAAAAAAGGTAGTGAACACAAAACTTTCTGAAATAACAGCTAAGTTACTGTTTTCTATAATAACCTGATACACATCTGCCAGCCAACTGCCCATCCAAATCATCAATAGCCATTCAAAAATGAACACTATCAAAAATGCTGGGTGTACTGGTATCTGTGAGGCTAATACTAAACTTAATATGCAGCCTACCATGAATATAACTACCAGCATTGTGTTCATTGTTTGTGGGAATTTTGTACTCATTGAAGCACTCGCAGATTTTGCATCAGCAGGGAATATGCTAATATCCTGTACTTTAGCATTTATATGATAAGCCATTAAGCTAACTAATAAAACTATTACAGTTAATGTGAATATTCCTACCATTAGATAGGTTATATCTACAATGCTACCTTTTTTTCCGATTTTTTTCATACAAAATATTCTCCAGCATTTTATTCAATTCTTTAGTAATCTGAAACATGGATTTATACGGATAATTTCGCTTGCAGTTTGCAGCGAACGGAGCGTAAACTCTAATAAGCTTATCATGCTTCATCGCCCATCCTTCTCTTTAGTTTAGTCTCTTGCGCTAATTTTATCGATCCAACTACCATCACATAAACTAAAATAAATATTATCATAAACATGGCAATAGTAAATATCCACCAATATAAGCGAAGATAATTATCTATGCCAAGATTAAACTGTAACGCAAGCTCCCTGAATATTAAGCTGTTGAACCATAAAAACATTATCCCAGCGATAATTATCATCTTACGAATCATATAATCTCCAGCCTTACTATTAGAAAATTTTCGTATAAAGACTGGTAACAAAAAAATGCCTACATTAAACACCAGTAAAAATAATGCTATTCCTGTTGCCATATCATCTGTCCTCCCGCAATAATCTTTCACTTCTAATTGGCAATCTCCCTGACAGCTTTTGTTGTTTGTGCAGTTGATTACATACGGAAAAGTATCGTATTTGTTCAATACCTTTGAAGCATTGTAAGTATAGATAAGATTGTTTATGTTTATCATTGTCTTGGTTGTTATGTTTATACTTCCATCCCTGTTCATTATTCGTATAGAACATATTCCACAGGCCGAGTCCTGGCACGATTCTGTTATTATACAGTCCTGATTCTTCTCGCAACAGATAGCTGCTGCTATTTGAACCAATACAAGCATTATCAATAAGGGTATTATCCATTTTTTCATTTTGCATTTTTCAATAATTATTATTCAGCCAGTCAGTATCTTCATCCCTATCATTTAAATCATCATCTGTATCACAACAATGCACATCTGCAAACTTATCAGCATTGCACATCTTATCTTTTTTGTCTCGTCTGTTTTTTCTTGGCATATTATTTTTTGTTCCCAATTTTTTCTTTAATAATCATATTCTTAATGATACAAATTGCTTCTTTTTCTTTAAAGTCTCCGATTTCATATAATTCAATTAAATATTTATAACATTCATCTAAACTTTTATTTTTCTTATTGAAAATATTTTGTTCTTCTTCCTCTTGACATTTTACTTTAAATATTGTAATATTATCATGTTAATACTGAACAACACAGCCTCCATTGATAGTTAATGTCTGCCAGTTTGTTAAATATCTCTGGCCTGATAATGTGCCCGCACCGCTTACTGTTGCAGCACCAGCAGCACAATTAATATTAGTTGTTAGCACACAATTATCAGAACATAGTATGTTACAAGTTGCACACGAATCAGTTACAACTACATTCTGGTTAGTCCTGAACGAAAAATTGCTTTGGTTATAATTTCCAGACGTATCCCATATTGACACATTGATATAATACGATGTGTAATTTACTAATGGAGCTATGCCTACATCTCTTTGGCTTGCTGAAGATGTTGCATTGCTTATCAATGTCCCGCCTGTGTAATCGTCTGTTGTTGTGTACCTTAACGTATAGTTTGCGCTTTCAGATGGTGTCCATGTTATTGTTGCGCTCTGGTTTGTTGTTGTGCTATTGTATGGGATTGTCGAGAATGACGGTTTTGTTGTGTCTGAAGTACCAACATAATCACCATTAGAAATATTAGTATAAAATATTTTAGTATTATTTTTGAATACCAAATGAATAGTATTTATAGGTCTGGCAAATGATGGATAATTTCCCTTAGCAATCTGAAAATTTCTGAATACTTGTCCTTTATCAGCAATATTATTGAACTGGTTGAAAGGAGAAAATGAAGAACCAGAATCATTGGTATAAACATATCCTGATAATGCTCCGCTTATTACACCAGTAGCATTATCAGCTACGATATATACATTCTTATTCTTTGCTATTCCTAAATCATAATTTCTATATTGATTATAACCGAAAATAGTACTTAGATTTTTTGCATTCCATGTAACTTGATTATTATTTGAATATAGTAGAAGAAGATTATTTGTGTCTGTTAATATATATGACATATCGTCATAAACATCTATGCTAATAGTATCCCCACTAACTAAAGTATAATCATAGATAGAATTTGAAACCCAATTATTTTTATTGCTTGCTATCCTTAGCTGATTGTCTACGACATAAACAATGTATGCACTTCCATCATTATTTACGGCAATATCACATAATAATGTTCCAAAAACATCATTTTCATCTGTGATTTGCACAGTTTTGAAATCTGACGAATTGTAGTAATATATCGAAGCCGTAGTCTGATTAGTAAAACAACATTGCATAATACTATTATTATCTAATTTACATGATTGCCTCGCAACATTAATAGCTGGAAAACTATTAATTTTTGATGTCCATGAAATACCATTATTTTCAGATTGATTTGCATAACCTATCCCGTTAGAAATAGCGTCGTACCAATATGTAATAATTCCTTTACTTGAATTAACTAATACGCCAAAAGGTGAATATGTTCCAGAAAAATAAGGTTTAGATTGTGTCCATACACTTCCATCTAATGTAGAATTTGCAATGAAATATCTATATCCAATGATTAAAGAGTTATCGGAGATAGCTATATCTATTCCAGGCAATACAATATCAGTACCTCTTGTACTATTAACTAATACTGAACTCCACCCCATTTTTAATGCAAACTCTACATTATCAATCTGAATACAATTTGAATTAGTTATATCAAAATTATTTATATTTTGTTCTGTTCCTGAAATAGTTTGTATTGGATATTTTGTAATATCCTTACCAGATAAAGATAATGTTTGTTTAATTGAATTACTTGCATTAATACAAATTTTTACTCCGCCGTTATATGTTGCTGTAATATCTAAATCTTTTTCTATGCCTGTTTTTGTTATTTTTATTTCTGGAGGTATATCTGCAATAAGAATAGGATTTAGTGAAATCTGCTCTGTTTTTCCAGTTCCTGATAAAAGATTATACGGGTCATCATACAAATCAGTGAACGTGTCTGCCCTAACGGTGAAGCTAAGAACTAACAAACAAATCACCCAGAACATAATCAGCGTATAAAGTATCTTGCTCTGCGCTTTCAAATACCAGTCTATCAGTTTGTAGTTCATACATATTTTCCTCATTTGCACCAGTATTGTATAGTTGAACCTATAATTAATCTGCTGCAAGTTGAATTATAAAAAAGTTCAAATGATGCTCCGTTAGATGATGTTAGATTATTTATCGTAATGTTCAATGGTGCTGCTTGAGCAGTTATGAGAGATAAATTTGTCTTGGCAAATCCGCCATGATTAACATATGTAGTTTCATTTGCTTTTGTAAAACCGCCCAAAGTGGTATAGGTTATCCATGTAGAGTTAGTGCTTCTAATTACATTATCGACGGTATTATTCAAACTTGACCAACCGCCCAAATTAGCATAAGTAGTCTGGTTTGCAGAACTGAACCCGCCAAGCTGTGCATAAGTTAATTGGCTTCCAGAGATACTGGTATTAATCCAGAACTGTCCAGTGCTACTATCAAAACTAATATTAGAACTACTACCAAATTGTGACCTTACCCATGAACCGTTTGAAACTAAAATATAGTTTGCCCTGTTCTTCAGAGTAACCTCTTGGCCATCGCCACAGTTGAAATCATCGGCAGTATCCATAACTTCGCTGCAATCAAAACTGATGGTTTCGTTATTGGATCCGTCGTTATACGTTGCAGTAATGCCTACTCCACCATAAATAGCAGGCAAGACAGAATCTTGCATATTCTCTGTGGTATTATATAAATCAGCAGCGCAGGTAAACGTTTCTCCGTCAGCAGTTACCTTCTGTTGCGAATTACAATTAGGTATGCCAATTTTTAAATAATAATCGTCTGGATTAAAATCATAAATCTGCGAATAGCTTAAACTAACATTTGTCCAGTCATTTGCAAACAATAAATTAAACCATACATCTGTGCCATTAATATCTGCTGCGCCACCGCTTGCGTCTGTACCGCAAGATAATAAACCGTTAGCGTCACTATCAATAGTATCACAGTTAGTTAGCCCATAGAAATGTATATTACCACTAACGTTTAGGTCTGTGACATTAATGCTTATCCCATTTGTGAAACTGCCAGTATCATCAGTTAAATCATCAAAGCCTGTAGTCCCCGCAAAGTCTAAGGCAGTAAACCTATATCCAGTATCATCACCTAATACACAGGCCAACGTGTTACAGGTTGCATCAGAACCGCAGCTTATTATAGAATTAACATCAGTAGCCATTGTAGCGAACAACATAAGAATGACTACACAAAACAATATCCATTCAGATAGTTTGATGTCTTTATTTATGTTCATAAAATGTTGCCCTGTTATATAATACGAATAGGTTTTTTAATAAATAGACTATTGCGCTAATCACAACAATAATCCCAAGCATAATTTTCCAGTTCAACTTAAAGCCTGTTAGCCATAATATTATACCTAATCCTATCACAGATAATATTATTATTTTAAGTTTCATGCTATGCTGGAGTGTTACCACCCACTATAATCTTGTTAGCTACACTGTTAAATGCGTCGGCAACAACTAAATTATTTTTAAGATTCTTTTCTTGCGCTTTATATATTAACCAGATTACAAACCCGCCAACTAATACCATTGCGACAATCCCTACAACAAAATAGAATACTATCTTTTGCTGCACGCCTAAGTCTTGATATTTATTATTTATTCTGTCCGCAAGCAGATTATTAAAGTTCTGCCATTGCTGTGCTTCTTCTACAAAGATGCTCATGTTAGCGTTTAGTTCTATGATAACCTCTGGCCGTTTAATAGGCACGAATAAATCCCTGCTAAGTTTTAACAGGTGTATCCCATCATCGTATAATAAGTTTAGAGGTACTGGCGCAAGCCTAACAGCTGGCATGAACGTATTAAACTGTTGCACCCCTTTTATAGTGGCGTACCTGCCATGTGTAACTTTATACCTGATATGATTAAACCTAATCTTCTTTGTCTCTAATATGCTATTCACTTCTTCTGGTGTCTTACCTTTCAATTCTGCAACATCTTCCTTTGATAGTTGCTGGCCGATAGGCTCGTAGATTTTAACTTTATAATTGAACGATTTCCACCACATTAGAAAAAACAAAATTCCAAACGCAACAATGATTATCAAAAAAATAACGATTACGGATACAATATTTCCTACGCTTGACCAGGCAAAGTTTCCAATGCTTGCGCCCATAGAACTAAATATGTCTGCCATTTTATGGTTTCTTCTCCTCTGCCATTGGCTCGTCTAAGTTTTTTTGTTTCAGGTTGTAATCTACTACTGCGTATAATTGCTCTAACATTGCCTGTAACTTTTGAAGCTCAACAGTGAACTTTAGTTCCAGATCTTTCATGTCCTTGCCTATCTGATATTCTTCTGACATTGTAGCACCTACTCTCGTTTATACCATTTACCGCCAATCTTTATCCGCTTTGATGATGTATGCTTCTTCTTATGTGTTGCTCGCCGATTTGGCATACCATAGAATGAGTTTACATTTGAACCCATGCGCATTATCCCTTCTCCGATATTAAATAGCACTGGCCTTGTAACTTTTGAGCTACCCTTAAATGCACTTCTAATTCCTCTAACAAATTGTTTTACCATTTTATTTGCCTCCGATCATTTTTATAATATGTTTCATGCTCCGCTTCCTGAATAGTTTAGGCAGTATCTCAGGCTGCTTCTGCAATAGGTAGCTGCCAATAGTTTCATGTCTCCAAACCAAAGACGGTTTTCTTTTTTGGGTTAAAGTCTGGATGCCTATGCTCCTCGATTTTAATAATCTCACTATCCTTTCTTCTCTCGCCATTGTTAAATCCTCTCCAGTATGTCGGCTCTACAGTATTTTGTATTGTCCAAAAGACATACTCAGCATGAGATAATTGTAATCCTAATTCATTATGGTTTAAATATATGAATCTTCTTAGTGGGTGAGCTACTGCATCCCGCAAGGTTCTTATTACATTCTGTTCTGACCAGTTGCCTAACATTACGTTTCTGTCTAATGAATCTATAAAGCTTACCAACTTCTGTGCGCCAAACAAAGAGACATAACCAGTATCCCATTTTAACGGTTTCAGGCCATCATGCTTATCATAATAATAGCCTGCAAGTTTTAAGAATAAGTTCTGCATTGCTTCTGACCTATCCTGTTGCCATTGGCTTAACTGGATAAGTGCATTGCGTCTATCTATTATTGCCTGTTCTTCTACTGCTGACTGTTGGCCATCTGCTGCCCTATATTGTATTGACTGGTCAATCATGGCCTGCTGCTGCTGTTGCTGTTGTATCTTTCTCATCTCGCCAATCTTGAATGGGTTCATCATTTTAGTTTATCGTTTAGTTTTTATGAACGCTTTCATATACTTTTTAACTTTAGGATGTTCTTTTTACCTCATTTGATTTATATCTTGAATATCCACAGTAATCACAACATGAACCATCATAATAGTTTTGACCGCATCTTGGGCATATCATCTTGTTTATTTATAATTTATATAAATTATATAACCATTATAAATTGTATAACCATTCTTTAGCCATCTTTAGCTAAAATAGGCAGGCCTTTGTATGCAAACTATGCCTCGCCTCATGTTGTTTATATACCTTGCTTTTACTTGTTTTTGTCTCGACGACAAAGGGTCGTATAATATGGATTATACGACTCTTTTACTTCTTCCTTACATATAAAATGGCATGCTTTAATCTTCTTGCACGCATAAAAGATACTGCCTTTGCTTTTGTGGCAAAAGGTATCCAGCCTCTCATTCTTCCATGATACTTTACCCTTTTATAAGGGCTTACGCCAAATTTGCTTCTATATACCATATTAAAAACCTCCATGCTTTTGCATATATCTTATTTCAATACCTGTTAATATCTTTGGAGCTTTACCAAATATCTTACTGCTCCTTGCAAATTCTATTCCAACAAGCGAGGGCTGATAGCGCAGCTTTCGTTTTGATTTAGTCTGCTTCCTTATTTGTTTTAGTATATCAGAGTCTATCCTAAAAAATGGTATGGATGGAGTTTTTATAATTGGTTCTATTATTGGTGGATGTATCTTGTCAATCTTGGGTTTAATTTTTAATAGTTGCTTCTGATATATTTTTGGCATAGGTATTTGTTCTTGGTACTGCCGTTGTATAGTCTTTGTTGTTGTGCCTATTAATTGTCTTATCATCTGGTCAACAGATGGCAGGCTGCTTTGTCTCTGCTGCGGTTCTGATAGTTGCCTTAGAAGATTTACCTGTCTCTGGCTTGTGCGTGTATCTGCTTTGAACATAGTAGAAAACGAAACTGCTGCTACAATATTCTGCATTTCTTTTTCGATTCTTCTTGTGCCTGGCAATGTCCTGCCAAAATATTCTGTTTCTGGCAAAACAAGCGGATACTTTTCTGTTCTTTGATATGGAGTAATGAACGGACTCATTTCTAATTCTAATGCCTGAGCCTGCTGTCTTGTATTAAAAGATAAACCTTCATAGCTTGCTTTGCTTGCTCTTTGCTTTACTTCTGGTGTTTTCAGAAGCAGCACGCTTGACTGGCGATTGCTACTTTGGACAATGTTCTTGAAAACCTTATCTTGTTTTGACGTAACAGGCGCAAAAGGTTTCATTGCCCTGTTTATCTTCCGTTCATTCTTCAACCACTTATCAAAACCAAAATGCCATAGCTTTGTTTTCTGGAATGGCATATCAGTAACAGAAGATGAGTCTGTTTCTATATCTGGTGTTGGTTTAAATTCCTTCATTTTTTTTAATGGTTTAAAGTTAAAGCTGCGCAGTTCTTCAATAGCAAACGGAGTTTTACTTATCAATTTATATTTTTTAGGCCATGCAAACATCTCAGACAGTAGGCCGCCATTCTTAACGGACATCTTGAAAGGTTGTATGGGCCAGAACATCCCGCCAGCATTCTTGACAGACACCTTAACTGGTGAGCGTGGA
>Ga0315284_10016128_pt1 | contig 10606 bp, 15 predicted proteins | sample YL17G09_16_MG_FD_203696 | JGI IMG/M metagenome (GOLD analysis project Ga0315284, IMG submission 203696) | Sediment microbial communities from Yellowstone Lake, YNP, Wyoming, USA - YL17G09_16 | ecosystem: Environmental > Aquatic > Freshwater > Lake > Sediment | place: USA: Wyoming | collected...
GCCTGAGCCGCCAAAGCCTGAGCCGCCAAAGCCTGAGCCGCCAAAGCCTGAGCCGCCAAAGCCCGAGCCGCCAAAGCCTGAGCCGCCAAAGCCCGAGCCGCCAAAGCCTGAGCCACCAAAGCCCGAGCCGCCAAAGCCTGAGCCATTTGAACCGTCTTTAGATTTGACGCTCGACACGATCAATAATGCGAATCTAAAGTTGATCGCTGAAAATGGTGCTTGGTCAATGGCTGAGAAACAAATGGATGACGTTTCTCACGCTAAACGCTTCGATACTTTGGTTGAACGGAGCCTGCATACTCAAATTTTAATGCAGCACCAAAATAATATTCAAGCTGAAGTGTTCATTGGGAAAGTCATTGAAAACATTACATCTATTGATCCCAAAGAATATGCGTATAATGAGTTGATCTTAAGTCTGAAAAAATAGGGAAGTGTATTTGGATAGATCAGAATCGAACTGACATCTGACAGGTTCCGTAATAAAAATAGTTAGTTACGTCTAACTAGCATTTTTATTCCTTTCCGCATTAGGCCATATTATGCTACTAGCTCCCCAAATACACGCCTCTTTAATATGCAATCCAAACGATTTTCGCAATTGTAAAAATCTATCTTTTTCGTTATCATCAAAAAAATATAATTAAAAAGGGAGAACCATGCGCTCATTGTTTGATTTTTTCCGTAAGAAAGAAGACGAGGAATTAGAATGTCCTGTTTTTAATCCTTTGGCTTTAAATTTCAATAATATCATTGAACTAACTTCATCAAATCATATTGGCAAAGAATGGAAAATTGTAGGCATTGAAGAATATAAAAGGGAGTTAGAAAATAAAATATTCTTATTTGCAGATTATTTTCTTGTAAACATCGCCAATAAGACAGATCAAATAAAACTTCGAAGCTATGACAACGAGGATCTTGTAATCCTACTTAGTAAATTTGATTCAAGAGGCTATAATCCTGATCTCCATAGCGTTTTAAAAGATACAGATCAATCAGGGACTTTTAAAATCACTGATGATAATAATGAAGAAGTAGAATTTTTTCGGCTTAATAACGTAAAAAATCCTTGGAACGCTTGTGTTACTAAAATCTCAGATATAGATGGGAATCGAAAATTTACCAAAGATGATCCTGTAGAAAAGACACAGATCGAGTATTGGGATTTTTGGCGGGCAACACAAATCCCCGGATTGCCAATAATAGGTCATACACAAACCGAATATTTCTTCTGCGAAATGGATCTCAACACTGGTTGGTTTACTTTTTGGCGAGGGTTCGATACAGATCCACAGCTTATACTAATAATCTAATAATTGGGGAGCGAAGGCCATTGTAACAAATGCCCATGCTTCCTTATTTGTTAGTTCCATTTCGTTTTCCAAAAATTGAACCATTTGCATTATTTTATAATTTTCATACTGTCCAATTAATTTTTCCAAATTCGGAGAATCCACAAGAGTTTCTAAAGAGACCCCAATATATTTGGCGACTTCTTTCATTTTATTCTCTTCAGGAGTTATTTTTTCTACCATACTCTCAAATTGCTTTTGCTTCTCTTCTGTTACTTTAGTATTGAGACTTATGGATGCTAAAAATAAATCCATTTTGGAATATGGGATTTTAATCATAGAAAAAATCTCTCGGCAATTAGCGTGTCAAACATCTTTTTCCTGTCCACATCTATACTAATCTGAATGTTGGATTTTTCCACTTTTTTACAACCCCAACCGCCTTGAACTCTTTCCAAGACAACATTTTTTTCAAACTCGCAAATGCTTTCATCTATTGCCACAAGACCCGCCAGAGGATCGTGAAACATTTTACCCTCATGCTTTTTTAAATAATCATCCATTACATCTTGTATAAATATTAAACCCACATACCTATTTATAAAAGGAGTCAATTTTTCTTGAAACTCTTTGTCATAAACGACTCCATGGCATATATTTTTAGAAACGAGAATCTTTCTCTCAATCCTCTCGCTTTCAAGAAGATATTTAGCCGCTACAGGATTGCCATTAAAATTATAAGTAGGACAATGGGTTTTTCCTCGAAATTTCTCTAAGCGTTTTTCCTCTGGAACTATATTGTCGCCAGCAAAACCGCCCTGCCCTACCCAACGCTTTAGCTCTAAGGTTTCATCTTTTTTCATTGCCTTCCAAATATTGGTAAGGGCGGCTCCGGTGATTAGGGTGATGTCGGGGTTCTCCCTTATGGTCTTAATCAAAAGATCGTCAGCTTCAATTTCAGGCTTTACAGGCCAAGGATGAAATCTGCCGTAAAAGGGGGAAACGCAAGATTTCAAATGCCCATTGATTTTCCCCCCGATGGGAATTTTATCTCGACCTACGATTTGAAGAATAGAACTCACAAGACCGACTTGCTCATGAGATCCCGGGTGCAGAGTTATGGCTTTTAAATCGCAGGCCGGGTGTGAAACAAGGATCGCAAGGCATAAGATATCGTCTGGATCAGCCGTTTCCATATCGAAAATTAAGGGTATATGAGGCTTTCTAAAGCCATCAACCCAAATCTCTTTTCCAAAAATCATTCCGTACATAAAGAGGTGATCCCATATATTTCATATAAGTTTAATTCATCCACAATTTCATCTGAATATCGGTATCCATACGAGGATGCTAAATTCCTAAGAACAATAGAAATGATATTATGAGTATGCTGGTGCGGCTCTTCCAGTAGATTTTGAATCTTTTCCCTTGCCGCATCTTGAGAGGCAAAGGCAATTGTTCTTAGAGCTTCAGGCTTGTCGAATTCAATCATGCTTATTCCCTAATCCACAACAAATTCTGTAAAATCACTACTAATAGTCTGCCCGTCTATCCTAAGCTCTACCTTTATTCTTATGTCATTATTATGTCTTTCTGCGTTTAGATAAACGGTTATGTTTTCCTCTATAAACTCTCTGATTTTCTGTTCTATAATTCCATCAAAAGTCATGCTTATTCCTCATCCTCTTCCTCTAATTCTTCTTTTAATAATTCTAAATAGACATAATCGTATTTTCTTGTTTCGGAAAGAACCCCTTTTCCAATCATTTTTTCAATTTCAGCTTCGATTTCAGCTTTTGGAAAAACTGGGCATCTTTTATTAACTTGTCTTAAATATGCCCAATTGTCCTCTTTTCCTGCTAAAGAATTTATTAAATATTTTTTTTCACAGGATTGAGAGCAAGATTGTAAAACATATTTAATCCAACCCTCAAGCGTTCTTTCGATTTCCCTTCCGACCGCCCAACCAAGGCAAGGTTTAAGGGAGCCTTCAGAGAGAGTGACCCCTAAGAACCCAGAGAATAAAGTCATTTTAAACTCTTGGCTAAAATATTCCCATTTCATCGGAATTTGAGCAATACCAGAAGGCAAATCATCAGTACAGCAATATCTCAAATCAATATTGGGTTTCTCATTTACATAAGGAAAAAAGTTTAAAATGTGGCCTTGGGTATACGGCCCCCCTGATCCGCCTCTTTCTTTATAAAACTCTTCCCAGAATTTCTGGTCTATATTTCCATCAAAGGCATCTATAAAAGGCTGCAAAACCTTTTCGAGTTTTTCTGCCCACCATCCGAGATCGTATTTTCTGAGATTGCCCGCCTTTTCCTTTAAAAGCTCCCAATCGGCTTTTTCACCCTCAAGAGTAATTTGAGTCATAGCGCAAAGCGTTCTGAGCGTATAGTCAAAATAATTCTTCATGATGTCCATTAACGCAAGGTTAAAGCACGTTTGCTCTAAGGCCAGAGTCGTTGAGAATTTTGGAATAAAATCCTTGACCCTCTCTTCCCCGATCTCTTTTTGCATTTTTTCAATAAATTCGGAGAACACTTCAGGCCAAGGGTTCCCCCCTGCGATATTGAAATCATCTCTTTGGACAATGAGTTCCTTTTTCCCCTCATGATCTACAAAAAATGTTCTGGCCTCTTCTGGCTTGAGATCACAATGTTGAGCGATCCCTTGCGCTATAAGGAGCCAAATCATGTCTGGGGAAAAAGTTATTGGGTAATGGCCGGAATAAGCCAGATCCACCGCATAGATAAAAGGGTTACACTTTGGCTGTTCTAAAATATTTCGGCTGTTTACTTCGTAATCAATGATTTTAGAATCAAACCATTTTTCTATTTCCGTAATAATAAGATCCGAATTTGACAAATATTTTTCACGATTAAACGGTCTGATTTCTTCATTTGTTGCTTTAAAAGTTATTGACATTTTTATTCCTCATTTAACTTTGGTAATTTTATTTTATGTTCGGCAGCTAACTCTTGATAGCTTGATATTAATTGGTTTATATGCCAATGGTCATCTGCACCTTTAGCTATTATAAAATCATTTAAAAAATCCATATTGAAATGCTTAAGTAAAACGCTTTCGATTTCAAGAACCCAATTGACTTTGGCAAAATCCCGATGAATCTTTTTTAGCTCTCCGTTCATTGAAAGCCTTTCGATTTTTTTACTTGATGAATGCTATGAAGTCTCGACCATCATCTTCGTCTAAAATCAAAAAAGACTCAACAAGCAAAAATGTTTTTTCCTCAAATAAATTGAAAACCGGAATATGATGTCTCTTTGCACAACGATAGCCATATCCTGTCCCGCCTGCATCAAAAGTATCAGCATAAGACATAACAAATTGGACAGGCTCGTTCCCTTCTTTCCCTAAAATTATCATCATATTTCGAGCTATTGTATTTTGGATATAATTAGCTAATAAGTCTATGTTTTTAAGGTAACAAGGTAAGCATTGCTTTAGCTCTTCTAAAGCCCAAGGCTCGGCCTTTCCTTTTTCAAAGATTTCCTTTTTTGTAGCTCCTTGTGCAAAAGCTGCATCCGAACCTTGTGCGCCCCCAGAACGGAGCGTCCAACCAAGCCGATCCATTTTTTGAGCAAATTTTGTCATGACGTTTTGGATTTTCAGAGGGCAATTTCTTCGCCCTATTCCTGCGTAAATCATTCTGGGTTCTCCTCATAATGCTTTTTTGAAGATCGCCTGAACCCAATTGTAGCCGCTGCAAGGCCGATCATCATCCCAATGAGAGAACAAGCTATATTGGTCAAAAGAATTTGCTGGAAAGAAAGACAGGTAATGGTATCCATTATTGTTTCCTCTTGTTAAAAATTTAAAAGTACAGTATAGTCTTCTTAATAAAAAATCCACTTGTAAATTAATCAAAATGAATTACAATAATACCTAAATATTGGAAGGAATAAAAATATGAATCCTCGCCCCCTTGATCTAGTGCTGGAAGCTGTATATAAGCAGATCCCAGAAGATTTTGACCACAGGCTCGATATTCGAAGAGAGTTCGATAATATTATAGAAAGCCTACGTTATACCGCTCCTGAAGCTCAATATTTGCGTTGGGAACAGGCTGTAGAAATACTTGTGGCTTACGTTCCGGTAGGAACGCCTTGGGAAAATGAAATTAGGCGAATCATAAACGGTGAAGCAGATTATTTAGAATGTTTGAAATAAAACCAAAGGATTTAGTGACACACAAGACGAAATCTTGGTATTGTCTTACGCACTGGGAAAAGCCGAATAAAACGTATTGTGGGGAGTTCGGGTCTACACGTTGGCACTGGAAAAATGTTACCTGCAAGAAGTGTTTGGCTTTGAAAGTGAATTTCTGACAGTTATGCCCTTGTAGTTTAAAGGTAAAACGGTAGATTTGTAATCTTCAGATTGCAGTTCAATTCTGCACTAGGGCTTACTACTCCCCCACGGTTCTTAAACTTTCTTTTTGATCTTCTCGTTGATGATAAACTCTTGCCGCAAGCGTTGTTCGAGCTTTAAACTTGTCAAACGAATCACCATACAAAATTAAAAAACAGATCTGCTCTCTGGGCTTGAAATGCTCGAAAATTTGGCTCACTTGTGGTTTTTGCAGATTGACCACTTTAAACTCACTTCGCTTTTTCAAAATCCGAACCTTTTCAAAACTTTCTAAAGGAAGAAAAAAGACAGACAACATCACAAGGGGAAAAGCTCCGATATGCTCGAAACCTTTGAACCCCTCGTCTTTGAGAAATTTGGCGAATTTTTTTTCTTCGTCAGTCAACGCTTTGGCTCTCTCAATTGTTGTCGCTATCAATTTATGGTGTAAAAATATTTTACGGCTAAACATTCTGGTTCCTTCCCAATATTCGGATATTGAATCTTATTGCCAAAAATTTGTAGTAATAATACATATTTGAATAAAAAACACAAAAAAAATTAAAGTTTTTATTTAATCTTCCGATAAGTTTGTATGGGGCAAGAAAGCCCCAAGAATTTAAAGGAGAACAGTTAATGGAAATGATGAAAATAAAGGGAATGAATGTTCTTGTTGAAGCGAAACCCGAAGGAGTAAATGTCGTAGAATTCGATTTTGCGACTGATGGCAAATATGGAGATGATCGGGATCTATCGAAAGCTGATTTTGAACTTATTTGTTCTCAATACGGTTACGGGTTTTTTGCTTATAGCCAGCATCATTCTTGTTTAGCAGAATAAAAAAGGGAGCAAAAATTTGCTCCCTTAATTTTTAATCACAGGATCATTTTCTGACTGATTACAGGGAAGTTTCGTAACTTACTTGATAGGTTTCTTTTGCCCATCTTGTGCCTTCCCAGTATGGCATATAACTATACCTTCCCCAAACTTTCCATAAACCTAAACCTGCGGAATAACCTAGATTTTTCTCAAAATAGGTAGCCGCATCTTCGTCCTTGAGCCAACGATAAGAAACGTCAACATCAAGTTTAACCCAATTGTCGAACTCTCTAATTCTGTTCCTGAGAACAACGGTGCCTGTAGTGTTCGCATCAACCGCATCTTTTCCTTCGCCATAGTAAATTGTCTTTGGCATCCACAGGAGCATTGAATATGAATTGCTGTAATAAATCATAGGGCCAAGAATAAGTCTTTGCATCCCGCCCGAATTATGGACAGAAGCAAGGAAAAAATTCTTGAGTTCAACGCCAAACAGAACGTAAGTTGGCTTTGCAGTTTCAGCCCCGACTTCGATTTGAAGATGATTCAAAGTCGCTTTGCCAAAATCTGTCTCTGAAAGCCCTGCGAGTTGTCCAGCATTCGCAGCAAGGCCAAGCCTTAACTTGTCCATTTTTTTCCAATTTGTTCCTACAGACAAATGCCCACTTTTAACAGAAATCCAATCTTCGGAATCTCTAAAAACTTTTGTCGCTGAATCTGAAACATCTTCTCTGGTGTAGGTGTACTTGAAATCTGGAGATGCCTTAGAACCAACATCTTTTCCAACATCCCGAATGTCAAACCCAAACCCAAGCGTTGACATGCTTAATAGAATAAAACCAAATAACCACTTATACATTTTGAAATCTCCTTTTTAATTAAAATGATCCTATGAAATAATCTTAGCTAACAATAGATTTTTGCGCCCCCCTCTGATCCAATACTTGTAAACTTGCACCAAACCTTTCGGAATTGCTCTTATTCTTGTTAGCCATAGACATAAATTGTAAATAGGATATAACAAGATTCGCTTAAAAGTAAGAGGCATTTTCGGCTCAAAATTATAATACCAAGAAAATATATGCCTGTGCAAAATCGCTCTTATAACTAAACTGGTGTAAGTTATTAAAAATACCCCTAAAATTATACTTGGGTTTTTAACCAAAACGACAGGAAAACTGCCCACTCTTAGTAGGTCGTTTATAAAAACGAAAAACCTATAGCCTATAACGAATTTAAGCCACACCGTTGACCTGTACCAAGCAAGACCCATCCAGTACCAGTTATGAATTGGCGAGACTTCCCAGCGCAAAGCCCGCTGTTTCCAGAAGGTTCTCATAGTATTCGGAACTTCTGTAGCCACAAGCGTTCGGTCAAAAAAATCTATTTTATATCCTTTTGCCAAATGGATCAGAGAACACTGTAGGTCATCCCCGATATGCTCCCCATCATGAAATTTCATCATTTCTAAAAAGACATCTATCTTGTAACAGCCAGCCGCCCCTGAAGCCATCATAGCTGAACCCAAAAGCGATTGTACCTTCTTCCCTATGCACATCATTTGATACTCAACCATCTGCCCGTCAAGCAGAAAGCCCGAGCCTTCAACAGGAACTACAGGATAACCCGTCATAACCGCCTCTTTATCCCAAACTTCAATCTTATCGCTCTTCCATCTGATATCATCATCCAAAAGCAAAAAATGAGTGAATCCCTCTTTTCGAGCTTCCATAACCCCATAAACTACCGCTTTAATTTTCCCCGGCTCTTCAATCTCGACAACTTTCAAACGACTTCTTTTGCATTCATTTAAAATCTCTACAGTCTTATCAGTGCAAGCGTTTGGAACACAAATAACAGTGTAATCTTTTGGCAAAGAAGCCAAAGTGTTTAAAATAACATCTTCAGAATTGTGACAAGGAATTACAATCGCAAGTTCGGCAGGCGTTAATTCTTGAGGCGTGTTTTTCTTTCTTTTGATGAAATAAAAAATATTTTCAGCAAAAGTTCGAGAGAAATCAACAAAAAGAGACAAAATAAAAGTAGATAGAAAGAGCCATAAAACGCTAAATACCATACAAAACCCCATTAATTTTAATTATAAGCCTGCACTAAACAGGACGAAAAAGAAAGGTTTTATATATCTTTAATCTTTAAGGCTGTAAGCGTTGTCGATACCAAAGTGTAAAAGCCGGACGAGTAATAAGATCGGCACCAGATAACTTTATTCTAGTCGCAGATAAAACGACAGTAGGATCTACTCGTATATTCAAATTTGGATCTGAAACGCCTCTTTCTCCAATCGTTGTTAAATCAATGAATCCCCACTCAGGAGATTGTATCGCTGTGGCCAAATTAAAAAGGTTCACAGCAAAACGAGTCCCATTGCCCGCCACAACTGGATTGACCTGCGATCCAGCCATAGTCACAATTGTCATCGCCACAGGAACTTCAGCATCATTATCCGAATGCGTCCCATCGGCATTGCTGACTAAATTTACAGTGTGGGTATTAACATTTGTGTTTGATGACCACTCAACGGTAGTCGTATTTTCAGAAAGCCAATCGTTCCTGACAGAATCCCAATAAAAAAACCCTTGATAATAACCGTATTGTACCCAAACAACGGTTCCCGGTGGAACAGGAACAGGCGGCAAATCAAAATAATTATTTATAACAGTAAAATTACCGCTACAACTATGAGCAGGATACTTGATGATTTTTAAAATTTTCAGCCAATCTTTTGTTATAAGATCATACTCCACTAATTTCCAATCTCGATAGTCCAGATCAATATCTTCATTTGGGGGAATAGGGATAGTTCGACCCAATTTATCTTTTCGATAGGGATCTGCCGGGACTCTTAAATAATAAGTTGTTTTTAAGAGGTTTCGGACTATCCCATGCGTGATAACATGAATTGTGGTAACAGGCATTTTATCTCCATTAACACTTAAGGTTTAAAAGTCAAAAGCCTAAAGCGTTAATCATTTCTTTCCTCAAAAAGAATCTCAGATCCTTCATAGGCATCATCAGGTTCGAATATTTCTCGATCCTGAAGCCAATGAGTATGGAAAATATCTCCATTCAAAACTAAGCCCTCACAAACTAAATAAATTAATTCAGAACAATACATTTGAAGAGGGTAAGCTTTCGGACTTGGTTCAATCCCTTTTTCTATATAGTCAATTAATTCTGGTTCCAATCTTAAACTATAATCATAAATTACTTTTTCTGAAGGGAGATTTTTAATAACGTCAAGCCTACGCTTTGCCTCGATAACCCCTTCAGGCGTTAACGCTAAAAAACCCATCGCAAAATCATCTATTTTCGACAAATAATCTAAAAGCGGAAGTGTTCGAAGCCCGCTATGGGTTACATCATAAATATAGATCTCTCCATCTTCCCCTAATAAAACAAAACCAGCATGACCATATTTACAATTCAAAGCCCACTTTTCAAACTTATAAGATAAAGCCTTTCTATCCGCCCCTAAAAAGATAAATAATCCTGTTTTAGACACATTTTCATGGACGATTTTTTTAATTTCCCAGTAGTTTGATACTTCAAATTTTGGATAACCCCAAAACCGAAAAGTTACATTTGCTAACCATTTGCGGGCAACGGTTCTATAAAACTTGGTTTCAGTGAACCATTTGAGGAAAAGATAAGTAGGCTTATTCATGAAAAGACTCCTTTAGTTTTAGCCTTTAAAAGCCCTAAACATTATCAATTTGGGTATAAAAAGTTCCTGTGCAAATATCGCAATCTGTGTACGGTGTATCATTTAGTAAAAGAACTCTGAAAATGGCTCCTTGAGTAGAATTTAAACAAAACGCTTGGAGATAATTGAAAGGAATTACCGTTACGTTTTTTGTTAAAGAACCAAATTTAGGGATTTCTCCTTGGCCTAAATTTGCCGTATTGATTAGATCGTTTGCGTTTCGATAATCAGCCCTCATTTGCCCATATCCAGCTTCAAAAAGATAATCAGGGAAAGAGCCATAAGTCGCTAAATTAGCTCCTGCCCAAATTTCAAACCGGATAGTGTCATTTATAGTCATCCCTGAACTGAATTGAAGCTCGGCATGTTCAACAACAAGTTTTTTTCC
>Ga0315284_10016129_pt1 | contig 10606 bp, 10 predicted proteins | sample YL17G09_16_MG_FD_203696 | JGI IMG/M metagenome (GOLD analysis project Ga0315284, IMG submission 203696) | Sediment microbial communities from Yellowstone Lake, YNP, Wyoming, USA - YL17G09_16 | ecosystem: Environmental > Aquatic > Freshwater > Lake > Sediment | place: USA: Wyoming | collected...
ACTTTGCGAAATTCATTCCTGAACGCCCAGACAATAAAATCTTTTCAAAGCCAGCGACAGAGCCATGTGGAATTATAAAGTTTTTCCCACTTCCAGAGTCGAATATAGGGGCTCTTGAAATTGGAATATTGGCTATTTTTTTATATGGCTTTGCGTGGTCAGTGTAAATTTTTTCCCCATTGGGTCCAATTTTACTCGTAACCCCGAATGTCGTTCTAAAGTTATCTAAAATATCTTTTTCTATTCCCACGGTGCTGCGACCAGTCTTCATTTCAAGGTCTTCAAGGGCTTTTGAAAGGGTTTTTCCTTCCACCTTTTTTTGCACCAATCCCGTTATGCCGCCAATATTTACCGCCCTAGACCTTGGCGAAAAAAATCCACCCAACCCCATGGTTTCCGCTAATTTATCAAAATTGCCACTTCTTCGCGCCTTATCGGTCATATTGTCGCGGCTATCCTTGAGCGCTATTTTTATGACACTTTCCCCGGCATCGTAAACAACGCTTTGAGAGCCAGCGCCAAAAGGCACCACTTCTCGTTTTGTAAATGCCTGTAGTTTTTGTTGTAATTCTGGATGATTAGCGTTTACGCCTGCGAATTTTTCTTTTAAAAAGCTGCTCATTCCTGCAAAATTAGGAATATAACCTTCCGCCAATCTCGTCGCCCCCGCTGGCATCCCATAACTTTTAACCATCTGCTGATTAAAAATGGCGCTTCCGCCCGTATTAGCGTAATTTGGCACCATATACTCATCGCTATTCGCCACAACAGTCCCACGCTTTCCACCCCCAAAATTGAAATTGGGAATTACAACTGGCTTCGCAGTCCTGCTTGCCCCACCCACACCAGCATGAATTGCGGTAGATTCCGCTGCAAGAGTTGGCATCAATCCCTCTGCCGCATTAATAAATCTTTTTGGTTGGATAACCGCACCCGCACGGGGAATGCCGCGCAATGCGCTTGCCCCAAGAAGAGATGAGGAAATTGCCTGTCCAAATTCCGCCGCAACCTTCCTTCCCAATGTCAAAACAACACTTTGAATAACGGCGGCGAGAGCTATGACGCCGGGGCCAGTTAAAACATTGCCAATACCCTGTACTATATTTTCCCCAATGCTCTTTCCCGCGTCAGCGCCAAGATTAGCGCCGGAAAGGAATTTTGTTATTCCCGTTAGTCCATCAACAATCGTTTTTAAAATTGGATTAATGTTGACCTTACCAAAATCAGCGAATAATTGAGAAACGGATTGGCTTAATGAATTAAATGAGGTCGCAAGCGTTTTGTTTAAAATTTCATTCTTTCTAAAAGCCTCGTCACTTGCATTGGCGGCAGTTTCAAAAGCGCGTTGATACGTGCTATATTCCTTGCTTAAATCGCCCAATGCCGCCTTTAAAATGTTAATTTGGAAAACGCCACCGACTTGCTCTGCGACTAAAGCTCTTTGCGATTTGGACAATCCATCATATGTGCTCGCAAGATTCTTTAAAATCTGTATGGCGGGAAGTGCGTTTCCAGAAACATCCCTTACCCCAATTCCAAGCGCTTCCAAATCTTGAAGCGTGCTGGAACGCTCAACTCTTGTAAAAATAGTCTTTAACGCGTTACCAATGACAGCGCCACCACGAGCCGTAGTCTGTTGGACGGAAGTTACAATGCCCAATAATTCATTAAATGATACGCCAGCATCAGAAGCGGAAGAACCAACGCGAGAGATGGCAGATGCCAAATCTCCAGTCGAAACGGCGAATTTTGCATCAACGGCGGCTAATTTATTAAGAATTTCCGTGGAAGTGAGCGCTTCTTTCGAAAAGGAGTTGATTGATGCGGTCAGCGAATTTACCGCCTCTCCTGAGTCGATAGCAGCCAAACGGCTCAAAATAAGCGCATCTCTTAGTCTTTTTGTCGTTTCCGTGGCGCTAAGACCTTGACGCGTAAGCTCTTCCGCAGCTTTTGCCGCAGTTTCGAATGTCTGCCCCGTATTCCTTGCGATGTCGAAGATGTTCTTACTGAACTGCTTAAGACCTTCTTGCGTCTCATTCAAATTGATGTTGATTCTGGCCAATGAACTTTCAACTTCCACCGTTGACCTTAAAAGCTCCTCAACGCCCTTTCTAACTAAATTAAAAGCACCAGCGGCTACACCGAAGGCGACGACACGAGCGGTAGCGGCATCCAGCGCCTTATTAAAGTCTACCGTCCTTCCCGTTATGTTTCCAAGGCCGTTAGATGCCTTGTCATCAATCTTAATCTGAATGGGCTTAATACGCGACCCCACAGCCTGAATTTTTCTTTCAAGTTGTGACGTATCTACACTAGCCGTTAAATTAAATGTCGATGCCATGCCTTTTACCTATATAAAATTGATTATATACTCAATTACACGAGAATAATGCTAAATTCTCTTACATTCTAGCCGCTTCTTCAACTGAGGATATTCCGCCCTTTGCCATGGCCTTTTTCATCATGGGGTCATATGCGTTTTCCACGCCTAAATATGCCATGTCTGCGTTGGTGGCCCCAACGATTCCCACTGGGCCGTCTTTGCCCATTTTTTGAAGGACTTCCTTCACCTTGGCGCTCGCCGTGGCGAATTCCTCAATTTTCTCCGCATCATCGCGAATATTGTCGGGAATTTTCAAATTTTGAATAATTTGTTTAAAATAATTGGCATAGTAGAGGAGATTCAGTTGGTTATATGACAAATAGCACATTGGCTTGCCAAAAAAATTGTTATTATCTTCAGAAACATAGAAATAAGTTGTAAAAATAGAGGAAACTGATAATTTTTTAATATTCTTTTCCGAGAATTCGCTTGAAGTATCTATATAAATTCTGAAAAGGTCATCAGTTTCAGATTCATCTAAATTATCGAATTCCTTGGAGGTAAAGAGTTTATTCTCCAGTTTTTTATCTTTATAAAAAGAAATATAAATGTAGTGATTATACATTTTTTGTTCCGCATATTTTTCACAAGTTAATGAAAGCAACGCCTCCTTTTCCGCCACCATTTCATGATATTTTTGCTTTTCCTTCTCAATTGTTTTTTTATGTTCATCAATTTGAGATTTTAAAAACAATAATTTTAATGTTTTTTCCAAATTTGCAACGTAAGCCTTTTGAGTGGCCAAGTCCCCCTCGTTTTTACGAACCCACAATTTCTTTTTCTCCAGCCATTCCAATTTCTCTGATATCTTCGGCAGCTTTTTCTTTACCGCAATGGCAAAATATTCATCATAGCATGAATCCAAGTCTACTTGTTCAAAGTGAGACAGATGTTTTAGATAGACGGGGCCATTCCACTCCGCTTCGGAATAACCCCGACAGATATCCGCAAAAATCTTGCGGAAATTGTCTTTCATTTTAAGCAGCTTCTTTTTCTATCGTTTCAATCTCTTCTTTTGTGAGATTCGGGCTAGTAAGAAGCAGCGTAATTACGAAAGCCAGCTTTTCCCCGACTTTAAGATAAACTGGGTCATCGCCATCTTCCAATTCGGAAAGTTTTTTTAATTTTTCCTCAATGGTATCGCCCTTAAAGAATGGAGCCCATTCCTTTGAAACATCATCTTTATAATATGTTAAGAAAAGAATAAAATATTCAATAAGTTTATTCCTAGCCTTTGATTCCGCAGTATCTTGATAGAACAATGTGGCGGAATTTTCAAACTCCATAATTTTACGACGAATTTCAAAGATTTCATCAAAAACCTTGTCCCTCTTCGCCTTTTCCTCTTCCGTAACGGCATTGACAGAATATAACTGATATTGCTCTAGCGATTCACGGAGTTTTTGGCGCAATATGGAATACTGCTTTTCCTCATCGTTCGTGTAGACGCCACCCGTATCGCCATATTTTTTGCGCAACGCAGCCTGCGTAATGATACCACGCTCCACGCATAGTGCGAAGTGTGCGGCACGATTCATTTCGCCCTCTTCTTTCTCGTTGCGCGATGGGCGCTTAATAGCGAAGAAAACCGGCTTATCTTCCTTAACCTTTGTGGTTATGGAAATAGTAGCACCATTTTCTTCACGCGTTTCAACCTTATCAACCTCTACCTCATTTTTAATATCAAACTCATAAATTGTCTTTAGCATATATTGTTCCTTTATTTTTTTACCGTTATTTCAAATTTTTTTAATTCTTCTTCAATGTTTCTAATGCAGTCATTGCCTTTGCCCAAAATACGCCGCCTCAACATTTCAAACTTTTGTTCGTTTAAATAATCCGCCAATTCTACATAATCTCTGTATTCTTGTGGAAGTTTTTCCATAAGCTTACGCATGGCGTTATCATGCTCATCGGCAATGTCCTCCATCAATTCAAGATGGCCCTTGAATAAAAGCGTAATATTGCGACGAATTTGAAAATTGACTATATCGGCATCTGAGCCGCCCGACCCCTTTATGTTATCCATGAAATTATTCCTTTTCCTTGAAGCGTTATGCTTCATTAATATATTACACGTTAATCAACAAAATTCAACAAAAAAGCCGCAAATTAATGCGGCTTCAGTGGTTTAAGTTAATTAATTATTAATATCCACCCTTACCAGAGATAAAGAAGCCGATTGATGTATCAGCAGGACCGCCGAGTTGGGCGCTATAATTAATCGTAATATTGCTGGTCAAATCACCGAGATTTGCACCGATTTGTTCGCCGTCAATCTTCATTGACTTTGCGATATAACGAGCAGCAACGGGACCGGAACCTACGCAGGCTGGGTCACGAAGAGAAACGTCAAGGTCGTAAGCAACGTCAGCGCAAAGAATCTGACTCAAATCGCCAGTTTGCATGTCACCGAGAGCGGCAACGATAGAAGCGCTAACCGTAACAGGGAATTGAATTTCCTTTGAGAAGGCGAAACGACTACCAAGCTTTTGGAGATTTTGACGAGCAAGGTCGAAGCTAAAGCTATAGCTTTGAATCTTAAGGTCGCTAATAAGAACGCCAAGAGCGGCATTTCCGATGGTAACTGTAATGTCACCGGGGCGCAAAGCGGCCACGGAACCAGCAGAACCAGACACGCCCACTGGAAGAGTATATTTACGACCAGCGACAACCGCTCCAAGAACTGGGTCAACGGCAAGAAGGTCTTGCTGAATAGAACCCGTAGAAACGCCCCAATTCAGACCTTGAACAGAGGCATTTGCCGTTGGAATTCCACCGACTGCGCCTTCTGCGCGGTACGAGGCAATAAATCCATTTGTAATCTGTCTAACTTGGGATTGTCCCGTATATGTATAAAGGTCTTGACCTTCTGGAGCGATAGCCACGAAGTAATTTTTTTCGTCCTGAGTCTTATCAAGGAAGTTTTTAATGCAAGAAGCGTCTCCACTGACATAGAAACCCATCCTCTTTTCATTAGAAACGTCAGCAACATACCATGAAAAATCAATGGAACTTTGTGGCTGTTCGATAATTTCACGAGAAATAGCGGCCAATTGACCGAATTGATTGATATCTGTTCTACGAACGCTCCAAGCGTCGTTTTCAGATTGAATACGTTGTAATTGCGAGATTAAATTAACACCGGAATTGCCAGAGCTAAAATGTGCGCCGGTAGCGACCAAAGTGGCCCCAAAACCGGTAGCAATTGGACCAACGAAAACGCCTAAAACTGGATAGAATTGTCTGTTTCTTGACATAGGTATAAAAGGTTATAGATTGTGATAAGTTTTACACTAAAAAAATGAGTTTGTCTTAATTATTTAAGTTTCTCTCCTAGGATATCTTACGGTAACAGTGTCAAATTCTATAATAGCGATTGTAAAATTAATATTTCTATTAGTTTTTTCATTCATTTTAAGCATGTGAACGTTGTCGATAAGCACGGTTGGGAGAGAGTTGGCTACCATATTTACATAATTGTAAGAACCGCCCTTAATATCGCCAAAACCATTTATTGGAGAAAGCGTGGAACTTATTAATGGGAAATAACTTCTGGCGCTATCGACCATCAATGAAACAACCGCTTCTTGGGCATAATTGTTGTCACTAATCACAAAGGCACGAATTGTCTTTTCGGATGAATCCTGTCCACCAAATGCAAAAGGTTTATTAATATTGTATGAATCTGTTAAAATAACGCATGGTGCGGCAAACCTGCTATACGTGACGCCCGTTGCTGGCAGCGATATATTTGGGTTCTCCCCAAAAAGGCGGTCCAAATAAAACTCTGTTTCCTCTTCTGTTCCAACATAAACGTTGTATTCGTTCTTTGAAAATGAGCCAATAACCGAAGAACCGATGTTGGTTGGGGAAAAGACGCGTCCATGAATATAGTCAATTGTAATGCCGCTATTTCTTGTGAGGAATTGGCCAGCCGAATTGGAAACACCGCTCATTACAAAAGCCCCAGAGACCGATGAATCATAAACAAATGATTTATATGGAAATGCGTAGCAAACGCCCGTTCTGCTAGGCTCTGGCTGTAAAAATCCAGTTTGATTTGTATAATTTACATATCCCTGACCATTATTCAACACACGATTATTGAACCATAAATAGAAACTGCTTAAAAGTTCGTTGTTAAATTGTGATTTCATCTGTTAAAATTGCGCAAATTTGCCATAAAATCTTGAATCATCTTTGTGACGTATGGAATGGGCTTTACGGCATCTTCTCTTGACGCTCTAATATTCCCCTTGACTTGAATGGCGGTTCCGCTTCTGCTATACTTTTTCAAACGACCACTATCATCAAAAAGATAATGTTTAAAATTGCTTATACCCTTTTCTACCATGTCCAGAAAGCTTCGTGTAGTCCACTTTACAAGTTGGCCTTGGGAATTCAACTCTTGCAACGTTGGAATTCTTGTTTCCAGAGTATAAACCAATTTATCTCCACCCCTTGATTCCCTTCGAACGTGTCCCTTGGTAATTTTATTGTCTAAAACCCGCCTAATTTCCTTCGCGGGTTCCACCTTTGAATCAAATCCAAAGAATGAAAATAGATTTCCACCCTTTGCTGTATCAATAATATTTGATTTTGCAGATGGCCCCTCATTCAATTCCACCGTGACCGGATGATTATCAAATTCAATTAATAGATTTTCTTTTTCTTTGACAAATTTGTCATTTAAGATTTCTTTCATGCGCGGAGCTATGATTCTCGCCTCTTGTTGCGAAAGTTCGCGTCTTAATTGAACTAAATTTACCGTAGCCATTTTAATTAAGTCTTTTTAATGTAAAATCGTAAAACTGTGGGTTGAATAGTCCATGTGGGCGTTTTGGACTTTCAATGTTAAATATATCGCCATCCAGCATGACGCGTGTGGCGTCTTTCATGAACGCTGCGCCCGTTGCGTCCAATTTCAACCTGACATCTCCAAATTCCATCTCCACATTCAATTGGTCGCCACCCTTGCCAGCAACACTACCAGCGACTTTTTGCCTATCTTGTTTATTCGCGTATTTGATGCGAGCCTTGAATACGCCGGAAACTGGAATAGATTGGACAACATCGTTTGTTGGAGCAGATTCCCAAATAAAGTTATTCTCAACGTTTGTTGAAATTGTAATTTGTTGGGCGCTTTTAAACATCACAATGTCGCGACCAAATGTATCGTGCAATTGTGAAAACGCCGCTTCTAATGCGCCTTGTTGAGATGGTAGGATAAAAGATGACATATTATTAATAGCTCAAGACGCCGTAAAATTCAAAATCAGATGAAAGCAGAAGATTATCTCCCTGAGAACTTCCGCTATTTGAAAGCAAGGTGCGCAAATAACGATAATAAATAGTTTGACCAGATACAGCAACACTTGCCGACTGTTGCGCCGCAGCAATTGATGTATTATTAGTTTGGGTATCTAAATCGGTCCAGTTTGTGCCATCATTGGAGCCTTGCAATTTCCAACTTCTTGGAAAAGTTCCACCATTTGTTAGAACCCCGCATAAAACATAGTAATTTACCTTTAAAGAGCGTCCCGCTCCTAAATCTATTGCATTCCATCCCCCGGTGCCTAAATTTTGAGTCCAGCTATCTTCATACGCTCTACTACACATATCAGTTACCGTGCCAGTATTGACCGAACTTCTAGTCACAACAACTTTTCCAGATGTATGTGGATTTGTAAAACTTGTTGTCAAATAATCTGTTCCAATATAATATACCGCGCCATTAGTATCAAAAACGCTACTAAAAGTCAGTGTCACGGAATTTGCTGGGCCGGGGACCGCTCTTTTTCCTCTTCTCGTTATTATGATATTAAACATGTTTAGTATCCTACTCCAAAAATGCCAATGGAAACCCCAGTGACGCCAGTTAATAATCTGTAAATATCTATCCCAATCCTATTCATGCCAGAAATGGTTTGGTTGAAGCCGCCTTTACCCGTAAAGAAAGAGCCGCTGGCAAATGAAAATGGCGTAACCTGATTCTTAATGTTTCCCGTATCTCTTTGATAAATTATTCCAGTTAAAACACCAGCAACACCAGTGATATATGCGCCAATGGCGTATCCCGTAAAGATAAAGTCCCTAGAGACGAAACCCTCAATTAAATTCAATCCAGTTGCCAAATTGGTTTCATCAAAGAAGAATGAAATATTAACAAAGTTTCCTGTAATTCCATTTAGAAAAAGAGGATTTGTATTCAATGTGCCGGATACATTGTAGGTATTGGTCATTGACCCTGAAGAGGTGGGATAAATATTATTTGTTCCCGTTCCCGTAATATTATATGTATTATTGGTGATGAACTGTGACGTAACGCTGCTTCCGCTGATTAAAACAAAATTACCAGATTGAATGACTAAAGTGCCATTCATTCCCGTAAAGTTTGGAGCGGCTATTGCGCTAGAACCAGTCACAGAAACATTGGAATTGCCGCCGCCGCCAGCGCCGCCACTTATGAGCACAAAGTTGCCAGATTGAATAATTAGCGTGCCACCCATACCCGTGAAATTAGGCGTCTGCATGAAGCCGCCTGTAATAGAAACGGCGGAAAGGATTGCGCCGCTGGCTACGAGACGACCCGAAAGGTTGGTCGAGTCATCCCATGCGCGTCTGCCTGACGCGTTGAGATTGCCCGAAAGATTGATGCCATCACCATTGTTGGAGGCACCAGCAGAGCCACCAGCACCAGAAATCAATACGAAGTTTCCTGACTGAATGACCAAGGTTCCGCCCATGCCCGTAAAATTAGGCGTCTGCATGAAGCCGCCCGTAATAGAGACAGCGGAAAGGATTGCGCCGCTGGCCGCGAGACGACCACTTAGATTGGTAGCATCATCCCATGCGCGTCTACCCGACGCATTAAGCCTTCCCGAAAGATTGATGCCGTCGCCGTTATTTGCCGCACCGCCAGCCCCAGCACCAGAAATTAAAATAAAATTGCCAGATTGAATCACCAGCGTACCGCCCATTCCGGTAAAATTTGGATTTTGGATAATAGACGAACCCGTAACCTTTACAGCCGAAAGATTCGCCCCAGTCAAACCAAGATTGCCGGAAAGAGTAACAACGGCACCACTTAAAGAAACAGAATTCGCCAAAATCTGATTATCAACATATAAACGAGAAGTAACTTGTCCCGTCAAACCAGAATAGGGAACATTGGGAGAAGTATCAAATGTTTTTTGCCCACTTACGATTTGAAAACCGCCCGACGCGTAAACTACATTGACCCCAAGGTATCCGCCCACGCTTAAATATGAATTTAATTGACCAGAAAGGCTGGAGCCAGCAACGCCAGTCACGAACGCCGTTAGCGATACTTCGTCAATTTGTTTTGTATAAATTTTCATTGTTCCTTAAAATCCCTGTTCCTTGGGCCTGTTGGTTAAATTATATTAATTGATTGGGGGCGGGGCATAATCCACTGTTGATGGTTCAGAAGCGTTAACGCGATACGCGTTTGTCAAACGTGTAATTTCTTCATCGGCCTGCTTTTTCAAATCCTTATATACTTTCGCCACTTCCGTTTGGCTAGACCTTGTAATCTTTGAATCTCCATCTCCAATAGAAGTCCAACTAATATCGGTTCCACCGATAATTTGATTAATTTTTCTAGAATAATATTCAGAAATATACATTTGAGAATAAAGAGACTGTTCATTGATGCCAAGTTCAGGTGAAATATCGCCACTAACTATTGAATATGAAGTATTTATAGAATTGTTGAGTCTTCCCAAAAAGCCCGTGCTGACAAGCTTTGTCTGAATGGATGAAATAGAAACATCGCTTGGAGCGCCCAAGTTGTTATATATTAATGTTGCTAAATCTGTTATGTATGCGCAGGCCATGGTGAAATTGGTTTAATGTATTATATGCTTAAAGTTACACGAAATATTGAATATCATAGGTATTAATCGTAATCCCCCAAGGCTATAAATTCTGTATTTCTAAATGTTAGATTTGGGGCGATTTGCAACCACCCCGCGCCATCTGTCGTTTGAGTTTCATCTATAGGTAAAAGCGGCGCTGCCGCACCCCACTTTGCTGCGGCCTGTGGGGTTGTTCCAGCGGTTGAATTTTGATATCCAATTTCAACAACAATCCTGTCACCCTCTATCGCCGTTAGGGAGGTCAAGGCGGAATTTGTAATAATGGTTTTATTTCTACAAGTGGCACTGTTAACAAACTCCAATGTCGGTCCATAATTTC
>Ga0315284_10016130_pt1 | contig 10606 bp, 15 predicted proteins | sample YL17G09_16_MG_FD_203696 | JGI IMG/M metagenome (GOLD analysis project Ga0315284, IMG submission 203696) | Sediment microbial communities from Yellowstone Lake, YNP, Wyoming, USA - YL17G09_16 | ecosystem: Environmental > Aquatic > Freshwater > Lake > Sediment | place: USA: Wyoming | collected...
ATCCACTACCTCTTCCAGGATCTTCTCTTTGTCAATAAATCTATGGTTAGTTCCGTGTGCGGAATCGTATGGTAATATAACTCTCGCTAATTCGCCAATTTCTTCTACTAATTTAAGTCCTTTTTGTGAGAGAGTCTTCTTATCTTTTATTGATAAGTTCTTTATAAAATCTTTTATCGTATTCATTACGATTATATAGATGACATTAGGTTTAGTTTAATAGTTGATCTATTTTCCTGTCTCTATTGAGTGTCTTATTTATCTCTAACCATGACTCATGGCCTTTTAAATCGAGTATATGAATTCTATCAATTAAGGAGTCCCAAGAGTAGAGATATTCATTGTATAACTTGGGCTCCTTTATTACGCTATCAAGATTTTCCAAAAGACTTCTGTTTTCTTTGAAGTGATTTGGCCATATTTGTTTCATATGAAACAGATCAACAAAGAATAACTCACCACACACTTCAATTAAAATTTGAGCTGTTGATACTATTGAATCATATGTCAAAACTTTTGCTACTACATTACTGTTCTCCTCAAAATATTTAATAGAATATATGTCTGATTTTATATCCTTTGATATTTGGAAATAGTGGTTCCAATTTCTATCTAATGGACTAATGACTCTACTTGAATGTGTGGTTTTTATAGCCTCATTATATCTATCGATATCTTCTTGTAAGACGTATTTGTCTAAATATTTTACTCTAAAAACCACTGATTCTTGTTATTATTTGCTTTAGATCACTGTCATGTTTATTCTCGCTCAATGACCACCCACTTTGTGATACATGACCGTTCGATATATTGTAGTAATTGGAGGATAGTTTATATTTCTCTTCCAAGATATATGATAGATTTGCTATTCTTCCTGATTTGGTTTCAACGGTTGATGGCTCATCTTTACATATTAGAGTTATATTTGTTTTTAATACTCTTGTCTCCCCTCCGTATGAACTTGTTATTCTAACAAGATGTGAATCTATCGAAACATAGTAGTCTCCTGACGGGTCCTTTTTTATCCCATCAGAGAACTTATACTTATCACATATCTTGAAGAGAGTTTTTTCATCAACTATAAAATCCCAATCATCTGGTTTCCTACTTAGGATGGGCTTATAGTTATTACCATAATCAAATTCATAACACTTCAGTGCTCTTGATCCAGTTAGGACCGCTCCACATTTCAATAAGTCTTTGACTATTTTATTTCCTGGTCTAGCAAAAGAGAAAAGCCCTCCTATCTTAGGTGGACTTATCTTTAAGTTTATTTTATTTGTTATAAGATCTAGTTTAATATCCCTGAGATGCTTTCTATAATCCATTATATTGCGTTTATCTCATGAATACTTCTGCGATTGACCAAACTACTTATTGCCTTGGCAATGAGTCTATCACATGATACGATAGTTAATTTTGATGGTTTTGTTAGTAGATTTGGTTCTAATGAATCCGACACAAGAAGCTCGGTAAGTTTTGAACTTTCTAAATTCTCATATGCTTTACCACTTAGTATACCATGTGTCGCAATGGCTCTAACTGATTTTGCTCCTTGTTCCATAACCAATTCACTTGCTTTCTTTAGAGTACCAAGTGTGTCCGCCATATCATCTACAATAACAACATTTCTTCCCTTAACGTCACCAACGAGTTCCATGGAATGGATCTCATTTGGTTTAATACGTTTCTTGTTAATCATCGCGAATGTTGCGTCAGGAAATGCTTTTATAAAATCAGAAGCTCTTTTTACCGCACCTTGGTCAGGAGCGAGTATTGTTAAGTCTTCTATATTATGATGTTTAATGTAGTCAATAAATATTTTATTACCATTTAAGTGAATAACTGGAACGTTATAGAATCCTTGAATAGCTGATGCGTGTAGATCAATTGTTATAATACGTGTCATACCAACCTTTTCTAAAATATCAGCCATTACTTTAGAACCAATTGATGATCTAAGGTGGTCAGTTTTATCTTGTCTTGAGTATGATTGAAATGGTGCGATTAGAGTGAATGATTTACACCCCGCTCTTTTAGCAGCATCTATCACCAATAGCGTCTCCATTATGGAGTCCGATGTATTGGTACTTTGTACGAAGAAGACATCTTCATCACGAACCGTCTCATTGAAGAGCGGAAGTATTTCTCCATCTGAAAACTTGTCAATTTGCAATTTACCTGTCTCGATAATTTCCTTTGGGTATGTACTCTCATTCAAGAGAGAACAAATTCTTTTTGCTAGAGTTTTGCTTTTTGTTCCGTGAAATACTTTCATAGTGATTTATTTTTATTTTTTATTTAGAATAATATCAATTGCTGAGTTACGAATTTTTGTTTTTATTGAGGCGAATCTTCTTATGTGTTTTATAGTTGTTATCCAGTGCTTTAGTTTTAATGTTGGATTGAGTATTCTTTCTCTTCTGCGTGTGATGTGGTTGTATATTGTGATTAGTTTTGGTCTACTTTTATTAGACCATTTTTCCCTCTTCCATAAGAAGAGTATATCATATTGTTTTGTTTTTGAAAGAGAGTTGAACCAAACAAGATTAGGTCCCATTTTGTTCTTGAAGGAATTTAACTCCTTTAGATGTTTCTTGTCTGTTTTGCTCTTTAGAGATTCCATATACAAATATACTAAATATTATAATAGTTTACAAATTTTTTGATGTGTCCCATCTGAGTAATAGTATATTAAAACACCATCTGTATCTGAATTAACCTCTTGTCCCATAATATTTGTTATTTTGGTCAAAGTTTTGCCTTCTCCATTGATTCTATTATCAATGTCAATTATAATAAAGTACTTATATGATCCATCAAGGTCTGTTTGTTTTAGTCTATAATAGTTTATGGATTTGTTTGGTGTGTAATCTTTATACTCGTAGAAAATGGGTGTGTTTGAATTTGCGCTACCATCTAATTTGGATATAGACTCCCAGTTTAATCCATCGGTGGATCTTTCGATTGTGTAATAATCATTATTGGTCTCTGTCGCACTTACCCAAGTTAATAGATTATACCCGTCCCTTTTGTATCCATTAAAGGAAACTATTTCTATTGGTAATGGACAAGCGACAGTATAACAAACATCAAAGCTAGGGCGACGAACACCAACTTGTAGTGCTGCGAAGTATGGGTCTACATACTCTCCTTCTGTTATCGAAAGATTGGCATCAAATGCATATATAGTTGTACCAGCAACTCCCGCTCCAGCAATATACAGATGTCTATTGGCTATTACGTTATCACTTCTTGTTAAATAAAAAGATTGGGACCCACCAGCTGGTATTGTGATATTAACTGCTATGGGTATTGCTGTTGGTGCTGTAACCGATGTTCCTGTCAGAGTTGCGAGATTTCCAACAAGTATCCATGCACCAGCCGTTGTTTCAAATCCAATAAATGTTCCTGTTTTTGTATAAATTCGATATCCCGCAGTTCCCTGAAACCTAGCTTCAAAACTATTGATTGTTATAGGACATGCATTTGTATTGATTATTCTAACCATCCAACCAGCCCAGTAGTTTAACCAAGCAGGGTAACCAGTTGATAGGAAGGGAGTACCACATGAGGCAGTTGTTGCCTTCATTTGATAGTTCATGTTGGGGTTGCTATCTATGACATCACTTACCCAATCTGTCTCTCCAGCGTGTAATGATATTTGTGCATTTGAGAATATACTGGTTAGTAAAAGTAATAGAAGTATGAATTTTTTCATAGATTATATATCTGGATTTAATTTGTTAGTTTAGTATTTCTTTCAATTTTCTATTCCTATATTCCGATATATCAAAACTTATAAATTGTGTTGGAAAAAGTAATCTGCTTAACACACCATTCCGATATGTTAGGGTTATATTACCATCGACTTTTATATTTATCTCATCACTAAGTTTCATCATCCCTATTGGTAGAAGATTTTTGGCGTCCCAAATTATCTCATATCTACCACATCCATCAATATTACTTAGTAATTTGTTCATAACATTGTCGGATAGTACTCCACTGGTTTTCTTACCTCCGCTTAAGTGGAGGTTTAACTTTGTTGATAATTTATGTTTAATATAATTCATCATAGATTGGATAAGTTAGCAGCTGAGTAGTTTATTGATTTCAGTACTTTATCATCACCGTTTCTATAAACGATATACTTACCATTTACTTCTTTGTAGTATCCTTCCGTTCCATCTTTTTGTTTATAATGTGATAGTGTTGCGAGTGCCTCTTGAACCGAACTACACGCTTTACTCATGTTACTCCTTTGTACCTCATTGAATAGTTCTACAAACTTATCACCAAGACCAAATTCAAGAACAGCTCCTGATAGTACATATTGTAAGTCACACAGAGCATCAGCTATCTCAACAATATCCCCATCCTTTATAGCTTGTGAGAGTTCATTTAGTTCCTCTTGTAAGAGGTTTATCCTCAATTCACATCTTTGTGTTGATGGTATCTGTGGTGAGTTTAATATAGGCGCGTTGAATGTCTTATGAAATTCCGCCACCTGATTTAATGAGTCTATTTTTTCCATTCTGTCTTTTAAATTTGATAGTTATATTAAAAATATAATATATAGTTTATGTGAATCAAATAATGGAAAATAATATATAGTATATGAAATATGTGAGAAATTTTGACAGTTTTAGAAAAAACAAACCCGTTAACGAGGAATTATTAGGTGGATTGCTTAATTGGTTTAAGAAGATGTGGGACAAGGCTGTTAAAGATCTTGAAGCGTTGGAAAATGATCCAAATGCTATAAAGGATTGGGTTATAAAGAATGCCTTGAACCCTAAAGATGATACAAATGTTTTCTCACAAGTATTAAAAGAATTTGAAAAGAAGCCTACTGCTAACGATCAAGACTGTTTAACACTAGTTGATAATCTACTTGATCCTGAGACCGGATCTCTAGGTAAGCAAGGCGTTGGTGTACTATTATCCAATAAGGCATTACAAGGAGAAGAGTTGAAAGCTAAGAGAGCGATGCTTGAGTATATTATAAATACTGCAAGAAATCAAACTATAGCTAAAGTTAAATTTGCTGGAGGTCCAACTGATGGTAAGGTAGATCCTAAGAAGAAGAATATGAATCTTACCGATACTACTCATTTACCAGATTTAAAGAAAATTCTTACTGCTGCTAAGACGGATGAGAAGAAGAAGAGAGATGAGTCTCTTAAGTGGGTTACTACTGTTTTTATACCGATGATTCAGAATTTTGTTAAGGCTATAAAAGAGGATGATATTAGAGCTTCGTTGACAAAACAAGGTATAGAGTTAGCAGCTACTGCTGATTATAAAGAGGGTGATACTGTCATTTACAAAAGAGATAAATTTAACGAAGATGAGTGGAGTAAGGTTACTGATGAAGATAAGAAGAAACCTACTGAAGGTCCTATCAAAGATATGATTGACAAGGAAATGATAGGTATTGATAAGATAGAAAAAGCTGAAGGTGATAACATAACATTCAAAGATAATACTGGTAAGGACTTTATTAAAACAAAGGAAGATATCTTGAGTAAAAGTGCTGATGAGAAAGGACCAAATGCTCAGGAGTTAGCTAAGACCTTGGGTGAGATAAAGGCGGACGAAAATAAAATGAAGCAAATGAACACACTTGCTGGTATAGTAAAAGACCCAGAAGCTAATAAAGATAAAATGGACCAGCCATTAAGTAAAATCCTTGGAAATTTAAAAGATGATGAAACTAAGTAATTTCAAACAGTTTAATGAATCAGAAGAAACTGAATCAACTATTTTATCTCAAGATGAGATAAAGGATGTTTTTGCTGATCTACTTGATGAGGGATATGGTATTAAATTCCATAGTCATACACCACACTATTCCTTTTTTGAACTTGAAAAATCCTTAACTAACGAACAAATGGGTGTTCTAAATAAGAACAACACCTACGGATATACCGATATTAAAAATATTGTTGGTGAATATAATAAGCTATCACTACTTGAAGGTATAAAGGGTATGTTGAATTCAATGGGTTATATCATTGGTTTTGAATTTGAATCCAATCTTACCACAACATCTGATAGGACTATTAAAATAATTTGCCATTTGGAATATGACGTTGATTGGGTTCCGGAAGAGTTATCAGAAGATGATATAGATGAGCTTGATGATGAGGAGTATGATGAATACATGAGAGGTCAAGGATATAATATATAATTATATGAGTAAAGAGAGAAAAAAACTCGAAAAGATATATAATAAGATTAACTCCATTGCGGTTAAAGGTAAGGATAATGTATTTGAATATTATAAATATATTGATGAGTTAATTGATAAAGGAGAGTATGGATACCTTGAACAAGTATTAGCATATTATTATAAATTAGAAATAATTGATGCAATAGATGTTTCTCTTGTTAAGAAAAATACATGGAAACCAATTCTATTTAATACAAATACATCTTTCTCTACAAAGCTTAAAAAAATGTATGATACCAAAAATGTATATCAAATATCAAGTAATATATACACGACTGGGTTATCATCATCAAGTATTCTACTTGGTAAAATAAATGAGATAGATACTTACTCAACTGATAGTAAATACCTTCAAGATAATAAAGATTTGGCTAAATTGCAAGGTAGTCGTATAATTTTACTTGATGTCTATAAAGTCGGATCACTAACCGCATCTCAGATAACTGATAATAATACCGACCTATCATCTGACCAAAATCTACTTAATAGATATACAACAGCGGTTTTATACCTTTTATCCTAAACAAATATTAGTAATTTAGATATAATTCTAAATTAAACCCAATTAAAATGAAAATTTACTCAGTTGACTTTGAACAAGTCGTTAAAAATTACAAAAACTATGTTTCACAGATGCTCGACCTTGATCAAATCAAGATGACTCATCAAAATGAAATGGAGATATTCAAAAAAGAAATGGAGTCAATAATAGCATCTGCTAACAGTGGTTTGATTATTGATGAGAATACACAAAAGGCGAATATTCAGCGATTCAAAGACCTTCAAATGAATGCTTCTAAAAAGGAAAATGAATTTAGAACTAAGTTCACCGAAAGGCAAAATGATATCATGGAGTCAAGCTTTGAAGAAATATCAGAGTTAATAAATGACTACGCTAGTTCTGAGGAGATTGATATGATTGTTAGTAAGTCACAACTTATTTTCGCGAAAGCGGAGTTTGATTTAACCGATACGGTTATTGGTGTTCTAAAGGAACGAGATCTTTTCTATGTAAATGAAATGGAAAAAGAGAGTTAATCACTCTCTTTTTTTATTATCTGGTCTATCTTCTCGTTTCTATTTAATCTTATCTTAAGTAAATCCACCACCTCAGATATTTCCCTCTCGTATTGAGGGTTATTTGCGTATGTTAGTTTCTCTTCTTTGTCTGGTATTATTTGTAATATTGATGATCCTCCAATGAAAAACATCACACATCCAGTTAGATGTTTATATGTGATATCTTCCTTACCTATTCTATCTCTAAGCATATCGGCTAACTCATCGAGTAGATTATTATCAATTACCTGTTGGAATAAATCCATCTAAAAATCCTTTTAGTTTTTCTCTCATATCAACAACTGGTAAAATTGTAGCATCCTCGTCACCAGGTCCTATGTGCACAATATATGCTCCCCCGATTTCAAATCCCCATTCCTCCAATATAAGAGAGTACAGAGATAGTTGTATTGAGTATTCATTGTGATGATTTTTCCAGTATTCCTCCAAAGGTTGAAGTAGTTTTTCATATCTACCCTTTGGGTGATCATCGTGTGTGAAGTTACCATTTGTTTTCCAATCAAGTATATAGATCTTTCCACGATAAAGAAATAAGGAATCTATTGTTCCTGCAAGTTTCCACCTTTTGGAGAATATCCTAACCTCAAATTTTACTGGCTCAAGTTTAAACAATTGTTTCGCGTAGACCTTATTGAATTTATTTATTCTGTGTATTATATCTGGGTTACTTGGTAATGGTTGCCACTTTTGAGTAAAATAATCCTCTATCCATTGGTGTGTTTCGTGTCCAACCTCATTAGCATAATCGTTCTTTTGTTTCCACTCTTTTAGAATCCATTCTTGTGGTACTCCAGCCTCATCCGCTTTTGTCTTTGACCAATATTCCTGGTCGAATGGCATGTGAAAGTGATGTATGAATTTTGTAACTGATTCCATTGGGAATCCATCATATGTGTATTTATGATACTTTGGTTCGAATATGAACCCGGGATCGTTAAAGCATTCTAGATTCTTTAATATGATACTCTTCACTCACAACTATTCTTTTTATTATATGTTTCGGTAAAATTAATATTACTACATTGTTCGCAGTTTGAACTGCTACTTTTTTCTCCGTCATATTCAAATTTGTTGCTTCTATGAACTAACATATTAGCTATGGCTGACCAATCAGCCATATCAAGATTATCCTTTATATCGGATAACTCTTTTAGAAGTTTGTTTTGTAGTGAGGCAATCTCTTCATCAGATCTGGTGTCGTATTCGTGTTTGAATAAGGACTCATCATCTATTCTAACATCTTGTCCGAAACAGTGCTCAATAATTTCTATCTTCATATATTTTATATATAGAAATATGATTAAAAGTTGGTATGAATTTCTATTAGAAGCTACATATAAAAGACCATCGAGAGGTGAGGTGGTTGAAGGAACTGATGAGCAAATTGAGGAGATACTTCAGAAGTGGGTTCCTTGGTATGATCCTATTGATGTCAAGATGCCTTTATTCAGGTCGGTTATGGTTGGTACAACATCTAAACCATATTATCCATATAAAGTTATGGATCCGAAGAAATTTGTAAGAAAGCCACCAACAACAGAAAACTACTATAATGTCATTATAGATAATTCAGAGAATTGGAAAGACTATCCTAAGAGAAGTAGGTCTATTATGACACATACGATAGAATCAAAAACAAAGTTGTATGGTAATAAAGTTTATAGGGTTATACCATTAAGAGAGAATGCAAAGTGTGCTTATGTTGATAATGACTATTGGATGGCATTTGATGAGTTATTCAAATCTTGGCCTTTTGATCATGGTCATGGTCGAATAGAAAGTCTAAATGATTTTAATCATTCTCTTAGAAACATGTTTAGATTGTCTAGAAAGGACTACTCTTGTGAGACACTAAAGGGACTGCTTAAATCTAAGGGTCATATTTTTCCACCATCAGATAGAAAGAAAATAGAGGAGATAGAATCCAAGTATGGTAGTTTCTATAATTGGGTAGATGAGAAGATGAAACCGGAATATACTGATGTGAAGTTATTTAACTATAACAATTCATCAGATCTTGGTGAATATCATATTGAAAATCAAGAGGTAGGATTCGAAGTTTGGACAGACGAGAAGTGTCTGTTAATAGATAATGATATTCTAAGAAAGCTTTATATTAAAAAGAAAAACCCAGTTGATTAACTGGGTTTTTTGTTATAAATCTGCGAATACTTCTAAAGTATCTCCATTCTCTGTTGGTTCTGGTGTTGGTTCCGTTTGCTCCGTAGGATGTACTCTCCTTCTAGCTCTTCCATACCTTTGAGCAAATGTATTGATTGTCGTGCCATCTATACCCAGGTCACTAACCATCGAGATGATATTATCCATATCAAGCGTAGCATATTCTGGGTTATCTGATAATCTTTGAGCATTATCTATAAGAGATTGTTGTCTAGCTCTTCTATTGGTTTCCATTTTCTCATCTTCTAATCTCTTTCTTTCTCTTCTCTCAAGAATAAGCTTTCTTCTTTCCTCAATAGCTGGTTGGTTATTAAGAACATCTCGCTCTTTTGAGAAGATATAGTCTCCTATTTCTTCATCATAGAAAGCATCTTTGTTCAATATCCATTGGTTATTGATTTCTGAGAAGCTAACATTACTTTGATGTGTCCAAACGTTTAGGTATTTAACCATTACACACTCATTTCTATAACGGTGTACGTTATCTAGTGTGTCTAATATAATATAGTCCCATCCTAACTTACCACCATCTGATGCGACAAGAGTTTTTAATAAGGACTTGTCCGATACCTCCGGGATGTAGTTATGTAGTGTACCAGTCTCCATGTTGAGCCATTTGAATGTATCAACATAAGGATAACGAGCGTGATCCCAATATTTTAATTTAATATCAATTTTAACTTCTTGTTTCTTATTACCAAGTGATTCAAAAAACAAAGTGTTGTACCAGTTCTGCTCACTCTTATAGAGATATCCGTTATCAGTTGCCCACTTTTTGAAATAGAATGCTAGATCCTCATCACAAGTGGTATAGATTCTGTCCATAATTTTATGTGATTCATAATCCCAAAGAAGAGCTCTACCCATTAGTCCTCCGTTGTCGTCTAACATAACAAGCATCGTTACGATGTCTTTGTTATCAACATACATATTGAAGAATCTCTGACACGCATCATGTTTCATACAAGAGTTACCAAGTGTACCTCTGCCTTCGCCAGCATAAATTTCATAGTGGTAATATTGTCTAATATTTTCTCCACTAACAACTTTTAGTTTGAATCGTGGTTTATTTACATTTGCTCTGTAAAGATTAGAGAACTTCTCCAC
>Ga0315284_10016131_pt1 | contig 10606 bp, 5 predicted proteins | sample YL17G09_16_MG_FD_203696 | JGI IMG/M metagenome (GOLD analysis project Ga0315284, IMG submission 203696) | Sediment microbial communities from Yellowstone Lake, YNP, Wyoming, USA - YL17G09_16 | ecosystem: Environmental > Aquatic > Freshwater > Lake > Sediment | place: USA: Wyoming | collected...
GTTTCAAATGAATACTCCGCAACAAATGGATGTAAAGTTAATTTTGCAACTGGGTTATTTAGTTCTGAGTCAAAATCTAGTGCGTTGAGAGTTCGTGCTTGTCGTTTTTTTACTTCATTAACTTCTTATAATTTAAGAGATGTTGGACCTACTGGTGGTTGGATTTGTTATAAGAATGGAAATAATTATCTTGAAGCTGCTCACACTGATCAAAGCAGTTCTCAATCTTGGAGTAATATAATCAATCAAGAAGTAGGTGTTTATGATGCTTCTATAGGTGCAGGTCAAGCAAATACTAATGCAATAATTTCTCAAGGAGGTCATATAAATAGTGCAGCAAAACTTTGTGATGTTTTTGATAATTTATATGGTCATATCAATAGTGCAGCAAAACTTTGTGATGATTTAATTTAATGAGTTCATACGCAAAAATATTATCCCTTTCTTATTACAGTGCAGCAGCATCAAAAACATCTGCACTAAAATCTTATTACAGGTCAGTGAGGTTCATTAAGGATAGTGGTACTGTTAATCCCAAGCAACCGTCTTATATAACGAATGTTCTCTTAAATGGTAAATGTATTGACCCCGAAACGAGATGTCTGTATGTCTTTTATATCGATACTTATTTTGGTTCAGCATGGATCATTGAGATTAATATTGACACACGGGTGCAGACAGTAGTTTATTACGACAAGTATAATGATATAGGATTTGATGCTGATTATAGGATTTACAATGCAAGAGTAGTACATGGCAGGTTGATATGGACTGACAACAAAAATCCTATTTACCAAATGGATATTGTAAGAGCCAAAAACTCATTCTATTATAAGATAGGATATGGTTATTATACTGATACGGCAGTATGGGACACTTTGACGAGTTATGGCATTAATCAGGTTGTTGCCAATGGCAACTATTTTTACAAAAGTCTTATTGATAACAATATCAACAATGAGCCAAAGACAGATAGTGGCACAAACTGGAAAGTATGTTGTATGATTGAGGATGCGTATTACTCTATGAACATTGAAAACTTCTATTTTGAACCGATACCACCAAAACACCCTCCGATAGTAGAATATCAGTCGGATGACACACGTAAGATAAATAACCTCAGACAGACCTTGTTTCAGATTGCTTACAGATATGTGTATATGGATTGGAGAAAGAGTACATTTTCTCCTGCAAGTATTGTTCCCGTGCCACAGGTTGAAGAACGAACAGCAACAGGTTTAGCTAATGAGATAGTATCTCTTAACAATCAATTAACAATAGTTCTCAATACAGGAGGGGAAGAAGTAAGGGCAATAGAGGTTATTGGAAGAAGCAGTCAGGATCCCTCAAAATGGTTTTTAATTGAGACTATCAGTAAGTTTGAGGAACAGGAAAGAGGGGTACACCTTTCAAAGACAACAGAACCATCCTATACTTCTTTTGGAATATCCGTGCCAGACGTAACAGTAATCATAGAATCAGGAGTTTCTGTTCCAGAGACACCCCCATTACAACTGGCTGTCTTTGCCCCAATAATAATGAATACATGGATAAGTGTGGATGTAGGCTATTGGGGATGGACTGCCGATATTTTAACTGCAAAATCGGTAGTAGTGACCTGTTCTCTTACTATGGCTAAAATTATTTCAATTCCAAGTTGGTTATCTGTTCATATGTTTGACAGTGATTTAGTTGAAGGCATGTCAATAAACAGTGGTACTACTTTACAGTTATTTCCAAAAGAAAAAAACTTAGGGACGGAGATATTATCCGGTATCATTGTGTTTACTGCCGATCCTTATATAGATCAAGCAACGATATCCGTATATCAAGCGATAATCGTTCCTTTAATGCCTGTAACTATTGTAATAAGTCTTGATCCGTATGATATAAGTGGGATGACACTTGGAACACATAGTGGACAGGGGACAAGTGGGAGTACAGAGGGAAGATTATATTTTGTTGTAAACCACCCATCATGGAGCAGTGGACAGTCTTTTGAAGTTTACTGGAGAGCGATTGTCAATGGAGTTGATTATGGACATGGGGTGATGATAGCCCTTGATGAACTGCCAAATGAGAGGATAGGAGACAAGGCAATAAACTTTGATTTTGCACTTGTAGATGGAGACACTGTTGACTTATATCTTGCCGGAGCACCTATTGTGAAGCCACAATTAGATAAAACAGGTTTATCAATTAGTGCAGTATCTCCTACTGCTGTTATTAAATCATCTATTGCAGCAAGTGGCGCATTTCCTATGGTATGGACTGCTGCACAATCTGGTAGTGGGGCACTTAAAACAACGGTAATAACCGCACTTCCTAATAATTGTTATATTATTGCACTTCCTCTTGATGCAAATGGGGATCCATGGATAACGGTTATTGGAGCTGGAGGATATAGCATAGGGGTAGGTAGTTACATATCCAATCTTGATACTATTTACATATACCCATCTTTACCCAATCTAGGAATAGGGAGGGCACAATATCTTGTATTAGGAACGAATTATGGAGATACGCTATCCTTACTTATGGCTCAGGATGCGGTGTTAGCACCTCCTCCGGGAGTTTCTGTCTCCTGTACCTTATTAAAATTCCCCGGAGAAGTAACAATGGTACTTACCAATACTAGCGCATCGGCAACAAGCGGGCAAGCACGTATCAGTTGGGCATGTTATATCACAGGACTTATAGGTGCTACTATATATTGGAAAGCATATCAATATGGGAGTGCTGTTCTTTTGGGTTCTGGTAATTTTCCCGCAGTCAATGGTAATATGGGGGGAAATTTGGTATTAAATAGCAATCTTCTTCCCTCAGACGTTGTTACAATCTATTTTTCGCATCTTAATGATATTATAGGGTTAGGTGACACCCCCAATGCTCCAGTGGCAATAGCAGCAACAGGGATATTTGGGACAGGGTTTAGTGCAAACTGGCAGACCTCTTATTCCGCAACAGGATATAGACTTGACGTGTCAACAAGCAGTATCTTTTCAACATTTGTCACAGGATTTAATAATCTCGATGTAGGACTTGTACTAACAAAAGCCGTTACGGGATTAAATACCAATACGAAGTATTATTATAGGGTGAGGGCATATAAAGGACTTAGCACCAGTATTAATTCCAATGTAATTAATACAACAACCTCAGCAGGCCCTTCTACTCCGTCAGGTTTGGTGGCAACACAACTTGTAAAAAATGGATTCTTACTTACATGGAATGGTTCAGTGCCTAATGTATCTGGTTATAAACTGGACATTGCTACTGATGCAACTTTCTTAAATAAGGTTGTAGGATATGATAATTTGGATGTTGGATTAGTATTAAGCAAGGTAGTTACAGGATTAGCCCCTACCACCACCTATCGTTGTCGTGTGCGTGCGTATGATTCTTATGGTGTGTATAGTGGATATTCAACAACACTTGCGGTCACAACATTAGCACCAAACGTACCTGCTATTCCCGTGTTAAATAATCCTTCTAATATCACAAAAAATAGTTTTACTGCAAGTTGGGGTGCGTCATTAGGAGCCACAGGATATAGGATTGACGTATCAAAAGCATTTGACTTTAGTTCATTTGTAGGTATCTATAATAATCTTGACATAAATAATGTTACAAGTCTTGACGTAACAGGATTACAAGCTTCACAGGGTTATTATTACAGGGTAAGAGCGTATAACGCTGATGGAACGAGTTCTTCTTCGGCAAGTAAGTCCGTAACGACACTCGCAGAACCATTGCCTACAATAACACTTAGTCCTTCATTATGGCAATTCACAGCAGCAGGGGTGGCAGGGAAGAAGGCCATTACGGTAACAGTAAGTAATGCAACATCATGGGGAATCTATTTCCCATCATTAAATAATTATATTAAACTTTATGGGTATTTATCAACGTATGTTGTGGAACTTTATTATGATGGTGCGGTAAGCACTGGAGATTCAGTACAGTTTTGGGTAACAGGACCCGGAGGTACAGTAACAACTCAATTTACAGGAAGACGATAAAACAATTTAAAACTAAATATCATGGCAAACTTAATTCCAAAATTCGTAAAATATGACATTGTAGCAGCATGGATAGCTGCAATGACAGGAACGACAAAACTGATGCTACTTAAAAACACACACGTCCCTGATGCTGCATTGCAGCAATTCATAGCTGATGTAGTGGCTAATGAAGTGGCAGCAAGTGGCGATTATATAGCAGGAGGGCACGCAGTAGTGCTTGTGGCAACACCTACTTTTGATCCTGCCAGTCCTAATAACTATTTTCTAGATGCCGATGATGTAGTTATTGGTCCAAACACAACACTCACTTTCAGATATGGGGTGTTGTATAATACCGTAGGTAATAAGATACTTGCGCAGATTGATTTTGGAGTAATAGATCAGGCAGTAGTAAATGGTACAAGCACAATCCAATGGTCAGCACTCGGAATAGTATATGTTTCTTAACTTTGCAAGATGATTGGCAAGCATAACTCGGATATTGAATTAACCTTTTACAATGATAGGGTAAAGGAGATTATTGATGCAGGAATCATTGCAGAACCCTTTACCTATGTGCCTATTAAAGCAGGACACATGGAATTAATAGGAGGTAATGCCATTGTATTTGGAAAGATAACCGAGGGGTTTGATGTCATTGAACCGTTAGTAGAGGTAGAACTTACTTATGAGGCAGCAAGCGTGATTCCCAGCACTATCCTTAAAGTAGATTATTTTTTACTTTCAACTACTTTTAAAACGGTAATTATACCGGGGAACATGTATATTGTTAGAGAAGTTGAGAGTATTGTATATATTTATCTTCCTCTTATTGTCAGAGAAGGAGACATATATTTTATCACAATAGTTAATCCTGGTGCGGGTTTAAATATAACTGGCACATATACCGTAGCACCCCTTGATACGGTTGTTGAGGTAAAAGCAGGGTTAGAGGCAGATTTGCTTGCAAAAGGATGTATGGGTATTCAGGTTGATCCCATCGCATTTAGAATGAGTCTTTATCCCAAAATCATTCCTTACCGCACAAATCCTTTTGAGGCAGGTGATGAAAAAACTAATTATAAAGACTTCACAGTATTTACTGCTAATATTTTGTCAACAGGATTCTCTACAAAGTTCCCAATACTCAAATGTGGTGCGACACATGGGTTTGGGGTAGTCTATAAAGATCGTGCAGGGAGGGTGTGTTCAGTAGTGAAAAATGCTGCAATGACACTCTATATCCCATTCTATTCCGAAGATGAAGATAACGATATTAACTCACTTGCAAAAGTTAAATTTAAGATTTCCCATAGACCCCCTGTTGATAAAAATGGAGTGTGTTGGGCAGAATCGTATGAGATAGTTTATTTTGGAAATATATCTATGGATTTCTTTTTACAGGTAAGGGCAGATGGTATCACGGACATAGGGAATGGCAGATATGCAATTAACATTAATGATACTATTACATGGACTTGGGAGGAAAATAACAGGTGGAAAGTCTCACAATATACACGGGAGGACGGTGATAGGCTTAGGCTCATAGGGACAGTTAATGCAGGTACGGGGGTTGTTACCAAGTATGACACCCCTGGTGCTACTTATGATTATGAGATTGAGGAGAGTAATGATACCGATACCGGGACTAATTATGGAGCGACTGTGGGGGGAGACTGGCTTATATGTCAGGCAATAAAACAGCCTGTTCCATTTGCAGGAGAAACAGATATTTTAGTCGAGGTATATCGTCCAAGAAAAGGATTCGGTACGGATCTTGCTATTGCGTATGGATGCGGGATGGTGTTTGACATCTTGACGGATAGTTCTGGTAATAAATATCACGATGGAGATGTGGCGCAGTGTTTTGATGATGATGGATTATGTACCGTTCCAGCAGAAGTAGATAATACTGCCAATGACAGTTGGAAGTTTTTAAGATTAAACTATGTGCATAATATAGGTACTGTCTGGCCATTTTGGGCAGAGAGCATCTTTCCGAGTGACTGGTGGAGTGGTCAGGATATGAGCAAAAAATTAACATCAAATGGGTTTCCTTTTCTTGATGATCTGAGTCAGAGACAGACGGAGTTGGATGAGAGGATAAGGCATGGAGGATTTTTAATAACCGGCACACGTACAAACAATATTGCTCATTTTACCTATTTAAACTATCGGGATCTTGCAAAGAAAAATGGAGATATAATTGGATTAAGAGAGACAGGATATACGTTGAACGTGGTGCAGATGTATAAAGAAACGAGTATTTATATCAATCGTGTGCAGACATTCAATCCTGATGGCACATCTCAATTTACACTTACTGATACATTTCTGGGAGACATGAGACCATTGGAAACGGATTATGGATGTCAGCATCCCGACAGTATTATGGTTAATGGAAGGAATCTTTATTATTGGGATAACTCACAGGGAGTGGTAATCAGGTCAGCACCTAATGGACAACAGGTATTGGATATGAAGATGAAAAGATGGTTTAAAGATTTGGTAAAATGGATACAGTTATCGGGAGGTTCTAAGTTATTAGAAGTACATATTGGAGCTAATAATGACCATGATGAGGTATGGATGACATTCCGTATGGGAACAGAGGTAAAGGGTTTAATCTTTAATGAAAAAAGAGGTAGGTATGTCTCGGAGTTGAATCAAATCACGGAAAGTTACATTCATTTAGGAAATTTTTTCGCACATTTGTATCATCAAAGGTTATGGATTATGAATATTGATGAGGGACAGGATTGGTTATCATGGGTAGGGATACCTACACACGCTGAATTAGAGGTTGTGTCAAACATCGAATCTCTGAAAAATAAGATATATAATGCTGTTGCTGTATTGGCAGATCATCTATTACAATCCCTTTCAAAATATGTTCACATCCCAAAAGAAGCATCAGGGAGTAATGAGTTAATGGAAAGCAACATTCCAATATTTGATTGCAGGGAAGGTGTATATTTTGGAGAGATAATGAAAGATGAGAACTCCAAGGGAAACTTTGTAAGTCTTTTTGACAAAAAGATGAATGGAAGGGCTATGAGAGGAAGATATTGCTTTGTGAAACTAATGACCGATGAACATGATGAGAAGGTACGTGTTGATTCGGTTGTAATTTTTTCAACACCATCAGAAAGAAATGTGTAATTTAAAATTTATGTCATGGGGGGAATAGTAGATCCTGCAATGTTAGCAGCAAGAGGGGGTGCAGCAGCAGTAACCGGCGGCACAAGTGAGATCATTGCTCAACTTCTTAATCTTATTCCTTCAATATTTCAAGGGATAACAGGTGCATCGCAGTTAAGAAAAGCCAGTCTTCTTGAAAAACAGAATGTGAGACCCAAAGCAGAGATAGCGCCGAGTGTTAATGAACTTGTCAATTACAACTATGGAAGAACACTTGCAACGGATATTCCCGGAGGAGAGATGTATCGTGGTGAGATAAAGGGAGCTACCGCAGCAGGGATGAGAACAGCATCGGAACTTAAAGAGGGTTCAGAGGGTTTTGGATTAATGGGGGAGTTGGTTGGTCGTGAACAAAATCAATTTGGAGAACTCGCAAAGATAACAGCCGGACAAGTTAAGGGTGCAGAGGGAGACTATGCAAACAGTTTACTTGCAAAGGCAGATGAGGAAAAAAGAGTGGAGGACTGGAATAAATTTCAACCATATTTACAGGCAGCACAGATAGCACAACAGTTAAGGGATTCAGGATTAAGAAATATTAACTCAGGTGTTAAAAATATCTTTGGATCGGGTGCTGAATATGTCAGTTCAATGAATCAAAATCAGGACTTTAATTCTTCCCTCATGTGGGGGAAAGGAAATTCCGGTAAAGTTGGTGAAGGCATGAGTGATCAGGAATTTGCAGATATATTGAAAAAAGCATTTGGAAAAGTATAACACCATGGCAAAAATTGATCCCGCATTTCAGGCAGCACCTTTTCTTGGTGAATCATCCCATGATCCTATTGAGTTCACGAGAAGGCAGAATCTTATTAAGTATCAGCGAAACCAACAAAAGCAAAAGGAGAGTGAGAAAAATATTTCAGAGGGACTTGATAAACTCACACTTGATTTGAAGGATTTGTATGGTCAGGTAGGAATTGATAAGGTATTGGAAGATAATGCAAGAACAAAAGGGGTGTTTATAGAACTTGAAAGGAGAGGGGCAAATATATTTAGTCCAACAACTCCGAGGGAAATAAAAGCATATCAGGCAATTATAAAAGCGCAGGAAGATACCATGAAAAAGGTTGATGTGATAAAAGCGAATAAGGCTATCCTTGAATTAGATAGCAAGGCTCTTTTTGAGGATATGAAGTTATCTAAAGAGGATCGTGCTTTTAATCACGAGGAGACAGGGGCAAATATAGAGGCAGCTAAAAAAATTGTAAAAGAAGGAGGAATACTCGAAAATCAGGGGATATTTGATAATCTATTGGTAAGAAACATCAAATACGGAGACGTACTTAAAAATATCACGGATAATAAAGATTTTTATGAAAAACCTACTGTGACACAAAACATAATAAAGATGCCAGACGGAACCAAGAAAGTTAATCTTGAAGAAAACTGGACTGATGAACAAGTAGCAGAAAATAAAAGAAGAGCTGGTATCCATTATGAAGGACTTAATCAATCTTATAAAAATGCCGTAACAAAAATAAGAGAGAAAGACCCCGATCCTCGTCTCAATGTTCAGACGGACAAGGATTATTTTATAGGTATGGCAGTACCTCCTTTTAGAAAGAAGTTTTTGGAGAAACCTGTTGGTGTTGGGAGCAATTTTGAAGTTAATCTTGGGGGAGGGAAGAAAATAAATATGCAACCAGGCAAACTCCGACCAGAACCATTGCCTTATGGAGATAGGTCTTATATTAATTCTTATACATGGCCTATTCCAACAACACCGATTACAATACCCGTGGGGGAAATGGGTTCAGCACAGTTCCTAGGTTCTGCTTGGGCTCCAATCACTAAGGGAGGTACAGTTGAAGCCACCCCATATCTCTATAATCCTGCAACAAAAGAATTTGTGTTTAATGTTACATCAAATCAAAATGCTCCATGGGTACAAAACAATAGCCCTGTCTCAATACCACAATCAGTAATTGGTGATTTAGCAGATGATTTTCCGATAATGGTTGATGGCAAGAAGAGAAAACTGAAAGATATTTACCCGAAAGATATAGAGAAGCCTGCAATAAAACTTATTGGAGGAAAAGATTTAAGTGGAACACCATATATTCCTAAGAATAAATAGTCATGGCAGATCAGGAGATAAAGACACAAGGGGGTAATGAGAACCTTAATCTTTTGCACAAGCAACTTGTAAAAGACAACTATGCTATCCCTGCAGACTATAATCAGTTTGAGAGTACGTTTAAGAATCCTCAGAACGCAAAGGCATTATTTGATCAACTCACCACCGATAAATATGCCATACCTTCCGATTACGATTCATTTGTTTCAACATTTGGGTTAAAAAAAAAAGATGCTTCCGATTATGGATTACCAACTGCAAAAGTATTCTCAGACATTTTATCGAAGGTTGCAGGAGATATACCAAAACTGGAAAGTGTTAATAAAGAATCTTCTCAGGAAATAACTCCTGAAACACCCATTCAATATCCACATTGGACTGATGTATCAAAGGTATTAGGTATTCCTTTGGGTAAAGATGTTGAGGAAATATCCGAGACCACAGGTATTAATCCACGTAATTTAGGCATACCCGAAACCATTGGTGGAGAAAAAACACAGGATAAAAAAGTGCCTTTATTACAAGAAATAAAAGACAAAGAACAGCCGAAGGCAGAACAACCATCTGATAAGACCATTGCCAGAATTGACACACGAGAATCGTATGTATTCACTGTTGAGGATTATCTTAAAAAAAGAGGTGTTAATCCGGAGACAGTAGGACTTGACCCGAAAGTAAATACTGACAGACTTATTGATGTTGACGAAAAAGTTGACTTCGATAAAAAGTTAAAGGCGAAAGGGCTTTATCAGGAAGACCCACAATACAGAGAATCTTATGTAGGTGGTACTATAAATGGTCTATATCATGGTGCTGCAACCCTGATTAGGGATATTGGTTATGTACTTAATGAAGTGCCAAAACAAATATCAGCAGAGATTGGTGTAGGTGTCGGAGCAAAACTTATGGGATTGGACTCTAAAACTGCTAAGAAATACCAAGAACAGATTATTTCTGCCATTGATGGAGGTTTATATGGTAATTCATCTGCAATTCTGAAAGAGGGATATGAAGGTACTGCAAAATGGTTGGAAAATGCAGTCAAGACACGTACTCCAGATACTACATGGGGGGGGGCACTGGAAAGTACAGGTGCATTTGTTCCTGATCTTTTATCAATAGGACTGATGCCTGAAGCGAAAGCAGTGTTACTTGTTAAATGGGGATTACAGGGGATGTTAAAATTTCCTGTATATCTTGGGGTAAAAACTTATGTTGAAGGAGCAAAAGAGGGAAAACCTTTAAAAGAGATTGTTGCTACAAGTGCAGAATCATCTGCACAAGGATTTATATATAATGGACTTGGAGTATGGGCGCATGA
>Ga0315284_10016132_pt1 | contig 10605 bp, 13 predicted proteins | sample YL17G09_16_MG_FD_203696 | JGI IMG/M metagenome (GOLD analysis project Ga0315284, IMG submission 203696) | Sediment microbial communities from Yellowstone Lake, YNP, Wyoming, USA - YL17G09_16 | ecosystem: Environmental > Aquatic > Freshwater > Lake > Sediment | place: USA: Wyoming | collected...
CTGGTCCGATAAAGCAAACCACTCAGGTGACTCGTGACTCTTCCGCTGCTGTCCTTCAACGGCGTACCGTCAGGCTGCCTGATAATCGCCAAGAACTGGTAGAGGGCGTTGTAAGCATCAACAGCTAGGGATCTTCCGCTTAACTCTTGGAGCTTGATAGCCCTTTTCGGGACAAGGTCGCGCAGGTCAACGCCCAGAAACAAACCCCCTCATTAATAGCCTGAAAACACGATAATAATCTTGCGCAAACTGGCGTAAGATCTCCTCGAAGGGTTCAAGTCTTACTCTGAGGCTCACGATATATGAGAAGGCCAGGAGTACTGATGAAAGTATACAGTCTGATTCTCTTGGTTTTGTTGACTTTGGTTTGTCATTGCCTACAACTTTCAGTTCTTCAGCATCCCGCGGTCTATGTATCTGAACGCTCAAAGCCTGAATGACAAACAGGCAGTAGAATTCCGGCTAACTCTACCGACGACCGGTTTCCCTCTTGAATACAAAGACGTGACTGAAGACAGTGATTTCAGTGGGGGTTCTTGACTACGTACATGCATCAGACACTGATCGCGAACCAGTTGAGATACTCGATCCAGAAGGTACAGCTGCGTCGTGGCTGACACATGCCAAGTGTGCCCCACAAGGCTACAATGTGACTTTGAGATTCTTCAACGAATCATACTTCATGCAAGTCAGATACTTGCCAGAGTTCCATCAAACATCTCTGGAGAAGATGATTCTGTGGACGATAGACGGAACTGCATTGTTTACTGGGGCGCATTTATCTTGAAGCGGCTTCAGAGGGTTTGAGGCCGCACATTCCTCTTTTTTTGTCGCATTTCAAACGATTTATAAGGAAGGGCTACAATTAAAAGTCCCACACCGAGGAAGTTCATCATGACCGAAAAACCGGCAACGTTGATGTTGACTATGTGCACATGCTGCGGCAAACCGATTGCTCCCGGAGGAGAGGCTACCAAATTCCTGTGTCCCAACTGCGGAGAAATTCAGATCAAACGTGATGCAAAGTGCAGAAAGTTCGGCAGACCGTACAAGTGTCCGAAATGCGGTTTCGTCGGTCCTTGACCTGATTGAGGGTCAAAAATGGGTTTTGTTGTTGTAACATACAAGATCTTTCCAACAGATATCGTCGAAGATTTTGCTGAACTGAAGAAGAGACTGGAAAGCAACATTCCAGCTCACACTATCGTGTACGGCTACGGGGAGGAGCTTGTGGCTTACGGCTTGAAGGCACTTTTGGTTCAGGTGAAGTTTCCAGAGGATGAAACAGGCTTGCTTGATGAGTTTGAGACGAAGCTGGGAGCGATGGAAGGCGTAAGCCAAGTTGAAACGCTCATGGTGAGGAGAACAAGTAAGTAGGCTATTGCTACTGCTTAAGACATTTATATAGGAACGTGCTTCTGTTTCTGACCGTACTAGAGCATAGTTGCGGAAGGATTCTGTTTGAGTGAAACTCAGTTACGTGTGGGAGATGCACGACAGAGAGATGTTGGAAGAGGCATAGCCCGTATAGACCAGCGGACGATGCAGAAACTGGAAATCTCCGCGGGCGACGTTATCGAGATCTGTGGGAAACGCACGACTTCAGCCATAGCGTGGCCAGCTTACAGTGAAGACCAGAACCGTGACCTGCTGCGGATCGATGGTTTCACGCGGAAGAACGCGGGCGTGGCTATAAACGAGTACGTTGTTGTAAAACCGGTAAAAGTGAAGACGGTAGTTAGTCTGACACTTGCACCTGTCGACATGAGGTTGAACGTTGATGAGGATTTTACGAATTTTGTGAGGAACAGGCTGATGGAAAGAACGCTTGTTGAGGGCGACACTACACTGGTGATGATGCTGGGGCACGCTATACCGTTCACAGTCATGAAAACCCGGCCGCACGGCATTGTGAAAGTCACGAACGAAACTAAGCTCACGATATTGAATGAGCCAGCGCCTGAAGGAAAAGGACTTCCCAGAACAACGTATGAGGATGTTGGCGGATTGCAGGAGGAGATTCAAAGAGTGAGAGAAATGGTTGAGCTTCCGCTTAGGCATCCGGAGCTTTTCCAGAGACTCGGCATTGAACCGCCCAAAGGTGTGTTGCTTCACGGACCGCCAGGGTGCGGAAAGACTCTGATTGCAAGAGCAGTGGCAAATGAGTCTGAAGCCAACTTCTTCTCGATCAACGGGCCGGAAATCATGAGCAAGTTCTACGGGGAATCTGAAGCTAGGCTTCGGGAGATTTTCCAGCAGGCTCAGCAAAACGCGCCCGGCATCATATTCATTGATGAACTGGATGCCATAGCGCCCAAGAGAGAAGAGGTCACGGGTGAAGTGGAAAGACGAGTAGTCGCCCAGCTGCTTGCATTGATGGATGGCCTTTCTGGAAGAGGAAACGTCATAGTAATAGGTGCCACGAACAGACCTGGAGCACTTGACCCTGCACTGCGCAGACCAGGCAGGTTTGACAGAGAAATCGAGATAGGCGTACCAGACAAGCATGGTAGATATGACATAGTGCAAATTCACACGCGAGGAATGCCGCTTGCACACGATGTGGACCTCAAGAAACTGTCAGATATGACGCATGGTTACACGGGTGCTGACGTTTCTGCGCTCGGAAGAGAAACCGCCATGAAATCACTGCGCAGGTACTTGCCGCAGATAAACTTGGAAGAGGAACGCATTCCGCCGAACGTCCTGGAAAAGATGGAGGTAACAATGGAAGACTTCACCAATGCTTACAAGGAAATAACCCCGACTGCCATGCGCGAAGTGTACATCGAAGTGCCAACTACACGCTGGGAAGACATAGGCGGACTGGAAGCAGTAAAAGAGGATCTTAAAGAAGCAGTTGAATGGCCGCTGAACACGCCTGAAATCTTTGTACGGTTAGGCATAAAACCGCCGAAAGGCATTCTCTTGTTCGGCCCACCAGGATGCGGAAAGACTCTGTTAGCAAAGGCCGTAGCGACTGAGAGTGCAGCCAACTTCATTACGGTCAAAGGCCCAGAGGTCTTCTCGAAGTGGGTTGGAGAATCAGAAAAAGCTATCAGAGAAGTATTCAGAAAAGCTAGAATGGCAGCGCCAGCCATCATATTCTTCGACGAGATCGATTCGCTTGTGCCAAAGAGAGGCGCAGGTTTTTCGGACAGCGGTGCCAGCGAACGCGTCATCAGTCAGCTGCTGACAGAAATGGACGGTATGGTATCGTTGGAGGACATAGTGATCATAGCGGCAACGAACAGGCCGGACATCGTTGACCCCGCCATCCTGAGACCCGGAAGGTTTGATAGGCTCATATACGTGCCCGAACCGGATGAGAAGAGCAGAGTCCAGATTTTCAAGTTGTACACGAAAGACATGCCGTTGGCTAAAAACGTGGACACAGCAAGCTTGGCAGCGTTGGCTAAGAACCATTCGGGTGCAGACATCTCGGCGCTTTGCCGCGAAGCGGGAATGTTTGCGTTAAAGAAAGACATCAACGCTAAAGAAGTCACGTTGTCAGATTTTGAGGAAGCGAGGAAACGCGTCGGCCCCTCGGTCACGCCGGACATGGAGAAATGGTACAAGAGTTTCATGCAGCAAGCCCGGCAAGCGCAGAAGCCGGCGACGCCTGTTGCGTAGGAGTCGATTGGCATGCCAATGCCCACCAAGATTTGGAAGACCCACCCAGCCTACTTGGTACTGTTGGACCTGTTGAAGAAGAAGAGCGCACTGCCTGACACCGAACTGTTTGAAGCTTTGAAAGACGAGTTTGAGGATTTGGGGTTCAAGGACTTCAACGAACTGCTAATGAGACTGGAAATAGCGGGAAAAGTACGCATCACTTCCATGGTCCGGAGCAAGAGGCGGGTTGAACTTGTCAGCTGAACAGGCAACGTCTGTCTAGACTGTCAGCGTGTGATGCATGAAATACTTTTCAGACGCAATAGTCGTCGGAGGCGGACCATGCGGCTCATATGCGGCACTTAAGCTCGCTCAACGCGGGGTCAAAGTGACAGTTTTCGAGGAGCACAGCCGAATCGGGTTGCCATCACATTGCGCAGGCCACGTAAGCATTAAGGGCCTGACAAATTTGGGCTTGATGCCGTTGCCAAGGGAAATTATTGAGAACACATTCTACGCTGCACACTTCCACTCGCCAAGCGGAAACACGTTCTCAGTACGGTTTCGGGCTCCTATAACGTACGCTGTAAACAGGGCGTGGTTTGACAATTGCTTGGCAGACAAGGCAGCATTTGCTGGAGCAGACTACTGCCCAGGTGCACGCGTTGAGTCTTTGACAATTGAGAATGGCCGCGTCAGAGGAGTCATCTTGAAATTCAAAGGACAGATGATGAAGAAAACGGCTGGAATCGTGCTTGACGCTGAGGGAGTCTCTTCGAGGCTTCTGAGACAGACTGGGTTGACGGGTCTTAACAGGCAAATGCTCGTTAACGGAGTTGAAGCAGAAGTCGATAATGTCAAAGACGTTGAGCCTGACGCCGTTGAGGTTTTCTTGGGGAGAGAGTACACTCCTGGATTCTATGCGTGGTTGATCCCCCAAAAAAACGGAAAGGCCAAGGTGGGCTTGGGCGCAAGAAACGGGAACCCAAGAACGTTGCTGCAGAAACTTATGACCAAGCATCCTGCAGCCTCTAGGAAACTGCGCAACGCAAGAATACTGCAGATCTCGTTTCATCCCATAACGCTCGGTGGTCCCGTCAAACAGGCGTTTTCACACGGTTTCTTGGCAGTAGGCGACGCAGCCTCTCAGGTCAAACCGACCACGGGAGGCGGCGTTGTGCTCGGGCTAACATGCGCGAACATTGCAGCAGAGGTTGCCAGTGAAGCTTTGGCTACAGATGATGTTTCGGCAGGGTTTCTGAGGACTTACAAGACTCGCTGCGATGAGGCTGTGGGGTTTGACGCGGGAACTATGCTTAGAATGAGAAAGAGTCTCGACCTCATTCCTGACAGGAAACTGGATGATATCGTGGCTATGTGTTCGAGGCTTGGTTTGGACAAGACTCTGAAGAGAGTTGAAGACATAGATTTTCAAGGACAAACACTCCTGCATGTTCTTAGAAGCCCTCGCATGTTGACGGCTCTCGGATACTTCTTTCTCGTCTATTTGTCTGCGAACCTTTAAAATCTGCAAGAGCTGAAGTGGTAATGAAAGGTTGTGGATGAGCTTGTCCGAGTTTCGCTACAAGCAGGTTATCGTCTTTCGCTCTGACTTACATCTCAGCAAAGGCAAGACGGCAGCTCAAGCGGGACACGCTGCAGTTTCAGCGGCTGAGGAAGCGCGCAAGCACCGCAGGGAATGGCTTGAACAATGGTTGAACGAGGGTCAATGCAAGATCGCTGTGAAGGTGAAGAGCGAGAAGGAAATGTCAGACCTCGAAGCTGCAGCCAAAGAGTTAGGACTGCCTAACGCGCTGATCGTTGATCGAGGGTTGACAGAGATCCCTGCTGGAACGGTAACCTGTCTGGGCATCGGTCCGGCGCCTGCTGAGAAAGTTGACAAGCTCACAGGCAGGCTTCCACTTCTCTAGACGGGCGAAGTCGCATGCAGGTTCCTGAACTGGAAAGGGCGATAGGTATTGAGGTCTACGCCACACGTTCCCGGGGGATCGGCGGAACTATTCGGGAAGTGCTCAATGACTTCGTCGTTGAGGAAGTGCTTGTAGACGGCTCAAAAGCTTCCTCACATGACGAAAAAAAGGATGTTTCCAGCCGAGCTCTGGGTGCATCTTCCACCAAAAGCCGCTACCTGTTATGCGCACTAGTTAAGAGAAACTGGGACACACTCATAGCCGTCAGAACCGTGGCAAGAGAGCTCTGCATAAACACGGGCAAGGTTCAGTTTGCGGGTATAAAGGACGCCAAAGCGATTACGGCCCAGCACATAACAGTAGAAGATGTTGTAGCAGAGGACATACAGAAAGTTCATATCAAAGACATCGAACTCAGTCCCATCGGCTATGTTCCCAACAGACTTTCAGCCTTCTACCTGTTGGGTAACAGCTTTCACATCACGATCAGAAACATAGACCAACCAGAATCTGATGCTCGAAAATCAATAGATGAGACAGTTAAAGAACTGAACGCTGCGGGGGGTATCCCGAACTTTTTTGGGCATCAACGCTTCGGCACAAGCCGCGCCATCACACATCGCGTGGGAAAAGCCATAATCAAAGCAAATCTCAAGGAAGCGGCCATGATTTTTCTGGCTGAACCAAGCCCGTATGAGCATCCTTCTTCTAGGCAGGCTCGCAAACAGCTGCAAGACACGCAGGATTTCAAACAAGCATTGCAGGACTTCCCAAAGCAACTGCGCTATGAACGAGCTATGCTCGAGCATCTTGCTCTGAAGACTGAGGACTATGCAGGTGCTTTCAGGAGATTGCCGAAGAAGCTGAGGGAACTTTTCGTTCAAGCCTACCAATCCTTCCTGTTCAACAGGTTCCTGAGTGGAAGAATTGGAAATGAGACCCCTCTAGACAAGGCTAATGTAGGAGACTGCGTAGTGAACGTCGAGCGTTCGGGTTTGCCGCTGATCATGATGCACCGGATAGTCAGTGAAGCAATCACCGCGGAAGTGAACGACAAGATCAAAGCGGGCAGGATGCGACTGACACTTCCGCTTGTTGGCTTCAAACAGCGCTCGATGCTGGGAACGCAGGGTGAAATCGAAAAACAGATTCTTGAGGCAGAAGGCGTCTCCAAGGAGGATTTCAAGGTGATTGCCATGCCTGAAGCTGCAGAAAAGGGGAAACTGCGAACGGTAGCCACGCTGATAAACGAGTTTTCCCTTGAAAAAACGTTGGCTTCACAGACAGAAAACATCGCCAGAGTAGCTTTCATGCTGCACCGTGGCTCTTACGCAACCGTGCTTCTGAGGGAGATCATGAAACCAGCGGATGTCATCAATCAGGGATTCTGAGAATAACCCGTCCGTGTTTCATGGAATTCGCAGAGACCGTTGGAAAGGCTTTTTTTGCTTTGAGATACAAGGATAGTTGCGTGGTCATCTTGAGCGATGTTGAAGGGGCTAGGCGTTACCGCGAGCGTATGAATAAGCGCATTCTGTCGAGCAATAATCTCGGTATCAGAAGGTTTTTCGCTTTGGACACCCGGGCCTATGAGAAAGGAGCGTTGGACACGAAGATCAAGGAGATGCTTGGTTTAGTTGCTTCAATGGTGCTGCGGTGCAGTGATTGCATCACATATCATGTCATCCGTTGTGTTCAAGAAGGCGTTACTGATGAAGAGTTTTTCGAAGCTTTGAACGTCGCATTGGTTGTGGGCGGGTCCATCACTATTCCACACATTCGCCGCGCAGTGGAAATGCTCGACCAATGCAGAGACATGCAGAAGAAAAACAAGCATCTAAGACTGTAGAAATTGCGGGTAACCGTCTATCATAGGCGGTCCGCTTACGAGACGAGGGCAAGTCATAGAAAAGTTGAAATCCTGATTGTCATCATAGCTTGGAGCTGGTGACTCATATGCCCCACTATATTCTATTGTCCAACCTCACGGATGAGGGATGGAAGACTGTAAAAGAAAAGCCGGAAAGGATCAAGGAAGTGAACAAGGAGCTTGAAGCACTAGGCGTCAAAGTCATCAGCCAATACGCAGTGCTTGGACCGTATGACTTTGCGAACATTGTGGAAGCACCCGACAACAAGACCATAAGCAAGGTTTCAATCGAACTCGGATCAAGAGGGACTGTAAAGATAATGAGCATGGCAGCCGTCCCAATAGACGAGTTCGTAGCCTCCATTAAAAAACGTTAGATCCACGTTACTTCCAACCTTTTTTCTGTTTAGCGCACGCTGTGTGTTGCAAGACCAGATCCTGAGCGGGTCAGTCCGGAACAGGCAGTTTCTTTTGCTTCAATGAGACTGTAGTTTAGCAGGATTTTCTGTCTTTTTTGTACACACAAGAAGCTATATGAAACAGGAACGTAACCTCATATCGCTCCAGGAATGTGAGAAATGATGCTTAAGAAGAACTACCGTGACGTTGGAGAAGAGCAGGTTACGGTTGAGGGTTCTTCTGGCGCAACGATGCGTATTCTGATAACTGCCGAAGATGGGGCTCCCAGATATGCAATGCGACGTTTCGAAATCAAGCCTGGTGGAAAGATCGGTGTGCATGATCACCCTGAGGAGCATGAGATATATGTTTTGACGGGGAAGGCGCGGGTTTTTGATGATGAAGGCAACGAAGCCACGGCAGAGGCCGGGGACGTGCTGTTTGTTCCTTCATACGAAAAGCACGGATACGAAAACCTCAGTAAAGAGACCCTGACTTTTGTTTGTGTAGTCCCGATGCTTGATAAGGAATAGCAGTCTCACTTTGCTTTGCGGAGAGGCTTCTACTCAATTGTTCTGAGCAGCTGACCGCGTTATTATTCCGACTGTTGTCTTTCTTCTCTTGACCAGTAAGCCCGCGTTCTTCTCAAGCAGCCCGCGCGCTTGGTCTAGAGCTGTTTCTTCAGGCACTGCGGGCAGAGGTGGGTCCATTACGTTCGCAACCTGTTCATTTGCCAAGTTGCTTTTCAAATTTCGGATTATGTTTTCTTCGGTTATGGTGCCGATGATCTGGTTCTTGTGCAAAACTGGCAGCTGGGAGACCGCGTTCTTGAGCATGACTTCACTGGCTTCAAGAACGCTTTCGTTCGGTCTCGCGAAAATGACCACTTTCGTCATAACGTCTCTGCATCTTTTTTCCTCTCCAGCACGAAGCGCTTCCAAAATCCTGTTGACAGTTGAAAGTCTAGGGTCTATTTTCCCTTCTCGATCTTGGCAATGTGAGCCTGTGAAACTCCAACAAGCTGTGCCAGCTGCTTCTGCGTGAGCCCGGCTTCGAGTCTGAGATGTTTGATCAGATTTCCTGATATTGACAAGCCGAATAACCACCAGTTATTTCTCTGTATATGCATATGCAGTAAATTAGATATTCTTTACTGCAAATACATGGTCAACCTCGAGAAAGAAGGAAAGAACAATGCGAAACATTATCGTGGCAAACCTGAAACAAACGCCGCTTGAAAAACAGCTGATCGAGATAGTCGAGAGGAAGGGTCTTGGACATCCTGACTACATATGCGACGCGGTCGCAGACCGCATCTCAACAGACCTGAGCAAAACGTACCTTGAGAAAGCGGGAACGATTCTTCACCACAACGTCGATAAGTCCCTGCTTAGAGCAGGAGAAACTGAGCCGAAGTTCAAGGGAGGAACAGTCAAGCAGCCGATGCTCTTCGTGATAGGCGACAGAGCCACAAACAAAATAGATGGCCAGAGAATAGACGTAGAAGAGATAGCCACAAAATCAGCCAAGACATGGTTCAAAAAGAACATGCGGTTCGTCGACCCAGAAGAGCACGTAAAATACCAGACAGAACTGAAGCCAGGGTCGGTCGGCCTCACAGACATTTTCAAGCGAAAAAGCAAAGTCCTGGGCGCCAACGACACTTCAGGAGCAGTGGGCTACGCGCCGATGACGAGAACTGAAAGAATGGTCTTGCAGACTGAGAATTACCTGAACTCGGAACGGTTTAAGAAGCGTTTCCCAGAGTCGGGTGAAGACGTAAAGATTATGGCGTTCAGGAACGGCAACGACCTGAAGCTCACGGTTGCGATGGCTTTCGTCGACCGTCATGTCAGCAGTGAAGAAGACTACTTCGAAAAGAAAAACAAGATAGTTGAGGAAATCAACCGGTACGTGGAAGTGAACACGAATTTCGACCCTGTGGACGTGCAGTTGAACACGCTGGATGTGAAAGGAAGAGGCATGGGAGGATTATACCTCACGGTACTAGGCACAAGCGCAGAGGGTGGAGACTCGGGGCAAGTGGGCAGAGGAAACCGTGTTAACGGATTAATATCGTTGAACAGGCCATTCTGCTCCGAAGCCGCAGCAGGCAAGAACCCTGTAAGCCACGTTGGAAAAATCTACAATTTCCTCACGTTCAGAATAGCCCAACGCGTGTGCAAGGAAGTCAAAGACTTGGAAGAAGTCTACATATGGCTGCTCAGCAAAATAGGAAGCCCAATAGACCGCCCCACAATCGCAGCGGCACAGGTCATAACTGAAGGCAACAACTGCATAGACAAAGTCAAACGCGAAATAAACGCCGTCTTGGACGATGAGCTGGAGAACATACAGAAATTCTGCGTGGAACTCGCTCAGGGAAAGATAGCTCCCTGCTAAGAACTCCAGAGCTGTTTTGTCCCGTACTTGTTTTCTTGCGGCCGTTTCTATTCCATTAGTCCCTTGATGTAGTTCCATTCTTTTCTGTGCACTTCATCGTAGATCGCGCCGTACTGGAGCCACTTCTCTTCGCCAAGATGCTTCAAGAACCATGCCCTTTCAACCTCGCTAGCTATCCCATGTCCTTCTTTGTGTTCGTGCAGTCCAAATTTTTCGCAGACATGCCTTTCGCATGATTCGTGAAGACTTAACGGTTTGATTAGAAACTCTGGAAAATCATTGTCAATTTCAATGTAGCCTTTGGTCCAACTCGCGCCCCAGAACTCATGTGGAACGATGTATACGGGATACACGATTTTTCCGCCGTCGTAATCCAGAGATATGACA
>Ga0315284_10016133_pt1 | contig 10604 bp, 9 predicted proteins | sample YL17G09_16_MG_FD_203696 | JGI IMG/M metagenome (GOLD analysis project Ga0315284, IMG submission 203696) | Sediment microbial communities from Yellowstone Lake, YNP, Wyoming, USA - YL17G09_16 | ecosystem: Environmental > Aquatic > Freshwater > Lake > Sediment | place: USA: Wyoming | collected...
AATATATAGGCGCATAATATGATATACTTTGCGCTCGAAATCGGGAGTGACGCAATCAAAATTAAAAAATAGCCGAATTTAGGAGAATAGAGTTATTCATATGCGCTAGTTTAGCGGGAGGTTAGGTTATGAGCAGACTGTCCATCTTATTTATACAAAACGCGGCAAATATCTGATTAAAGACATGAGTTTCTAAATTCAGATGCTTATTGGATGCCTTTGATAATGATTTCAAATAATCAGGTAATTTGAATGCACTTTGATCTGACCGTGATAATTCCCACATATAATGAAAAGGAGAACATTGAAAAGATGGTAGTCACGGTCGATGCCATCTGCAAAGCGCATTCCATCGACGAAGAAATTCTTGTCGTTGATGACAACTCGCGTGATGGAACTATTGCGGTTGTTGAAAATTTAATGAACGTGCACCGGAATCTGCACCTGCTCGTTCGGCAAGAGAACCCGGGTCTTTCCCAGTCGCTCTATGACGGGATGCTCCATGCACAGGCAGACCTTGTCCAGTGCATTGACTGCGATTTCTCGCATCCACCAGAAAAAATTCCCCTGTTCTATCATTACCTCCATGACTTGGGATATGATATGGTCATCGGAAGCCGCTATGTCGGGGGGGGTGAGGTGATCAACTGGTCCATTATGAGAAGAGCGCTCTCATCAGGGGCAGCTTTGTTAGGCAGACTCCTAATCCCCCACGTAATGGATTCCGGGAGCGGTTTTTTTGCCATCAATCGGCGCATTCTAAATGGTACACATCTCTCACCTCGCGGATTCCGTATGGGATTTGAGATTCTCGGCAAGGCAAACTGGACCCAAGTACAGGAGATACCCATTATCTTTAAGGACCGGGAGTTCGGGGAGAGCAAACTAAAATTCCGGATCATCTACGATTTCCTGATCCAGTGCGGTTCGATCCTGAAGTATAATATCATTGAGCGGAAGAGTGGTAATATCATCAAGGCATGGAAGATTTTTTTTCACCTGTGAAATTCCTGCACTATCACGGTATACTGGAACGAGGAGGAGGAGATGCAACGGAGCCGGATTATCAATGTTATTCAGGGTATTATCGGAGTGGCGATACTCCTCCTCCTGTTTACGACCATTGATTATCGTCTCTCACTCTCACTTCTGATGCAGGTCGATGTGTGGTTCCTTCTTCTTGCCTGCTGCTGCTATTTCCTCAACAACCTGCTGATGGCATACCGTTTGAAAACACTCCTCCTCCACATGGGAGAAAATATCAGGCTGCGGCTGGTGTTCTTCTCACACATGGCGGGAATGCTCCTTTCGGATTTCACACCAGGACGGAGCGGGTACTTATACGTTGCACTCTCGCTGAACAAGCGGGATGTTCCACTAGAGAAAGGGATCGTCACCATCACGAGCACCTACCTCTATGACCTCACGTTTAAGGTGATTATTGCAATTTTGGGTGCATATTTCATTTATTCTTTCATCTTTGCTGGTCAGATCGGGTTTGCGATCATCATCATGCTGCTGCTAATACTTGGGGTTATAGCCGGGTATTTGATCGTGATGAAACCCCCGGAGTTGGTGAAGACACTCTTCAAAAAGAGAGAACTGCTGCAAAAGGTCCTGCAATTCGGGGAACAGAGCCGCTCTATCCAGAAATATGCCCCGTTTATTCTCTCTATCAGTCTCGCAGGCTGGATGCTGCGGGGTCTCCAGTGGTACCTGATTGTACTCTCGATGCACCAATCTTTCCTTACACTCCTAGACGCTCTTCTTTTAAACCCATTGCTTACCCTTCTCTCCCTCATCCCGCTCACTCCTGCCGGGTGGGGAATTCAGGAGGCGGGTATCGTTATCGTTTTCGCCGCGGTTGGCATCAGTGCAACAATCGCCACCTCCTTTGCTCTTCTTACACGGCTTGTTGAAGTGGCAGTCGATTTCTTCTTCGGATCATGGGATCTCTTTAAAAAATCCAAAAAAAACACGGATCTCTTCTCATTCTACAATACCATTGACGGCGATATCGATGAGAGGGCATATAATTCCGACCTTCTAGTCCAGCGATATTTCCAGAGGCGGAAAACAGAAGCGGTCAGGACAACGCTCGCGGTAAACGCCAGCGATATTATTGTCGACATCGGGTGTGGAAGCGGGGTGCAGCTGCAGGAGATTGGCAGAAAGGAGTATGCTCTTGCGGTGGGCATTGATGTGAGCCTGAACGCGGTATTGCATGGACGGAAAAAATCAATTAAAAATACCGATTTCATTATCGCTGATGCCCAGCATCTTCCCGTGAAATCATCCTGCGTGGACAAGATCGTCTGCGCAGAAATTATCGAACATGTCAAAGAGCCAGATAACCTTATTAAAGAAATTTCACGCATCCTTAAAGACGGCGGGGAGGTTGTTATCACAACCCCCAATGATCGCTCTGTCTGGGGTGTATATGAGCTCTTCTGGGATCTCTTCGGCAGGGGAAGGAATTATGGAGAGACCCATTTGAGGTTCTTTTCCGAGTCCGGGCTGCGCAGCTATTTTCCCGCATATTCAGAATGTTCAACCAGAACCCTGTTTTTTATCGCACCTCTCTTTGCACTCACGAACAGTCAGCGGTTGCTCGCAATCGGAATTCGGTTTGATCAAGTATTTGAGCGGTGGGGAATTGGTGTTTCACTTCTGCTTCATGCCAGGAAATAGGGAAAACATTGTGGTTACGTGTGCCGATAAAAAAGGGATGTCATTAGCCCAAATCATCGGGAAGAGAGGAGATAAATACCGGTATGCTGTGTTTCCATCCTGCTCTTCTCGTTCAGCCATGCCAACGCGTCACCATTCGGGTTCGCTGCGGTTATGTCCCCAGTGACGATATAAAATATGCTGTTGTTTCCTTTCAGCTGGTAAATATTGTCAAGCGCTATGCTATCAGAAGCACCAAATTGAACGGTTTTATCCGTGGCATTATCGTAATAATATGAGAGTGGCTGGTTGATATATCCAGGAACAACAACGATCAAATCCCCATCCTTGGTGACGCTCTGCACGATCTGGGAAAAACCTCTCCAGTCCTCTTTTGTGAACGATGTGTAGTATCCGGAGAGCAGGGGTGCGTTAATGGCAAAAATCAGGATGATAAATGCATACAACAGCTTCCTGTTCGGGATGAACCGGAAAATGACCGGGAAGCTCGCCGCAACCAGCGCGAAGTAGATGGGAAGGAGATAGATAAGATAGCGGGGGTTCATCGTCATCCGAGAGGAGATGATGACACTTATGATAAGCGGCAAAACAAGATACATTACTGAAAAGAGGCACTTGTTCCGGTCCTCACGATAGAAGAATGCAAGTCCCACGAACATCAGAAAAAGATAGATGATGGCGATTACCCAGCTGAAAGGCGAATACCCTCCTGATAACCTGATAAAGGTCTCCTGGATCAATACCGGTCCCAGAACTCCGTACGTGGGGGGGGCTGCAGTGAGCGTGTGATATCGCTCCAAAACAACAAAGACAAGTGGCAGGATCGGCACCGTCATAGCACCTAGTGCGACAAGGATTTTTTTACCCTCATGGATGTCTTTTTTCAACTTTTCGCGAAGCGTTATAAGGGCATGAAGGTAGATCACAAAGAGCGCTATGAGAACATAATAATGAGTCCAGACGGCAAGTGCCGAGAAGAGACCAAAGATCAGCCACTGTGAGGTTTCACCTGTTCGCAGCGCCATGAAATAAAAAAACAGAACCAGCGAAAAGACGAAAAGCACCATCGAGTAGGAGTACGCTTCCTGGGAATAGAATATCCCAAAGTATGATACCGTGAGAAGCGCAGCACTGATGAGACCAACATTCTTATCCCGGAACTCTTTTCCGATCAGGTAGAAAACGGGGATGGTGAGGGACCCAAGGAGCGCGGGGATAAACCGCAGGATGATCTCGCTCTGCCCGAAGACGAGCATGATGTGCTCTATCCAGTGAAAGAGGGGGGGGTGAAAATCTCCGGAAAGGGTAGTAATCCAGATAGTTTCAAATGATCCTTTCGACATGCCCAGTGTCGCTGCCTCATCAAGCCAGAGGGAGTTAAAGCCCAGATTGTAAAACCGCAGGAAACCGCCAACGATAGTCAAGGAGATCAGGGTCTGGATATATCGGCTGTTGACAAAGAATGATCTGATATTTTCAACATTGATATCCCGAAACGACTGGATCGGGGAGATGTAATCCCTGTCAAGATTACATTCGGTATCTCCTCCCGATTTTTTTCCTTTTCCCCGATCCTCGCGTTTTTTCGCCATTACTGTCATCTACTATTTCGTAAATATTCGGATATAGTTTGTTGTATCCCTGTTGTATACAGGAAATTTTCGGCTCTGTGAAAGGGGTTCAGACAGGTACTATACTGTTCATTCGGTGCCGGAAACTTCAGGAGTCTGATTTTCCCAATGACGGGGATTTAATTGCCTCAAGTAGTTCTACGGTGCTGGTGACAACCGCAGAGGATTCCTCAAGCATGAGATTCACTTTTTCATGGCCTCCGGATCTGCGGAAATCAGTCCGTAATGCAATCACCGGTTTCCCGTGTGCATACGCATACCCCATCTCCCATGCAGTGCCCGAATCCGCATCTGCACCATCGATAATGGCTACGATTATATCGGCATTTTCAAGAGCTTTCAAATTTTCTGAAAAGATCCGAACCTGTTCTTCTTTGTTCCTTGCAGCTGAATCATCACCCGCTTCCTGTGGCAGATATACCTCAAAAAAATTATTTCTCAAATGCCCGGCAATCGATAAATTATAAGCACGTTCAGCTTCTGAAAAAAGAGGGGCTGCCATATAAACGTGATATTGAGAGAATGTCATCACGTCTATTGCCCTGATTTTTGGAAACCGTGCAAGAAATACCCCTCGTCCCATCCGTTTTAGCGGTTGCTGATCCTCACTCCCGTAATAGGTGCTGGTGACACCGCAGGTGGGGGAAGAGTTGACACCAAGGATGCAGAGAGGAGGCCCCCGTTCGTGGATGATTTCCTGAACTTGTAATTCAAGATTGTCCATCAGGCTGGCAAATGCCGGTGTGTTCAGCCGTTCAAGAAATGTCCCGGGTTTCCTGTCAGGACCAAGGTACAACGTCTCCGGGCACGGCAGCGGCATCATTTCAATACCAAAGCGTTTGCAGCGTTCGATGCATCGCTCGAAAAGCACCAGATCAGCAGGTTTCGTGATTCCGTTTGCACGCAGCGCCGGGTTAAGAATACAGGGGCTGCAGAGTACGTACATTGATACAATGTGTGCACGCACAGATGATCAATGATGCCGCTGTATGCATATCGGGATAACAGTTGTGACCCCCGGAAGTGTACGGTTAAAAAACTTGAAAAAGCAGGTTTTTTAAAAATTTTTAATAAAATTTCGCAAATTCCGAGAAATACCCTGCTTCTTGATCCTACTGCGGAGCAGGCACTTTCACCTGCAGACAGACATGTCAGATCCATCACGGTACTGGATTGCTCCTGGGTAGTACTGGACACCGGGAAAGTTCATTCGTGGAGAATTCGGCGGGCACTTCCTTTTTTAGTGGCAGCAAATCCGGTAAATTTCGGCAAACCCTGTATATTATCATCTGTTGAGGCACTTGCTGCAGCACTGTATATTATTGGTGAAAAGGAGCGGGCGGCAGAACTCCTCTCGAAAGTCAGCTGGGGGATCCGCTTTTTAGAAGTGAACCATGAACCGCTTGACCTGTACACAACCGCAAAGGATAGTACAGAGATAATAAAAATGCAGGATCTCTTTCTTTGAAGTATCTTTATTATAGGAGAGTTAATCCTCTGAATTGCATAAATAACAGGAATTCCGGCCGATTTTTTACCAAGGATATGCAGGGAAGCATCCCTTCATAATTTTATCTATGTTTTGGAGGGGGCCAGGAATTTTTGACCATGTTGGATACCGGTACATTTTTTCCGCATAGCTATTTTTTTTATATACGACCACCATGTAAGATTGTATGATCAAGGTTGCCATCAATGGTTACGGCACTATCGGAAAGCGTGTTGCCGATGCGGTTGCCGCCCAGAAGGACATGAAGGTGATCGGGGTATCAAAGACCCGCCCGAACGCCGAAGCATTTGTAGCAAAACAACGCGGCTACCCGCTCTACATTGCGGATCTATCAAAAAAGGCCGCATTCGAAAAAGCCGGGCTTATAGTTGCCGGGTCCGTTGAGGATATGTGCAAAGCAGCCGATGTTGTCGTCGATGCAACACCGGGGGACGTGGGGGCAACGAATAAACCGCTCTATGAAAAACTCGGGAAAAAGGCACTCTGGCAGGGGGGCGAAGAGCACGACATAGCGGGTTTCTCTTTCAACTCTTCATGTAACTACAAGGATGCGATCGGCAGGCAGTTTGTAAGAGTGGTTTCCTGTAACACAACCGGCCTTTGCCGTATCATTCATGAAATAGATAAGGAGTACGGTGTTGCGCATGTCCATGCAGTTATGGTAAGGCGGGGATCCGATCCTGGTGAGATTAAAAAAGGACCGATCGATGCGGTTGTCCTTGATCCTGTGAGTGTGCCCAGTCACCATGGCCCGGATGTCCTGACAGTACTTCCTCACATTTCTATCACCACAATGGCAATGATCGTGCCAACCACCATGATGCACATGCATGCAATCCAGATTACTACCAAAAAACCGGTCAGCCGTGACAGGGTTATCGATCTCATAAAAAGCCACCCTCGCCTTGGACTTATCAAAAAGACGCTTGGGATAAAAAGTACTGCCGAACTCAAGGAGTTTGCCATGGATCTCGGCAGGCAACGCTCTGACCTTTGGGAGAACTGCATCTTTGAAGAATCAATCTACGCCAACAATAACGAGCTCTGCTTCTTCCAGGCAATTCATCAGGAGGCTGACGTGGTCGTCGAGAATATTGATGCAATCCGCGCGATGATGGGCGGAGAGAAGGATGCGTCAAAATCAATAACTGCCACCAACGACGCTCTCGGTTTTTCCCCCATCCAGAATAACCATTAACACCCATTATAACCCATATTTTTTAATGGACGCATACGAGCAGGCAACCCGTAATACTGTGGAGGTCGTCACAGAAGACGAATTCCGCACACTTCTCGCCCAACCGCATAAAAAGGTCTATGCTGGGTATGAACCCAGTGGTGAGATTCATCTCGGCCATCTCGTCACCATAAATAAACTTGTAGATCTTCAGACCGCTGGTTTCGAAGTCACCGTCCTGCTTGCCGATCTCCACGCCTTCCTTAATCGAAAAGGAACAATGGAAAAAATCCGTGAGCTTGCTGATTACAACAAGCGTTGCTTTGAGGGGCTGGGCCTGAAGAATGTAACCTATGTGCTTGGATCCGATCTGCAGCTTAACCGGGAATATGAACTGCTTGTGCTCCAGCTCTCACAGCAGATTACCTTAAACCGGGCAACACGGAGCATGGATGAAGTAGGGAGGCAGATGGATCATCCAACGGTTTCTCAGATGGTATACCCGATCATGCAGATGGCAGATATCGCTATGCTCGGTGTTGATGCTGCGGTCGGAGGTATCGATCAGCGAAAGATCCATATGCTCGCCCGTGAGCACCTGATCAACTTTGGATACAAAGCTCCGGTCTGCATCCACACGCCGATTCTTAACGGGCTTGATGGAAAAAAGATGTCGTCTTCGCAGGGCAATTACATATCCATTGCTGATATAGAAGATGAAATTCGGAAAAAATGCCAGAAGGCGTTTTGTCCCCCGGAGATCGCCGGGAACCCCATCCTCCAGATCTTCCAGCACCATGTCTTCCCCCGTCTTGCGGAGATTACCATTAAAAGACCGGAAAAATTCGGCGGTGACCGGACTTTTACAACCTATCCGGATCTTGAAGCATCCTATGGAAGGGGTGAAGTGCATCCGCTCGACCTGAAGAAATCCTGTGGTGAGTCCCTTGTTGAAATATTTGAGCCGGTACGGGAATATATACGGTAAGATGCAAAATTACTTAATGAATGATGGTGGCTCTCTGTGAGGTTTGAGAAACGACTGGATCAATTTGATAAGAGATTAGAAGAGATGGGTGTCCGCATCAAAGATGCTGACCAGTTCAAAGTTTCTGAAGATGTTTTTGACGATGTCACGCTTCTAGCACTCTACAAGCTTGTCCATAAAAAGTGGTTGTCGGTAATTGGCGGATCGATCAGCACCGGTAAAGAAGCGAATGTTTTTTATGGTGAACGTGATGGGCTGGGAGTTGCCATCAAGATTTACCGGATCCGCACGGCAAATTTTACTACGATGAGCTCCTACATAACGGGAGACCGCAGATTTTCCCGGGTAAAAAAATCCAGAAAAGAGCTGGTCTTTGCCTGGACTAGGAAAGAGTTCTCTAATCTTGCACGGGCTCAGGAGGCGGGTATTCCCGTTCCCGAGCCACTCGTATGGGACCGGAATATTCTGATCATGTCATATCTGGGGGAGGATGAAATTCCCTACCCCCAGCTTAAAAATGCCGATTTTGATGACCCGGCGGGAATTTATGCAACCATCATGAAGTATATTGATCTCCTCTACAACAAAGCTGAACTCGTGCATGGAGACCTGAGCGAGTTCAATATATTATACGGAGAGAAACCCTATCTCATTGATATGGGTCAGTCGGTCACCCGTGATCACCCCCGGGCTTACCAGTTCCTGATGCGGGATATCCGCAATATCAACAGGTTTTTTAAAAAACGCTGCGATGTGCGTAATGATGTTGAAATTTTCAATACAGTGACCGGGCTGGATACAGCTGAACCATGATAACTACGAACAACGTTATGATATATACCAGAACAGTGCTGTGAAATGTACAATTATATCCTATATTCGAGGTGAGAGTAAAAATGATGCAGGAAGTAAAAATCGCCGGAAGCAGGGTGGGCGTGCTTATTGGAAAAGGCGGTGCAACAAAAAAAGAGCTTGAAGTAAAGACCCACACAACAATTACCGTCGATAGTAAAGAAGGCCTCGTGAAGGTTGAGAGTTCTGAAGAGCACACGGTACCCCTCCTGCGGGCAGTGGAGATTATCAACGCCATCAACCGGGGATTCTCGCCGGAACGCGCTTTTGAGATGATTGAGGATGAAGACCTGCTCCTCGATGTTATTGATCTCTCCGGTATGGCTGAAGGTCCGCGCCAGCTCGACCGGCTCAGGGGAAGGATAATTGGAAAAGACGGGCGTGCACGCGAGCAGATCGAGGACATGACCGATGTGGAGATATCAGTCTTTGGAAAGACCATTGCTTTGATCGGTTATCCCGAGCAACTCAAGACTGCACGGGCTGCCATCGATATGTTGATTGAGGGCGTGCCCCATGAAAATGTCTTTGCATTCCTGGACAGGAAAAAGAAAGAGGCAAAGCAGGATATGATAAGTTATTATTACTGATGCCTGATATGCCCATAAATTCCCATATTCCAATATACGCATTTGCCTGATTTCCCCTGGAAAATACATCAATATTGTGAACAAAGTTTATAAAAAACGCGATTTGCATCGTCTTTGTAGGGATTAAAAAAAGTTTATCAAAAGGATTTACCATGCTTATCCAGGATCTCGCTATCCCCACAAATCTCAAGCAGAGATATGCCGAGACCGGTATTTCAGTGCTTTACCCCCCTCAGACCGACTGTGTGGAGAAAGGAATGCTGGCAGGCAAAAACCTGCTCGTTGCCATTCCGACAGCCAGTGGAAAGACCCTGATTGCCGAAATGGCTATGCACCATACCATTTCACATGGGGGGAAGTGCCTGTATATCGTTCCCCTCAAAGCACTTGCAAGTGAGAAATTTGAGGAGTTTGGCAATAAAGGAGTAAAGGTTGGTATTGCGACCGGTGATTTTGACCGTCGTGATGATATGCTGGGAAGAAATGACATCATTGTCGCAACCAGTGAAAAGGTGGATTCTCTCCTGCGCAATAATGCAAAGTGGATAGCAGATATTACGCTCCTGGTTGTAGATGAAGTCCACCTGATTGACTCGCAGGGACGGGGCCCGACACTTGAGATGGTGATTGCCAAGATGCGGTTCCGGAATCCTGCCATGCAGATTATCGGACTGTCTGCAACTATTGGAAATCCTGATAAGCTTGCCAGCTGGCTCGATGCGGAACTGGTGACGAGCACATGGCGTCCTGTTGATCTCCGGCAGGGGGTCTTTTTCAATAACTGCATCCATTTCCGTGATGGGACCCGTGCTGTCAAGGCGGTATCAAAGAATTACGATGATATCAACCTCTCCCTTGACACAATCACCGAGGGGGGGCAATGTCTTGTCTTTGTCTCATCACGCCGTAATGCTGAGGCATTTGCAAAACGCGCTGCTTCGGCAATTAAAAGTGAAGATCCTGAGCTCGCGGTATATGCCGGGCGTATCCAGAAAAGTGCAGATACGGATATGGGAAAATTACTTGCTGCATGCGTAACCAAAGGTGCCGCCTTTCACCATGCCGGGTTGAGCCGTCCCGAGCGGTCGGTAGTCGAAGAAGGGTTCCGCAAAGGCCTGATAAAATGCATATCTGCAACCCCAACCCTTGCTGCCGGACTCAACCT
>Ga0315284_10016134_pt1 | contig 10604 bp, 9 predicted proteins | sample YL17G09_16_MG_FD_203696 | JGI IMG/M metagenome (GOLD analysis project Ga0315284, IMG submission 203696) | Sediment microbial communities from Yellowstone Lake, YNP, Wyoming, USA - YL17G09_16 | ecosystem: Environmental > Aquatic > Freshwater > Lake > Sediment | place: USA: Wyoming | collected...
ATTTTCAACATATGCGTTTCCTCCGGTGGGAAACGTCACAGCAAGCTTATGACCGGCGCCACACAGTTAACATGTCGTTCATGCCGGGCCAGCGCGGGATGGAAACCATCGACACGAGTTCGAACTTCTGCCGAATGACGTCTTGCAACTTCAAATCCGCGGTGAAACCGCCAAATTCCCCGATATACACGAGATGCTTGCCCTTCCAATGTTTCAGACACTGGCGAGCCATCGGGCCGCGGGGCGGCCAGCACAAAAGCAGCGTCCTGTCCAAATGGGCTTTAAGCGTCTCTGGGGTGCCATGCAAAACTTTGATGTGTTGCTTCGATCCGACGTGCCACGGGTTGCAGGCCGACACCAAGGATTTCAAAGAACCTGGTGGCGCTCGGTCGTATGCCACTACGTCGGCACCCATCCGCTTGAGCAAACAAGACCAATATCCAGTGCCAGCCCCCATTTCCACGATCGGCGATAGTTCCGCAATCTCACGGAGCGCTTCTTCGGTCGGAATGGCCCAGGAATATCGCGTCACCAATTTGTCGCGAAGCTTCACGACGCCGGACATTGCTCCCGGATTCGACAAGATTTCCTGAAAATCGGGGCACTCCGACAGATAGGTCGTCAGCAACGGATTCGAGGACAGGACTATCGCCTCTTTCTCTTTCTTGGAAAGTTTCTTCAGGCGGGCTTCCTCTCGCAGTGCCAGCGACTTGTCCGTCACGCGTTTCGACCACGCCACAGTGAGAAACCCGCGACCTCTAGTGAACTTGGCGCCCTTCCCTGTTCTGTGCTTTTCGAGCCTACGTAGCAAATCATTGGTGACGCCCGTATACAACGATCCGTCGCCGCATCGAATCATGTAGACCATCCAAGGCATGTCATCCTCCAAGGGGATGTACTGCACAAACGGTCATATTTACACCACGAGAATCGCCTCTGACGCGCATGCATCGCCATTGTCGACGATGACTTCCGGGACGGATTCTCTTTTGTCGGGTCTGCCGACGCTTCTCGACCCGGTAACGGTCTCCATTCTGAATCCGTTGAACAACGGCAACACGTCCGGGTGCGACGAATTCGACAACACTTGAGTCACGCGACGCTCGTCCAACTCTTTAAACAGTTCTGATAAGCGAACGTGATCGGCGTGCGTGAAACCATTTGGTGTGTAACCGGTGAAATTCGATGTTTTTGAAATCGGCATGTACGGCGGGTCGAAATAAACAGCGTCGCCGGGGCCGGCATCCGCGAGCATGTCTTCGAAGTCCGTTTCCGCCAATTCCACGGATTTCAGGATGTTCGAACAAGCTCGAAGATTGGACTCGTCGCAAATCTTCGGATCGACGTATTTTCCGAACGGGGTGTTGAACCGCCCGTTGCTGTTGACCCGATAGAGACCGTTGTAACACGTGCGGTTCAAATAAACAGTGCGTGCTGCCCTGGTGGTCGGGTCCATTTTGTCCGGATCGGCGCGACGAATGTCCAAGAACACCTTTTTATCATATTTGTACTGAGACTGACGCAAAATGCCGATCAGACCTTCCACGTCGTCGCGAACCACCTGATATGCATTCATCAATTCCGGGCACGAATCTCCGATCACCGCCCGGTCGAATCGTCCTTGCTTGGCGAGCTCGAAAAACACGGCTCCTCCGCCGAGGAATGGCTCGTAGTATGTCCCTATCTTTTTCGGAAGTCTGACGAGGATCTTGGACAGCAGACGACTTTTTCCGCCCGCCCATTTCAAAAACGGTTTCGGTTCTGCGTTTTGTGGGGACATATTCCTTGACTTTTCGCCACATCAGAGTGCAAGTCAGTGTACACTCGATAGAAATCGCTCGTCCGTCCCTGGCGACAAAAAAGGGACGAGGGCCCGGAGCTTTAGGCTCGGGCCCTCGTAGCGGCAGGACTCTAATATCGCCTGCCTAGAACGGAAGGACTACTACTACGTGCCTTCCTTGAACGGCAGGACTGGAAGTTAGCCTGCCTAAAACTGACCCGGCTATGGAGCCGGGATGGCTGCTTCTGCTGCCGCCTTCGTCGCAAACACGTTGCCCTCCGATATGACAACGCCCCCACGGCCATTTCGCACGCCTTCATATCTGATCTGCGTTCCGTCGACCGTCTTCTTCACCAACAGACGCTTAATTTCAACCGACTGCGCGATTGTCTCTTTCTCGGTCCCCGTCACGCGTTGACCAGCGCAGTTCGGGCAGGTGAACTCTTCGCCAGAAATCGTCACCTTTCCGGTGGATCCGCACGTGTCGCACGCGACCGGGGTGGTCACGAAGCGAGTAACAAGCATCCATACAGTGGCCCCGACATCGTACATCGCTGTGATTTGCACGTTTTCTCTCCTACCCTCGATGCACCAGCCACTTCACCGGCGCGTTGCGCTGTCCTTCATGCAACCGAATGCACATGTCGCTAGGTGCTGAAATCTCGTTTGTCGCCCTGTCGCGAAGCATGAACCGAACTGACGGCGCTTCCATCCCAGTTCGATGGTAGCCAAACCTTGTCGGCGCACCCGAGTTATATGGGAACCACTGCATCTTGTCGACCCAAGCCAAGTCGCTCGATTCCTGGCGCATTCCAGGTGTCACCGGTTTGATCTTGATTGTTCGATCGAGGCTTTGGTAGACCGCGTACAACTCGTGCGTGGCCGTGTCGAAGTAGTTCAGGCCGACCTTGTCGATGCCGACCGGCTTGATGAACACTGACCTGTGAGCAGACGTAGTAGCATCCTTCATTCGGTACAGACAAATGCTGGAATACTCACTCGAACGGCCATATCTCGACACGCCATACACACTGTCCGAGAAGTCCCATGTTGCTCCGCCGGAATTGAGCTTGAAGCTGCACCACAGCTTGTTGAACTCACTCGGTAGCGGAGCCGTCGTCACATGCACGTGGTTGTGTCCAGGCGTCACCGGAACCCAAGTGTCGGTGCCGCTGTCGTACACGTACCGCGCGCTGTTCGTCACCGACGAACAGGTGAAGCCATCGTACGGCAGGCCGTACATGTTCATGCTCGTGCGACCCATCCAGATCGCACGCATGCGGCTTGCTGTGTAGCCAGTCGGTGTCGGGAACCCGATGCCTGCCGCACAGACGCTGGAGAACCACGCCGCCTTGTTCATCCAACCGACGTTATCCCCATCGATCGCTGCCGTGCTGAGCTTGTAGCTCCGGTGACCGCGCAGCATCGAGTAGAACGTGTTCATCCCGTACAATTTGACGACGGCAGGTACCGTCTGGTTGATCACGTCGTAGCACGTCGCCATGATCTCGTACCTGTACGTCGTCGGGTCCATCAGGTGCGGAGCTGCGCGCGCGCTGACGTACTCGTACAGGTCATAGACCGTGGCGAACCGAAGACCATTCCACACTCCGGGACCACCAACTTCGTGGATGTCCCACAGGCACTTCGCGTACCGCGTGTAGTGATGTGCAATATCCGGAGCCTTGCTGTTCGCATCGCCCGGGAACACGCGGCCACTCAACGGCGTGACGCCGGGGTAGTCTAGAAGCAACGTGTCATACACGAGACGTTCCGGATTTGCGACGGCAGAACCGCCTTCATCCATGTACGGCAACAAGGTCCAAGACGTCGACCCGTCACCGACCTTGACCCGATACGTGTCCGTCTCGAAGCCAAGCTCGCATTTTTCGAGCACAGGATTGCGCGCGGTCCATACGGTCGACCGCTGCCTTCGTGCCCTGAAATACTCGGCCATAACCTAGCTCCATCGAGACGTGCTGATCCGGATCAATATTGATCCGGATCAGTCAAAACAACAGAACGCGAGTTCTGTGACTTGTAGTTCGTTAGCGCACCTGGGCTAGGCGCTCACCGTACATTCGCGCACCTGGGCTAGGCGCTCACCGTCCGTTAGCGCACCTGGGCTAGGCGCTCACAATGGGCGCACACCATGAAAAGTCCATCAGCGATGATCCATGAACGAAATCGGCATGCCCGATTTTCGACGTTCAATCTTGATTTTGGGCTCAATCTCTGGCGACCTGATCCCCGTCGTCTTATGCCGCATATAGAAGCAGAGATACTCCGGAATCATCGATGAATCTATGCTGAAGTGACGCACCAGCGAACCAGAGGACCCGATTTTAACAGTCGACATCACACTGGTCAGATTGCTGAGACGGAAGCCGTCGATAGTACCTCGCTCTTCGACCAAAGCCGCCGCCGTCAAACTCGCGAACCGGTTGTCTCCCGATCGGTTCGGGTATTTCCCAATCACCATGACGTCGTGATCGACCGTTCCAGCGTCGAAGTTCGGCACGAACGCGCATTTGGTGACGCCAAGCGGCTTGATCAGGAATGCAATCAAGTTGGGATCGGCCACATTTCGGATCGCGAACGCCAACATGCCCTCGATCTCGCTTTGCCCTGGTTGGACCATAGCTCCGCACCCACGCAAGGTGTTTCGCGGTTCGCGGAAGTAGAGTTGCTTGGCGTTCATCGTCCGAAACACATGGCAAGGATTCTGGTGAATCATTCCGCCGTCGCTGAAGATTTCCCAGTCACCGCCCGGGTCGTCACTCCAGTCAGAACTTCCCCAGTCCCACACACGCCGCAACGCTCCACTACCAACGTGCGTGTTCAACATGATGCCGTTCGAGGATCTTGGAATTGAACTCTGCGTGCGCTTGTTGCCCGATGTCCAGCAAGCTTTCGGTTCACTGCCTGCACCGGGAGTCATTCCGAAGAAGTAACCCATCAGCTCAAGCTCAAGGTCGACACCGAGATGCCAGGTCTTGAACATGTCAGAGTACCCGGCGTTCGATCCTTGAGCCGGGTAATATCTGCCGTACCCTCTGGGACCGGAATAGCACTCGCGACCACGGAATGAACTGAAAAGTCCGTTCCAAGCGTTCCACCGCGTGATGTTTTGCCTCGTGTCGAACACCTCATATACGTTCATGAGCGTGGGCACAGAGTACAGGGGCCCGCCGGGGATTATGGTCGCCATCCACGCCGCCATCTCGGTCCTGTCCATGTGAGCGCGCCTACCAAGCAACGTCTCGCTCGACGCATCCCACAGTTCGACGAAGCTCAACTGGTACACGTTATTCCACTCGGAACCGATCGTTCCAGTTCTCTTTGCGCCACCCAGCAGCTCGGTGCCGACAGGCACCCCGTTCGACAGCAACGGCACTTCCCGCACCTTCCGAAGTTCAAGGTGCGGCGCCTTCATCCACGCTTGAAGCGCAGCGTCCCACTGCCAAACGACCTTTTGATCGTCGACGTACGGCTGTCCGTCAAATGGAAGCGGAGTCTTGGTCGGGTTGCCCCAGTCGAACTGTGCCATCAGAGAGTCTCCCAAGCGGTGCCGTTGTAGACGAACAATTTCAGCGCGTCGGTGTCGAACACCGTGTAGCCATACGTCGGCGCCATTGCGATCCGCTGCACCGTCGTGACCTGACGCGGGAACTTGACGATCGTCCAGCCGTTGATCGGGTCGTCTTCTCCTTCAACACCAGTGAAGAACAAATCGGGCTCTGCCGGCATGGGCATGCCGTCGACGACGATGTTGTGTCCACCACCGCTACTGGCCGGCCAGTATGGCAGCAACAACCAATTGTCCACTCCGTTGCCCATCTTGGCCCGGCCGGTGTTGGTCTCGATCCCCAACTCCCCCTGGGCCAATACGGGGTTGACGGCCAACCAGGTGGCAGCAAGGTCGCGTCTCAACTGAATCTGAACAGCCATGTGTTATACCTCAACCTGTCGCATTGCCGCCGTCAATTGGGCTAATACTGACTCCGCCAAAAACCTCGTTGGCTCTGCCCCCATCGAGATTCGTTATGCCGCCTGCCCCGGCTGTCGTTCCGACATATCGGAACCCCAAGATCCACGGATCTGCGATTGAAAAATCGTTTGCGAGCAGCAGCAACCCGTTGTCGTAATTCCAAATCCATCCGACCGATTTGTTGACGCCGGTGCCTGTGGTCCCGTCGGTCGTAAACACTTCAACGCCGCCGAGCGCCGGATTGCCATTGTAGAGCTTGGTGGCGAAGCCGAAGCTCGGAGCACCTGAAAGCTGCGGAGCGAATTGTGGTTTCACCCAGTTGTCCAAATGGGCGCTCGACCAGTCACCGTACGTCGCCAAGGCGACGTACGTGTTGTTTAGCGAAGGCAATTTCGTCAGTCGAATCGCCGCGGCGGCTAACGAATAATCCTGCACAATACCCGACAACGGTCCTGCACAGGCTGCTTGAGCCGCTGCCAGATTTGCGCACGGATTCGCTTTGACGACGTTCGCCTGCGTCCAAACCTTGTCACTTGCCAAGACGAACCCGAACGGATTGACGCCTTCGTACCACTGCGTCGTCGGGTCGGCGTCGAGGACGTTCCCAAGCAATGCCTTGGCAGTAGCGTTGATTCGTTCTTGGTTGCTGAAGGACATCGTTCGGCTCCTAGAAGAACGTGACGACCATAGAGTCGATCTTCGTTCCAGCGTTCAGGATGCGCACGTCTGCGTAGAAGCCGGTGTCTGCCGGCGTGCCCGTGCCGAACGTGCAGTTGATCGTGTTGCCGGCAGAACTTCCTTCTCGGATGCCAGATCCAGGAACCGTCACTCCGTCATCCCAACTTCCGAAGTTGAACGGCACATGCACGCGAAGCGGCCATGTGTTTGCAGGCGGCGGACCGATATGTCCAAGCCCTGCGATTCTGTAGACGTAGATCTCGATGTTGCCTGCGACGAGATCGGCAAGCGCATTTCCAGCAGCGAACGTGCCGCTGAAAACGATCGACATCGACGGGATGTTGGCGCCGGGCGCCTTGGTGAACCTGCGACCGTAGCTCACCGGCACGCCGATGGCGCTGTAGTTTGGATTTGCGCCGCCCAGATCGGGCTTGTAGAGGCTCCAATCGGCGTTTGGCGTCGCAGCACCGTCCGAGCGAATGTAGTACGTCTGGTTGGGCACGATGAGGAAGCCGCCGAACACTTGCGCCTGCCCAGCGATTAGCGTTGCCGTGCTGACCCAGGTGCCGACACCTGGGAACGTGGCGGGATTCTCTCGGTAGGCTTCGTCGTTGAAATACTCGGCAAGTGCCGTCGAATTCGCCGTGTATGTGTCGATCAGGATGTTGTGATCCACGGAGTTGACCGTGCCGCCGTTGGCCCACGTGTCGGCAGGGTAGCCGTTGACGTTGCCGGTTGGCCCGATGTAGCGGTACGACGGCGCCGTGATTGCCCAGTCGACCTGCGTGTACTGCGCGCCGGTGTTATTGTTGTTGTTGGTCCAACCGATGAAGTTCGCAGCGCCCGTGCCGAATGGACAGAGCGCGAGCGTTCCCAGACCGAACTCCGTTCCGGTCAAGTTCAGGTTGCCCGCTATCTTGCTGGTGTTAGCGTTCAGATTGTTTACACCGAGCACGTCAACTGTGAACTGGCTGGTCAGAATGTAGTACTCGATGCCTGACAAGTGCTTGGTGACGATGCTTCCGACCGTTTCGGCGATCGACACGCTGGTTCCGATAGAAGGCGTCGACGGATTCGTGTCGAGGAACACGTCAGACTGCGTGTAAATGTGCGGACCGGATCCGTCAGTACCCGCGTCCGTCGTATGAGTCGCGCGTGCGTGGATTCTGCCGCCGGTAAGCCCCGCGCCAGCCAAGATCGCGAGCACGTTGACCGCCACGGACGCGTGCGCCTTGAAGCGGAATGCATCAGCACCGTAGTTCGTGATCGTGATTACGATGAAACCAGATGGGCTCGTGTGCACCGCGTTGCCCGTGATGGCCGGCGTGGTGTATGTTTCGAGCACGCTCGTGCCGTCAGCATCGAAAAGCACTGCTGTCATGGTCGACGTGCCGCCGAAGCCGGATGTGTCGCCAGGCGTCGTGATCGTCATCGACCCGTTGAGCGTCGCGCTCTGGTTGGTCGCAGCCCAACCGTTGGTCTTGAACGGTGTGCCTTCACCACCGACCGGCGTGGAAATGTGCGCTATCTGACGTGCGATGGACTCCGTGCACGATTGGTCGCCGTTCGATCCGTCCGCCGTGTTCCAATGGCTCAGGAACGGCGGCGGCGGGATGTAGACATTGACCTGTCCGGGAGGCGCTCCGGGAAGTTGCGCGAGCACGTCGGCACCGATGAAATTGATCGCAGACACGGCGCCTGAAACCAACACGCCTTCGTCATAGACAGAAATGGCGGCACCGGCAGCGCCAAGTTGAACCCATGCGGTGCTGTCCCAGTAGAAGAGCTGGTTCAGCGTCGTGTCGTAGATGCGAAGTCCGGGCGTAGGCGCCACGATGGCAAGACGAGCAACTGTCGTCATGCGCGGACCGCCAAGCTTCAGTTCGTCGATGGCGTCTTGCACGTTGACTTTGCCCATGCTGGGCAGAACGAGGACGTCGTCATACAACATATACGTCGCTTCATCCAACAACGTACGTGTCAGTGTTCCGACGACACCGCCATACGACGGTGCAAGACTTGTACTTGCGTCATAACGCAGAACAATAGCCGAACCTGCGTCACTGTAAATCGTGTGACTCTCAGACACTGCGCCTGTGAAAGCAGACAGCAACAACTGACCGCCGATCTTCACATTGAAGATGGCGTCATTCCCATCGAGGAGCTTAGCTTCCTGATCGATACCGAGCATCAACGTGTCGCCAGGCCCGACGTTGCACATCAGGTAGCTGCCAAGATTGATGATCTCCGCGCCGTCACGAACGAACATTGCGCGCGGGAAAGCGGCGTTGAAGACGAGCGCTTCGATTGCCGTGTTGTTACCTTCCAAGCGCACAGGGCCACGCAGTCCGAACAGGTTCTCAAGCTGAGCACCATCAGCCATCACGATCGTAGTGTCGGCAGCAGTTCCCTCTGCATATGCAGTGGTGAACTCCATTCGAGATTCAAGGTCATAGGTACCGGCCGTGATCGTCAGTGGCCCGCCACGCGCGTCACATTGCACCTGCACCTTGCCCTTGATCGTGGCGAACAGGGCCATGACCTGACCCCACGTGTTCACTACGCTTCCGCCAAACGGCAATCCGGGCGCCCACACGATGGTGGATATGCTGCCTGAGACAGCCGGCGCCGGATTTGCGCCGACATATCGGAAACCCATGACGTACGGGTCTGCCACCGGGAAGTCGCTGGCGAGAAGCAGCAGTCCGTTGTCGTAATTGAAGACCCAGCCGACGCTTTTCAGCGGACCGACGCCTGTCGTTCCGTCTGTGGTCATTACTTCGACGCCGGCGCCCGCGGGGTCGCCGTTGAAGAGACGCATCGCGTATCCGAAGCTGGGCGACCCGCTCACTTGCGGAGCAAATTGAGGCTTCACCCAGTTGTTGAGATGCTGACTTGTGAAATCTCCGTACGTAGCCAGCGCCACGTACGTGTTGTTTACGCCGGGCACCGGCGTCAATCTCACGGCGCCGGCCGCGAGAGAATAGTCGTCCACGATTCCGGCCAAGGGCCCGGCGCAATTCGCGCGCGCGACTGCGACATTCGCCGCCGGGTTGGCTCTGACCGTCGTGCCTTCACACCACACCTGATCGTTGTTCAGCACGAAACCGAACGGCATGGTCGATTCGTACCATTGTGCGCTCGGGTCGGCGTCGAGGACGTTGCCGAGAAGTGCTTTCGCAACCGCGTTGATGCGTTCCTGCGTCGTAAAGCTCATGCCGTCCTCACTTGACTTGTGCGTCGAACTCAGAAACCATTACGCTGAAATCAGGCGTGTACACTGCGAAAATCGCAGTATGGTAGCCGATAACGATGGGGATGTAGATGTGCGTCGAATCGCCTTCAACTTTCACGTTTTCGAGAATGGAACGAAAGCGATCGACTGAAAACTTGAATTCGTCGACGCGACCGTCGTCCGTTCGAACTGCGAAGGTGACGACTCCCTCTAAAACTTTGACCACCAATGCGCGCTGAAACATTGAGCCACCTCGTTAAAAGAACGTGACGACCATAGAGTCGATCTTCGTCGCCGGGTTGATGATCCTGAGGTGGCAGTAGAAGCCACCGTTCGCGGACGTTCCTGCACCGAACGTGCAGTTGATGGTGTTGCCGACGGAGCTGCCTTCCCTGATTCCGGAACCAGGAACAGTCACGCCGTCGTCCCACACGGCGAAGTTGTACGGCCTATGCACGCGCAACGGCCATATGTTCGCAGGCGGCGGGCCGACATGCCCGAGACCGCCGACGCGGTAGACGTAAATTTCGACGTTGCCTGCGACGAGATCTGCGAGCATGCTGCCGGCAGCGAACGTCCCCGAGAACACCATCGAGAAGCTCGGAATCCATCCGGGAGCTTGCGTGAAGCGTCGGCCGTAGTCCACGGGCGCGCCGAGCGCCGTGTAGTCCGGGTTTGCGCCACCCAGGTCGGGTTTGTACGCGGACCAGTCGGCGTTCGGCGTCGCCGGACCGTCGCTGCGCACGTACGTCGTCGTGTTCGGTACCGCGAGCTGCCCGTTGTACACGATGGCCGCGCCCGGTGCGAGCGGCGCTGTGCCGACCCACGTTCCGATGCCTGGAAAGCTTGCCGGGTCCTCGCGACGCGATTCGTCGTCAAAGTATTCCGCAAGCGCCGTCGACGATGTCGAGTATGTGTCG
>Ga0315284_10016135_pt1 | contig 10604 bp, 12 predicted proteins | sample YL17G09_16_MG_FD_203696 | JGI IMG/M metagenome (GOLD analysis project Ga0315284, IMG submission 203696) | Sediment microbial communities from Yellowstone Lake, YNP, Wyoming, USA - YL17G09_16 | ecosystem: Environmental > Aquatic > Freshwater > Lake > Sediment | place: USA: Wyoming | collected...
TTCATGTCTGGGCACCTCAGGTGTCGATTACCGGATTCACATTATTGAACTATCATGAAGATTATGATTCCTATGGTGTCATTGCCTTTGAATCCGATTATCTCACATTCAAAAACAACGTTGTCATCGGATGTGACTATGGTCTTCAATTATCCTATTTTTCCAATTGCTCCATAGAAACTAATGAAATCCGCGATGGGACAATTGGTATAGATGCTTATCATATTTTCACTAGCACTTTTGCTAACAACACATTCATAGACAACAAGTGTGGAATTGAACTCAATTACGCAAAAAACAATATGGTCAACAACAACACCTTTACGAATAATGGGCTGAGTCTCGTGGGTTATGCTTATCCAAATTCTTTCTTTGGTAATACAGTAAACAACAAACCATTGCTCTATTTAGAAAATGAACGTGACCTGATTATTGAGAATACATCTGTCGGTCAGCTTTTTCTTATCAGTTGTAAGAACATCACAATAAGAAATATCGAAGTATCGAATGCTTCATATGGTATTGAAATCATCCGCTCTGATAATTGCCTCATTACAAACACCAAATTACACTCCAACCGTGATGCTGGTATTGCGCTTCTTGAACAGTGCCAGAATAACACAATCTCCTATAATGACATCAGTTCAAACTACTATGGAATAGTGTGTGAATCCTATTACTTCCATTTTGAATACAATAGCATCATTGGCAATAGGATACGATTTAATAAAAAAGGAATAGGTTTAGACGGGTCAAAGAACACAATCCGAGACAATATTATTGAGAACAACGATGAGGGAATAGGAGTTAGTGGTTCACTAAACATTTTAACAAATAATTTAATTAGAAATAGCACGACCATTGGCGTTAACTTATATGCAGCCGTATGGTGTCTAATCAAGTCAAATAATTTTATCAACAATCAGAAACATGCAGGTTTTGAAAAATATTCGATGCTGGGAAGTCATTTTCGAAAAAACTATTGGAGTAATTCAGTTGGTTTTGGTCCGAAAGCCATATGGGGTTTGCAGAGTATAGTTGTCGGTTTTGACCGTAATGGATTTCCAATTCTTCGAATGATTCCTTGGGTGCAATTCGATTGGTTTCCAGCCAAAGAACCCTATGACGTCCCAGGAATGACTTGAAAAAACCTATGAAATTGTAGACTTTTACAGGAGTAATTATTATTCCCTACTTAGAATTTAACCGGTAATCTGGCGTTCAAATCTCCTCCCCAGCGCTATTTTTACCGGTAAAATGGGGCTAAAATCTCCTACTGATTCGATAAAGATTTATACCTTTTTTTATTAATCTTCATCAATGTTATCAATGGTTTTAAAAATGAAGTATGATATACAAAAATCAAATGTATTAATAGAAAAGGAGGTTAAATAATAAATTTTTTACTGATTTACCCTCAATCGTTTTATTCATATGATGATTCAAATAAAAAAGATGAAGCGTATAAGGGATTAGCTCCACCACTCGGTTTATTATACATCGCAAAAATGCTCGAAAACAATGGCGATATGGTGACCCTAATTGATTTCTCTGTCGAACCTTTTAAAGAACAAAAATTATTAAATGAAATTCAACAAGCCGATGTTATAGGAATAACAGTGCTAAGTTTTGCCCTAGAAAACGTAGTAAAATTAATTAAATTAATTAAAAAAATTAAACCACAACTTCCAGTAATGATTGGAGGACCTCATTGTACACTCTTTCCTCAGAAATCGTTACAAGAAACAGATGCGGATATCAGTGTACAAGGAGATGGAGAATTCACAATTCTTCAGATTGAAAAAGCATTAAAAAAAGAAATATCTTTTTCAGAAATACCAGGTATCTATTACCGAGAGAACAATATAATAAAAAAAGGAGCCGATTTACAATTCTACGACAATCTTGATGTAATTCCGTTCCCCGCACGACATCTCGTGAATAAGTATACTTATGGAAGTCAATTCACTCCTAAAATTAAAAATGCAAATTATACATCAATTATAACCAGCAGGGGATGCCCATATTCATGTAAATTTTGTTCAAGGAATTCAATAAGCATGAAGAAGTATAGAACAAGATCTGTAGAGAATATCTTAAATGAACTGAAAGAAATTCAAAACAATGGATACGAATATGTCGCTATTGTCGACGACAGTTTTTTATCAAATAAACAAAAAGCACATGAATTATTTGATAAAATCATTGAAAATCAATTACATTTAAAATTTATGATCACAGCAGTTCGAGTTGATGCAGCGGAAGAGGGATTATTTAAAAAGATGAAAAAAGCAGGTGTAACTCACATTCAATATGGCTTAGAGTCAGGAAACCAGGATATTCTTGATTTCTATAATAAAAATATTACTTTAGATGAAATAATTTACGCAGTCAATGCAAGTAGTAACGCAGGATTATTCACCTTGGGTTCATTTATTTTTGGTGCCCCATTTGAAACAAAGGAGCATTTTGAACGGACAATTCAATTTGCTAAAAAACTCCCTTTAGACTCAATTGGATTTGCGTTATTAAAATATATGGCTGGATCAGAACTATGGTGTAATGCGGTTAAAGATAAAAAAATATCTGAAAATGATTATTTCATTGTAGCAGATTCGAAAAAGGGATTAGGATTAATTAAAGAGCAGGAGATTGTACATTATTGTTTAAAAGCCCGGAGAGAGTATTATGTTAGACCATCGTTTATAATTCGTCTTTTAATAAAATCACTAAAAAATAATGATTTTGGATTTATTCAATCCTATTTTCAATTATTTTTTAATGATATTAAAGATGGACTCAAATATCTCGGAATACTAAATAAAGAAAACAAATAAATCTACAGTAGAAAATAAAGAATTAAGAAGATAAGTGCTAATTTCGTAATCAATATACTTCTATTCTTAATTTTTTCATTATATCCATAATCATCTAATCGATATATTAAAAGCCAGCCATATTGAGAAAAAAATGCGAAAAGAGCAATACAAATCAAACGAAGCCATATTATGGAATCAAAAACAAGTGTTCCTGTTTGTACATAGAAACTACCGATTACTAAAAACATTGCACCAAAAGCCATCTGAGATTCATGATGTAGAAGACCTTCTGCATACATGCTTACTATTCCACCAATGAGGGAGAAAATCAGCACCGGCCAACCACGCTGAAAAGTAAGATAGCAAGAGATCGTAATTAAAATAATTAATGATAAAATAAACAGAATTTTCAAGTTCGATTTAGAAAATGTAATTCGTTCTTCTATTTTTAGATGGTAAATATCATGAATTGTATGAGCAAAAATCCATTGAGTTATAAAGCCACCTACTAAAACTAAAACAATACCTTGGAAATAAAACTCTTTTATTACTCCAAGATCATAAGCAATTAAAGAACCTAATAAAGGAAATCCCATCCCCGTTATTATCGAGGTCAAAATCGTAAAAGGAGCTAACAGTCCTTTCTGTTCTAATTTCATTCAATGTCGATAATGTTTCAGTGGTTAATAAAACTCATTCTTTTATTTTGAATATTTCAATAATCTCTTCTGCATATATGCACTATAATTTCTTTCCAATAAAAGAAATAATGGATAGAACCCAAAACCTATACAATTAATCACTCTTTTTACAGTATATGGAATTGAATAAAATTCATTATAAAGAGTTTTAATCCCCTGTAATAACTCATCAATGGACATATTTTTAGGCTCAAAAACAACATTTTTCATATTATATTTTGACCAATCTTTAGATAAAATACGTCCTTCCCTTTCAAATTTATCATACAATGGGGTTCCCGGAAAAGGTGTTAAAACTAAGAAATCGACGATATCTATCTTCAAATTCTTAATGATGCGAAGAGTTTCATCGAAAGTATCTTTTGTATCGGTATCAAAACCGAAAATGAAGCATCCAATAACAAGCATTTTATTATCATGGATATTTTTCACAACTTGTTCATAATCTATAATTTTATTTGTTTTTTTCCCGATGTTATTCAATGTTATTTGGGAGATCGATTCAAAACCAATAAGCCAGGATACACAACCAGCTTCTTTTGAAAGTCGTATAAATTCTTTATCATGTGCTAATACATCAACATTGCCATTGCAGGAGAATTTTTTATTTAAACCTTTCATTTTTGAGAATAATAATTTAGTGTATCCTGGATCAATGGTTAACGACGTGTCATAGAATGTGAATGTTTTTTGCGGCAATTGTGCTATTTCCGCGACCACCTCATCGACTGGTCTCTTGTATAATTGTGATCCTCTTTGTAAATTGCTTTCCCGACAAAATATACAATTATACGGACATCCTCTGGTCGCTTCAATCGCTCCACTTAAAATAACACCAGGTAATCTAATATTTGTAGGTGGAATAGATACTGAGTCATCATATTGAACTGGTGAATACAATGGTTTTAAATCATTTTTTTCTAAATCATCGAGTAGTTGTAACCAATTCAATTCTCCTGAACCGAGGAGAATGCTATCTGCATGTTGTCTTGCTTCTTCAGGTAATGCAGAAACATGCATCCCACTTAGTACCACTGTTACTCCTTTTTTCTTGAATCTATCAGCAATTTCATACCCTCGATGAGCTGAGGAACTTGTTAAATTAATATGGACAAGATCATAGGATTTATTAAAGTCAATATGTGAGTATCTCTCATTCACTATATCAACGAAATGAGTCTTTGGAGTTATTGCATAGACACGACGTGCATATAATGTCGGGAGGATAGAAAACATCGTAAGGAATCTTTTATCAAAAAATCCATATTTTGCGTGCCCCATCGATACATTTTCTATAATTAATATGTTCATAGTAACAACTCTAATATAAGAAAACAATATTAATCTAATCTATAACAGATTCATATTATCTACCAGAGAAGCTCTATGTTGTGAAATAATGAATCCATTCTATAATCCAATATTTCTGTCAAAAATTCTAAAAAGTTATCTATTTGATATCAATCGACTAAATTATTTTGACGAAGAAGCATTGAAAAAATATCAGGATAGATGTATCAAGAACATTTTCAAATTTGCATATGCTGTTCCTCTTTATCATGACAAATATAAAAAGGTTGGAATAACTCCGAATGATATACAAAGAATAGAGGATATTGAAAAATTACCTATCATTTCGAAAGACGATATTAAATTATATTACCCAAATGGTATTGTTCAACAAAGCATTAGAAAAAAAAATCTCATTGAGATAACTACATCAGGAACGACTGGAAAATCATTATCCCTTTATGGAGAATTTTATGATTCCGTACTATGGTTATTCTGGTATATTCGCATTTTGAAGAATCATGGTATTGATTGGAGAAAAGATAAGTTATCAATAATCGGAGATTTTGCTACACATACCATCGGAAGTGCCTATATAACAAGAGGCATCTTAAAGAATCTGAATAGTAATTATTTTTTTTCCAATATGCAATGGTTGAATACGAATGATGCACCAATCGAAGTTTGTAAAGAACTAAATAGGTTTCAACCAGATTTTATTGGCGGATACGTGGGAATGCTTGGTCATCTTGCAATTTTAAAAGAAAAAGGATACGGTGATAATATCAAACCCCGTTCTATCGCTACCATAGGATCGATTCTTACACCTCCTCTTAGAAATTTATTAGAAAAATCCTTTGGAGCAAAAGTATTTGATGTGTATGGTGCAACGGAATCTGGAACGATTGCCTTTCAATGTCGACGTGGTCGATACCATATTATGGCAGATCTTGTTTATCCCGAATTTTTAAAAAATGGAAAGGCTGTTCAATCAAAAGAACAGGGAAAAATATTAATCACAAAGTTATACGGAGGTGGTACACCAATTATCCGATATGAGTCTGTAAATGATATTGTAGCACCTTTATATGAAAAATGTGACTGTGGACTTGTTGGTGGATTAATTGATAGAATTTATGGTCGAGATGATCTTTCGTTATATTTTTCTGGTGGGCGAGTAATGCTTCCATCATCACAGGCTGAGATATTTGGGAGAATTTTATACGAATTGAAATGTAATAAAATTAAAGAAACTCGAATAATTCAACACAGTCTTACAAAACTCGAAATAAAACTAATGTTTGACAAGAAACTAAAAAATGAGGTTCCTTCCAAAGATGAAATATTTTCGATTATTAAGAAAGGATATGAGGAAAAAATAGGTACTGATGTTGAAATTGATATAAAAGAAGAAGAAATGAAAAATGATAATGAACCGCACATCATCTCGAAAGTAGAAAAATCCAAATTCTCCATCAAAGAATACATCTAAAAAGGCTTGGTTCCTTTTTAAAAAACAAAAGAAAAGGTATTTAAAGAATAAAACCTTCATAAAAAGTTGATTATTCAAAGGGAGAATGAAAAAAATGAAAATAGTATTATGTACCGATAGTATCTGTAATCCTCCGAAATGCCCTATTGTAGATATCCAAGAGGATAGAGTTTTAATTGGGGAAAAAAATAATATATGTGTCTTAACACGACAACAGTTTGAAATTTTCAAACAGAAAATTATAGCTGGTATTATTTAAATTAATTTTTCGATTTTTCTTTTTAGATAATACTATTGATTTTCATCTACCTGTATTGGTTATTTTAACAGTTTCCAAACATTTAAATTAATTAATTATTCTTTGATTGATTGAATCTAAAGGTGGTTAGAAATTAGTTTTTTTTTTTTTTTTTATCTTTAGGAGAAACTTAAATTTTTTTACCGGTAAAATGGGCTGTCAAATCTCCTCCCCAGCGTTTTTTGATTATAATCTGACCGTGAATGTTCATTCCAAAAATAACATTTCTATGCACTATTCATTCAATGCTTAGCTAGCGCACTAAGTGTTTTTTTATGGCCTTGTGCTATTTTAACGATTTTCCTAAATTCTTCCTCAGCAATTTTCTTTCGTGTTTCTTCTGAGACGTTATCTTTTAAAGGTTTTGATTTTGCCATGTTTAATCCACTCTTTAATCTCCTTTTGGGTATAATAGTTTTCTCTTATACTGATCATTATCTTCACATTATTTTCTTTATCAGGAATTCTGAATCGTTCTCCATTTGTAATGACAAAATTTTTTGTCGTAAGAAAAGCGGTTCTTTTATTTCCACTTTCAAAAGCATGTATTCGAGTCAATTCTAGAAGTAAAAGGGCAGCTTTATCATACATATCTTCGGGAGCTGCTTTTACTACGTCAATTACTTTTTGTAAGAATGAAACATTGATTGTTTTTGCTTGGTCATGTTTACTTCTTCGAAACATTTCAATCGCAATGATATTGTTGTACTGAATTTCCTCAACCGTAGGATAAATAACCTCAACCATTCAATAATTGAAAGAGAAAGAAGACTATAATGTTTGTGTTGTTCAATCGATGAAATTTTGGTTATTTTTATCGGTAAAAAGGAGCTAATATCTCCCTCCCAGCGTAATTTTTTTACAAGTTTAATAGAGTTCAAATTCCTTCCACTGCATTCTATAATTAATTTTAAAGGAATTTTGTTACCTCAATTTCCTTACTTGCAGTATCATTGTTAAATCCATATGCGATGACCTTGATCGTATGTTTTCCAATGGTTTTAGCAGTCCAGTTCCAGAGGTACGGCTCTGTAGTCACGGTCGCCTTTAAATCACCATCGATGTAGAATTCGACTTTTTGCACCTGCATTGTTCTATTATTTCTTCGGTAACTATTTAGAATCTTTCTTGATAATAAAATCGTACATAAGAAACATCACGATATTACGGAGATTCTATGACAATTAGGCATTTCGATGAAATCTTCTCTGCATTAAAACAAGAGCTACGGAAATATAATCAACCAGTTGTCTCACGATCCAAACAGGACATTGCAGATACGCCGTTTGTGACATTGATTTCTTGTTTGCTCAGCCTTCGCACGAAAGACGAGGTTACAGAACAAGCATCACGACATCTTCTTATAAAATACAACACACCAGAGAAACTGGTACAACTATCAGAACAACAAATAGCATCACTCATCTATCCCGTAGGGTTCTATAAAACAAAAGCAAAGAGAATCAAAGAAATCTCACAAACACTCCTTGACAAATACCAGGGGAAAGTACCGGACAAGTTTGAGGAATTACTCACTCTTAAAGGAGTCGGTAGAAAAACCGCAAACATCGTCATGGTCTACGGCCATAAGAAACATGGGTATCTCCCCATTGACACCCATTGTCATCGGATCCCAAACAGACTTGGCTGGATTAAAACTAAAACACCAGAAGACACAGAGCATGCCCTCAAAAAAATTCTCCCTTCAGAATATTGGGATGATTTCAATGATTTATTTGTCACGTTTGGACAAACAATTTGTGTTCCTATCTCACCGTTTTGTAGCCGTTGTCCAATTCAGCAATATTGTAAGAAAGTTAATGTGAAAAGTAGTAGATGAATGTTTAGAATTTCTTTGTTTGAATAAATTTTTCTATTTCCGAAACTGTGATTTGTTTGTTCGTTGTCATCATGTCCACGAGCTTATCTTTCTCAGCCCAATTCTCGTAATATTTCTTTTGTACTTTGTTAAGACTAAAAGCGATGCCTTTGCTTTCCGCAAGTTGCTTCAACTGGTTTTCTGTTAATTCATTTAAGAGTTCTTTTTTGATCGACATTAGTATCCCATCCTACCACCCGGTATCCGAAAACAAGCATTTATCTGTTTCGTTTCAGTCAACACCTAATCACCATTACAATGAAATCGAACCGATTAGTTTATTAATAGGAAACGCAATTCTATTTCAACTAAGTGGAATGGGATGCTGGATGGAGATAATGCAGTTATTTCTCCAGAGATGTTAAAACCTCTTATTATAAGGTCGCTTCGGAGAAGTAGCGTGCGAAAGAAAATCGCAGATTACCTGTTTGAGATTAGCCCGGGTGGCAGTTATACCTCTGAGATTGCGTACAATGTGAAGACCACACCGACGAACGTAATTGGGGCAATTCGTGGCATGAATTCTCGGTATCGTGATGATGATTCGCTGATAAGTTTGAATCTTGTGGAGCAGATAGCGGGTGGAAAACATAGGGATATCAAGTTGTATCGGCTCACAGATTTTGGTAAGGAAATTGTTGAAGGCCTGCGGGACAACAGAAAACGATTCTAACCGTATTTTTGCTTTTCAATATATTTTTTTTACAGCGAAACTGATAAAAAAAGGCGCTGCGTTATCCCGACATTGGGAGTCAGATAAGTTATGACTGAAGTAAACATCAAAGAACTACTCTCCAGCTATGATACAGAAAACCTGACGATCGCAACAGTTTGCTCACATTCCAGTCTTCAGATTTTTAACGGCGCAAAAAAAGAAGGATTTAAAACCCTGGGGATCTCCGTTGGTGAAGTAAAGAAATTCTACGACGCCTTTCCGCTGGGAAAACCAGATGAATTCTTCACCGTTGAAAACTACAGAGATATCGCGAAATACGCGGATGAACTACGGCAAAAAAACGTAATCGTAATCCCGCATGGTTCGTTTGTGGAATATCTTGGTCCGAAGAATTTTCTGAACCTTCAGGTACCCACGTTTGGAAACCGGCATGTGTTGATGTGGGAGTCAGACCGTGAGAAAGAACGGGTCTGGCTTGAGGGTGCTGGAATTACGATGCCAAAGGAGATAAAAGATCCGCGGAACATCGAAAAACCAGTGATAGTAAAATATCATGGCGCGAAAGGCGGAAAAGGGTTCTTTATCGCAAAAACATTCGCAGAGTTCTCCAAACGAGTGAAGCATGATAAACCGTATACGATCCAGGAGTTTGTGATGGGGACAAGATACTATCTTCACTATTTCTATTCCCCGATTCAGGACAACGCGTACAAGCTGACGAAAGGAAGTCTGCAGTTGCTTTCCATGGATCGCCGTGATGAAACCACGATTGATGAGGTGCAACGACTTGGTTCTATCGCAGAGCTTGAGGAACTGGGGATTCACCCGACGTTCGTTGTCACGGGCAACATCCCGATTGTGATGCGAGAATCACTTTTGCCACAAGTCTTCAAAATGGGGGAAGCAGTCGTAGAAAAATCCCTTGAGCTCTTCGGTGGCATCATCGGGCCGTTCTGTCTTGAGACGGTGGTGACGGAGGACCTGGAATTTAAAGTCTTTGAGATATCTGCCCGTATTGTCGCAGGCACCAACCCGTATGTCGCAGGTTCACCGTATTCTGAGCTGATTCAAACTGATCTTTCCACAGGGCGCAGGATAGCACAAGAGATACGGTATGGTATAAAACAGAACCAGCTTGAAGAAATCCTCAGCTGAGGCCTTGCATGTTGACCTTGGTGTTAGCAGAGGCTGAACTAGAGCTCATGCCTGTTGAACTCAGCCGTCATCCTGCTGTGATCGCGCATGCGAGGCTGCGGAGGAAACAACCGACACAGATTCTTCTGGATTCGAACTATCATCATGCAGCGATGAATAATCTCCCAGAGGGACGACGACGAGGACGACCTGATATCACCCATCTTTTTTTACTCACGGCTCTGGAGTCAATCGTGAATAAACAAGGTCAGTTAAACGTCATTGTTCATACTAGAGACGATATGGTTATCACGG
>Ga0315284_10016137_pt1 | contig 10603 bp, 9 predicted proteins | sample YL17G09_16_MG_FD_203696 | JGI IMG/M metagenome (GOLD analysis project Ga0315284, IMG submission 203696) | Sediment microbial communities from Yellowstone Lake, YNP, Wyoming, USA - YL17G09_16 | ecosystem: Environmental > Aquatic > Freshwater > Lake > Sediment | place: USA: Wyoming | collected...
CAAAAAAGATTAAAAACAATAAAGCCAAGGCCAAAAATACCCAATTTAAGAATAAAAACGGCCTTTTCTCGTTGCCAGATAAAATCTTACCGACTGATAAAGCGATCATAATGCTTAAAAAAACTACCAGACCATCCAGTGAGTTTGATACGGGATTAAACAGCCTGAATTTCATCTCGATAGGTAAAGATTTAATATTTTCCAGAATGCCAAAAGCAGCTAAAAAGCCAAAGACCAAACAGATAAAAGCCGAGCAAATTAAAATATTTAAAGCGAACTGCATGTTAAAAGGCTTACCTGAATTCTTGGTCTCCTTTTTTTCTTCTTCTGCGATATTAGTTATTAAGAAGTACATTAATCCAAGAGTCAGAACCAGGATAAGGCCGTCAGAAAACCGGCCGTAGAAGCCGAAGACGCTAGAAATCCTATCAACAGAAAAAATAGCGCTTAAAACAGCAACCGCTAAAAAAATAATTACCGGAAGATCCAAGGCTGCTTTTTTAAACTTCACTTCCTTATCAAAAGCAACCATCTTAAACAGCCAAAGGATAAAAGTTATGGAAACAAAAAAGAAAAGAAGATATATTTTATTAAATTCAAAAATCTCAAATGTGAATGGCAAAAAGAAAATAGGAACTAAAAAGATCAATAAATATAGGTTCGTCTTTAATACCTTATCCAAAATCTTTGACATAACTAATAGATTGATGATTTTTTAATTATTATCTTATAGATATTTTCAATAAAGTCCCCTCCTGCATAACCGACAATAAAGGATAGCGCAGGACCGAAAGAATTGCAATAGCTGAATCCTATTCCCTTAACGGCCGAAGCCACCAAGGTACCGATAATACCTGACAGAAACATCATGGTTAAAAAATAAAGAAGGTTGAACTCAACTTTCTTGTAAGAATATTGGTGCTTGATAAATCCAACCAACCCTCTTACCAACCCTCCGCCAAAACCAGCGATAATGATACTAAGGGACATACTGATCCTCAACCTCTTGATCGCATTGACCTTTCATCAAAACCCATCTTCCTTGATCCATCCAGGCGCAGAAAATATCATTGGTGATTTTATCTATAATCTCAAGTTTCCCGGCACTAGTTTCTTTGGTCATTACCTGATCAAAGATTAATCCGTTTACTTGCTCAATACCGCTAATAGCAGAAGCTTGGGATTTCTGCATTAATTCTTCTTCTGATAAACCTACTGATTTCGTGGGACAACTTGATGATTCATTCCCCCCTTTATTAAAAAGACCTTTAAGCTTAAGAAAAAAACCAGAAAATCTCTCTGTTAATGATTCTTTGACAATACTAAATCCTTCACCCATCTGGGAAAAAAAGTTTGATATCCCTCCGTGACGGCCAAATTTCTCCTTAGCCATATTGAATCTTTTAGTATACTCATCGCTAAAAATCAGCACTTTTTCCTGAATATATTCAACCGTATCAGAGTAGATCACGGAAATCCACTGGTCATACTGGCCAAAAAGGTTACCGATATCGGCCAGTTGATAATTAACTGTGCTATAATCCTGCCTGACAAAAGCCATTATGGCTCCCCTTTCAAAGCCCTCATTAAAAGATCTAACTAGGGGATAGGCTTGTTTAAAGCTGTCCTGGCCCAAAAACACAGCAGCAAATAGGGAAACAAAAACCAATGCTGTAACAAAACCAAAGCGTAGCATTGGTGGTTTTTTCACTTCAATAAGCCTAATGTCTGGCTCTATTGGCAGATTACTAGGAATAACACCTGTTCTAACCTCAGCTGTAACCGCCTCAACGATAGGGACATCAATAATAATTTCTGGTACAACCTCTGAAACAGCCTCTTTAGCCAGCTTCTTTTCCTCTACTTGCTTATTATATTCTTCTACCTTTTGAATATATTCATTAAGCCATTCTTTAGTAGTTACCCAAGCCCGGCCGCTTTTAACTGACCTTAACTTGCCTTGTCTTGCTCTTAATGACAAATATTCCTGAGAATAACTGCAATATTGGGCCGCTTCTCTTAACGATATATAATTTTCTTGTTCCTCCTTCATGGGTCTATCCGATATAGTTAGTTCAATTATATTTTCCCGCAAAGAGGAAATTGTGTCAAGAAATTAATGATTTTAAAGACCTGATTTAATGTTTTCTATTATGCCCAATCCTATTAACATGACTATTAAACCACTTCCCCCATAGCTGACAAAGGGCAAGGATATGCCAATAATTGGCAAAACACCGATATTCATGCCGATATTAATGAATATCTGGGAAATTAAGAGAGTGCAAAAACCAGCTGCAAAAAGCCTGGGGAAGTTGCTTTTACTAACCAGGGCAATTCTGTATATTCTCCAGATGGTAATGATAAAAAGAAGCAGTATTACAGAAGCTCCGATCAACCCTGTTTCTTCAGCAATAGAAGCAAAGATAAAATCAGTCTGAACTTCAGGCAAGAATCCGTACTGGGTTTGAGACCCAGAACCTATACCCTTACCGAAAACACCTCCTGAACCAATAGCAATCTTGGCCTGGTTTTGATTCCAACCTATGCCCAAAGGTTCAGCCGCTGGCATGACAAAACTAATGATTCTTTCTTTCTGATATTCTTTTAAAAGAAAACCCCAGCTGTAAACTAGAATCAGAATCCCGCAAAAAACGAGAATTATAAAATGCCTCAGTTTAATGCCAGAGATTATTAAAACGCCTACCCAAAGAGCAATCAAAATCAAGACTGTTCCAAGGTTAGGCTGTAGAAAAATCAAGGCGGCCGGCAAAGCAATGTAGAAACCGGAAAGGGAAATATGCCTTATTCTATACATTTCAATATGCCGCATGGAAAAGTATTTGGCTAAAAGTATGACCAAAACAAGCTTTATAAATTCTGCCGGGTCAATGGAAAGAGTCCCTATTTTATACCAGCTCTTAACCCCCCTAATTTGGGGCGCAAAGAAAAACAAACCCACCAAAGCCAGCAGACAAATAAAATAGAGAATTAAAATTAAATAGGGATCTTCCCTAAATCCCCTCCAGTCAAAAAAACTGAATAGGAACATGAGAACAATTCCTATTACTAAAAATACGATTTGTTTTTTAAAATTAGAGAAATCTTTTTTTCCAAGAGAAGAACTGTAAATTGAAACTAATCCAAAAGATATTAATAAAAGAACGGTAATAATTAATATCCAATCCAGCTTTTTTAAATGAGAAAGGAAATTCATTTTTGATAAATCCAGAGAGAATCATTTCTTGTTATTTGATTAGATCGATAAATTCTTTCTCTCCAATTACCTTTATACCTAATTCTTTGGCTTTTTCCAACTTTGATCCCGGCTCCTTTCCAGCAACAAGGTAATCTGTCTTTTTTGAAACCGATTCGTCAATCTCTCCTCCCAGCAACCTGATCTTCTCTTTAGCAGCATCTCTGGTCATTGATTCAAGGGTTCCGGTTATAACAAATTTCTTTGCTTCTAGCTTCTGTGATTTGGGCTTAAGCGATTGGTTGGTTATCTCTATTTTAACCTTAATTAAATCGCTGATTAGCTTCCTGTTTCTTTCATCCTTAAACCAATGATATATGCTTTCTGCCACTCGTTCTCCTATTTGAGGCACTCTGTCTAAATCTTCCTTAGCAGCCTTGGCCAAGTTATTAATGGTTCCAAAATAACTGGCTAAATCATTTGCTGTCTCCTCCCCTACGTGCCGGATGCCCAAAGAATAAATGAAACGAGATAAAGTAATCTTTTTACTTTTTTCAATGGCTTTAATCAAATTGTCGGCTTTCTTGTCAGCAAATCTTTCTAAGGGCACGAGATCTCCCTCTTTTAGCTCAAATATCTCAGCTGGCTGGGTAATCAGATGCTCATCAGATAATTGATCAATGATTTTAGGACCAAGACCCCTGATATCAAAAGCTTTCTTAGAAACAAAATGGTAAAGGTTTTCCCTTTTCCTAGCCTGGCAATTAGTGTTTTTGCAGCGCCAGACTGCTTCGCCTTGAGGCTTAACCAGCTTTGACTTACAAACAGGGCATTCTTTGGGAAAATGGAATTCCTTTTCCTTTCCGCTTCTTAATTCTTTTAAAACCCGGGCAACCACAGGAATTACGTCACCAGCTCTTTCAATGATCACCGTATCCCTAATTCTTGCACCCAGTCTTTTAATCTCATCTTCGTTATGAAGGGTGGCTCTGGTAATGGTAACCCCTCCAACATTTACCGGTTCTAAAATCGCAACTGGCGTTACCGCACCAGTTCTTCCTACCTGAAGATTAATATCTATAATCTTGGTTGTTGCCTGCTTGGGAGAGAATTTAAAAGCCCTGATCGCTCTTGGGCTTTTACCAGCCACCCCTAATTTTGAAAAAAGTGCATTATCATTAACGCTAACCACCACTCCGTCAATCTGATAGGGCAGTTTCTCTCTTTGTTTTACTATCTCTTTCCAATAACCAATAACTTCACTTAAATCCTTGCATACCTTGCCCTGATCAGTCTTAAAACCGAGCTTAGGCAGCGTTAAATGCTCTTCAGAGTGTTTTTTCTGACCTAAGTCAGTAATTATGTCATAAGCCAGGAATTTCAAGGGTCTGGAAGCTGCTAGCTTGGGATCCAACTGCCTGATGGATCCGGCTGCCAGGTTTCTAGGATTGGCATAGATCTCCTCCCCTTTCTTTTCTCTTTCTCTATTAACCTTCTCAAATTCAGCCTTTCCCATATAAACCTCTCCCCTGATTTCAATTGTTTTGGCCAATACCTCTCTTAATGTAAGCGGAATGCTTTCAATGGTTTTTAGGTTCTGGGTAACATCCTCACCAATCTTTCCGTTCCCCCTGGTAGCACCAGTCACAAAAACCCCCTTCTCGTAAATCAAGGTTACGGCAAAGCCATCAATCTTTAATTCAGCAAAATATTCCCATTTAGCTTTGGGCTCCAATCTCTTCAAATAATCCTCCCAATCAAACAGCTCCTGCTCGGTGAAGATATCCTCTATAGAAAGCATTAGAACATTATGCTCAACCTTTTTAAACTCTTTTAAAGGCTGACCGCCCACTCTTTGGGTGGGCGAATCAGGAGTAATTAACTCCGGATAATCTTGTTCTAATTTATAAAGCTCGTGCTTTAAGGAATCAAAGGCCGAGTCAGATATCTCCTGCTTGTCTAAAACGTGATAGAGATAGCGATGGTGATTGATTAGCTTCTTTAATTTTTCTATTCTTTGTTTAGCTTGTTCTTTGTTCATTACTTCAATATATTATCTCCATAGCTCTACTTATCCCTTTATATGCTCCAAATGATTGTAAACAGAAATTGTCGGTAACGCAATTTATATTAGTTGGAAAAGTATAAGCAGTCTGACAGGCTGCTGAGGGACAATATACTCTGTAAGAATAGCTAGCTCCAGTAAGAAATGAATCAAAAGATGTATAGGTTGCTGGAACTGGCAAGAAATTATTTTTAAAATAGTCTGCACCCTTTTTTAAAAAAATGTAACTGTGCCTTTCAGCCACTGTATCAGTAATGTAAAAAGCGAGCTCTGAATCGCCTATATTGCGCATCATTTTTATCTGAGAAAATGTAACAATACTTAAACCCAAGGCAATGCTTACTATAATTGAAGCAAGAAAGATGATAAATATTAATGATACTCCTTTTTGGTTGTTTAATGATGATTTCATTTAATTAGTTTTTATCCAATAAACGCGCGGAAACCGTAGTCTGAATCCTGAGATCAGCCATTGCCTCCGGCCTATTAGAATAAGCTCTATTACCTTGTATTCTAATAAGAAGGGTTACTTTTGGTTGAAGATTATCAGCCTTAGTCCATCCGCTGTCTTTTATTGTTAGACTAGTATCATAATCTTCTGGGCTTAGCCAAAGCCAACCGGTGCTGAAATCAAGATTTGGTGTATTGGCCCCTTTATATATTTTTAACCTGTTATATGTACCTAAGGGTGCTGGCTCTGTAAACGGATCAATAATAATCCAAGTACATTTGGAGGTATAATCGACATATCTAATACCATATCTTCCATAAGCAGCAGTAAATTCATAGATATTATCCTTACTCGACAAACAGGTAGTATCAGGCGGTCTTTTTGCCATCCTTATATCCCTGCTAATATATTCCATAACGTAACTCATGTTGTCTATTATCTCCTGGCTGGCTAAAATCTTTTGCTGTGCCCTTACGGCCTGAATAACAAAACTGGTCGGCGCAGCCACAATCATGACAAAAAGGCTAGCTGCTACCAAGATTTCTATTAAAGTGTAACCTTTATTTGATCTCATATTAGTATAACCAACCGCCAAACCAATCATATAATCTATCTTTAACTTCAAAGTTATATTCATTACCCCTGATAGTCCAATAAACCGTGGACTTTACTTCAAGATAATATGTAGTTGCTCCTCCCGCTATATTATCCTGTACATAATTAAGATTAATTTTTCTTCTGAAGTTAGTTTTTGTACCACCGTTATAGCCATAGTAACCAAGGCCATTAATATAAAGATTCTTACCGGGTGCAACAAAAATTCCTCTGTTATAGAAACTGTCGCGAGTATCATCATATTGAATCTCCCAATCGCCTGGCAGAAGACAATCATCATACAATCCATCAGCCAGTTCATGACAAGGAGTAGGTCCGGCCCAATAATTATCTCTTAAGTTTCTAACAAGCTCTATTCCCTCCTGGGCAAGATAGACAGCAATTAATCTTGATTGATTATAACTGGCTGAATTCCAAACATATCTAAGAAGCATATAGCTACCACCCACGCTTAAAGTAAGAATTGCAATTGCAACCATCACCTCGATCAAAGTAAAACCTTTTTGTTTCTTCTCGATAAAAGTCATAATCACTTAATCTCAACTAAACCGCTACCATATATATTTATAGTCTTCAAAACCGCTGTAACATCATATAACCAGGTAAGCTCAATAGAAATATAAGAGTAGCTAAGATTTCTGGGAGGATTAAATCTTAAAGTTCCTGAGCTGGGAGTAATGGGATCCTCCAAAGGGTTTGGAGGAATAAAAGTGACATAAAAATCTGTAGGAGTATCAGGATTAGTATGTATAATGTTTCTAATTTTAATTGGTTCTTCAATGATTATTGTCTCTTCTAGCTCAGAAGGCGCATTATATATTTGATCATTGTTTCTATCAGCAAAGATTATTAACGTATTGACATCCTTTGAAATCTTAAGGCCGTAACCCCCATCTGGAAATCCTAGAGCTGAATCAATCTTACCGGAAATAGCTAGATTCTGTGTTCTTCTAAAGGCTTGAGATATTTTTTGGGCAGCTCTTTGGGCAGCGTAGAACCTTTGAGCTTGCCTGAAATTAGCAACTACGGAAAAGGTTAAGAGACCGATTATTGCAACAACTAATAACAACTCCAATAAGGTGAATGCTTTATTCTTCATAAAGATTTAAACAGAGGGAATGCTAAGTCAAAGCATTAATTAGGTATCTTAGGCTTATATCTTAGGCTTAATTTCTTTCCATTTGGTAATTGGCGGCAGAATATTAATATCTTTGGTAACTTCGCAGGTACCCAAACCATCAGTTACCCTAAGCATTACTGTGTAAACATCATCGGAATCAGGACTATTATATATATGGTTGACTATCTTTCCGCTAGCTTCACTTACAAAGTTAGGATCATCTGGAGCGGGATCACCATAGTCAAAATCCCAGTTATATTGAGCTTCAGCAGGAACGGCAACCATACTATTATCAGTAAAAGTAACGGTGTCACCCGCAACTGGATTACCGGGCGGAACATACGAAAAATTCGGTATTGGATAATAATGGACAGGAGTGTTAAATGTAGACTGGCTCCAAGCAGATTTAACTCCTTGATTATTTCTTACTATTACTTTCCAAGTATAAGTTTTATTATATTGGAGCTCATTTTCCATAGGAGTATACAAACTGGAACGTCCAGACACATCTAAGCAAAAACCTTCGGGATCTATAACTCCCTGTGTGCAATGGTCACGACTTGATTCAATTAGTGTTGGCCCATCATAAATTTCTACCACCTTAGTTTCTTGATAGACAAGTGGGTCATCATAAGTATGATTAGCAGAATTATCGACATAATCCCAAGCTAAAGTCATGGCAGGTACGGTTGTATTACCATCGCAAGGATCAACCGAACTATCTACCCGTAAATTGATAGCTTCTGGCCTCATAAGATTCATACTGGTTTGAACCTTGTAGTCAGATGTAAGACATAAACCAGCGGGCTTACCTGTATATGGATTTCTACAGTTAAAGCTTATCCAACCAGTAACTATATTACCCCCCCAAGCCCAACCATCAAATTGCTTATCTGTTTTATTTATTGTTACACCACCAGAAGTCGGATTCAAATGAACCCAACCGTCAAAACCCCCAGCCGGACAAAGCGCGTCAGGACAATCATTAGCAAGAACACGCGCCCATCCAGTAACTATTGCGGGATCGCTATCGACATTAACCGTGGCCTGGGCTTGAGAACAAGAAGCTGTACCTAAAATACTTTGAAAAGTTGCACACCAATTGTCAGGATCATCATCAATGTTTCCATCCCAGTAATCTGGATTAAAGCTTATCCAACCAACATTGTCGGACCAAATATCTCCTGAAAGTTTAAAGTCGCTAGTTACGGGATCTACGGTTATAGTAACACCATAGTGTTTAACTGTTTGCCCAATTGGTCCACATAGTGGATTATCGCTTAACTCATTATTATCAGCATCACAATTGGTGGAATTAAAAGAGAGCCAGCCAAAAGTTTCTGTCCAAGCCCAACCAAAAACGTTTTGTTCAGGACTAGAAAGCACATACCTAACCCCAACTAAACCAAAGGCAAATACAGCTATTATTGATGCGACCACTATTTTTAACTTGATCTTACCTTTTTTCATCATATGTTATGCCTTTAAATTTTAATTATTAATGTATTTATCTTTCGTAACCGTATAAAACCATAGGCTGGCTCGGAAGGGAGTTGGTGGCTCCAATGTAAACTGGTGTATAAACTGCGCTAAATGGTACAGGGATTTTGAACATAAGAAGTTCACCGGCGGCTAATGTAAATCTATTCTGAGCCTCACCATTTACTCTAATATAACCAACTGCACTGCTCTTGTTATAGAAAGCGGAAACATATAGGGTTTTTCCGTTAGTGACAGTATAATTAGTGCCACTGACCATTTCAAATCTTTTGGGAAAAGCAAGATTCTTTTTCAGCACTAGATACCCACTAGCGATTAACGGATTATTGACACTGGCACCACCATAAAGATATCTAGTACCATTTCCTTCAATAGGTATAGGGGTAGAGAATAATATTGTTGATCCCAGATCAACTGCAAAATTATAATTATTACCTTCATCATATTGAAATATTATAGGACTCCCACCTGTATATGAATTGGTAAGTGAGGTCATATAAAAAATGTAGCCGTTAGGAACTAACCAATGAGGATTTAATTTTGCGCTCACGTAATCTGCAGCCCATAGTCCTTCAGGAAAATCTACGCTCTCTCCGTTATTACCGGTACCGCAACCTCCCCATGAAACAGTAGACCCATTAGTTGTAAGACACTGACCATTAGAACCCAAAGAACCATTTACCCTTAAGACAGATGTTCTTAGGTTAAGATCACCGTTTACATCTAAAGCATAGGTGCTCGGAGCTGTTTTAATACCAATGGTGCCTTGAGCATAAATATTACTAGTTATTAGAGCGCTGCCAACAACATGTAATTTATATGAAGCATCAGGACTCGCAGTACCAATTCCAACATTACTAAGAGCATTGAAAATATTAGTATTTGCGGTCCAAGCACTTCCGTTCCAATATAAAGTTTGGCCAGGAATAGTGCCATTAGCAATTCCACCTCCGCTCCCGCAGCTACCCCAGACAACAGTGGTGCCATTAGTGGTAAGGCATTGGCCGGAGGTACCAACTGAACCGTTAACCCTTAGGACAGATGTCCTCAGGTTAAGATCACCGTTAACGTCTAGCTTGTAGGAAGGGGTAGTGCCAATACCAACGTTATTGGTACTATAGTTATTAAGTATATTACTACTTGGTTCCCATTTTAATGTACTAGTATTCCATACAAGAGTTTGGTATATGACCGTACCATTATTTACATTTCCTCCACAGCTAGCCCAGGCAACAGTGGTACCATTAGTGGTAAGACATTGACCAGAAGTGCCAGCTGAACCAGCAATATATAATGTGGACGTTCTAAGGTTAACGCTGCCATTAACATCTAGCTTGTAGGAAGGGCTGACACCAATACCAACGTTGGTGTCATTGTTTAATAAATTACTACTGGCCACCCATCTTAGAGTAGTATTATTCCATCGTAAGGTTTGGTAATCTACTGTTCCACTATCTACGTTACCAGTACCGCAGCTACCCCAGGCAACAGTGGTGCCATTAGAGGTAAGGCATTGGCCGGAAGTACCGACAGAACCATTTACCCTTAAGACAGATGTTCTTAGGTTAAGATCACCGTTTACATCTAAAGCATAGGTGCTCGGAGCTGTTTTAATACCAATGGTGCCTTGAGTATAAATATTACTAGTTATTAGAG
>Ga0315284_10016139_pt1 | contig 10603 bp, 16 predicted proteins | sample YL17G09_16_MG_FD_203696 | JGI IMG/M metagenome (GOLD analysis project Ga0315284, IMG submission 203696) | Sediment microbial communities from Yellowstone Lake, YNP, Wyoming, USA - YL17G09_16 | ecosystem: Environmental > Aquatic > Freshwater > Lake > Sediment | place: USA: Wyoming | collected...
TCAAGGCAAGTGACGGAGCTCCAGATGTCCATGACCATGAAAGAAGAGCACCTCCGCGCGCACCGTAGGGTCCCGCTCAGCCAGGACCAAAGGGACACGCTCGCAGCGGACCTCGCAGAGACGACCGACAGGATCAGAAAAGGGTACGAGGGCCTCACAGGGAAGACAGGGCCCTGACGGGCCGTCACGGAGAGACAGTCATGGGAAACCGCGTCCACGTCGGAAACCTCTCTTTTGGAACCACCACCCAGGATCTCAAGGACGCCTTCGCCCAGAGCGGCGGCGTCACGGACGTGAAGGTCATGACGGACCGCGATACCGGCCAAAGCCGCGGTTTCGGCTTCGTCACCTTCACGTCGGCGGCGGCAGCGGCGGAGGCGGTCCGCCAGTGGGACGGGGCCGAGCTTGGCGGGAGGAGGCTCACCGTCAGCGAGGCCCGGGAGAGGACCGCGGCGCCGGCCCAGTTGGGTGGATTCCATAGCGGTGGCGGATACAGCAGCGACGCAGGCAGCGCCGGACGCGGGCGCGGACGCGACGGCGGGCGCGGACGCGGGGACCGCAACGACCGGTATTGAGCGTCAGAAGGTGTCGGGAAACACTGGTGACAGGTCAGTGGCCAGAACCCGACGGCGGGCCTCAGCCCTGGACGCGTCGTCCAGATCGTGCATCTCAAGCCTCTCGATGGCGATTGAACGAACGCACTCTATGATCGCGAGCTTCGCCAGGCCGACGTTCGGACCCCAGGATGCCGCGGTGGCGGAAAGGTGTTCACGGATCTCGCGGACAGACTCTGCGATCAGCCTGTCCTCGTCCATGAGGACGGGATGGTCGTCCGGAACGAACTGGGATGCCACGGCCCTGCGCACTAGCTTGAAGGCGAGAGATGAGAAGACCTCCTGGCTAAGGAGCCCCGGATCTCCGCCCCACACGCTGGGCTCCGAGACCTTGATACTTGGAGACGAATCGGTGCCGGACATCCACTTCTCCGCGCGGCGACGGCCGCGCTTCCAAACTTTACAAAGTACACCTATTGCGTGTACGCCTTCGTTTGGGAGACTTACGGCGCGTAAAGTGGCGCATGGACGAAGCCGAGGTCAGGGACAAGGTGGGTGCGTACAGGACGATCCTTGCCGGATCGTACACCGCCGCACAATATCCGTCCAAACAGATGGCGCCGTCGGCGGAAGATATGGCCGGGCACCTGCTGTGGCTGTTCGGCGAGATTGACGGGCTCCTGGACTCCGGGCAGCTCGACGCGGCCGTAAGGAGGCTGGACTTCGCCCAGGGCGTGCTTTGGGCCGCCGGAGGGTTCTCCCTGAACGGCATGAGGGCGTACGGGGCTATTTGAACAGGTGCTTCATGAGCATGTAGACGCCCGACATGATGGCCGGAAGGGCCAGGCTCACGGCAATCCACACCCACATCGCCCTCTTCCTCGCCGGGATGAAGAACGACCTGGTGTCGAGCACCACGGAGTCCGACTCGCGGGAAACGCCGCACACCGTGCAGTTCTTCTCAACGTGCGGGGAAAAACGGCCGCACATCCCGCACTTCCACCTTCCTTGGACGCCCATTCCCGGACATCGGATAAAACTTGGCTCGTCAGCCTTTTCTGAAAAAGTTTTCCACGTGAACGACCGTGCGGTGCTTAGCGGGAACGTCTCCATCTTCTCCCGCCCGGCCGCGGCGTCGATGGTCGTGGAGGACCTGTGGGTCGGAAGCGCCCCGCCGATAGGCCATGGGGTATCGAAGCTGTTCGACTGCTTGGTCCTCTCGGCCATCGAGTACCAGGTCGGCAAGGAGTGCTTCCACGGCGTGGAGGTCGTCAGGGTCCCGCTCAACGACGACGGGTCCCCGATCACCTGGGAGGAGATGGCGGGCGCCGTGAAGGCCGCCGCGCACGTGATCTCCTGGCTGTCTGCCGGCAAGAGGGTCCTGGTGACATGCCACATGGGCTTGAACCGGTCCGGCCTGATCGCCGCGCTAGCGTTGTGCCAGGGGCCCAGGAGGATGGGCTCGGAGGCCGCCATATCGGCCGTGCGGGCCGCGCGAGGGCCGAGGGCCCTGAGCAACAGCCATTTCACCGGGTTCCTGAGGTCGTACTGCGACAGGCCGGTCAGATGACGGCGGAAGAAACGGCGAGCTCGACGAGCTCGCTCATGGGCCTCGACGGCCTGTAGGACATCCGGCCCTCCGACGGGCTGTCCCACGTCCACCGCCACTCCGCGACGTGGCCCGCCCTCACCCCCCATTCCACGATGAAGAACTGCGCCACGCGGCCTATGACCGGGTTCTTCGCGAACGACTTGATCCCGGCGGCGACGCGTCCGAGCGTCCTGTCCGACACCCGCTGGAGGATTTGCTTCGGGTCCTCGTCCCCCTCCGGAATCATCCCCATGACGCATAGCTGCGTTATGGCGTCGATCTCGGAGTCCGGGATGCTCCCCTTCGGAAGCATCCCGGTCATCGCGGTCTTGAGGGACGAAATCGCCATCCCCGCGTCTTTCTTCCCCATCGACCCCATTGGACACCTCCACGAGCACACTACCGTGTAAAGTCATACAATGAAGAGAGATCTCCTGGTCAAGTCGTTCGGATACGGGATCATGCTGGCGGAGGCCGTCCCGTCCCAGGAGGCCGCACCCCGCGGAATCGAGGTCCTCGAGATGGTGAACGGGTCCGGACTGGACGTGCTGGAGGCCGTCCTGGATCCGGAGGATCTGAGCAGGGTTTACCTTCTGATGCCGGACGGCCATATGCCGTCCAGGCATGAACTCGAGCAGATGGAGAGTGCTGATTGGGAAAGGCTCAGGTCCGCGGTCGCCATGGTCGGGTCCGGAAGGTTCTTGGAGAGGCTCGCCATGTTCGCGGGCCGGGCATGACCGGGTTCAAGAGGGTAAGCCTCGCCGACAGCCTCATGAACGTACCGCCTTCCGGACGGGACTCCGGCTTCGTCCGTACGGACTTTCGCGCCCTCCGAAGGACGAACTCCGTGTTTGAAAGCCGGTATTCGAACAACAATCCGGCACTGGACCTGCTTTTGATTGCCGCGGTGGTCGCCGTGGTCTGCGTGCTTTTCGTCAAGTGACCCCGCCCGCGAAGGCCAGGGCGGGCCGAGCGTAATGTTCGGACGATGAGGGTTTACTTCATAGGGGCGCACAGCACGGGGAAGACGACGCTCTCGAGGTACGTGGCGAACACCTACGGGGTGCCGCTGCTTCCGGAGGTCGCCCGGCTCGTCCTCGCGGAGAGGGAGCTCTCCATGGAGTCCCTGCGCCTGGACCTGGACGTCGTCGACTCCTTCCAGAAGGGCATACTCGTCAGGCAGATGGCCTCGGAGAGCGGCATGAAGGAATTCGTGTCCGACCGGTGCTTCGACAACCTGGCCTACGCAGCCCAGCACTCAAGGATACTCAAGGACGTCCTGGAAATGCCGGAGCTCGTCGAGTACATACGCCGGATGAGGGATCCGGACGTGTTCCTCTTCTTCGTGAGGGCCGCCAGGGCAACCATGAAGGAGGACGGGGTCCGCGAGCAGGTCGACTGGGAGGAAATCCTGCGCATAGACGCGATGATCAAGTTTATGCTCGAGATGTGGGGTCTAAGGTACCATGTCATTTCAACGCACAGCATGCAAGAGAGGGCGAGGCTTATCGATGCAGTCCTATCGTCCACCCGAGGACCAAGGCGTCCCGACGCTGAAGCCCGAACTCGCAGGCCATGACTGGGAGCTGAGCGGTGGCGGGACGTCGTTCGTCTGCCGACGGTGCGGGACTCACGGATATAGGACGTGGTCGCAGCCGGAGAGGATCGTCACGTCCGACGAGTGCGACCAGCGAGTGGTACGAGAGATCATGAGCACTTAGCCGGCTCACCGGGTGTATCCTCTATTGGATCTCTGAAATGTTCCTGAAGTCCTCAAACGCTAACGTTATCGAAATCGGGCTCGGGGAGGGAGTGGTGATTCCCCGGGAGGACCGGCTCCTCGTCAAGGAGGCCAAGCCCATGGTGGAGGCCTTGCGGACGTCGATCCTGCAGTCCAAGCTGTCCGGCTTCACCATGGGGCACAAGAAAAGCGGCAAGTCCATCACGGTCCATGCGAAGTTCACGGTGGCCTTCGGAAACGATCAGGTCAATTTCAGCGTCCACGTGATGAAGGACGGGATCTGGGCCCCAGGATCGATCCCGTCAGTTCTCAAGGTTTCGAAGATTGAGGCGGCCGAAAACCTGGTGAAGACAGTGGCCGCGGCCGCGTTCAAATTCTCAAGGTTGAGCGAGCTCGTGAGGCTCCTAAAACCGAGTTCCATGAACGAATGGATTCAACAGTCTCCTGAGGATCGGGTGCGGAAGTACCTCTTCGAAGCGCTGTATGACGACATTGAATTTGCCGAGTCCAGGCTGCGGACCGAGGTGCTCGAGGTCCTCCGGACCTCCTCGGCCCGGTCGGAAGCCCTGTCGTGCTGGGAGGGGGCCGTCAGGAACATTGTCCACAAGGCCCTCAAAGAGATGGACGGGCTGCCTCCGGAATTCCTTCACCGGCTTGTGGACGAGATGTACTTGAAGGAAATACATAATGCCTGACGACGGAAAGAAGCACGACCATCCGTCCGAGGACTTCATTATCCCGGGTCCCGAGATGGAGGGCGGGAAAGCCCGGTTTGCCCTGCACCACACGGCGGACCACGGGCTGGAGCCGGCCATCATGTACCCGATGAGGGACGGCGTCCCGATCCCTGACGGGGCGGTCATCGTGAGAAGGCGCGACGGGGAGAACCTGTACGACGTGGTCGACACGGTCAAGGCCACGAGGGGAGGTCCGGCCATGGCTAACTCGCGCGCCTATTGCGACGGACATGACAGGATATTCGGCAAAAGAGCCGAGGTTGGTGAGGCCTAGGCCAGTGTAACTTCCTGTCGCCGGCGAAAGCCGAGAAACCGACAGGAGATGCGATGTCCACGTTGAACAAGTCGACAGCAGAGGCAGTACGGAGGAAGGCACAGGACGCGTCCGGGAAGGTCACGAAGTCAGTGATGGACCTGGCCGCCGCGCTCTGGGACACATACTCGAACGACGTGACGGTCGGCGGGGAGCCGATGCCCCTGTGGGCCGCCTGGGGGTATGAGAGCTGGTTCGACTATTCGGAGCGGGAGCTCGGGATACACCAGACGACGGCCGCCGCCTACAGGCGGATCCACGAGGTGTTCGAGATCGACGTCAAGGACGGCTGGGACCGGTCACTGTCCTCCTCCTACACGAAGATGCGGATCCTCTGCCGTGTGGTCACGAAGGCCAACACCAACACCTGGCTCAGGAAGGCCGCCAAGCTGTCCTGCTGCGAGCTCGAAGAGCAGGTTCTTCAGGCCGTCGGAAAGAGCCGGGCGGGCGCCATACACAGCTTCGCCGCCTCCGTCACGAAGAGGGAGCTCGCGAAGATAAACGAGGTCCTGGCGGACGCGCGGGAGGGGTTCGAAGAGGACGAGGAGCGGCGCGGGAAGATCCTCGTCCGCGTCCTGGAGGAGTGGCAGGTCATCTTCCGGAGGAAGGCCGCCAGGGCGAAGAAGGCCGCGTAAGTCGTCCCGGGGCCCCCGTAGCGCCGGCATGGACAAGAGCGACGACCGTGCACTCCGCCCCTCGAGCTTCGACGAGTTCCTCGGACAGGAGGAGTCCAAGCGGGCCCTCGGCGTGACCGTCCGCGCTGCCAAGGCGCGCGGAGAGGCCATGGACCACGTCCTCCTGTCCGGGCCCCCGGGCCTCGGCAAGACCACCCTCGCCCAAATCCTAGCCAAGGAGATGGGTTCGAAGCTCTTCGTCGTGAACGCTCCGAGCATCCGGGTCAAGGGCGACATCGCGGCCGTCCTGCTCGAACTCGGGCCGCGCGACGTCCTTTTCCTGGACGAGATCCACAGCCTCCATCCGAAGATCGAGGAGGTCCTGTACCCTGCGATGGAGGACTACAAGCTCTCCATCGTGACCGGGCAGGGGCAATCCACGGCGGCAGTGACGATCCCGCTCCAGCCGTTCACCCTCATCGGAGCCACCACCCGCAGCGGGATGCTGTCACAGCCGCTCCGCGACCGGTTCGGCGAAGTGGTCCAAATGCAGTTCTACACCGAGCGCGAGCTCGCCGTGATCGTGGCCCGGAGCGCCGTCAAGCTCGGCGTGGCGTGCACCGCGGACGCGGCGGCCGAGATCGCCCGCCGGTCGCGAGGGACTCCGAGGACCGCAAACCGGCTCCTGCGCCGGGCGCGGGACTTCGCCTTCGACGCGGCCAGCGAGACCGTCGACGCCGGGATCGTCAGGAACGCCAGCGAGTCGGTCGGAATCGACCCGATCGGGCTCGACCGGACCAGCCGCCGGTACCTGGAGGCCCTCTCCGGGCGCCGCGCCCCCGCCGGGGTCGACGTCCTGGCGGCCCTGCTCGGGGAGAGCCGGGACACCCTCGAGGAGTCCGTGGAGCCCTACCTAATGAGGATCGGGTTCGTCGAGCGCACCGTGAAGGGCCGCGTGGCTACGGCGAAGGCGGAGGCCCACCTTCGCTCCGTCCGATGATGGTGTAAGCTGGCTGCAGGGATGGTGTAAATGCCCAGGGTACCGGGCGTAGGGACTTTCATGGACGACAGAGAAGAGCATGAGACACACGAGTCGTACGTCATGGTGCAGTTCTCGCGCCGGCAGGGGAACCCGGGTCGCCTTTTCGGGTCGTCCCTTAGGTACCATGAGTCGTACGTCACGTTGAAAGTCGCAAGGGCTGAGCGCGTCCACTCACTCGGGTATGATAAGTATCACGCCGGCTCCCGCGGAGACGTTGTGGAAGTGGACCTGTCCGCGGCCCAGTTCGCCGAGCTTCTGACGACGATGAACGTGGGCTCCGGCGTCCCGGCCACGCTCCGGTACGTTAACGGCCAGAAGGTTGCAGACCCGCCCGACGTCGCCCTGGAGGTCGAGAAGGTCCGCGAAGGCTTCAAGCAAGACATGGGGAAGCTTGCGGCCAAGTGCAAGGACGACATTCGCGAGGTCGAGGAGCTCCTCGGAAAGAAGAGCTTCACCCAATCGGACCGCGAGGTTATCCTCAAAAAGTTTCGCAAAGTCATGATGGAGGTCGAGTCCAACACCCCGTTCATGCTCTCCCAGTTCGAGGAGGCCACCGAGAAGGTCGTCCAGCATGCGAAGGCGGAGGTGGACGCATTCGTCTCGCACAACGTGATGGCCGAAGGCCTGCGCTCTCTCAAGGAGAGGGCGGAAGCAGAGGCGGGAGCGCCACAGCTCCTTCCGAAGAAGGAGGAGGCATGAGCGATCACAAGCTGACCATCGAGTCCTTCTCGGTCTCGTACACGCTCGACATCTTCAAGCAAGGGGAGAAGCACGGCAGCTTCGTGAGCATCACGGTCCGAGCCGACCCGCCCATCCCGGTCGAGGATCTGGCCCTCGTGAAGCTCGACGCCTCCTACGCCGTCGCCAAGGCCACGATCCTGGACGCCCTCACGCGCATGGCCATCTCCGAGGACGACGCGAAGGACCGAATCAGGAGCATCAAGGAGAACACCGACGCGCTGCGGACGTCCATCATGCGGAGGCGCGGGGCCGCCGTCCCGAAGGCCGAAGTCGCATGAAGCGCAAGTCCAGCAATGAGCCAAGCGACGTCTGCCCGGAGTGCTCGTCGCCGGACGCGTTCTGGCACTGCGATGATAGGTGCTTTACGCCGACGCACGTCGTGACGTGCCGGCGTTGCAAGACACCGTATCTGACATCAAGAATGCCGCAGGACGGGGTGTAATGTCGGTATGAGCGATCCGTTCACGGGGCTTCCGAACGAAGAGATAGCGCGCAAGCTGGACCTGATCCTCGAGGAGGTCTCGGCCTACTCGGTCGATATAGCGGAGGACCCCACCCTTCCGGAGCTCGGCACCAAGTACCTGCAGCGCGTTCTGTCCCAGTGCCGCAACTACACGAACCGGGTCACATTCTACCTCCAAGCCGTCATGAGGCTGGACAAGGCGCTGAAGTCGGAGATACGCCTGACAGAGCTGGACCTGGAGTTCAAGGTCAGGGCGAAGCTCGCCGACGACCCGGTCGTCCGTCAGCAGAGCTCGATCGAGGACCGGAAGGCCGTCGCGTTCGGAATGCTGAGGGCGGAGAGCGAGTGCCTGGACGGGCTCCGGGTCAGGCTCGTCGACATCGAGGAGACGGTCAAGATCCTCAAGATGAAGCACGGCGAGTTGCTCAGGACGAGCACGGACATCAAGCTCCAGCGCAGCATAGTGAAAGACGACAAGGACTCGCAGCTGCGCGGTGACGAAGGGTATTCAAAGCCGCAGGCCGCGCAGGACCGGTCCGTGCCGGAGGGCATGCCGGCGGCCGTCTCGTCGGATCCGATGAACCCGGTGGACATCCTGGATCACGGCGTGAAGGCCGAGGACCTTCCGGCCCCGGTCGACAGCGTCCATGCCCGCCAGATCCTGGAGTTCCTGAACAGCCCTTCGGAGAAGTCCAAGGCCCTGTGCTCTGTCTGCGGGGAGCCGCAGCTGACTACGCCGGGCGGCGCGGTGTGCAAGAACGGGCACGGCGGGGTGGACCCGCTCGAACCCGGGCAGGTCCCCCTGGAGGGGTCCGTGGACAGGACGGCCACGGCGCCCGTCATTGAGGATGAGCCGGCCATCCGGTCAGTCTCGTACGCAGACCTGATAGACTGAGGCGAACGTCAACGTCAACACGGGCGTTACGGCGTTAACCTTCCGGTGTAGGATCGTCCTTGCCAGCCGGGTGAGCCCCGGCACCGTTCAACCGTTCAACCGTTCACCGTCCACGGAGCTACCAATGAGTTCATCAAGCAATATCATGGAGTTCGGATTCGACGACGCGAAGGTCGTCAAAAACAGCAGCGTCGACAAGTTCCAGCAGGCGAAGCCTGGCCAGAAGGACCGCATCTCGATCATCTCCTTCAAGCGGTTCCACGACGGCGCCCTCGCCGCCAAGGCCAAAGACAAGGGATCCGCCCTCACGGACGAGGAGAAGGCCGGCTACATCTCCCGGATCGACGCGAAGCTCGCCGAGCAGCTCAAGAAGGAGGTCAAGGACCTCACCGAGGTCGACCGCCTCGACATCCGGAGCCCGCGCTTCGGCGTCGCGTTCACCCACTTCAACGAGGCCGTCGGCACCATCCGGTGCCTGTCCAAGTACGAGGGCTCCACCATCGTGAAGCCGGACCTCTGCTGCGACAGATTCGGCGACGCCGACCAGAAGGTCGCGACGATCATCATGACCTACCCCGTCGACAACGACGGCAAGGTGGACCTCGACCTCCTCAGGGCCCGCAAGTACACGAACTTCTACGTCTGGCAGATGTCCAGCAAGAAGTTCAAGAAGCTCGAGGCCGCGTACGGGGACGCCCGCAACGACAACCGCTTCACCATCGACCTCCGCGTCACCCTCGACGGCGACCCGAAGTACCAGAAGCAGCTGATCGAGGCGGCGTCCGGCGCCACGTGGGCGCGCGAGGACATGGATCCCGCGATCCGCGCCTGGGTACTCGACCAGGGCCTCCGCTGCTGGAAGCACGTCGCCAGCAACCTCGGCTTCGAGATGACGAAGGACAAGCTGATCGAGAAGCTGGCCGGCGCCGGCGGGTCGCACGGCTCTTCGAGCGAGGCGGCCGCTGCAGAGGCACCCAAGCTTGTCACTGGATACGATTCGCTGATTGATTGACGAGAACGAATATCGGTGCTAAGATCACCAATATGCAATCCCAACTGACTGAGGCCGCATCTGCGGCCTCAGTTGTATTTACAATTTATCTCCACACCCATACTGCATCCGGACGCAGCTATGTCGGCCTGACAAAGCTGACGATGATGAAACGGTGGAACCAACACGTTCGGAATTCTCGTCACAAAGCCGGAAAGGGATGCCAGTACTTCTGGAATGCTATTCGCAAGTACGGGAAGGACGCCTTCTCCCATCACGAAATCATGGTTTGCTCGTCGGTTGATGAAGGCAATGCATGGGAAGAGTTCTGGATTGAATTCATGGGGCTGAGGGATCCAGATCATGGATTCAATATCGCCCCCGGTGGAGGTCATATTCCTCACCCGATCCGCAACCCCTGGGACCGTCCAGGCTACCGAGAGCGTAACACGGCCGCCTCGAAGGCCGCACTCAACACGCCAGAGTCGCGTGCACGGAGAAGCCAAGCCTCCAGGGAGCTCTGGTCAGATCTCGAGTTCCGTGAAAGACAGACGGCGGCCGTCAGGGAGTCCCGCTCGAGGCCGGAGGTCCGTGAGAGGCTGTCGGCCGCGCAGAAGGGGAAGACTCTCTCGCCCGAGCACCGGGCCCGGATCAGCGCTTCCAGCCGCGCGTCCGATCCCGAGGTCCGCGCCCGCATCTCCGCGGCCACCAGGGAGGCCATGGCGAGGCCGGAGGTTCGCGCTAAGACGGAGGGCGTGAACGTCGGCCGTAAGCACGGACCGGAGCACCGTGCCAGGATCTCCGAGGCCGGCAAGGGTCGCGTTCTCTCGCAGGAGACCAGGGACAGGATCGCAGCCTCGCTCAAGGCCCGCCCTAGGCCGCCCAAGTGCCGACGGGGGCACGATGTGGACGGAGTTCGTC
>Ga0315284_10016140_pt1 | contig 10603 bp, 6 predicted proteins | sample YL17G09_16_MG_FD_203696 | JGI IMG/M metagenome (GOLD analysis project Ga0315284, IMG submission 203696) | Sediment microbial communities from Yellowstone Lake, YNP, Wyoming, USA - YL17G09_16 | ecosystem: Environmental > Aquatic > Freshwater > Lake > Sediment | place: USA: Wyoming | collected...
CACAACTAACTCTTCCTTAAAAGCATGCCCGAGGCAGAGGCCCATGCCACAGACGATGCAGATGGCCACGGCTTCTTCATCGATTCCTTGCTTGGCACAGATGTAACACTTCATCTGATTCCTCCCTGGGATGGTGCTTGAAGAGATAGTAACTTTCTACCATAGAATACCCTGAAAATCAAAAGGCTGTGACTTTGAAGCTCTCCGCCCCTGTCTGCCGACAGGCAGGCACAGGGCGGGGCTTCCGGGTAATGTAGATATGATTATAGGGTCGGCTTTCCTTCCCGCCTACCGCAGGAAGGCAAGGCGGGGCATCCAGCCGACTTGCCCGCAAAGAGGAAGAAGAATTGGCTGAGCACATGGGCAAAGAAACCCCAGTTAAGTTTTTCGGTTCGGGGTAGTGTGGGCAGGCAAACGAATTGGATTTCTTCGAGTTTCAGAAATTTGAAGAACCAATGCAAAGGCAATGGGAAGTTCTTCTGTGCCTAAAACTCTTTTCTGAGAGAAAAGGTTACGAGGTTCGCAGCAAAGCTATCGCTTCGGACGTCGTGATCCACGAGATAGGTTCTCTCAAAGCTCACGATGGGCGTCACCCATTTGTTCTTATACCAGGCAGTGATCACCCCGCTCGCGTAGTTTTCTCGAGTCTCCTCGCGGGTCTTCGCATAATTGCCACGGAAACCAACCCCCAACCCCTTGTAGAAGTCCCAGTTGATTCCTCCCGAGTAGATGGTGGCGTTAGAATCGAAGTTCACTTTCGGTATGGGAGGGACGGCACCCGCTGAAGTGAAAATCTCCTTGCCGTCCTTTATGTTCTCATAGGTCACAGAGCCGTCCACCGACAGAGTATCCATGGGTTGGTAGGTCGCAGTGAACGTATAGTCTTGGACGTCGCGACGATAGTCCTGATCCGGATTGACTCGCCGGTTCCATAAAAAGGATCCGATCAAGGTTAAGGCCTGTATCGGTGTGTCGTATTTAACCTTGAATTTTGCGATGTTCTGGTTGTCCGGCGAAATCCACGTATAGGGGTCACTGAAATTGGCACCCTCGTACGCTCCGTACATACTCAAGAAGGGAAAAGGCTTCCAGTCCGCAGAAGCTACCCATCCCTGATTGAGGGATTGAGTGTCACCAGGATCTTCTCCACCCTCAAAGGCATTCGTGACATAGACGTCCCCCTCCACATCCTCGTACTGGATCCGGTAGCCACCCCTCAATGTCAGATTCTCCAGAGGATCCCATTCCAACTGAAAGGTGCCGGTGTGAGCTGTGAGGTTGAAATGTGTGGACGAATTGGCAGGTGCGACCAAGAGCGTGTCGGTGTTTGAACGGCCGTCCTGATCGGTGGTATCGAAACGATAGTCTGCATGAAAGATCAGGTTCTTGACCAGAATGTAGCTCAGTCCCAACTCTGCAATGTGGGTATTAAAATTGGTCTTTCCCTTTCCTGAATCAACGTAAATTTCCGGACTGGTCGTCAATTCAGCCCTTCCTTCCGAATGGGCATAGACATATCCAGCGTCGAGGTCAAGTCGCTCGCCCACTCGGGTGTGCCCCCTTAGGGTGCTGACATAGGTATTGGTTGTTTCGTTCCTATCTTCGAGTATATTTGGACCGTTGATATCATCATTGTTTTTGTAATACCAGTACGATTGTTTTACAAAGAAGTCAAAGGCTCCAATTGAGAAATCGGCTGAGGCGTAATACTCGTGGTACCGCTCGTTCAAATCTTGATCCTGTGCTTCAAATAAGGGTCTCGGAACCCTGGCATCCCCGTCTTTGCCCGCATAGTTGTACCCAAAATTGAGTTTCACGTCTTCTTTTGGGAACACGGACAAGAGGAGCGTCCCTCTTCGCAGGGTGGCATCAAAACTATAAAAGTCGGTCAAAAACCCTTGGTCTGTACGATCAGTGAAATAGTCGAACTGCCTGTAAGAGGCCACAAAATTATAAGCGTGCTTCTTCTTCAGCTCAAAAGAGCCGCCAGGAAACGGGTCCCCGATGTCTCTGATATTCAATCGGAAGTAATCCGCCAGGGAGTTTCCACTCCCTTCCACTGCTCTTCCCAGAAGGGTTAAATCGAAGAGCTTCAACCCATCCATCAGATTCACCGTCTCTTTATATCGAGACCGGCTCCCGTCAATGTCCGCAAAACGGTAGCCGAGTTCAACATCTCCGTTCCATTGGAAACCGCTCCACTGAAATCCTTCGGTTGTCCCGCTGGTGTCTTGGGCTTGGGCTCGTGCGACTGGAAAAAGATGAAACAGGGAAATGCAGAAAATGAGGTTCAACCCGATCGTGAGAGATTTTTTCATCCCTCTCCCCTCCTGTCTCAGTGCTTTTACTGCAAGAATCGGCTGCTAAAATTGGACCCGTGAATCTGGTTGTGACAATTGACGCAGTTGAACGACGTATAGAAGTGCGTTTGGCCATGACATTGGGAGCACAGCTGTCGTTCGTCCCGTCGGATGAGCATAAATCGGTTGGGAGACCCATGGGGAGCATGACAGATGCTACATCCCTCCTTTTTCTGGGCAAGGTGCTCGAAAACCCAAGGGCCTCGCTTATCGGGATGACAGTTGAAACAGGCCTCCTGCTTTCCGTAGATGCTCGTCTTTCTCAAACTAGCCCTTTCACGGGTTCCGTGAGGAGCATGGCAGTCTGAACACGTTAAGGCCCCCTCCATGACTTTGTGGGAGTTGGGAAGGTAGAAACTCGATTTGACATCGGGGTGGCAGGAGAGACAGAGATCAATTTCATTCGTCTTCAGAAGGGGATCGGTCACCCGGGTTTCGTATTTCTTCAGGAAAGAACCGCTCACTCGAGTCCCGTGCATCTGATGACAGTCCCCACATCCCACCGCACTCAGTTTGTGGACGCTTCTTCGAAACTGATAAAAGGCCTTCAGTTTCTCATGGCATGTGAGGCACACATCGGCTTGAACGCTGGCCGTCTTACCTTTGAGAGCAAGGATAGCCCCTTTTCCTTCGGCCTCTGCGTGCTTCTGTCCAGGGCCGTGGCAGGATTCACATTCCTTCCCCCAGTGAGGGTTCTTCTTGAAGGCCTCGTAGAGGTCACTGTGACATCCTTGGCAGGCTTCGGATCCAATATAACCTTCCTTCTCAACCTTTCCTTGGTTTTGGCCGAAGCACGGAAAGCTGACCATGGATACGACCAAAACAACTGTGAACACCAGAATCATCAGATACCTAACCCGGATCATAACGATTCTCCTCGTCTTACTGAATCAGGTATTCTTGACAGACCTCCGTCGTAACCCATGAACGTTGATCAGAGGTCTCCGTCGCCAAAAATCTGGTTTATTCAAACACTAAAAAAATCGCTTGTCAAGACAGAGTTTTTAGAGAGTTTTTAGAACGGTGTGCTCCGCCTTGTCAGCGGAGCACACGATCGAACGGCGGGCTATTGATGATCCTTCTGGCTACGAACCGTAAGTCTCTTCCCTTAAGGATTGACCACAATGGTCCGGTAGTCGGTCGCGTTCCGAAGGGCTATGGGTGGCCTAAAGTAAGCCGAGGTATCCTTTCCCAAAGCTCTCAAAGAATCCTGTAGAATTTGAGCTCCGTAATAGACATTGTGATAGGGCACACAGTTCCCAGCCTTATAGCCCCACGAGAGATTGAAGGCTGCAGTCAGTTGGTTCGATGTCCAAGCTCTGTACTGATTCGTAGTTCCCGCAGCAAAGAAGTAGGGATAGCTGTCCGGATTGTAGTCGATCCCTTGGTCATGCAAAGCGGCCTTGAGCTGACCAAACAATCCAGAATCACCAAGAACTGGGTCATTCAGCGTTCCAATCTCTTCGAAGGCTGTTTTCACCTCGCCGTCACCGTCGTAGTCACCAATAGCGGGAATGTCCTCGAATTTGGTAATGAAGGATCCATGACACCCCTGGCACGTCTCAAGCCTCGCTTTCCAGGTATGGGCACCTTCGGTGTTGTCGGCATTGGGCTCAGCCATGTGGCATCCGGCGCAGTTCAGAATTTGATGGGCAGTGACACCTTCCGAATACGCCTGTGGCACTGTCCCTCCTTCGAAAATATACTCCCATGCATTCTTGCTCCAGAGGATAGAACCTCCGTCGAGGTAATGCGGGTTGATGAAGCTGAACCCTGCAGCATCGATCACTTGGCTCGGATTGGTATAGGGATCCACCTTGCTCTTAATGCCGAGATAGACCGTTAATCCGCTCTCACGACCCTGATGGCAAAAGAGGCAGAGGTTTCCTGTTCCCACTTCTGCGGGAATCGCTGTTCCATCCATGAACTTGTTGATTCCCCCGTTGGGATTCTTGGAGGCATCAACAAAGCGCGAATTGTAGGAAAGTTTGACCGGGATGCGGACGTTGAATCCTGCTGCTCCCTCCTCGTGGGTGTCATGACAGGTCAAGCAGGTGATATTGGCATCGCCCCAAAGAACTTGGGCGTCGGAGCTCCCCTGACGATCCTTCATGTAGTCAATGGTGCCCAACCCGTGGTGGCACTGATAACAAGCATAGTTATTTACCAGCACTGGGAGACTGGTATTGCCGGCATTATTCAGATAAACGTTACTGGCGTTCGGTGTCACTGTCAATTCGAAGAGGGTATTCCCCTTGTTTCTCAAACTCCCCACACCGCCTGACCCTGTGATGCTCATGTCGAAAGGATACGTGGTCACATGGCTCGTTCCATAAGGACGGGCGCTGAATTCTTCAAAGGCAGCGGCCGTAATATCTGCATGGCCACTGCTAGCATACTGGGTCGACACGTTGGAGTTATGGGTCTGTTTTAGATCAACAAAACTCCCGTCCTGTTTCTTCCCCCAGGCTGAGAACTTGTATTGCCCCTGGGTGTGGCAACTGCTGCAGAGGGCCTCTGAATTCGTCTGCATATTTCTCACTTCAAACGTGAAGGGTCCACCGCTAAAAGTAATCGGGACAGACTTCGTCCCGGTACCGGTGGTGTTCTTTTTATAGGTCACCGTGGCAGTGGCCACCACGCCTGGGTCGATTTCCAATGTATTGTCATCGATGACGCTCGCAACACCGAAACCTGCTCTGTCCAGCGTCGCCCTCACCGTGACATTTCCTGGGCTCAGGGCATCCGCAGGAAGGGTGGCTGTGCCTTCGGCCACTCCCGAGATAAAGAGGGTGTCGTGAACCTTAACCTTCGTCCCGATTCCCGTAAAGGTAAACCGCTTGGCCGTGCCCCCTCCGTCATCCGCGATGTCACCTATGGTTCCTGTTCCCTGGACAATGACCGAATTGGGTCTTGTGAATGAAGAACCTCTTGTCCAGGTTCCGTTCTTGTTCTGAGCTCCGGCCGCATCTTGCTTATAAGGCTTGAGATTCAAGTAGGACATCGCTCGGCCCGCAGCGGGTTCAACAGCCAATGCCGTAATGCTTCCCGAAGACGAGGTGTAAATCTTTGTGACATTGACCGCACTATTCACCACGGGAATGTCCTTCCCACTGGGGGCTGGGATGTGAGCGTCGTGGCATGAGGGACAGCCCACCTGCGGCTTCGAGTATTTCGATTTGTACCGAGGATCTTGGAGAATGTACTCATGGCATACACTGCATTCATCGATCCGGTTGCTTCTCGTCACGATGGTCTTTTTGTCTGACTTGAATAGAGAGGCCGGTTCGCCCAGATCTGACAGATACGCTACAGCCTGACTGCTTCCACTGCCTAATTGGTCGAAATATTTCGCAGGGGTGCTATCCGGGTTAAAATGGCTTGTGGCCTCGAAGGCGTCTACATCAAAGTCGTCCGGGTGGTGGCACACAGTACATTGACTTGTTCCAACGACTTTCTTTGAATGCGCCTCGGTGATACTCCTGTGGCACCCCAGACACCCGATGAAATCGGTTGCTTCAAGATCGAATGGTGGGGTTGCATGGACAGACGTGTTGTAGGCACTCTTAATGTCATAGAACGGTTGAATCTTGGCGGAAGACAAATTCAAAGGGAGGTAGTCTGATGTCGCGCTTTTGCTAGCATTGTTGTCAGGCCAGGATGCCCCTTTATGACACTCAAGGCAATCCTGGGTCGTTTGAGCCCATACCCCTTCTGACGGGCCGCTCAAGAAAAACACCATTAGAGCAAGAGAACATACCCCCACGCACTTGTTGAGACTAAACGCTCTCATGCTGCCTCCTCTTCATCTGGTCTGTTATGGATGACTTTGGGTAGGGGATTAAAAATAGCATGATCTTAAAACCGTTGTCAAGAAAAGATTTTGATATCATGATCTCAAAGTCGCTGTCAGGAATAAATAGGGTAACCCCTGTATTTTTAAGCGCGATACACTGTATTTTTGCTCAAACAAATACTAAAGGTGTGCTTCTGTGTAAACTTATGGAATCCATTAGAAAATTTTAATCCAGATTTAATCCATTTCTAATGCTTTGGAAGGCATATTTCTTGAGAAGGGATCTGGAGACAGTGGATCTGGAGGCGGGGTGAAGATTGCCTCGAAGGGTAGAATGTGTTAATTTTGATTTGGATTGGCATTTACGGTACCCATTCTTCCCAGCACAGGCTGTAAAGACCCTTAGGCATCTGGCCCACTTCAACTACCGAAGTTTCCGCTGATGAGACTAACGATCTTCCAAAGACTCCTGATGGGTTACCTGGCGATATTTCTTCTCGTGATCGCCTTGAGTTTTTACGTCGTCATCAAGATCGGCCATTTTAATAAGGTCACGCAATCGGTCGTGTCTACCAACAACCGGATGGTTGAGCAGTCAGGGAAACTGACCGACATGATTCTGTCACAAATCCGGTATGAAAGAAAATTCCTGATCTCCAAGGACGAGGCCTTCTTTACCCAGTTCCAGAAACTCCAGGGGGATGCAACCCGGTGTTTTGTAGAAATGGGGGTCATGGCAGACTCGGAAGAGATCAAAGGGTTTCTCGACAAAGCCCGGGCTTCCTATCAAAACTACCAATCCCTCTTTATGCAGGAGTTGCAGTACCTGAAGGCAGGACAGACGTATTCTCAACAAAAATACCAGCAGGAAAAAGAAACAGCAACGAATGAATTGATGGAGCAACTTGAAAACCTAACTTCCTACGCAAATCGGAATACGAATGAGAAGATCAGAGAACTTTACGAGGCAGGAACGGTTGCACGTCGAATGGTCCTCCTGATGACGGGCGCGTTCTTGGTCCTTTGCCTCATCATCTCCTATTTGATCCACCGAAGCATTACCCGGCCGATCTCGGTCATGGAGCATAAGACTGGAGAGATCGCCAGGGGCCTCTTCAGAGGCGACTTGACCCTCTCCTCTCCTCCGGAGATCGGAAAATTGGCCAATGCCTTTAATCTCATGTGCAACAAATTGAACGAACTGGACAAGATGAAGGCTGATTTCTTCTCCTCCGTGTCCCACGAATTTCGGACACCCCTTTCCACCATCAAAATGGGGTTGGGTCTCCTGCAGGAGGAGGTCGAAGGCCCCATTTCCGATAAACAGCGTAAGCTCCTCGACATTCTCGGGGAGGAAACGAATCGCTTGACCGGGTTAGTCAATGCCCTTCTCGACCTCTCGAAAATGGAAGCTGGCATGATGACGTATGCTTTCGAACAGAAGGATCTCCTCCCTCTGATTGGGAAGGTCACGAAGGAAATGGAACCCTTGGTGGAAGCTCGAAAGATTCACCTCGAAGCGAAAATGGCGGACCGACTCCCCCAAGTGAAGATGGATTCCGAGAGGATGCTTCAAGCATTAAGGAACCTCATCGGAAACGCCGTCAAGTTCACCCCTGATGGAGGCAGAGTCAGTGTTGCAGCGCGGCCCACCGGGCAAGGAGTAGAGGTCTCGGTGTCTGACACAGGCCCGGGCATTCCCAGGGAAAATCTCAACACGATTTTTGAGAAGTTTCAGCAAGCGACTGTGAAGGGGCCGCAACAGATGAAGGGAACGGGGTTGGGGCTTGCCATCACGAAACAGATCATTGCCTCGCATGGCGGAAGGATATGGGCGGAAAGCAGACCTGGACAGGGAAGTACTTTCATTTTTCTCTTACCGGCGTGATGGTTCTCTCGTTGTTCTCCTGCGCCCTGCTGCAAGAGATGAGAGATCGTGAAGAGGCAAAGGCCACTCTTCTCCGCGGGCAGAAATGTCTTGCCCAGGGAGACTTCGACGGCTCACTGAACGAAACCCAGAAGGCTCTCGCCCTGTCTCCGAGTCAACCGCCGGCAGAGGATGCCCTGTACACCCTCGGACTCGTGTACGCTCACTTTGGCAATGTGAAAAAAGATTATGGGAGATCTCTCGGTTTCTTCGAGCAACTGATGAGAGAGTTCCCCAGAAGTCCCTTCGCCCAGGAGGCAAAGATCTGGGCCAATGTGCTTCAGGAGAATAAAGATCACGCACAGATCATCGAGAATCTCAAAATGGCCACTGAGAAGCTCAAGGAAACCATTGATCAGCTTGAGAAGGCCGAGAGGTCAAGACCGATGGAGGTGAGGGCTGAGGAACGCAAAGTCGAAGAGCGGAAGGGGGTGCGGGAGTCCCTCCTTCGCGGTCAAAGATCCCTGGCTCAAGGAGATTTCCAAGCCTCTTTGAACGAAATGGAAAAAGTCCTCTCTCTGTCACCCAGTACTCCTTTAGAGGACGAGGCCCTTTATACGATGGGACTGATGTATGCCCACTTTGGAAATCCGAAAAAGGACTACCATCGATCCCTAGAGTTGTTCAGGAGACTCCTGAAAGATCATCCCAAGAGCCCTTGGGTGGAGCAAGCCAAGATCTGGATTGCGATCATTGAGGAGAATGAAAAACTCAATCAGGTCATTGAGAAATCAAAACAGGTCGACCTGGAGATTGAACAAAAAAAGAGAGAAAAGGTGAAGTAAAAAAAGCGATGGCTTCTGAAAAGATTCTCGTGGTCGACGATGACAAGAACCTCCTCGAGCTTCTGAGAATGAAGCTCGAGTCAGAGCAGTATGGGGTGACCACTGCCGTGAGCGAGGAAGAAGCGATCCGAGCGGTCAAGGAACAGATCTTCGACCTTGCCCTGGTCGATCTCCAGCTCATTCACCAGGACGGGATCTCCTTAATGGGAGATCTTCATGCCATCAATCCGGAGTTGCCTGTTCTCATCCTCACCGGTCATGGAAGTATTGAGAGTGCCGTCGAGGCCATGAAGAAGGGCGCTTACGGATACCTCACCAAACCGTTTGAGTTTCAGGACCTTCGCCTCCAGATTGGGCGAGCTCTGGAAAACCGACGGCTGACGTCCGAAATCAGGAGGCTGAAAGAGCTTTTGGAGGAACGGTATGACTTCCCGAACGTCGTGGGCAAGAGCGGAAAGATGCGACGAGTTCTGGAGGTTGTTTCCAGAATTGCCAAAACAGACTCGACCGTCTACATCCATGGAGAGAGTGGGACGGGAAAGGAATTGATTGCCAAAGCCACTCACCTTGCCAGTGAAAGAAAGAATGAGGCTTTTATTGCAGTCAACTGTGCCGCCCTTCCTGAGCCTCTGCTCGAAAGTGAACTCTTTGGCTACGAAAGGGGAGCCTTCACAGGAGCTGTTCGAAACCGGAAAGGGCTTTTCACTCAAGCCCACGGCGGAACCCTCTTCCTGGATGAAATAGGGGACATGCCCGTCTCGATCCAGGCCAAGCTCTTACGGGTGATTCAGGAACGACAGTTCTTCCCCTTAGGCAGCGAGACTCCCTTGGAGGTGGACGTTCGGCTGATCGTGGCAACTAACAAGGATTTGGAGGAGCGGATCAAGCAGGAGTTGTTCAGGGAGGATCTTTTCTATCGCATTCACGTCATTCCTGTCGAGCTTCCTCCCTTGAGAGAAAGGAAGGAAGATATCCCTGCTCTCGTGGACCATTTTGTAAAGAAATTCGGTCAGCAGATGAGAAAAGAAGTAAAGGGGTTGACTCCAGAGGCTATGCAGAAGCTGATGCTCTACGACTGGCCTGGGAATGTAAGAGAGCTGGAAAATGCCATCGAATACGCCGTGGCCATGACCCAGCAGGACTTCATTGCGGACGATCTCATCCTTCGGGCAAAAGGCGTTGTGTCCCAGGAGCCGTTGAGGCCTCTCAGGGCAGCGAGAGATGCCTTCGAAAAGAGTTACCTGATTTATCTTCTCGAGACCTCCGAGGGGAACGTGACTCGGGCAGCAAAACTCGCTGGAAAACATCGAGCCGATCTGTATGACCTTTTGAAGAAACACCAGCTCAATGTAAGCGATTTCAAAAAACCCCATCCGAGTTGACGCCTCTCTTTTCTTACAAAGTACGATCCCTGCGAAGCTGCAAAAGAATCGGTACTCATTTGTTCTCGGCCCTTTCAGGATGGTTCTCTTTCCGGAACCCTCCTTACGGCCCTGGTTTCACGGGCAAGTCGGCTGGATGCCCCGCCCTGTCGGTGGGGAGGGCGGAAACGGACTCCCGCAGTGGAGTCAAAGCCGACCCTATAATTATTTCTACATTACCCGGAAGCGGCGCCCTGTGCCTGCCTGCCGGTAGGCAGGGGCGGGAAGCTTCATTTTGGCTGGTATTTTGTTATTTTCGCAGCGCCCACTCCAGTATTTGCGTAATCTCCCTCTGTAAGGTAGAATTTTCGGCA
>Ga0315284_10016141_pt1 | contig 10603 bp, 6 predicted proteins | sample YL17G09_16_MG_FD_203696 | JGI IMG/M metagenome (GOLD analysis project Ga0315284, IMG submission 203696) | Sediment microbial communities from Yellowstone Lake, YNP, Wyoming, USA - YL17G09_16 | ecosystem: Environmental > Aquatic > Freshwater > Lake > Sediment | place: USA: Wyoming | collected...
GGGGCTGGGTTGGCCGCTGTCACATAGGCGTCTGCCGCGTAATTTGAAGATGATAATGACATAGATTACCAAGCCGAAATTAGCGCCCTCTTCCATGAGTTGGTAGCGACACAGATGTAGATGTAACTAGAATCCCAGCAGATATCTCCTGCGTTGCCGGCAGAACCAGATGTCGCAGGTGTTTTTGCAGTGCGCAGTCTGATCAGATCAGAATTAACGTCAAGCAAAGCCGTCGGCCCAGTCGTCCCGATGCCGACGTTGCCGCCCTGCTTTATCCTAACACGATCCAAATTTACAGCACCACCCTCGTAGATCGAGAGATCATTCGTATTGGGCGGTCGGTACATGACCCACGACGTCGTGCCAGTGACAGACCAGACGTAGCCACCGTAGGCCGACAGTTGCTGGTCCACGTTCACATATGAGCCAGAAATATCCAGCGAGTATAGCGGATTCTTGCCGATACCCAACAGCGTATTTCCATTCACGCTGGAGGCGTTGGGATCGACAACAAGTCCTATGCCATTGCTAGATGAAGCTATTCCAACAGACCCCTGCTGACCAGATGATCCTGTGGCAAACATGAGCCAGTAATAGGCGTTGGAAGTGTTGTTTGTGACAGCAACACTACCAGGTGGAGTAGCGCCGTTCACCAGCAGAGATGTGAATGTGCCAGTAGTGCCAGAGATAGAGCCAGTAGTTACCTGTAATCCAATAAGTCCTGGCGAGCCAGAAATGACAGTAGATCCAGAAATTTTCAACGTACCTGGTGCCCAACAAACACCACCAGACATCAACGGTCTGATGACACAAGAACTAGCAGGTCCAGCTTCAGTACCAATTAACAGTCGAGCACCTGCACTTTGGTTGAAATCTGAATTCTGCAATGTAAGCCATGAACCTGACGTTTGAAATACACCACCGCCATTGGCATATAACTGATACAGTGGTCCATCAGATGTAATAGCGCCACCGCTGGAATAGTAGCCAAGCAGCGTGGAGTAACCCTGGTTTGTGTTAATTCTTGTATTGAAGTTATCAGCATCTTGTTTGTAAATGTAGCCGCCAGCCTCAACCGTCACATCGGCATAACCCTGTGCGTCGAAAGGATGGTCATTCACAGACATATTTACTCGTGTGCCAGACTTTCCTGTCGCCTCTATTGTCGCAGCAGATGTAGAACTATTCTTCTGGATGACAAAGAACCTCGGCCTGTCGGAACGGAAGTAGTAGTCTACCAAATCTTGGTTGGGCGGCGAGATGTAGAAATAATTTGCACCCTGTGGTCCGAGTGCACCTATATTCCATGGACTATTTAGTTCTGGTGATGTCATCGACAGTGAACCGCTGAGGGTCACAGCACCGTCAGACTTGAAAAGAAGAACAGGATCGGTTGTTATATTCGTGCGAATGCCGAAATCAGTGGCGCCGCCCTGGTTATACGTTATGAACGTGCCCGTCGCGTCTGAGACCCTGCCGATAGAAAATGGATTTTGACCTGCAGGACCTACGATCGTCAGATATGTTCCCGAATCCGGAGCGAATATGTTGCTAACGTGCAGCGAATCAACAGCACCGAGCCCAACGATTCCGAAACTCGGCGACGAGAACAGTGAGTAAGAGCTCGAATCGTAACAAACTAGCTTCCACTGATCTCCATTACCCTGCTGGAAACCTTCGCACTGGACTTGCCCACCCGGATATCCGTAGTCGTCTACACGAAGATACGCTTGCGAGCCTGATGCTCCATTGACTTCCCATCGAGCAGACGGCGAGTCGCCTGGGTTCTGTATTGCGTATCCCTGGCCGCCGTAGGCATAGAAGTGATACCTTGTCAGTCCTGTCGTCTGATCGACAAAATACAGCTCGTCTTGGGATGACGACCCACGAATTTCCAGTATTCTATCTCTGGTAGGCAGAAATACACCTGTTACATAGATTGCACCGTCCTTGTCTACATACGCCTTCTCGACGGAGTTGTTCTGGAACGAGGTTATCTTTGAGCCCGCCGTCGACAGAGTGGTAAATGCATTGTTGAGGACTGTACCCGTAGCAGTGGCGGTGTTCGATTGCGCTCCGTTCAGACGGATGGGAGCATCGGCGAACCCGCTTGCATCCCTTCCGAAGAAGTTTTGCGATCCTACAGAGCCACTGACTGACATGTTGCCGACGCGACCGATGGAAACGACCTCTTCGGTGCCGTCCTTGATCTGCAGGACCTTGGCGCCAGAGGTGGTGAACGGGTTCAGAGTCTGCAGGATGATGCCGACAGACGAGGCTCCGTCAGCGATGTTACTCTGGATGATGGCCGTACCCGATGTCGTGAACGCGCCTGTCGGATCGATGTAGGACTTGACAGATGTCCCGCTGACGAACTCGATGAGGTTGTTGTTCGTGTTCATCGAGGCGGTGAAGTTGCCAGATAGAATCTTGTCTCCGGTTGCAGAAGAACCTGTTGACTTCGGCGGATAATACGGCATTTACACGACCTCCGTTACATACACAAGGCCGGTTCCTGCCACCGGATGCAATCCCCAATAGGCGCCATTGTATCCGTAAGGGGCTTCATAGTAGCCGCTGACATCCATGATAAGAGTGAATGAGGCGAGTGTGGCCGTGGTCCCCATGGCGACATACAGGACTTGAGTTGTCTGATTGTAGATCGTCAGTCCTCTTCGACTTGTATTGGCTGCTTTCAAAGCGACGCCTGTCAGAGATAGCGCCTGAGTTGTAACTGTCGGTGTGATAGATGAAGTAATAATGACAACCTGCGTTCCGGCAGGAGTGTTCGATTGCGAGACGAACAGAGCACCGGTGGTCGCCACATAGACAGGAGCACCAGTCGTAGAAGATACCTGAACTGACCAAGCGCCACCTGGAATGACACGCTGGTCATTTGACTGCGAAACAATCTGGGTTCCAGCAGGTGTATTTGACTGCGAAACAGCCAGACCACCGGCTGTAGTTCCTCTGACACGGTCCCAGGTCGTACCGTTGAACATCTTTGGGTATGCTTCTGTGCTGAGGACACCTGCCGTCTGAGCGGAGGCTACAATGACCGCCTCGCCGTCAGCATCAGTGCCTTCAGCACGTACAGTACGCCAACCCAAGAGATCTGAAGACCAACCGTAGACTCCCGCAGCGACATTCAGAGCCTGTGTGAGAGCCAACAGAGTACCAGATGAACCGCTTGTAGAACCAGACACCAGAGCGACAAGCGCGCCAGAGTTGGTGACACCGATAACGCCAGAGACTGCAGTTCCCCATGCAGAGAACTGCGAGACTAACTGAGTATTTGATTGAGAGACGACTGTCGTACCAGGCAGAGCACCGGTGAAGGTAACTGTGACTGTGGGGAATGTACCAGTCGGCAGAGCACCAGTGAAAGCGACATAGACCGGTGCCGTCAGTGTACTTGTGACAGTCACAGCCGTCGCGCCAAGCACGCCTGAGACGGTTCCAGCCCATGCACCTCCCTGTGTTACTGCGTGAGCATTGACAGTCACAGTCGGGAACGTGCCCGTAGGAAGGTTACCGGTGAAAGCAACATAAACTGGTGCTGTCAGTGTGCTCGTGACAGTGACTGCAGTGGCGCCCAACACTCCAGAGACAACAACACCGAACGCGCCGGACTGTGTGACACCCATTGTTCCAGATGTGAAGACACTGAAGGCTCCACCCTGCGTCACTGCGTGGGCAGCCACAGGAAGAGCACCAGTTACCTGAATATAGACGGGAGATGCGACAGACGAGGTGACCCATGTCGGGCCACCAGGTGTCGATGTGATTGAAAGATTACCAGTTACGTAGACAGAACTCGTGCTAGAGGCCGTGACCGCCAGTACGGTGCCAGGCTGATTCTGTACATTGTCAACTGAGTCGTCATATACCAGCGGCATACCGCACCTTTTCTATTAGGTGAATTCCTGCACGTTTACAGCCTGTCCTGATGCGGCTGCGATGGCGTTGATCGATCCTGTGTAATTGTACGGTACCTCGTAGTATGAGGATGAAGGGATCTTTGTCGCGTAAATTGACGTCGTCGGCGTCTGTCCGAGAGCCACGAAGACTGTCTGAGCAGTATTGAAAATCGTCGCTCCCTTACGGGCCGCATTGGCGGCGAGAAGTAACGTGCTCGCATTTCCTACCTGGATCTGCACGATCGATGCAAGACCCGACTTGTCCAAACTGGCTGTTAGCGAGCCTGTGATTCCAATAGGTCCTCTGTCGGATGCGATCTGGACTGGCGCGGCGATTGTCGATGTCACCCACACAGGGGCGTTGAAGACACCGGACACCTGCGTGGTGAGTGCACCAGACTGCACGATACCGATTGCGCCTGTCGCATTTACAGACCACGCTCCACCCTGCGTTACAACTACTACCGGGAACGTTCCTGTCGCGACCGGGAGGTTACCTGTTACCTGCACATACACTGGTGCAGAGACCGACGATGTGACGATGGCCGCGCCTGCAGGTGTCGTGAGCAGCGAGCGGACCGTGTTGGTAGCGTCGACACCGGCGATAACTACCGGAGGACCGATGGCGGCCTGAGAACCAGAGGCGACAGTACCAGAAATCTGTACTGAGAATGCGCCTGACTGCGTGGCGCCTACAGTACCAGAGACAAGGGCAGCGAACGCGCCAGAGTTGGTGACGCCGACAGTGCCAGATACAAATGACGCCCACGCGCCACCCTGTGTCACAGCGTGGGCTGCGACAGTGACGACTGGGAACGTGCCGGTATTTACTGGAACGCTGCCTGTGACCTGGACATACAATGGAGTGGAGACAGACGCGGTGACCCAGATGGGTGTACCGACTGTCGATGACACACCAATTGTCGTCTGGTCAGAAGCCAGAGTTACCAGAAGGGCACTAGCCATCGTGCCAGTACCGACCCTGCCAAACACCGTAGTGTTAGAACCACCACTGACGAACGCTGTCAGAGATGCCGAAGACGGGAAAGTCGTGCCTGTCGTGACAACGCTCGGATTAGTGGAGACCGAAGCGATGGTACCAGTGATCCAGACTGGTAGAGCCTGAGAAGATGTTACAGGAACTGCCGATCCGGACCACATACCAGTAATCGTTACTGGATTTGCGATCGACGCAGTTACGGCGAGACCCGTTGACGCAGTTACATTCAGCGGGTTATCCGTATAGAAAATAGGCATTTGGACGGCACCTCCCTTCTGGGTGAATACTTCTACTACTACTTAGACGGGACGGACCGTAATAGTCAGGAAGTTCTGAAACCTCACCTCTTTGTCTTTACCAGTCTGGCGACCTCATAGATGTCTCTGGAGATCGTGGAGATCGGTGTTCCGAGAATCTTGTAGACAGGTCCGAGATCCACCGAAGCAGAACCACCGCCAGAAATTGAGGCAGAAATATGCAAAGTGGCACTGTATGTAGAAGAGATGTCTGCAGAGACAGAGGCTCCCATCGGTGCTCCCAGCCTGTTATAGACCAGCACGCTCTCGTTGTATGCAGCAGTTCCGGCTGCAGTAGCAGCCTGGGCATTGATGTTCGCCAGATTTGCGTTGTTGGCAGCCGAGGACGCATTTGAATTTGCACTGGCAGCGTTAGAATTGGCCTGAGATGCCTGAGTATAAACATTGGCGATATCTGCAGAGACAGAGGCTCCGGCAGGTGCCCCAAGTCGACCCATAACTCCACTATTTGAGCCAGAGATGCTGCTACTAAGCATTGCTGTTTCTGAAATGATGAGATTTGCCAGAGACTGACTAACCTGTGTGGTGTAGGTGATAGACGCAGGATCGATCGGCAGGTTGTTCGTCTTGGAGTAGACGATGTTTAGGTTTGAGCGATCAGTCGCGCCAAAAGTCACTGTCGCGTCTGCGGGCTGTGCTGGTAGATTGTCTGTCTTTGCTTTGACGGCTATGATGTTATTGCGATCCGTATTGGAGAAGCCACCCGAGACAGAAGTGCTAGATGAGATGTCATATAGAACTGGGAAGATAGTTGCAGAGGATACAACATCATTCGGCAACAGATCAGTCTTCGACTTGATAATTGTCGTAGTGTTGTCGATCTTGTTAGTGCCTGAGTATGTCGCAGTTAGATATGCGCGATCAGAAGGCGTGAATGATGAAGAGAATGACTGACTCTGAACCTGCAGAGAGATCTGGTGGAGTGTGTCTGAGGCCGCAGTCCAGCCAGCACCAGCGAGATAATCTCTGGCTGCATTCACGACAGTGTTAGTCGCAGGATCGGATGGGATACGACCTGTACTTGTGTAAATCGAAGGAATGTATGTAGTCTGGTAGTCGTACACTTCCTTGACTGTCCGACCCCACCCAGCACTTCCCGTAAACGAGCCCGAACCCATAATCTGGCCACGAGCAAATGCTATGGTACCAGAAGTTCCAGAAGCAGATGCTGGATCGTCTGGCAGCAGAATAGAGTGAGAGTATGCTGCCTCTAGCATCGCGCGGTCAGTCGTAGAGAAACCCCCTCCACCACTACCAGGTGTAATGCCCTGAATGGCCACAGAGAGTGCATGGAGGTCGTCTGACCCTGTGATGAAGGACACACCGGCCAGGTAGTCCCTGGCAGTAACGACTGTCGCAGAAAGGGCGCCTGAGTTATAGAGGAACTGCACATATGTACCTATCGTGTGTAACGCGTCGAATGTACCTGACCAACTTGTTCCCTTGATCTCTGTGGTACGAGTGTTCGTATTGCTATTGATAGATGAAGCCTGAGAGTTTGTATTACCGTTGATGCTGGTCGTTGATGCTGTCACATCGCCTTGGGATGCTGGAATGACAGGTAGATTGTCAGTCTTTGACTTGATAGCACCCAAATTCAAGCGATCACTCGTCCAGAAACTCTGAGACAACTGACTGTCAATATGGCTGTTTGAGGCTGGGTCAGCAGGCAGAAGACTGGCAGTGTAGTACGTTGCCGAGAGCCAGGCTCTATCACCAGACGTAAATCCGCCTGAACCAGCAGTCACACCTACGTTTCCAATATCTGCAGTGATTGTGCCGCAAACAGGAATTCCCAACCTATCCATGACGTCTTGCTCGAAACTATCAACGATTTCTATGACACCAAAGTATGGCACTGAGCCGGTGACTACGAAGCAATACTGAAACACTCCGGTGACGTCCAGAACACCACTGCCAAGAACGTAGTTGTAGTATCCTTGAGATGCATACGCCGTCGAACTGAACTCAGTCCATAGCGAAGCAGAAGGGACAGGACTAAACTGAACACCGTCAGCCTTTATAATATCAATATTGAGGCTTGAAGCAGCAACCGCCGTTTTCGCGGCACCAGCCGTATCTTTCAAGATGACTGGGAGACGAGCATTTCTATTTTTCTTGTAGCGTATCATCTCTAGTTTGCCCCAGGGTTCGTCTTTGTTGCACGAGGATCATTCCCAGTTCCCGCTGATGAAGGTACATAGTTGACGTTGCCAGCGGGGGCCTGAACAGAATATAACAGGCTGCCTGTTAGATTTATGTACGAAGCGCTGATGTTGGAGTTCCACTTTGCGATCTCAGCCCAGTGCGTCTGTATCTCGACAGTCGATAACGAGCGGCTGTAGGCGGCGAACTCGGCGATGTACTGCCAGGCGTAAGGATAGTTAGTCGGAGTTCCACCGATATATAACTTCTGGTCTGTGAATACGTCTCTTGCGCCTGATGGAGGAGGATTCGTACCTGCAGCATAATCGATTTCGTATTGAAGACCGTCGACGTATAGGGAGAAGTTACCTAGTCCTCCGCCACCAAGCGCAACACCTGATGACAATGTCATCGCGTAGTGGTGCCATCCGTTGTGCGGTCCAAATGATCCTGATGGAGTCTGACTTGCATTCGATTCGTATCCGTACCCGGGAGGTTTCGCGTAGTATGTGCTATTTGTCGTGCCCCAGCCTAAATCAAGATTCTGCTGAGTTGACGCGCCGCTCGTCCAACTGATGACGCAGTGATAATCTGTACACTCTGGCCAGTTTTGTATTTGCATTCTGATGCCGTTGTGACCTGAACTATTTACCCACGACCATATGGAGCCGACGTTGGCGTATGGTCCGCCTGGCTTATGGCGCATCAACCATTCGACAGTCAGTCCTGGTGAGCCCGTGGCGAACATATCAAAGACACCAGTCAACACAGAGTTCGCTGATGACGAACAGTTCACCGCATTTGTACTCAGAGCGGTCGAATAATAACTCTGCTCAAGCGCTCCCGATATGTCTGCATGCGGGAAATAGACCGGACTCCAGTATGCCGCCGTCGTTCCTGTGAGCCTATTAGCAGCGTTCGCTATGATTGTGGCCGAAACCGCTGAGAATGTCGCGTCAGTTCCGCTGTTCTGAACAACGGTACCCGTGTTGTTCATACGCCACCAGATCTGTGGGTTAGAATTTGAGACTGCTGCGAAATAACTCACGTCTATCTCCTTAGATCATCGGCATCATCAGGTAGCGATACAGATAGTGTCCAGCCCCAGCCGTCGCTATGATATCGCAGTTGGGGTTCGCGTATTTGCCCGCCGCTCCGAACGGTCCGCACGATTCAGCGAAACTCGACGGTGCGTAGAGACTACAGTTAATATCCTGCGCTATCAATGAGCCAGCACTGCCATCGACAGCATTAGCATTGCCCGGAAAAGGATAGCCACACATAATCATAATGTAGGTACGACCATCCTGAGACGGGCCGAATGTGGCGAGGTGCATGCCAGAGGGATTAAAGGCTGGCACCTTCAGATAGCGCAGCATACCACGGCGACCCTCAGAAGCCATCTCCATGCCGTTTCCGTATATCGAACCCTGATCATCGTTGAAACCGCACTGATAGATGTCTACATCGAGTATGCTGAAATTGTTATCCCTCGTCAGAGTCGGGCTGCCCAGACACTTGACATAACTCCTACCCCGAGGAACGAACGAATACATATTGTCTCTTTGACCCCAAAGATGATAACTGTTGTAGTTTTGCCACACGCTACCACCCTGCGTTCGCAAGCACTGGCTGGCTCCCCACTGGACCCACTGCGTCAGATGATCGACACCACCTGTCACACGAAATCCACTGTATGATGTGTCAGAGCAGCCGAACCACAGAGCGTCCTTGTCAGTCGTGCTGATACCAGTGGTGTCCAGATTTCCCGCGTAGAAAGCGGTAGCCATAACATTCACTGGTTCGGTCACCGTCTGACCCGGGTATATGTCGTGTATCCAGAAGAACATCGCTTCTGGATAGAGGCACATGATGTACTGGACCTCCATATCACCTAGAGACGGTCCTCGATTATCCCAATAGCAGCCGCGAGCAATTTCTATCTGCCCTCCCTGAGTTCCTACATGTGTAGTGTTGTTCCAGTCCTCAAATGTCTGGGTGTAGAGTATCGAGCACCCTGGCATCTGCGCGATAAGTTGGTAGAATGTCTTTGTCGTGCTGTTGCACTTCAGAACGACGTATTTCTCGAATCTGACCCACAGATCTCTAGTTGACGTCGTCGACCCTGCGTAGTTTCGGTCCAGCGTCGCCGTTACTTTCGGGTACGCCCAGATAGTGTAGGCAGCGCGGTACCATGTCACATTATCTACGCTGATCGGCGGCCAGGAACCTGTCGGTAATATTCCTGTCATATGAGTCTCGCCAGACGATATCGAGGCAGCGTAGTTGAAACCAACCGACCCATCACCCCATGTATATGGTGATCCGTTTTGAAATGTCCATACAGTGTTGAGTGCTGAGTTTGAGTTAGTGTAGCGTCCGTTGTTCCACAGGTATGCCGCCCATGGATAGGTGACGCCAGTTGTTCTCTGGTCATCATGCACTGTCCAATTATTGACGCCTGCACCGACATCTGTCACAATGCTGTCGAGAATGCCAGTAACATGCACTGTCGGCAAGGAAGTGTATCCGCCAACCGACGTGTTCCCAATGTGTGGAAAAAATCCTGCCATGACAGTCAGATCTCCCTATAGGACCGGCATCGCTAAAAATCTGTACCACATGCCTGTATTGTAAGACGAAGTTCCATGAAAGTGATCTCCTATTGGCCTGGCCCCCGAAGATCCAGCGTGAGGCCGTACGTATGCGAATGAAGTAGGCAAAGGACCCGCAAGTCCGCCGTCTCCCGTAAACTGAGTTGTATTCCCACCACCCAGCCAGTGCACAAAAGCATGACGCAAAATAATGTATGTTCTACCATCCTGCATAGGACCAACAGTCCGCATGTGCTGCCCTGATGGGTTATTGACAGGAACTTTAAGATAACGCAACTCTCCACGAACACCCTCGAAAGTGTAAGGTCCCTCTTGATTTACTCCGCCGTATGTGTCACCGACTCCTTGGGCAGCGCCCTGGTAGATGTCACAGGTCGTCAGCAAGAACTTACCCTGGGTGTTCAACTGGCCACCTGGAATAAAATCTACGTATGTCCTGCAACGAGGCACGAACTGGTAATACTGGAATGGAGAGATGTTCGTGATCGGCGCCGGAACATGATAGTCAGTGACAGGAACCCAGGTATTTCCCGCTCTTGTTCTAAGACACATACCGTTGCCTGTCATCGTCCATGCCACGTTCGACAGTTCACCCTTGCTGACTGT
>Ga0315284_10016142_pt1 | contig 10602 bp, 7 predicted proteins | sample YL17G09_16_MG_FD_203696 | JGI IMG/M metagenome (GOLD analysis project Ga0315284, IMG submission 203696) | Sediment microbial communities from Yellowstone Lake, YNP, Wyoming, USA - YL17G09_16 | ecosystem: Environmental > Aquatic > Freshwater > Lake > Sediment | place: USA: Wyoming | collected...
CCCATTGAGACATTCGGATGGTAAGGCAGTGAAAACTCCGTAGACGCCTTTTCCCAGTGCTTCGCGGCCTCGCCCGCCACGTAGTCATATTCCATGGCGGGAAAATCCGGCAGAGGAATGTGATGAATCCACGTATAAGATGTAAGGCTATTGAATCCAAGTACAGAAAGTAATTGATTCGGGTTTGCAACGGTTTGCTCGCCCGGAAGAATCTTCACTCCCCAGACGACCGCATTCAAATGCAGGTCCGCGAAACCGGCGCGTTTCGTCTTTTGCCGGAAACTCGCCAGGGCATCCTTTGTTGCCTCGACACCGCCCAGTCCGTCAACCAGCCTGTAAAGTTCGTAAACTGAAAAATAGGGGGCGCCCGCAATCTTCCAATGCGACGGGTGGCAGAAGTACTTTTCGATAATGTAATCGGTTATCGCGTCGAAAGTTTGGCGAGTTACCTTACCGGGGTAGATTACAGGCGATTCAGTCCCCAGCTTTTTCGGCATGATATCCATCCAATCGTGATTTGCCCACATCAGGGCGAACTGGAGTTTGTGGTTGTTACCGGCCTGCAGGTACCCATTCTCGAGCCCGCGAGCCAAAAAGGATCCGTCGGTATACCAGTACCAGTCAAAGATGAAATGATTGAGGCCGTGGCTTGCCGCGGCCTCAATCTTCTTTTCGAAGACCTTCGGATCGGACTCATCTTCATAGCCCCACGCGGGGACCTTGGGCTGGAAATGTCCCGGGTACTTGGGTTCTCCACGCTTGAGGAGCTCCCATTCCGTCCACCCCTTTCCATGCGCGGTTTCGTTCCTTGGGTCAACGTGGTAGTTCGGAAAGTAATAGGCCCCAATCTGGTATCTTTTCGATACGTCCTGGTCCTCCGGCAAGAGAAGGTTCGCGCTCGCCGAGCCTGCCGCGGCGCCCGCAGTTGCCAGACTGCCAGTTATTTTGAGGAAATCGCGGCGGTCCATCATGTTCTGAATCCTCCACCTTCTGCCTGTTGTATAAGCCGGGATTTTCCGTTTTGATTTCCCGGCCGACCGGTAATATACATCTGACCCGCTGGCCCTACCCAAGGTACTCTTTGGCGATGGCGGCCCACTTGCCCTGGGCGGTGAGGATGAGTTCGATGGCTTCACGGACGGCGCCGAGGCCGCCGTCCCGCTTGGTCCAGTAATGGACGTGGGGGCGGAGCAGAGGGTGGGCATTCCCGACGGCGATGGCCAGGCCCACGCGCTTCAGCAGCGGCAGGTCCACGATGTCGTCGCCGACGTAGCAGACTTCCTCGTCGCCCACCTTCGCCGCGCGCAGGATTTCGCGGTAAGGCTCGAGTTTATCGCGCCGGTTCTGCACCAGATACTCGATCCCTAGCTCTTTCACGCGGTGTTCGATCACGGGGGAACCCCGGCCGGTGATGATCCCAGTCTTGAGCCCGGCCTTATGGGCGAGGCGGATACCGAGGCCGTCAAGCGAGTGGAAGGATTTTGTCTCGTAGAAGCCGCCGTCCGGCCGCTGGATGAAGTAGATCTTCCCATCCGTCAGGACGCCATCCACGTCCAGGATGAGCAGCTTGATCTTGCGCGCGCGGGCGTAAAGTTGTTTGCGAGTAAGGGACATGAGGATATCAGTTGTCAGTGGTCAGTGCCCAGTGGTCCTGCGCAGCACCCACAATACGATGCTTGGATACTGGCGACTGATAACTCAAAACTGACGACTTGCTCAAAACATTTGGGTCGTCCACAGGTCGTGGATATGGACGACGCCTTCGAGCTTGCCCTCAGCGTTAACCACCAGCAGCGATGTAATTTTCCGTGTCTCCATCAGGTTGAGGGCCTTCGTGGCCAGTTCTTTCCGCCCGATGGTGGTTGGGGCACGCGTCATGCAAGCCGCCGCCGTCATACTGAGGGCGCGGTCCCCTTCCCGCTGAATGAAGCGCCGCAGGTCACCATCGGAGATGAAGCCGGCCACGCGTTCGCCGTCCTCCACCACCGCCGTCATTCCCAAGCCCTTCTTGCTCATTTCGTAGATGACGTCCGGCATCAGCGCGTCAGGCCGCACCCGCGGAATCTCTTCCCCGCTGTGCATGACGTTTTCCACCCGCCGCAGCTTCACACCCAGTCCCCCAGCCGGGTGCAAGGCGGCGTAATCTTCCTCTTTGAAGCCCCGCTTTTCGAGTAGGGCCATGGCCAGGGCATCGCCCATGGCTAGCATGGCAGTCGATGAAGCCGTAGGGGCCAAGCCCAACGGGCAGGCTTCCTCTCGAATGCCCACATCGACAACAACTTCGCTGGCCTGCGCCAGCGTCGAGGAAAGCACCCCCGTCAGGGTAATCAAGGGAATCCCCAAACGGCTTACCGTATCGAGCAGACGGAGCACCTCCTCGGTTTCCCCGCTGTAGGATAATGCCAGCAGCACATCGTTGCGTACCAACCGGCCCAGGTCGCCGTGCAGGGCTTCCGCGGGATGGAGGAAAAATGAGGGCGTTCCCGTGCTGGAAAAGGTGGCGGAGATCTTTTGCCCGATCAGGCCCGATTTGCCCATGCCGGTCACGACCAGCCGGCCCCGGCAAGCGTAAATGGTCTCGACGGCCCGGTCAAAATTCTGGTCCAACCGGTCCACCAACTCCGCGATCGTGCGTGCTTCCGTCTCCAGGACCTTGCGTGCTGTCTTAAGAATCATAGCGGATTGCCCGCCCCGGGCATGATAGCACAGGTTTCTCTGCGCAGGGGCGGGCCAGGTAAACCGCTCCCGAAACTGCGGTAACAACTGCCCATGGCAGGCTGGAACCGGCACTCAGTTACCCCAGTCCGCGCCTCCATCTTTGCCCGGAAGGGCGGGTCCTTAGGCCCCCGTGATGAAGCCCCTCACCCGGCCGACGGGAAGCACTGCTTCCCCGGCCACCCTCTCCCCCAAAAGGGGGAGAGGGCTGTAAGAATAGGGATAACTCTCCCCTCGCCCCTTTGGGGGAGAGGGGCTGGGGGTGAGGGGGTGGCGAGCAGCGGCGGGGTTAGAACCTCCCCTTCCGACTTACCCATACGTACAGGAATCTGCGGAACCAGGCGCTATTCGTCACCAGGCGCCACATAAAGCGTAGTGCGATTGCGTCCGGCGCGCTTGGATTCATAAAGCGCCTTGTCGGCCGCCTGAAGGATGTCGTCGAACGACTCTCCGTGATCAGGGTAAACGGCCACGCCCAGACTGACCGTGATCGCCGGCAACATTTTGTCCGTTCCGGACGCCACCGACATGCGCGCCACGGCGTGCCGGATACGTTCCGCCACCAGCCGGCTCACCTCGACATCAGCATCCGGCAGCAGCAATGCAAATTCCTCACCACCCAGACGGGCCGCCACGCTGGTTTCGCGCACCGCAGCGCCCGCGGTCCTGGCAAACTCCCGCAGAAGGCGATCGCCAAGTTCATGCCCAAAATCGTCATTGAATGACTTGAAGTGGTCCAAATCCATCATGACCACGCCGAAGGATTGCGACCGGCGACGGGCCAGCGCTACCAGCTTACGCGCGTACTCGTCAAAGAAGCGCCGATTGTACAGGCCGGTCAACGGGTCCACGGTCGCCTGCTGCTTCATGGTTTCGAGCAGCCGGATGTTCGAGAGCGCCGTGGCGGTGCCGCCGACATAACTCTGCAAGAGCCTCTCCCGCTCGGGCGTCCAAAAATCCTTGGCGGCTTCCAGGCGGATAGCACCGATGATAGTTCCGCCGGCGATGAGCGGCGAGCAGTAATAGCTGCCTTCACTGGGAGGGGTAATCATCGCCGAACAGAGCGGCTCGGCGGTCACATCGTTCACGTGGAAACTCCGCCCGATGCGGATCGCCTTGCAGTTGTCGGGCTCCTCGATGACCGGCCAGGATTTCAATCCGTCCTGGGACACGGGATAAGTGGCCGCAACTTCCAGCACGTTGTCGCCGGCGCTAATCTTATGAATGACCACTCGCCGCGGGTGGAACCGCTCCTTCAGCGAGTGCAGAACTTGCTCATAGACCTCGTACTCCGAGGTGCACTGGGCAACCATTTCGGAAAATCTGGTGAGCGCGGCCATCTCCGCGTGCTCCTGCTGGAGCGTCGCCGTCATCTGCGCGAAACTTCGGGAGAGGACGCCAATTTCGTTATCCACCGGGGGCGGGAGTGAAGGTGCAAAATCCCCTTGGCGGACCCGTTCGGAAGCGGCGATCAATTGGTGGATCGGCTGGGTGATCAGGCGACTCACGACCCGCGTGAACAAGAGGAGCACGCCCGCCAAGAGAAAAGCCAGTCCCACTCCCAACAGCAACAGACGACGGATCATTTGCGCCGCGGTGGAAAGCACCTCGATGTTCTCCGCCTTGTCTCGGTCGAAGAGGTTACCCATTCGCTTGCGGAGCGCCAGCATCCGCTTTTCTCCGTTCGCCAGCACGGAGTGGTCAAGCGACTTCCCCTCCTGGACTGTTCTAACCGTCGGCTGGACCCACTCCCACTGCCAGTGCCGAATGTCCGCCTCAATTCCCTGCACTTCCCTGACCTGGGCGGCGTTATCGGATTCCGCCAGGCGCAGCGCCACCAACTCTTCCGGAATCCGGCCCGCCGCCTCCTGATAAGAAGCCAGAGAGGCGGGTTGGCGAAGGAGGGCATACTCCCGCACCCCCGTGTACATCTCAATCAGATAGCGTAGGACCGACTCGCCGCGCACCAGGCTTTCATGCGAATCCCGCAGGCTCTGGTTCACCTGCATCGCGACCCGGTAACCGTAAATAGCCAGGAAGCTGGCACTCAGGAGAATGAACAGCGGGGGAAAGGCCACCAGGTAAATCTGTTGGCGGATTTTCAAGTTGCGGAGCGAGAAGGCCATGAGTGACCCGCATCCAAAGTGGCAAGGAGTAACGTACCGTACTCCCAACCTAAGGTCAACCGTTTCGCGAATTCGGTATTGTGCGGGTGTGCCCCGTGGCGCCGGGCTTCACCCCGGCAGGGGCGGGCCCCCTCTGCCTTCGCGCGGGGCAAACGCCGAATCCTCACGCAGCACCTAATTGGCCGGGACTGCCCGCTCGCGTGCCCAGGCGCGCAGGCTTTCTACCTTCTCCTTCATGGTCACCGAAAGTGGATAGGTGGAATGAATTTCCGTCAAGATCATCTCGGTGGTGAGGGCTGACTTCTGCGCGAAGGCTGAGTAGAGAGCGGAAGTCACCGCTTGCTCGATCTCCGCGCCGCTGAAGCCTTCCGCGGCGACTGCCAGCCCCGCCAAATCAAAATTGGCAGGGGCTTGCTTGCGCCGGCTCAGATGAATGGCGAAAATCGATTTGCGCTCTTCGGTATCCGGCAGGTCCACAAAGAAGAGTTCGTCAAAGCGGCCCTTGCGCAATAATTCCGGCGGCAAGGAGGCGATGTTGTTGCAGGTGGCCACGATGAAGACCGAAGACTTCTTCTCCTGCATCCAGCTAATGAAGGTTCCAAAGAGCCGCAGGGAGAGTCCTCCATCAGCGCCGGAACCGAGACCGGCCGACGGAAACATCTTTTCAATCTCGTCTATCCAAAGCACCGCGGGCGCGACCGCTTCCACCACCTGCAAGGACTTCCGCAGGTTCTTCTCCGACTCGCCGATGTATTTATCGAAAAGCGCGCTGGTGTCAAACTTGAGCAAGGGCTGGTTCCATTCGCGGGAGACAGCCTTGGCGCACAGGCTCTTGCCGCAACCCTGTACCCCGAAGATCAAGATCCCCTTGGGAGGCTCCAGGCCATATCGGGCAGCTTCAGCGGTCAGTAGGCCGCGGCGTTTCTCCAGCCACGCTTTCAGACGGGCTAGCCCACCCACCGAACCCAGGCCGTCTTCAACTTTAAGGAATTCGATTACGCCCTGGTCTTTAACCAGCTTGGCCTTGGCCTCCCGGATGCGGTCGAACGTGCCCAGGTCCAACCGGCCATTCTCCAGGATGGCTTGCTGCAGAACCCGTCGCGCCTCTTCGCGCGTGAGGCCGCGCAGGCTCGAGGCCAATTCCGGAAACCGCTCACGACCAAGCTGGTTCTTAATCCGATGCCGTTCGACCAACTCTTCCAAAGTCAACCCCACCAGTTGCGTCAACTCCGCTTCGGTAGGCAGGCCCAGAGAAAACAAGGCGGTGTCTTTCTCGAGCTCGGTGGGAATCTTGACGACGGGGGCAGAAATGATGACTGCACGTCGCGCCCGGCGGAAGTTTTGCGCCAAGTCGCGAAGCTTCCGCACGATGACATCCTGCTCCAGATACTTATGGAAATCCTTGAGGAGGAACAGGGCCTCGGCGCGGATCCCATCGATCGCACTTAGCACCTGCGCAGGCTCCTGCGTGTTGTAGATCGGTGCGCCCCCGGCCCGTGCCAGCCCCGTGGTAACCGCCCACACGTAAAGAGGAATACCCAAATCGCCCGCCACCAGGCGCAGAATTTCTTCAGCGCGGCCTTCCTCCCAAGTCTCAAGATAGACAATCGGATGGTTGGAATTCACCAACAGCGCGAGTTCCGAGCGTGCGTTTTGACCAGACATGAACCTACCTGTTGAGTCCCTACAGCGCTCGGCGGGAACGCAACGCCCGTGGCGCCCCTGCCGGACGACCACAACCTGAGACGGGGGGCTTGAAGTGCCTGCGCGAAAACCTCACCAAGAAACGCCCGAGTAACGCCGACCTTCAGGTCGGCACCTTACCTTCAAAAAGTGGTGCCCGCCCAAAGGCGGACGCGACAAAGGCCTACACAGGCTCCCGAGGCCGCCCGTCATCATAGCAAAAAACAGAGTTTTACGTGTGAGGGCAAGCGAGAATGAGATCAAACGCCAGAGTTTGTTGGTTTTCCGCGGGGTTATAGGCCGACAACCTCGCGCTCCGTAGGTGGGCTCAAACTTCTCCCTTGTACTCCTCCGGCTTATGGTCGCGCGCGTATTGGAACAAGGCGCGAAGATTCTCCGGCGGCGTCAGGGGCGAGACTTCGCAACCGGAACCCACGACGTGGAACGGCCCGCAGATTTCGTGGCAGCAGCGCGCCGCTTCATAGACCTGTTCCGGTGTTCCTTCGAGCAGGTCCGTGATCGTCGAAATATTCCCCAAAATCGTTGGCCGTGGCCCCAGCGTTTTTCTGGCCGCGCTTAGATTCACCGGAAAGTCGAGCTCGAAGATGTCCACCGGCAGGGTCCCCATTTGCGCGATCAATGGGTCCGTATTGCCGCACATGTGTAGCCGGGTGATGACCTCGGGGTGGCGTTGCTTGAGGGCCGCCAGCACGCGGTGCTGCGCGGGGAGCAAGAAATGGCCGTAGCGGCCCGGACCCATCATGCAGGCAGCGGCATCGCTCATGCCCATGGTGTCCGCGCCCGCCGCAATCTGGGCCATGGCGTAAGCGATCGCCACCTCACAGCAAAAAGCCATCAAGTCCTTGACAAAGCCCGGATCATCGACGAAATCAACCATGATCCGGTTGAGGCCGCGCAGTTCGCCGGAAAGCGCCAGCGGGCCTTCTACCCAGCCCACTATCGACTCCTCCGGGCCAATCTCGCGCCGCATGATTTCGATAGCCTTGATGCGGTCGTGCATCCGGCCGCCGCCCCAGGGATCGGGCACCCTGAATTCCTTCAAGCGCCGTTTATCGCTGAGCGCGGCACGCTCCTCGTTAATCGCTGGCCCCTGATCTTCATACCAGTCGATACTGCCCTCGCCGGCAATGTCGATGGCTTCGCGGGCGGGGTCCGAGCAGGTCAACAGGCAATCGACGCCGTAATCCCTCATCATCTTGAGCTGGCTTTCGGCCATCTTTCGCCCGTCTTTGGTGTAGTCGATGTAGGGGAAGCCGGCGTTTTTCGCCGCCACCATCATGAGGACCGGCTGGGCCGGCAGGTGATCCACGGGCTGACCCGCGACCACCGCGCGAGTTCTCTCGAGCGAACGCATGCCAACCACTCCTTCGGTGAAAGATTATCCAAGCTGGTGAATGAACAGGCCCAGGTCGCGCAGCTTCTTCGCCAGGGGCTTGAACCGCCGCAACTCGAGGGCATTCGTCCCATCCGAAAGGGCGCGTTCCGGATGGTCATGAACTTCCATGAAAATCCCATCGACGCCCGCCGCCACCCCGGCCCGTGCCAGCGTTTCAATGAACTGCGGCTGGCCGCCGCTGCGGTTGCCCTCGCCGCCGGGCAATTGCAGGGCGTGCGTGACGTCCAGCACCACGGGATAACCCCACTGTTTCATCACCGCCAACCCGCGCATGTCCACCACCAGATTGTTGTACCCGAAGGTTGCTCCCCGCTCGGTCACCAGGATACGGTGATTCCCGGTGCTTTCCACTTTCGCAATCGCATGGCGGATATCCCAGGGCGAGAGGAATTGTCCCTTCTTGATGTTCACCGCCGCCCCGGAACGCCCCGCTTCCAGCAGTAGATCCGTCTGGCGGCAAAGAAATGCCGGGATCTGGAGGACGTCACAAACCTCCGCCGCCGGGCCCACCTGCCGCGCCTCGTGGACATCCGTGAGCACCGGGACGCCGAATTTCCTCTTGATCTGCCCCAGGATTTCGAGCCCGCGCTCCAATCCGGGTCCGCGATAGGACTTGAGCGACGTCCGGTTAGCCTTGTCAAACGAGGCTTTGAAAATACAGGGGATTCGGAGCTGGCGCGTCGCGGCTGCCAGCCGGCTCGCCAGCTTTAGGGCGTGCTCTTCACTCTCGATCACACAGGGTCCGGCAATTAGAAACAGCGGCTGTCCTGCCCCCACCTTGAGCCCGTCAACTTTCACCAGATGGGACATTCCCTTCTCTCCTGCCTTCGTCACAGTCAAGGGAAAACTTCAGCGGCGGCCGCAGGATGAGCACGCAGGCAACCCGCCCACCCCATCCCTGGGAAAATACCCCTCAGGCATCCCCCCTGTTATCCACGGATTCGGCGCCGATCGGTACTTGATGTTCATCGCAATGCGCAGGGGTACCGGCTTCCCATTCAGGGTGGCCGGCTGGAACTTCCACTTCTTGACCGCCTCCATGGTGGCTTCTTCCAGCCCATACTGCAACACGTTGGTAAAGCCATCCACGGAACCCCTTCCCTGCTCATCTACCAGAACGATGAAATTCTCCGTACCTGTTTGCCCGACAAGGCTCGCTTCGTGACTCAAATACGGTTGCGGGGTCGAAACTGGTTTGGGTGGTGTCCCTTTGAACCCCGTGCCGGAAGCCGGATCGATGTCCACTTTTACCGCTTCGTTGCGGATGTACCGGGCAATCGGCGCGGGGGCGCTATCTAGCTTGGTTTCCTGCTCATTGAAGAATATTCGGTCTACCCGCGCCGTAAATTGGGCCGCCGTCTCTACCTCGACCCCTGTCCTAAAGATCACTTCCAGCCCGGACGGGTAATCGCCCTTCCCATTCAGAGCTGCCGAAGCCGGGAAGTAGTGAAGGACCCCATCCTTTTGAATATCCGTCCAGAGTTTTATTCCCGTAAGCGAGACACGGTCGTTGCCAAACGTGAGAGTCTTCACCTGAAAGGCGCCGTCCACCGCCCAGTAACCCGGTTGCGCCTTTCCTTTCACCGTGCCATCTTCCAGAACTTCCAGTTTATCGATCATGCGGTAGCAATTGCGGAAGATGAGCACCTTCTCCACGTACTGCGCACGTAACACCGATTGGTCCGACTCGAAAATCCTGGCCCGCGCCGCGGTGGCCGCCGCCCCGAAAAGAACTCCAATCACGATGGCGATAGAGTAAGCTTGGCGTAATTTCATTTTCCCTCGCTTTCCTTTGCTTCATGAGATTGAGCGGGGTTCCCAAGCACCCTAATGCCCTCACGGTAACCACGGGGAGGCAGCCTCAAGGGCTAGAGATCATTGGACAAGGAAACTCTGCCCTTTTGCGGCGATCCAGACGCCGCCCTGGCGGGTTAGCCTCCTCGGCGTTCTCCGCACCCTGTCAAGCCTTCAGCCTCTCATCATTCTGCGAAGCCTCGGCCTGCACAGCTTGGCGGTCGCTCGCCGCTGGTGCGGCAGCAGCGACAGCGTTCCGCTTCGCCAACCGTTGTTTCCCGTACTCGGAGGCCGCCCGAATGAAGGAGGCAAACAGCGGATGCGGTTCCAGCGGCCGCGACTTGAACTCGGGATGAAATTGGCAACCAAGAAACCAGGGATGATCGCGGATCTCCACGATCTCGACGTAGGTGCCGTCCGGAGTGGTCCCGGTGATGTCCAGGCCGTTAGCCACCAGCACGTCCTCGTACTCACGATTGAATTCGTACCGGTGCCGGTGCCGCTCGGAGATCTCCAATTGACCATACGCCCGGTGCGCTAAGGAGCCCGGCTTGAGTTGCGCTGTCCAAGCGCCCAGCCGCATGGTTCCGCCCAACTCATCCACTCCCCGCAACTCGCGCAGCTTGTAAATGACGCGGTGCGCGGTGGAAGGATCAAACTCCGTGCTGTCCGCCCCTTTCAGCCCGCACGCATTCCGCGCGTACTCAATCACGGCGCACTGCATACCCAGACAGATACCCAGGTAAGGAACCTTGCGGGTGCGTGCATACTCGATGGCCCGCAACATGCCCGCGATGCCCCGCCTGCCAAACCCACCCGGCACCAGGATTCCATCCAGATCTTCCAGCTGGTGTCCCCAGGATTCGT
>Ga0315284_10016143_pt1 | contig 10602 bp, 11 predicted proteins | sample YL17G09_16_MG_FD_203696 | JGI IMG/M metagenome (GOLD analysis project Ga0315284, IMG submission 203696) | Sediment microbial communities from Yellowstone Lake, YNP, Wyoming, USA - YL17G09_16 | ecosystem: Environmental > Aquatic > Freshwater > Lake > Sediment | place: USA: Wyoming | collected...
CAGCCAAAATGACAGAGCTTACCTGTCCTATCTGCAAAACAAAATTTACAACTGGTGTATCGTCAGGTGGTGGATTTATTTCTACCCAGCGTCTCGACATGAAACCCATTGGTCCCATATCTGCACTGAATCCCCGTCCTGTCTGTCCAAAAGACCATTTTGTTTTTTACAAGTATAACCTCACAGAAAAGGAGGCAGAACATCTCCGTAGTTTCATTAATTCACAGGAATATCAGGGTCTTGTAAAGGATTATCCTCACTATTACCTTATCGCAAAGATTTACGAGTTTCTCGGTGAAAGTGAGTTCAAGATTGCGTATACCTATTTACAAGCCTCCTGGGAGGTTGAGAAAAGTAGTCGAGACCAGTATGAGCAATGCCTTAAAGCAAGTCTCGAGCATTATCAAAAGTTCCTCTCCAATAATAAGGAAAAAGGGAAGGCACAGGAGACAGCAGAATTGCTCTCGGGTGAAATTGAACGTCGTCTTGGAAGTTTCGATGATGCGAAAAAACGGTTTAAAAGACTAAAAAATTTGTCAGAATTCAATGCTGGATTTTATTCAGGTGTTATCAAATTACAGCTTGTGCTGATTCAAGATCGTGATTCCGGTCCACATGAAATACCAAGGGAAGAATAACTTTCTATTGAATATGTTCAGAATTTCTGCCGAAAAATAATGGAGTTATGGTAAAACATTTTAATCAGTGGCAAAATAATAAGGGATTATGGAACTTTTGCTCGGTATTTGTCTCGGCATTGGATTAAGTGCAGTATGTGGATTCAGGGTATTTGTTCCTTTTTTAATTATGAGTATTGCGTCTCTCTCGGGTCATTTAACATTATCACCCGGGTTTGCATGGATTGGTACCTACCCCGCCCTCATTTCATTTGCAACCGCTACAGTTCTTGAAATTGCAGGTTACTATATTCCATGGTTAGATAATTTATTAGACACAATTGCTACTCCTGCAGCAATCATTGCCGGTACAATTGCCATGGCATCGATTGCCTTGGATTTGAGTCCTTTTCTGAAATGGACTCTTGCCATTATTGCTGGAGGTGGCACAGCTGCTCTTTTTCAAGGCACAACAACGCTTGTGCGCGGCACTTCAACAGCAACCACTGGAGGTTTAGGAAATTTCGCAATTGCCTCGGCTGAAATGGGTGTTTCTGCATTGATTAGCCTTTTTGCTATAATTCTGCCTTTCTTAACTGGGATTTTGATTATCGTTACTGCATTTTTTATTTTAAGAAAGACATTCAAACGTTTAACCACTAAGAACACGTTAGGCCATTGAAATTAATTTTTAACTACATGCGGGACTGGCGGAAGACTTAGGAACGCTCCAGAGCGTATTTTAGCAAATTGGCCTCTGGCCTGGATTTAGGCTTAACTTATTAATATCTAAAAAGGAAGTGCTGTTCTATTCATTCCAATAGTTTCGATATATTATGTAAAATTCGACTATATTCTGCTACAATTTTGCTACAGTGAAAAACATTAATAACTTCCTGTACTCCACACCTCCTGAAGCCATTATTGAAATGCGGAGTCCACATAGAAATGTGCAGGTCCCCGATTTATAGCCCCATGCTGCTTTCTCCCTGTAATGAGCACAGACCGTACAGATCGGTGAGAGGTCATTCCCGAAGCAGTTAAGCAAGAATTCTACCTATTTTGATCATACTTTCGAATGTGAATAGTTATTTTTTAAATACCCTCAGTCTTCCCAATAAGAACAGAGCAATCAGCAGCACTAAGGATGTATCTGGATATACTACCTACTACACCTCTGAATCCTCCCATGCCTTTGCTGCCAACTACAATAATGTCCACCTCCAATGCATTCGCAGTTTGTAGGATTTCATCAGAAGGGTCGCCTACTTTTATCAGTTTGTTTATATTTGAGTATTTTTTACTTAAATATTCAGCAGCTTGTTCAATAATCGTTTGAGACCCCTCTAATTCTATAGAGTTGTATCTTTTCATTTCTTCCATAACATGCGCATCTATTTTGATCTTAAATTTATCAGGGATATCATAAAAAACTGGAGTGATGACGTGGATGATTGTTATTTCCGTATTATCATGGAATGGCATTAAAGTGATAGTTTCTCCCGCCTTTGTTGCATACTCAGAGCCATCAGTTGTAAAGAGTATTTTAATTTTGTTCGATGATTCTCTGTAGGGAGGTTTTACAACGAGTACCGGTTTGGGAGATGTAATAGACACAGATTTTGTTACACTGCCGACGATACGTGATCTAATTCCTTTCATTCTCTTTGGGCCCATAATGATTATATTGGCATTTGCTACAACTGCTGCATTAACTATACATTTGTCAGGATAGCCATTCATCAGTTCCGTGTTGATTTTTGCAGGAGTGGATTTCAGAATATTCACGGCTGAATCGAGTATTTTGGGTGCAATTAATTGTTTGATCTTTTTAATCCTTGAATAATAATAATCCTCTTTATCTTCAAAAGGATCGTCGCTTATGACATGAAGGATGGTGATTTCGTCATTAGTTGACAAATTGAGTCTTGTGAGAAATTTTGTTGCTGTTTCAGAGTATTCTGAACCGTCTGTGGTTAACAATATTTTCATGGTATTATCCCCGTCCTAATGGAAATATAAAAACAAAATATAATACCAGTTCTAGTTATTTTTCTAAAAATATATTTTTACTCCTCGCGAATTTTTCATATTTATAAGTGGTTGTTTTCCCTAAATCCGTCTTAAAGTGTATTGCGAGATTAAAGAATAGATAGGAATAAGGTCAGGCTTGACTATTGACACTTATATTTAATAGCAGATGAACTTCAAAAATAATTTTTCTGAAGCAAAAAGTTGATCCTGCCTTAAGTATAATTCTGAAAAATCTTGACAAATGAAAATGACCCAACTGCTCAGGCTCTAATCGATAATTCAGGTATATCACCGGAAAAAATACGAGAAGTTGCACACTCAGTTGTCAGTATAAAAGTTTACGGCGAAAAGCCTTACTGAGCAGATGGCAGCAGACCCCTCTTTGAATATTATTCTTCAACTGTTTGTTTGAAGTAAGCATATAGTGCATCATAAACAGTAAATTGTTTTTCCATATTGTCATAATCATCTTTACTCATTAGTCTAAATCCATCAGCTATAGTTCTCAGTCCAGCCGATTCAGGGGTAATATTGATGTCTTTAGGCACATCTGCCCCATGAACAACTTTGGCTAATTTTTTAACTGCCTTATCATTTATTTTGTATCGCTCAACCAATACCTCAAAAGTACATTTACCATCATCAGTATGAGTGAAGTTCGCTCCAGGAGCATCAAAGGAAATTGCACTTTCATTTTCAGCTATTGAGAGAACTTCTTCTGGTGATACAAAAAGAAATTCTGCTTCTTTGTCAATAAACTTTTTTATCAGCCAGGGACAGGCTATTCTGTCAACTTTTGCATTCTTTCGAGTTATCCATTTCATTGTAAGACCTCCGTTTCATTATTTTTATATTGGTTGAGGTTTGTTCCTTACCATTACGCCAGTAAAAAACACAAATGCAATGACAGTAAGTATTATAGCAGCCCCAATAAAGGAGTACCCTAAGCCGAAAGATGAAGCAATAATGCCGGCAACAATAGGTCCTGTTGCGTGTCCTACATCCATTATTGAACCAAGTGTTCCCATTGCTGAACCTCTTGTGTTTTTTCTGCTCAAATCTGCGATAAATGCAGAAGTAGCTGATGTGACAATAGAGAGACATAATCCAAATAGTATGCTCAAAATAAAAAGAGGCGTGAATGATTTGAACAAGAAAAAGAATCCAATACATAGTGACCCAACGATGGATCCCACGAATATTTGAAGTGTTCTCCCGTGTCTATCTGAAAATTTCCCCATCATGGGTTTTGTAATAGCAAGAGTAATAATCTGAGCTGAAAGGAATATCCCGATTTCATAAGTGGTGAGCCCATTGCTTTTAGCGTAGAGTGGCAGAAAAGTTTCAAAAGTTCCGTAGGCAAAAAGTATTGATGCCTCAACGATACTTGTTATCAAAATGATTTTGTTGGACATAACCATCTTGAGCGATTCTAATATTTCCTTCCCTGAAAATTTCGAGTTATCTTTCTCACCGGGATTTGGTAATTTCAGTATGAGCATTAGCGTTACTAACCCTGCAATCCCACATATGAGATAAACAACCTCGTAACTGAGGCTTGGGTTGAATGCCAGTGCTCCCAGGACAGTACCACCCAAAATAGGTGCCAGAAACCTTCCACCAAGAGTTGATGTAGAAAACCATCCCATTTTCTCCCCACGTTCTTCGTGGAAATAATCAGCAACTAATGCCATTGCCACGGGGATAAAAATAGCTGTGGCAAAGCCATGAAAAAATCTGATCAATGCAAGATGCCAAATCTCTGTCACGAATAGATAAAGGAAAGGAGCTGTGGAGAATACAATGCCTGAAAAAACTAACATCTTCTTACGTCCCCACTTATCAGACAATATTCCAGATGGGATACTTACTACGATGCCTGTGAAGGCAGATACTGCCGCGATTATCCCCACCACTGTATGACTTGCACCGAGATGTGCCGTGAATAAGGGAAGTACGGGACTTTTTGAAATGGTCGAGCTGAATATGGCAAATAATCCCGAAGTGCAAAGTAAAATAAAGGGGGTCATTTTCGGAAACATAATAAACTATACCAGTATCTCAATGATTTTATCTAAACGCGGAACTGGTCTACGACTCGTAGAGCAGACACGCTGGACTTTAAGTGATATCTACAGAAATTTGAGAGAAACAACTTTCGAAATTTGCTACAATTTTGCTACAGTGAAAAATGTTTGTTTCTTCCTGAAACATGCAACTCTTAAATCTTATAAAATGGGGTAAGTTTCTAATGGTAATGAACAAAAAAAGAAAAATATTTTTTTAACATAAACATGAGGACATTCAGTGCACTTGCAGTTCCTGAAATAATTTCAGAAGTCAGGAAACATCTTGAGATAAAGAATGCTTCCATCTCTGGTCATTATACGAGCTGTGAGTATACCGCCTTCGACATATTGCACATCAAAACCTTTATATCCACTGGATACAAGGCTTTTGGCATTTGCTGGACAGCCGCTTTCACAGCCAACTATCCCATTGATCATTTTGTGAATCAGTCCTCTTACATCCAAATCAACAATATCAGTTCCCTTCGAAGAAGCAAGTCGTTCAATCTGCGAATTTATAGCGTCAAGATTGGGCTGAAAAGGCCTATCAATCTGAACTGATACCGAGGCATCATTAATAATTACATCAAGAACCACATAGACCCCCATTTATTATAAGATTTACACTGAATATGCATCTCAAACAAGCTAATATATGAACACAATATATTTTACTTATGTACATTAGTTATATCAAAAATACAAATAAGGGTATTCCTGCACATGCATTAAATCAGGATACTCTCTATTATAGGGTGAAGCAACCACTCTGAGGGCTATGACTCGACCTCTCCACTCCACCTGCAAACCCGCATAGTTAGCACACAATGAAATATGATGATTTCCATTAATAACAGGGTGTCTCTCCAGGAATTATGTTACCTACTAATAAAATGGGAAGTGTCCCTACGTTTCCATGTCCGAAAAAGTTCCAGAAGTACGACGCTATGAAGAGATTTGTAAAAATCCTTCCGCGACTGAAGAGGAAAAAGAGCGGGCAAAACTAATCATGGAAATACTTAAGAAACTATCTTTTGATAGAATTTCTCTTAGCTATGTGGTTAACAAGATTGAATTGGCAGCACAGTTTCAAATGTAAGCATTACCCCATGCGAAAATAGGAGGCATGGTTATTTTCACTACCTTCATCGCTATGTGCAAAATTTACTTTGTGTTGATTTAATATTTGTAATCTGATATAAATAACAAACCCGATAGTTGAGGGATCAGGATTATTAAGACCTTTACAGAGAAATCATGGAAAGGAAATATATCATGGAAGAACTATCTAAAGCACAAATAGCAATAGTGAAGGAAATAGAGAAACTAATAGATCATTTACTAAGGGAAACTACTGAAGAGCATACATGGAGGAGGACATTTGAAAAAATCCTCAATTTAGTAGACGAATTTGAGCTTACAAAACACAAAGATACAATAGAGTACATATACGACAAATTTATGAAAGAAGGCCTTTATGAATATGCTGGAAGGTTTGCTAAAAAATGCAACCTTTAAAAAAACGAGACATCCCAGACTATCCCCAGAACCATATTTCTTCCTTCTATCATTGACTTCCTACTTTTTATCTGCTAAAAGGTAATTGTTTGAAAGTAATATCAAATTCATCATGCTTAGGACACCGTTACATTAAGTAATTTCTTGAGGAGATAAAAAGGCTGAGAGGAATCCAAATCGAAACAAAATAAGAGTTTCTTCCTGCAGCCCGCATCACTTTGGGCATTGAAAAGGGTGCATAGTCCATATAGAAATCCATAATAAAAAATGGTTAGATATTTTATCACTCCCTCTGAAATAAATTAAAAATATTTCCAATTTATTTTTTAATGTGGTATAGTCTATCTAAACTAAAATAAGGAGGGGACATGGCAACAGCAATGAAAGCAAAATGTGCTGCAAAAACCAAAGAAGGAAAGGAATGTAAGAATTCCGCAGCTGGGAAATCGAAATTCTGTGCATCTCACAAGAAAAAATAGTTGTAAACTGTAAAAGCATTTAAGAAAATTCTCAGAGGATAGAATTATCCATTAACAGCGTGTAAATTTAGATTCTACACGACAAGATATTTTTTTCTTTATTCCAACCAACATATTTCTCAGGGGTGCCAGACACTTATTGAGTTCTTCCTGAAGTCCTCATTGACAGAAATTGTGAAAAATTGTAGATTTCAACCAGTAATTCACGATTGGATAAATGAAATAACTTCGATTTTTAATTCTCAAACCTCCTCAAGGAAATTAGGGACACATCCTCAAGGAAATTAGGGACACATCCTAGATTTATTAATGCTTCGAAAACAAATATAAAACAAAGGATGAATTGGGGAGTAGAGGGTCAAGTCTTGCTTTTTGATGTCAGGAATATTTTTAATTCTAAAATTGACTTTATTCCTTTCCGAACTCCTCAAAATAACAATTTGTTATAATAGTGAATATGTTAACCAGAAAGTGATGAGGAGTAAATTATGAAATATCAATCAATTTTGTTATCTAAGAAATGGTGTTTCCTATTGTTCATAGTTTTCCTGTATGGGTGCACATCTCAAATATCCCTTAAAGAGCACAGCAGTGAATGGATATCAAGGCCATTATCAGAACTTAAACAGGCAATGAATAGTCCTGATTCATATGCTTCAAAAATTGGGTGGAAAGAGACCACCTATCCACTTGCCAACGGGAATTCTGTCTTTGTCGAACCATTTAGTACAGATTGTTCTCTACATTGGGAAATAACTCCAAGGGGTACAATAATTGGCTACCGGGCCGTGGGAAGTGGTTGTGAGCAAGAGTCAGGGTCTGATAAAAGTATGTTCCAGACGATTACAGCACCTTCCAAATATTATTAAAGACTCTTTCTTCCTTTTCCCCGAAAGTCTCTCAGAAATACTTAAAGGTTACTGGGTCATGGAACTCAGAGAGCTTATCCATCCTGTACCAGAAATGGGAAAAGCACTTAATAAGCCCATAAACCATTTAGAATTACTGATAAAACCATATAGAAAATAAGCACATGTGCATACGCAATTTTGCTGCACCCAAAAATGAGTCATTGCAGAATGTCCAAAAAATCCCTTAAAATCAACTATGCGAGAGTGGCGGAACTGGTCTACGACTCGTAGAGCAGAAACGCTGGACTTCGAGTGCAGTTTACAAAAATTTGAGAGAAACAACTTTCGAATATTGCTACAATTTTACTACAGTAAGGGTAATGAATGTTTGACCGAATGTCAAAAAATACTTTAAAATCAATTATGCGAGAGTGGCGGAACCTGGCAGACGCGCTGGACTTAGGATCCAGTGGGTAACTCCGTGGGGGTTCAACTCCCCCCTCTCGCACCAGGAATAAAACCTCTTTCTCTATCTAAATCAGTTATTATGGTTATATGAGTTATAAGGAACCTTAAGCGTTAAGAAGACTTTTGAGATATACCTTATTACCTTAATGAACAATCCTGCGGCATGACCGCAGGGTATCTAAATATATTTGTAACCATAGTATGCTGTCATTCCTGCCCCGCATCGAAGTGCGGGATAAACTCCAGCAGGAATCCAGCCCCGTATCAAGTACGGGGCGTCCCCGTGAAAGCGGGGAACTAAAGGAACTGGATTCCCGTTTTCACGGGAAACCCTGTAGTAAGTCTACAGGGAATATCGAGTTTAAATATGAAGTGTGCCCTATATGCATGATTGGAAGGTTGTGAGATTTTTTTCTTGTTTATTCAGAAAACTTCTGAATCTTGTGCTAAAGCATTTCCCGGAGGAACACATTAAAGCACTCTTAAAGATTGATAATCCAAAAGAAGAAAAGTTACCTGAATATATTAACAAGGCATTTGAAGATAACCCCGCAGAATATCTTACGCCGTATCAGATTTCTCTTTATCATCCCCTGGCGAAAAAAAAACCGAGGAGGGCTATGAGGGAAACTTTGTATGAGATAGAAAAACTCTTCCACATTAGTTGTTTCAAAATATCTGATTTATTGTTGCCATTGAGAAAAGTAAAGATCTCAAGTCAACTCTATACATCACTTGAGCAAGAACTCAGACTTTCTGTGAGAGAAGAAAAAGAGCGCTTTGGGTTACTCCATGGGTACATTCACGGTGAGACTGCACAGGTTGAAGAAATAACTGATACTGAAAGCCTGGAAGAAAAAGGCTTTTTCAAAACACGGGATGCCACTGGAATGAATCTCGCAGTCAAGGCTTACCAGATTATCGTGAAAAAATTAGATAAATATCTCTGCCTTCAGAAACAAGAGATAATAGGTACCTACCATACCCATCTTATCCCTTATCGTTGTTCTCCTTCTTTGAAGGATTCAGCACTCCTCATGGCAAATCCAGGTATACCGCACCTGATTGTCTGTGGCCGTGGTATTTTCGCTTATACATTTAAGAGCTATAGAAAGATACTTCTGACTTTTCCTGTGAAAAGTTCTTTAGAGGTTGTTTTGGGATAGGTTTTATTATGGGAGAAACTTTTACAACACATTTTATTGAACTAATATTCAAAGGTAAATTTTCCAGTACCGGCACTATTCAGCTCCTCTGGAAAGGAAGCGAGTCTTTCAAGATTATCTTTGATGCAATCAAGAATGCAAAAAAACTTGTCTGTATTGAATTTTACATATTCAGAAACGATGAAACAGGCAGAGAATTATCAGAGCTCTTAAAACAAAAGAGTCGGGAAGGGATAAAGGTATATATTTTATTTGACCACTTTGGTTCATTTGGAACTCCAGGAAGCTTCTGGAAAGAGATGAAAATGGCAGGAATAAAGGTCAGGGCATCCCGCCCGTTTAAGTGGACTATGCCATTCCATTATGTGCACAGGAATCACAGAAAGCTCATTGTAATTGATGCACAAAAGGCATTTATAGGCGGGTTAAACATTGCGAATGAATACAGCGGTTTCCATATAAGAATGAAAGGGACAGGATGGCGTGATACAGGGGTGATGCTTGAAGGTCTGATCGCACATGTACTGTTCAGAACCTTTAAAAAAAGCTGGCATATTTGGGGTGGAGAAGAAATTGTCGTTGATGAGGCTAACGAAGAACATCCCGCCTTACTCTATAATGATTTTTTTGATACTCAGGAAAAAATCCCTGCAATTCCAATTTTTGTGAACTCTTCAAGAGGAAGAAGAAGCATGAGAAGACTTCTCTATTACAGCATAAATCATTCACAAAAAAACATTATGTTGACAACTGCTTATTTTACTCCAAGCAGGAGGATGTTGGAAACTTTGGAAAATGCGATAAGGCGTGGCGTGAGGGTGAGGCTACTCATACCCGGTAAAAGTGATGTTCCTGCTGCATCATATGCAGGGAGGGCTTTCTTTTCAAGACTCTTAAAAGCTGGCGTTGAAATATTTACCTATATGGGAGAAATACTCCATGCAAAGACCTATATCTTTGACGGATGCTGGAGCATAATAGGTTCTGCAAATCTTGATTTTCAATCCCTGAGATATAACGATGAAGGAAACGTGGGAATTCTTAATGCGGAATTCGCACAGAGAATGACCGAGATATTTGAGGAGGATCTCACACACTCGTTAAAAATAGATAAAGAGAGCTGGAGTAAACGACCTCTTTCTGAAAAACTAAAAGAATATTTTTTTTCATTTTTCAGAAGGAGACTTTAGTAGGTTTAGTATATTAAAATTCATAAGAAAGAGCACTGAATGGAAAGAGACAAACTTAAGTTAATTAATCTCGTGAGAAAAGACTATGCAGCAATTGCGCAGGGTGAGGCAGGAAACATACCATCGAGTTGTTGTATCACTAAGGATAATGCACTCACTCTACTCGATGTCGGCAAACTCCTGGGTTACAGTGAGGAAGAACTAAGTATG
>Ga0315284_10016144_pt1 | contig 10601 bp, 7 predicted proteins | sample YL17G09_16_MG_FD_203696 | JGI IMG/M metagenome (GOLD analysis project Ga0315284, IMG submission 203696) | Sediment microbial communities from Yellowstone Lake, YNP, Wyoming, USA - YL17G09_16 | ecosystem: Environmental > Aquatic > Freshwater > Lake > Sediment | place: USA: Wyoming | collected...
GCCCGCCCGTGCCTCGTCTCGAAGAAGGGAGCCGACGATCCGATGTGGAACGACATCCTCGTGGACAGCGACGAGGGGAACAACGACGAAGACGCGGACGACGCGGACGACGACCCGACTCCGCCGCCCTTCAAGATACCGCGCGTCATTCCCAAAGCGAAGCCGAAGGAACCCGAAGTCTCCGACGTAGTCGACGTCGTCGACGTCAAGGGGAAGTCTGTGCTGCCAAGGTACGACGCACCGCTAAAGGCGTCGAGTCCGGTCGTGATGTCGGTAGACGATCAGGATCCGACTCCTCCTCCGTCCAAAGTCGAAGTTCCAAAGGACACTCCGCCTTCGCCGTCTTCTTCCTCGTCGCCCTGCTCGAAGAATTCGCCCGTCTCGCAGTCGCCAACGGCAACGACTCCATCGACCACGACCACGACGAGCACGATAGTCAAGACGGCGCCCGCAAAGTCCGAAGATGCAGCCGACAAGGCCAAGACCGTGGACGCTGCCGTGCCCAAGTGGTTCAGCAAGACGCCGAAGAAGAGAGCCAAAAAGCGCAGCACGTGACACCGTGACAGCGTCGAACCTCTACTTCGTTGGAGGGTGTGTGTATCGTGACCATTTTTCGATTTTTTTTCAAAAAAAAAGAAAGAAAGAGAAATTGATACACTTGTTGATAAGTTTTTTTTTTCACGAACCTTCTTCCCAATCGCGGATCAGACGGACGGCTTTGCGATTCGGAGAAGACCCGGTCGTGGCGAATGTCACGACGGCGTGGAGAGCCTCGACCACGTCGGCGCACGTGACCGTTCTTAGGCCAAGTGACAACTCCGGAACGGCGACGAAGAAGCCGGCGACGGACAGCACGCACGGACGCGTGAGCCTTCGGACGTGATCGCGGCCGTAGCACTCCCACTGCGAGTACGAGGCGAACGAGCGCGTCAGGTCGATGCCGGCGTCGCGCACGAGACCCGACACCGCGGCGACGATGGCGGCGACCATGGTCCCGCGCGCGAGGACCGACCGCGGCAGCGCGGCGGCGGCCGGCGCCACGGGTCGGCCGGCGAGCACGTCCGCCGGCTTCTCGGAGCACAGTAGCAGCGCCTCCTGGAAGGCCTCCTTGCGGATGATCTCGAGCGCCTCGCGGGGGCTGTTCGGACGCAGCAGCTCCACCTTGTGATACTGGTAGCACTCCCCGGGAAGCAGCGAGTGTTCGATGTACTGGTTGATGAAGAGCGTGGTGTAGTCGTCGAAGTCCACGTCCGCCGCGTTCGCCGTGAGCCAACGCACGATGCGGTCTCGGGTGGAGCAGGATAGCGCGGCGCAGGGCGTCGTACCTTCGGTGTACTCCGTCGCGTAAGCGTCGGCTGCCGCCATGCCGCACAGCCAAGGCTCCACGTCGTCGGCGAACTTGATGCTCGCCTCGCCGGAAGCGAGCGACCAGCCATCGACCGGCTCGGCTTCGGGGGTCTCGCCCGTCGCGGCCGCCCAGGGCCAGCGCCTGACGGCGCCGACGGCGGCGCACATGGCCGTCCGGACGCAGTCGGTGAACGCGGGCAGCGCAGCGGGACGCAGGACGGGCCACGCGTCCGACACGCGCCACAGCGCCGCGCGGTACCACGCCTGGGTCCCGGGCCGCTGGTCGAACGCCGCAACGTCGAGCCCCGAGTCGGATAGGGTCGCGGCCAGCGCGTCCAAAGCCTCGCCGAGGTCCTCCGGCGCGCCCGACGCCATCGCCGTCTTGGCCAATGCGCAGAGCAGCAGCGTGCAGTAGTCGGACGCGGCGCCCTCGACGAACACCCGGGTCTCCGCCAGTTCGTACCGTCGCACCATCCACACACGCGCAAGCCAGTCGGCGTCCCCGTCTCTGATGCGTTCCGCCCCGGCGGCGTTCAACAGTCGCGCCCGGACTCGGTCGATGTCGTCGTCCACGCTGGCCAGCGTCGGCGTCACTCGTCTCACCCTCCTGTACATGGTCGCTTCTCTTTATCACCTCCCGCGGCACGAAGGCAGAGAAGGAAAAAAAAGTGTTTGTATTTTTCTTTCTTCGCGAGTGCGAACGTCTCAGAGTTCTATGCCGAAGTATTCGCAGGTCGAATTTAGGGTGGACATCGCGTAGTGCTTGACCACGTCCGACTTCAGCAATGCCCACGGGATGGTTATCCCGGTCAGCATCGTCCTCACGATGATGTAACAGACGAGGAACTTCACGAAGAACAAGGCGCCGTTCTTCAGCATCGGCAGGATCATCATCACCACCGCAAGCACCAAGAACAACACTGCGAGGACCGCGATCAAGAGGTGCAAGTCTTCCATTCACGTCGGATTGTCTTTGTACGTTATTCACCGAGGGAGAAAGAATGGAGGAGGGAAAAAACAAAAAAAAACAAAGAGGAATATGTTGATTTTTTTCTCCCTCCGCGATTTTATGAACAGAAGCGAGGACCTTCAAAAAACACAGGCCTTGATGTCTACGGTGGTACAGCTCGCCATCGCTGCGGTCGAGAAGCAAGCGTTTCGGAGCTTCTCGGGGATTGGGGCGCCGCCGTAGTGGTCGTCGCGACCGTTGGTCGTCGAGAGGACCGTCGTGATGTCGACGCTCGGGCCGTCGACGGGATGCTCGACGACGCCGATTTTGAACAGGCGCATTCTGTGCACCTCGTCGTACTCGTCCAGGTACATCGCGCGCGCCTTCTTTCGCTCCGCCGCGTCGAACGACGTGTCGTAGATGTTGTCGGGCGTCGCCGGGACGAACTGGTAGACCCACTGCTCCGGGCGGCCCATCTGCCGGTAGTCCGCCAGCTCTTTCAGGACGCTGTTCGCCATGGGGCCCGCGCCCATCGGATCGATGTTGTAGGTGTGAGTCAGGAGCTGCTTCGGGTTGAACTTGCGCAGGCCGATGTACAGCACCTGCTCCGTCTGCAGGCCGGTGCCCCAGATGTTCTTGACGAGGGTGCGGCCGGTCTTCGTGATCGCGGCGCTGCCACCGCGGCGCTGGGGCAGCCTCGTCGAGAGCATCTCGTCGCCGGTCGTGGTCTGTATCACGCCGTCGACGGAGAACGCGTCGAGGACGTAGTGCTCGTCGTACGCGGACTCGAGCTGGCCCTTCTGCGCGGCGAGGGCCGACATCACGAGGAGGGCGTTGGCCATCGGCAGGGTCAGCAGGACGTTCTTGTGCGTGGTGTCCGACTGGAGCTTCATCGCGAATTGCTCGTTCATCGAGAGGATGTGCTGCGGGATGTACTTCTTGTACAGCAGGGCGATGAAGTTGATCCCGAAAGCGCCGTATGCGACGTCGAACTGGGGCAGTAGCTGGATCGGGCGGTTGACGTTGACGCCCGCATCGCCCATGGGCGACGGCGCGCTCGTGATCGGCACGCCCCCGCCCAGCGGATCGCCCAGCGTTCCCGCGTAGAAGGCCGGAGGCACCGTCCACTCCATCCTCTGCGACGGCGGCTCCTGGACGACGTGGATGTCGGTGGGCGTCGGCTCAGTGTATGCCCCCGACGGCGGTATAGACCACGGCATCGATGCGGTGAATGATGTCATCCTGTATCACACGTGGTGTGGAGTTTTTCGGTTCTGGATGGAGAGAGAAAAAAAGAATGTCGTGCTGAATCACGAACCACGACGCTGTCCGCGAGGCGAATGCATTTATGCCTCGCGATAGCAAAATATCGGGTCCGCAACGATCCATCCTGCCGACGGGACGGATCGTTGCGGACCCGATCACGCTCGATCACGATGTTTCTCTCCTTCTCTCGACCGTGATCGATGGAGCGGGCAGGTGCGCGAGGCGTGATCGGGAAAAACAATGGGCCGTCGCGACTACTTCAATAAAACCTCTCCGGTATATACGATCGTGCGAGGGCGGGAGTCCAACAGGGCCGTCAGATCAGCGAGCAATCCGTACAAAACAGGCGGCGTAAAACCACCAACCTCGATCACGCCAAGTCCTCGCAAAAAACAACTTTCCCAATCACAAAGCAGCAAATCCTCAGTCGGTAGAAGATGGCTCTCAGCGTGAACATGAGCAATCCGATGCAGGTCAACACGATGAACATCATCGTGGCAAGGGGGACCACGGACTACACGAAGAGAAAGGCGAACGTGATCACCAACCAGGCGTTCTATCGTGGGACCGTCGACTACAACACCGAATCTTTCCGCCGCGGCGACGTCCTGATGCGCACGCGCGAGGAGGGCGACATGGGCTGCGGGTTCGATCGGAGCACCCCGGTGCGAGGGTGCCTGAACGGCCTCGCCGTGCCGCAGGGCATCGCCGCCGACCGCATGCAGGCCGCGATCGCGAAAGACATAGCCTTCGCCGGCGTCGCCGTCACCGACACGCCCTTCAACGATAAGCTCAGCAAGTACGACTCGGTCACCGCGCAGATCGGCGGCATAGCGACCATCTTCCACACGGGCACGAAGCTCCTGCAGCCCGGCGACCGCGTCCGCATCACCGCACCGGACCGCGACCTCAACGATCTGGCCACGCTGCCCCCGTCCGCCGGGCCCGGCAAGACCATAAAGATCCGTCCGGTGACGACCAAGGTCGACTACGACGTCTCCGACGACGTCGCCGCTGCCGTGAGAGACGCCAACGCCCCGCTCGACGTCGTCGCGGACCCATCGAACGTAGCTATGATCAGCCAACACGGCGTCCTCGCGTCGCTGACTGCCGTCGCGGCCGTCGGCATTACTATGATACCGCGAATCGTAGCCATCACGACAGCCATTGCCGTACCAGAAGGTGTCACCCACGTCCAGCTCGTCCGGGCTCTTACGCAGCAGTACTTTCCGGGAGGTGGCCCTGGACTTGAAGACACGGTCAGATTTGCCGACGCGATGCTCGGAAGTCCCTGGATCGAGTTTCCGAACGACCGCATAACGGTGAACGGACACCCTGTGAGGATCGGCGAGATCCGCAAACGGTGCATCGCGGAGTTCCGGCGACGGTTGACCAAGCGGTTCAACGCGTTTGGCACACCAGGCGCCGAGGAGACTGATAATCCGTTGATGCTTCCCGCGTTGCCTCAGCACGAGCAGGCCGCGGCGGTCAAAAACGAATGGGAGACCAGACCAAACGCACCGCGTCTCGTCGGCGCGGCCTGTGCCGTCAACAACATCGCCGCGAACATCAGCATGCGGGTAAAAGACGCGCTCGAGGAGAAGGACAGAACCTGCATGGGTACGGTCATCAACGGTGGCGTGTGCGGCGCGGCGATGGACATCCTCTTGAATGGATCGGACCTGTGCCTGAAGTGAACACGGTGGCGGACTCCGACTTCCTTCGCATTTTGCCATCCGTCGCAACGCGTGGGCAATCCAAACCGTACGTGCGGAGGAAAAGGAGGGAAGACGGAAAAAAAGGCACGCGTGTCGGAATTAATTTTTCTCGTTTGGGACGTGTTTATTTTTTTTAAAAATCCATTTTTTCTGCATCCAACGGAGAGTCGACTCTTCCGAACGTCGGTATGGAGCGCAATCTCGCGCGAGAGAGTCGCAAGAAAAAGAAAAGAAAAGCGGAACTGGTCGAACCACGCGTCTCCGAAGACAGAAAAAACATTTCTCTCGATCACATGGATCACGCGTCCCGCGTCGCACCGCTGACCCTGTGGGACTGCATCGACACGTCCATCCGAAAGAGAGTCCTGCCGCCGTGGAATTCGGCCGTCACCGGCACGACGACGAAGACGACCACGGAGGGACCGACCGAGAGTGTGCGAAAGAGACATTCCCATCCCGTCTCGCGCGAGACGGATCTTCCATCGACGAAGGTTTCCCGTCGGAACGACGACGGAGACGCAACGACCGCACGAAAACGTCGGAAAGAGAAACCAGCGTCGTCGCCGTCGCCGCGTATCCTCCCACCACCGACCATCCCCCAACCGACGAATGCGCCGAGCACGACAACGACCGCGACGATGTCCGAGCGACAGCAGCAGAGAGCCGCGGCGGCGGCGGCGGAGCTCACCAACCCGGACGTCCCGCTGATCACGCGCGCGTACATGGACAAGTTCTTGTGTCCGGCGGACGACAAGCTGGGGCAGCGGCCGTGCTGCTGCGGGAACAACTGCGTCGCGTTCCAGATCAGCTCGACGGAGGCGGACCTGTGCTGCAGCGTGGATCCGTCGGAGAAGCGGCCGCTGCGCGAGTTCGTGTTCCCGGGACCCAACGGACTGGAAGACACGCACACGGCGACGGACGCGGCGATGTGCATCCTGTGCCTGATGCACAGCACGGCGGTGCACGTGTGCATGTACATGAGCCGACGCGAGGAGCCGAAGGATTTGTTACAGATGTTCCGCGTCGACGTCACGACCCCGGGCGAGTTCGCGATCGAGGACTGCTGGGCGCTGCGCGCGAACGACGCGCTCACGGGCGTCGCGTATCCGATCCCCCACTTCGTCACGTCGCGCTTCAAGTGGACCGCCGTGCGCCAGCCGGAGCGGCAGGTCCGCGTCGCGAACCTTTTTCCGCTTCGCCCGGCAGCGTGAGGGCCGCCGCGACGACCGTGGACCCCGTCCGCGCGTGGGCGGACGCGGGAACGCTGGGCGTGCACGCGCTGCTGGGCATGGAGATGGAGCACGTCGGCGGCACGCTGCGCCGACGACAGGAGCCGAGAGTCTCGTGCACGATGGACGACGCCGTTGCGTCGCTCTTGCTGTGCACCTTCTCGGCAGCGCTGCGCCTCGTCGAAACTGGGAGGGTCGACGAGGCCATCGCCGAGGTCGACCCGACTGACGTCATCGGCGGAGCGCGCGCACGGCTCTTCGGACAATGTGGTCACGCCATCCTGACGACGGCGATCGCGCGCGTGTGGCACGCGAACGCGGCACTCGGACGCCTGCTGGGGCCGAGACCGCGGCCCGCCGAACCGCACGGGACGCAGTGCGCCGCGCACCCGCTGCTGCGGACGGCGCTCCTGCTGCGGTTATTCGTCGGGTGCCACCTCGACCTGCTGGCCGAGTGCGCGCACGGGCGCGCGGAGCCGTCGGATGCGACGCTGTGCACGCGGCCGTCGAGCCGCTGGCCGTCGCCGTACGAGGCGCTGTATCCGTGGGGGACGCGGTGCCGCTGGGCGGCGCACACGCCGCAGCTGTGCGCGGTGCTCGACCGCGTCCACTGGTTCGCGAAGGACTGCCAGCACCGCTGGCCGCTGCTGCAGTGCCTGCAGAAAGCGTGCCCGCACAAGTACATGAAGCGCAACTGGCAGCTCATCGTCACCGGCGCGTGCCTCTCGTCCCGGGCGATGCGCGCCGTCACGGCCTCGGTCCTGCTCTGCACCCTCGCCGGGGGCTACGCGCACGCCGGCCGCCTCCCGCGCCTCCCCGCGCTGGTCGCGGCGTGGCGCGCGTTCGCGACGTGTCCCGACGCCGTCGTCGCGGCCGTCCTGCGCTGCTGCCCGAGCCTCGCGATGCTCGCCTGGAAGGAGGCCGTCGCGTGGCACATGGAGCTGCGCCCCGACCTGCTCGCGCTCGTCACCGCCGAGTACCAGTGGCCCTCGTTCTGGCACGGCACCGTCGCCGCCGCCAACGCCGTGCGCGACGCCCTCGCCGCCGCCCCGCCGCACGGCGACGACCCCACCCTCGTGGACCCGGTCGTCGTCGAGCGCGCGATCGCCGTCGGCCACGGCCGCCGCCACGCCGCCGTCAACACCCGCGTCCTGCGCCTCGACTTCAAGACGCTCGCCTGCAAGCACTTCGACGCCATGCTCCGCCGCCGCCTCCACGACACCGCGGAGTGCGTCGCCACCGCGAGGTCGGCCACCGCGGTCGCGACGAGGTCCGCCGCGCGGGCAGCCGCCGCCGCGCGCTCGACGGCGGAGACGGTGTCGCGCCTGTCTTTACTACCAGTCGGCAGCCCGAGCCTCGGGGACGTCATGCGCGTCGCGCCGGTGCCCGCGTGGTGGCGCGGGTGCATGGCCGAGATCCGCGACGACTACGAGCTCTGCCACCTCGCGGACACCGCCGCCAAGCGCGGCATCGAGGCCGTCGCGGACGCGGTCGACGCCGCGCAGCTCCGCACCGTCCACCGCCTCCTCTCGCACGCGTGCACGTCGAACTCCGTCGCCGTGCTGCGCCTCTCGATGGCCTGCGCCGTCGCCCACGTCCGCGTCCTCGGCCCCGACGACCGTCCCGCGTACCTCTGCACCAGCTGCGGCCGCGTCGGCGCCACCGTCGTGGGCCCGAAGGCCCCGTCCTCCCGCACCGCGGCGGCGGCCGGCGACGGCCCGACGTGGGTCGTCAGGCGGGGCCTGAAGGACGTCGCGCACAGCTTCGCCGGGAACTGCGTCTACTGCAACCGCCGCTCCAAGAAGGGGACGGGCGTGCGCGCCCGCGTCGTCGCCGGGGTCCGCGCCGTGCGGAGCGCCGCGAAGGCGGGCGGCGTCCGCGCGAACGTCCCGAAGCACGTCATGGACTCGGTGCTGCTGCGCGTGTGCGGCACGCGCCCGATGATCTGCATCGACAAGTGCGGCGTGCTCATCCGCATCGGCCGGCGCGTGTACGTCGCGTGCTGCTCGTGCGGCGCCATGCAGGACGTCCGCCAGACCGCGTGCTTCGCCACCGAGCCCCTGTGCACCGCGTGCGCCGCCGAGCGCGCCGTCGTGCCGGCCCAGTCCCAGGACATCAAGTGCGCCGTCTGCGCGAAGCGGCGGTCCGCGGACGCGCTCGTCACGGTGGCCGCGTTCTGCGACACCCGCGACACGCCGGTCGACGTCAAGAATCGCGTGGACCGCGTGTGCGTCTGCCGCACACACGTCGAGACCCTGGACCACGGCGGCACGAACGCGCACGGCCTCTTCTCGCTGCGCGCCCTGTGCGCGTCCGCGGTCCGTCCGCAGCGCCCCGCCGAGCCGCCCGGGCCCGACGAGGCCATGTGCGAGAGCGCCCGCGCGAAGCGTCGGCAGAACGCGGCGCAGCGGTCGAGGCTGACGACGATGAGACGGAAGGCGCGCAGCGACCGCGCGCGGGAGGTGGCCATGGCTGCGGAGATCGCTGCCCTGTCCACTTCCGGCGTCGTCCCGCACACTGGCGACGACGGCTCCCTGCCCAACGACGGAGACGGAGCGTGTTGAGAAAAAAAATAAACCCTCGTTTTTTGATCGACTTCTTCCTTTTTTTGTATTTACAACCGTCTCCCGTCCGTGTTTGCGGGGGTTGTGCCAACGTCGTATTCGAAATCGTCGTCGCTGGCAGGTGTGGTCGTCGATGACGCCGTGGGCGTCGGAGCGAACATGTTGACGACCGGGAGGACGGAGGCCATCGCCTCCTCGGATACGGAAGAGGGGACCTGGAAGTTCGTCTGCTTCCAGTTGGTCTTGTGGACCAGAACGCGCGTTCGCTGCAGCAGCAGCAGCAGCTTGATGGCGTCGTGGTCGGACTGCACCTCCTCCGTCGCTTCGTTGAATTTGCGGACGTCCTGCAACAGGAGATCCTCGAGGGCGTTCAGGACGCGCACGGAGCGGCCGCCGGTGAACGTGCTGTCGACGATGCCGACGAAGTGGTCGCGGGCGACGTCGAGCGTCAGCTCCGGGCAGGGGATCCCTTCGGCGTCGCGCGGACCCTTGACGTTCTTGCGCCAGTACTGGCACACGATGTCCGCGACCGCGTCGACGTTCGCGCCGTAGTCGCCGCACGCGCGCACGATGGCGTTGATGGCGTTGATGTGGTTCTGCGCCGCGCGCCACGAGCTTCCGCCCTCGGCCTGCGCCGACGGGGCGTCCGAGACGTACGCGCAGAGCGGGCAGCCCACCCCGTGGGCGCGGCCCCCGCCGTCGCCGAGCGAATTGTACACGCCGGGCACCGCCAGCGGCTGGTGACGCCACGAGTTCCGCACGGCGTCGCGGTCGAACCGCAGTCGCTCTCGCAGACTCCGCTGCATCTGTGCCGCGGCCTCGGCACCTCTGGCTCCGCGGGCGCTCGTCGCCGCCCGCCGCGCACGCTCGAGCTCCGCCGCCGGCAGCGGCAGCGGGTCGCCTGCCGCGGGCGACCCACCGGGCGATCCGGCGTCGCTGCCGGGATCCCGCTGAGCGTTGCCGAGTCGCGCGGCGATGCTGTCTAGGGCCGCGGACGAGAACCACGGTCGCCTCGGCGACGAAGAATTGGAAGACGCCGGTGCAGCGTCCAGCACGCGATCCAACGACGCCGTGTCCGAATATTTTTTTTGGCTATTACCTGCTACGGTCGGCGCGACGCCCTTTCCCTTCTTTAACACCCTTTCCGTCTGGTCACGCAGCAGTCGACTCTATAACAGACGGCAGGCACGCCGTCGAATAAAAGGCGGAGTCAGAACGCGAACCCACAGAACCGGAAAAAGATGCCGTCGCTGTCGGGGATATTCAAGTGCGCGTTGATCGCGCTGTTCGTCTGGACGGCCGCCAGTTTCGTTGGATCTCGCGTGTTCATCTTCTTCGCGGCGCAGAGCGAGCACGTCACGAGGCTCAAGACGGCGACGTTCCACTGCAACGTGTGCAACGTCGCGAAACTGCCGGAGAACAGCGGCGAGTTCGGAATGTCGTGCGGCGACGCCTGCAGAATCATGCAGGACAACCGGAAGCCGTGGGAGGTCGGCGCCGGCGCCGTCATCGCCCGCACGTACCTGTG
>Ga0315284_10016145_pt1 | contig 10600 bp, 18 predicted proteins | sample YL17G09_16_MG_FD_203696 | JGI IMG/M metagenome (GOLD analysis project Ga0315284, IMG submission 203696) | Sediment microbial communities from Yellowstone Lake, YNP, Wyoming, USA - YL17G09_16 | ecosystem: Environmental > Aquatic > Freshwater > Lake > Sediment | place: USA: Wyoming | collected...
TTCAGCGCATACTCCCAACAAAATCCACGTGACGTCCTTGATGACGACCTATGGGTGAATGGCATCATTGAGAAGCTGCAAAAGGCTGCCCATGAAAAGAAGGTGAATGACCGCATCGTATCGTTCGTAAAGATAGTGACGAGCAAGCAGTCAGATGACCTTGACGGGTTTCACGTCTGGGTCAAAGAGAATAACGTCAACACCAATAACTTCGGTGCTTTGGTCAACGGCGCTAAAAAATACTGTAATTTAAAAAAGTCAGACCTCAAGAACCAGTATTTGCGGTCCGTCATCCTAACGCATCGAGGCACCAATGCTCCAGGGACTACCCTTCAAGAAGGGCAAATCACGTAAGAAGTTTAACAACTCTTTCAACGTTCCTTCAGACAAAGCAGATGAAATCTTCAAACTGTCCAACACGGACCTCGTCAATCGAGCCCACTTAGAGTACAAGAACTGGGTCGCCACTCAGCGATACAAAAAGGATGACCCGTCGATTGACCGCATTAAAAGGTCAATCGCGGACATCAACGCTGAGGTCAAAGAGAACCCTGAGTACAAAAAGCTTGAGGAAGAATTCAAGCAAAAGAAAGAAGAGCTGGTCTCCGCAGAGTTGGCTGCGTTCAAAGAGGAACTGGCCAACGTCGTTCAACCATTCAATGAGGATATTTCGGCTTTCAGGAACCTGTTTCGCCTGGCGATGTATGAAATCACCAAGCGGAAGGAGTCAAAAGCTTGGAACATCTGAAGGATGACTACGTGTCCAGAGCGTTTTTTAATGCTGCGATAGCGCACATTGTGACTCGCCAAACACAGGGACTGCTACCAGACAAAGATCCAAGGGACATTTTGCTTGGGTGCGTCGGCGAGATATTAGACCAATATTTGCCAATGCCTATCAAAGTAGAGTTTGAGAATGAGGAGTCCGAACGATTAGGCCTACCCACATTCGCCAAAAATGATGATGCTGGTATGGATCTCCGGGTCTGTTTGCCCCCAGAAGATCGGAAGGATGGTATCGTCATCTACCCAAATGAGCGCCATAAACTGCCCACCGGAATGAAAATGCAGTTTCCGCCTGGGATATGGGGGCGCATCAGCCACAGAAGCAGCACTGAACATAAGCGTCGGCTGAGGATTATCGAGGGAACTATTGACTGCGGGTATAGAGGCTGGTTGTTTTCGCAGTGCACCAATCATAACACCTATCCAGTCCCAGTCAAGCACGGTCAACGACTGGCCCAAATGATCTTAGCTAGAACCGTGCAGCGACCCATGGTAGAGGGCAAAGTGTCTGTAGACTCAGATAGGTCTACGTCTGGTTTTGGGTCAACAGGGGATTAATATGTATGGCGTCGTGACTTTAAGGATTTGCCAGATGGGACTCCCCCTCGCTGGATAAGCTTAGTCCCTCGGTCGGTTACACAGCTGATAACGTGGTTTGGTGCTTGAATGGTGTTAACTCGTTCAGGGGACATTAACGTATAACGAGTTTATGACCAAACTGTCAATCATCAAATGGAGGGCAAGTTGAGATGATTATCTACTCGCTGTCAGATCCGATTGAGTGGGCCAGGAGTATGACATGGTTTTTGATAGCTGTCGCGTTGATAACTGTGATGGTGGTCAGCGTGCTGTACATGATATTACACGTTACAATAAGAGACGTGCTGGGGTGCGAATGACTATTACCTGTCGTTGGTCGGCATCCATTGACGTCGAATGCCCGATTTGCCTGGAGGAGTTCGACTATATCCAGACCGATCATTTCAGCGAGATAGGGTTCGAACATCTGCCCACAGTAGCCAAGGGTGGCCCAATCAAAGGTGCCGGATGCCCTAACTGCGGCCACGAGTTTGACTTTGTGATAGAAGATGGGCTATAGTTGACACAGTGCGTTAACCTCTGGTATAATAGGGCGAGCAATGAAGACCACCAAGACCATTCTTTCAGGCGAGCACGCCGTTTCCGATAAGCAGCGAATCGCGCTGTGCATTGAGCATATCGAGTCTCAGAATCTGGAAATCAGTGGCCTGAGAGGCCAGGTGGCGGCTTTAGAAGAGCGTGTGGCGGTCCTGGAGCGGCCGAAAGCCATTGTCTTTGGCAACTTAGCTACGACGAAACCGGCAGACCCAGTGGTCGCAGAGGAAACAAAGGCTCCCAAAAAGACCAAACCACCGAAGAAGCCCAAAGGAGTCAGTGATGAAACTACGGAGGCTACTGCTTAGTCTGGCCGTGTGCTTTAGCACGTTTGCTCATGCGGATGCCGCGCCGAAGGTGACGGTTGACACCAGCCATCTGTATTCGCCATCTGGCACCATCATTTTCCGGTTCAAGATCAAAGCGCCTGAGGGATGGACGGCTGGAAAATGGAACATTCATATCGCTGATCTGCGTGGCACCGCCCTGGAGAGGCCAGAGTGGAAGCCTGATCTGCCGGGCTACGTTACCGAGACCGTCAAGCCGGTTGGCGATGTGGACAAACTGTCGTTCGATTACACCATCGACGGCGACGTCTGCAACACGGTTTGCTATTACAACACTCTCAGTGGGCACATCGTCAAGTGATTGAGAACGCCGGTAAGTGTTTTCGTCACCCTTCTCTGGAGTATTAATGCTGATTAAGTTGTCTACACATCAACTGGATTCATGGGGAAATCTGCTCGACTCAATTCGTTGGGAACTGCAGAATAGCAAAATGGACCTGTCGTCCATCAATCAATACAACAACGACATTGACGATGCCATCGAGGAAATGCAGGTTCAATTTCCGGCTGCTGAGGAAGCGCGGTCTCTAAGAGATGAAGCCGTTCTGCACCTGGGCGCTGCACCTATCGCTGCTGTTGGCGACTTACTTACACTGGTACGCCAGATTGCCGGTACCACGTTTGTTTACACCGCTGAGGCGGGAATGGTTGTGATCAAGAAGCTGCTTGAGGAGTCGAAGGCCGTTTGGCAGGTCACTGACCCTGACGGCAGTGAGCCGTCAGGGGTCAATTTTCCAGGGTGATTCAAACGTTCGGGCGGATGCGGCGGGACAAACTAGGCAGATTCAGAGGGTTCTAACAGCAGGCCAAGAGTGCAAAATCTCGGCCTCGGCAAGCCCTGGTAGACCTAGGGTAACAATTTAAGATTGAAAACCCATGCAACCTTTTATAGAACACAAGTCTTGTCCGTCATGTGGGCTATTCTGTCAGAAGCACTATCCGTGCCTGGTGTGCATGAGGATTTGTTGCTGAACAGTAACAGTTGTCCAGTGCTTGGTTTGAACGCCAGAGGCGTTCCACTTAGGCGTTAATGCACGACGCTGGCGTGCTTCTTTTCCGAGTCGAACAGATGTTCCTCAAGAAGCTCGTAGCTTAAATCAGCAAACTCTAGAAAGGTGTTCGTGTCTGGCATGATGCCGTTGTTGATGTTGGACACATACTCCAAGCTTTCCTCAATCGAGAACATCCCTGACGATGAGAGCAGAAACAGCAACGTCAGCATGTTGATTTTCTTATTGTCTAAATCAAGACCATCGTAGTACGCTCTTAGCTCGCTATGATTAACATCTTTAGCGATAAATCGGTTGGTCTTGATCCGTCGCAGATGTACCGAAATGTCCGCTGGTTTCACTCTATTTCCCCCAGATAAAGTGAGGGCCGCCCAGGTTGAGCGGCCCTCCCGTCATTGAATTTTTACAGTCAATTACCGGCGAGTCTGGCGCCATGACTGGCGGAGGCTCTCTTTGTAGCTGTCCGAGTCCATGGTTGAACCACGAACCGCTAGCGGAGAGCTAGGTGCCAGTTGGGCCGGGATACTGGCTTGAGCAACGCGGTCAGCCAGGGTGGCTGGGGCGCAGTCAGCCAAGTCTGTGTGGTTGAGAGTCGGCGAGCTGGTGATCGCCTGCGCGATCTCACGACGAGTCTCAGGAGCCAGATTCAGATATTCGGTTGCTTTTTCGAACAGCGTCTTGAAGTACATTGGTGACGCATTCGCGAACGATGACTCGATAACCGACTTGGCGGTCTCCTCTGGCAGACCAACCGTTACCATGGCCGAGAAGAATTGCTCCTTCAGCGGATTGCCGCCTGGGTAGAAATTCTTGTTCATGCCACTGGTGGCAACGCTGAGGCAGTTGAGGAACTCGTTCTGATAGCTGGCCAGATACTTCTTGCGCTCAACTTGGGCGCCAGCATTGACTTCAGTGCGGATTTTGGCGAGTGCCTTTGAGTTGCTGTACTCATTGGCCCAAAATTTCGCATTGACCTTCTGCATGGTGTCAAGGAAACCGCTCTTGTCGCAGTGTTCCAGCAGTTCGTGCGCATATGCATCGCTACAAAATACCTTGCGGATTTCCTCTGAAGCCGCTTGGTCTTTCAGTTCGATACGACAGGCAGGAATGCCAGCGACCGAGATGTTCCAGGTCGGGTTCTCGCTATCTTCGCCGAACAGCGCCATGTCGATCTCGTCCTTTTTGGCAGCCTTGACGCTGTCCAGGGAGGCCAGAGGTTCGAACTTGACCGCTTCCGCTGCACCTGGGGCCGGAGCTGCGGCGCCGCCGCCTTCGCCATCACTTACCGGAACCGGGAGGCTATTGGTTGGCGAAGTGGGTTCAGCAGGCTTACCAGTCTTCGGGGTCGGCATAGGCGACTCCTCTGCCGGCTTGTTTGGAACTTCTTTGACACCAACTTCATTATCAGCACCAACCGACCCGAGGTCGATGCCCGCAGCTTTCCTGCGGGCCAGGATCTTGGCGCGGATGCGCTCTTTCAGCTTGGCGCGGGCTTGCTTGGTCGCCGCCGGAGCAACGGGTGCCGCCGCTGCAGCCTTACGGGCCGCCGCTAGCTTACGGATCTTCGCCTTGACGCGGGCACGCTTGAGGTTGCGCAGGGCATCCTTTTTGCGGGCGATAGACAGAACCATGTCGAGGTCCATGAATTCTTCTTCGCTGCCTGGCGCCGGTGCGGCATCGGCTGCTGGCTCGTCGCCACCTTCGTCTTCGGCCGGCTCATCGCCACCTTCGTCTTCGGCCGCTGGCTCCTCAGCCGGCTCTTCGGTTTCTTCCTCGTCGTCGCCGGCTGCGCCTTTGGCCGCACCGCCACCGCCGCCGATCAGAGGACTAAAACCTTCCAGCGGGTCCGCCTTGGCTTCTTTTTTGTCTTTTTTGTCCTTCTTGCCTTCGTCGCCCTCTTCATCCTGGGCCTTATTGACTTCATCAACGATGTCGTCAAGAGGGACAAAACCTTCATCGCCGTCGCCGTCAGCGCTATCGGCCAACGCTTTTTTGCGAGCGAGGATCTTGGCGTAAGCCTTCTCCTCAAGGGTTTTGCTCTTCTTCGCTAGAGCCACTTTCGCTCTGATGCGAGCCTTCATCGCCGCGATCCGTTCGTCCTTAGTCATGATCTTTCTTTCCTTTGCAGTGGCAGTATCAGAACCAATCTTCAGAGTCTTAGATCCACAGCCAACGCAAAACACCGGGTTCTCAGTCGCCATGACTTTGTGACTAGCTCTACAGGCTGTACACTCTACCGACATCGATTCACAACTGGACTTGGCTTCACTGAGTGCCGCCTCTAGTTCTTCGTATGGGATTTCTCCAACCATCTTCATCGCTTTGCCGCTGACCGGTGAGTAGATCACCGTTTTGGCCTCACTAAGAACGATAGTACCGGAGTCTTCATCAACGAATTGCCCGTAAGAAACGCCTGCGCTGGGGTCCGGACCGTAGTACGAATACCAGTGCCATAGTTTAAACGGCTCTAGAGCTTTCGGCTTCTGCGTTAGTGGATTGTATCTAAGCCACCAAGCAATGACTGGATGCTGAGACAAAAACCACCTATTCATCATGCCGCTACTTGTTTGCAAACACTACATTGTGATTCGTGGATCAAGTAGCTTACGGGCTAACCACCTACGTAGCCTGGCAGTAAAATAAGATATGGAATCGTTCCAATGTTTGAAGTGTTCCCACAGGTTTTCCGCCGTGCCAGGTATACGACTGCCCCAAATGCAAGCACGTGTACGTCAAGTGGACCACCTATAACCCTAGAGTCCACGACTATGAGTCTCTTAAGAGAGTGGCTTAGGTCAGTCGAGAGGACCTATTTGATGCGGCTGATTCACCAGAACGAACCACCAGAGTCGCCGGCCTGGTATTCCTGGAGAGGCGTATGATTACTGAGAAGCAAGTACAAAAGCAAATACTCAAGACTCTCAAGGGCGAAACTCAAGGCCGTAGAGGTCATGCTTGACCCGTCCCTCACGCCTTCCAAAGAAGACTTCGATAGAAACACTGCCTTACTAGAGGCAGTGACTGAGGCCGGGCACTCCCAGGAGAAGATTACTTTCGCAGTCAACTACATCGAGAATCGAGTTACTGAAGTCGGCGTGTTCCACAAGGCCTATAAAGCCAACTTCGACACGTTCGATTCTAACTCGCTGGTAGTTGATATGCTGAGAGACTTCTCAGAGAGCAAACTGCTGGCCGCACTGCAGCTGGGCTAGTCGCCGACTTTCATAGCCTTGGCGCGGTCGGTTAGCACGGTGCATGCTACATCAGCCAGGCGATCTGGGTCGTCTGAGGCAGCTACCAGGGTTCCAACGCGGTGAGCCAGCAGACCGACGACAATCTTCAAGTCTAGGCCGTGAAGGAGCATATGCTCAATGATGGCGTCGATTTTGTTCGACGATTCCACCATCAGCTTTGACTCGCGGTCGTGTTTTTTGAATTTGATATCAATAACCGTCACATTGAAACCCCTAAGACGCGATTTTGCCGCCGACGCCACGATCGGCCAAGTTGATGAACTTGACGATCTTGTTGTTAAAGGTGTCAATAGTTTCCAAGGGCTTGAACTCCACGCGGTAAAACAGCACCAACTCGCATCTGGTAAGATTTAGATGTTTTAGTGACGATATATCCCACCAGGCGAAGCTATGGTCTTCCCAGGCACGGTCCAGTTCTTTGAACTTTTCCAAAATAGAAAGGTTCAACTCTAGAATGTCGTGAATGCTGAGAACGAGTTTGATAGCGCGGACGGTTCTGGTGGAATGAACTAAGGTAAGCGACTCAGCGAGTAGATCTTGAAGCAGACTCTTCTCATCAAAAAGCTTGACAAGCATCGAATATCTCCCCCTATCAATATAAGGGGTTGGCCAATCAGCCAGTCGTAGTAAATACTGCTGATCTTACTTTCTGTCCCACCGCATGAGCAGCGGCAGCACGCCCCATGCCATCACCTATCTTGCCATTGATAATAATCACTGGTGCTGCCTGTTGATAAAGCGCCTCTGGATATCTCTCATATTTGTCGTAGAATGCACGGTCAAGTTTTTCAGCCGAGACGCTCTTCCCCCAACCAAAGGTGTCCTTGGGGTACGCTGGCTTACCGCTCCAAGTGAACTCCCAAGGCAACAGGTCTTCATAACCCACAAACTTTGCTGTCGGTTCATCAAGAACGGACAGGGCCTCCTTAAAGTCAGATTCCCTGTATTTCTCGGCCCAACTTACCGCCTTTTTGGGTAATTGACTGGGCTTCAAATAGTCGCTAGCCAACACAGAGTAGGTGTGCTTGACACTCGCGCCAAACTTTTGTTCGTAGGCGGCCTCAAACTCGTCCGACTGGCCAGGACCGAACGCCGACTGCCAGTAAGATACCTTGAATTGGCCTTTGCTGCCACCAGAGCCGCTGCGGTTGCGCTCGTGAGAGCCACTGCCGGCCCCATAGTCGGTGGCGGCCTCGACCAGACCCGGATACTTCCTGAGAATGCGTCTGGCCTTATCGGCGCTGATCTTGAAGTGCGCGGCGATGTCCGACAGCAGAACCACTTCCTGAGCGTACACCCAGGCTATGAGGTCGGCGTCGATGGACTCCGCAGCCAATGCCTCCAAGACCGAATCAAGGTCGTCTTGGTGGATCTGGTTGACACCTGCGGCCTTGAGTCTGGCGACGAAATTCATGCCCGATACTCCACTGGGTCGTTGGATACGTCGAGAAGGTTCCCTCCGCCCTTCTTCCAAGCGCCGAGAACGTAAATAGACGACCCCACGTCCAGTGTTATTTCGTGCTCATTTTCATCACTAATGTTCGCCTTGGTGGTCTCCTCCAAGTTGATGGAGGAAGTGTCAACCTCGGCCTCGATGATGATGTTCTGCGGGTGCTTTCCCAAGTGGCAGTCTGCTGCTTTGTGGTCCCAAGACCAGTAGATGCCAAGGCCTTTATGGTCCTTGGTCAACGGTTCACCCTTCTCTAAGGCACGGATGGCGGCGTCCACATCTTCTACAGAAATGCATCTCCAGACCATTAGGCGGTTGTCGGAGGACATTTCGTGTTTGTCGTAAAATTCGCTGGCGAACCGTTCGAACTGCTCCCGCACCTCAGTGTCGGCTCTGTCGTGTCGCTCTGCCTCGTCCTTGCCTTCCTTTATATAGTCATGAATCTCGTCGCCATAGCTTTTCATCCACGCGTCAACGAAGTGCCAGTCTTGAGCAATGCGGCCCATTTGACTCACCAGGTTATCACTGGCGCGACGAGAGGATGTTACAGGCACCAACAGCGCCAAGACCATGTCCAGGTCACCGACGTGAACCTGATGGATACCTGCGGCCCTAAGTCTGGCGATGAGGTTCATGTGTTACGCCTAGCAACCTTCAAGGCCCTGCCCAGCGGCACGCTAAGTAGTCCGAAGCTATGTCCCCAATGATGGGCAGGGGAAGCCAACGCCGGAGCCGGGTGTCCCTGAGCCACACGGCCATCCGGTTGCGCCAGGGGTAGTACCGCTCCAGCCAAGACATGGGCATAACGGCATTCATTCCAGCTTCTATGCTGCGTAGCATCTGGGCTGCTCTCATCAAAATCACCTCTAACCAAAAGATAAAAGTACCAGAGGTTAGGTGATGACATAACCATTATCCATGGCTGTGAATTCCCCGCTCTCATCGACGAATCCAATCAACTGTGCGTGCCGTGAGGGCAAAAGCTTAAAGACCCTAATAGGTATGATTGCTTTCTTCGACGCTAGCGCGGCGACCCTAACGGCCTCCCCCAGGGAAAAGAACTTGTTAGAGTTCCTTAGGTGGGCCTCCAGCCCGACAAAGAAGTATTCCTTGAATTCAGCACCCATTTTGGCCTCCAAGTTGTCCTAGCCAAAATAATCAGTCGCTATCTAAAAACTATTAGATTTTCCATGTTAGGGAGGCCCTAATGGTGGGTGGCATCGTTGTCGAGGTCATCATTGTCGATCCACATAAGGTGTGGGTCAACGTTAGGGAGCGTAAGCAGGAGTGCGCGGTCTATTGCGACCCTGGCAAAGAGACCATTAGGGTTGGAGATCAGCTTTGGTGGCAGGGTGATTGTTATTGGACACCACGTAGCGACCCCAAGGATGAGCGCTACGATATAGTCCTGAAGAAGCTTAGCGGATCAGGGGTAGGACGGCCAGAGAGCCAAGGAGAGAAGTCATGATATTAAAGACGTTCAAGGCGGTGACTATTGGTATGGGGCTGGCCGTTGTTCTGGCGATGCCGCTGTGCCTGTTGATTGACCGCAGCATGCGTAAACAGTGTGAACATCAGCATGGTCTATACGTCCAGTCGTGGGAGCAGGGTGCCGCCTGTATTAGGCACAACCCTGAAACCGGCGAAACTGAGCGCGTAGAGTTCCAATGGTAAAAGAGTGATGACGATGTGTAGCTCAATCGGTAGAGCGCTACTCTGATAAAGTAGAGGTAGTGCGGTTCAAAACCCACCACATCGACCACTACTTCCACTAGGATTTGCCCTTGGATCATATGGAGAGCCAAAATGACCTACAAACCATTGACCAAGGTCGGATCCTGTCGAGTCTGCTGGCGAGTTCACTGGGACTGCATCTGTCCGCCGCGTAAACCACGGAGACCTAAGAAGTGACTAACGAGGGATTCAGATTCCCCACTCGCGAAGAGATGACAGAAAACATCAAACAGTTAACACTCTCGCACCTAGACTTCCAGGCCAAGCTACTTATTACAATGAAGTCTAATCCCGGAGACTGGCACACCTTTATCGACGACGTTGTGACGGGGAAGTATGATCCACCACAACCATCGCTAATTGGCAGACACCTGCAGACCATGCCGGAGCAGTTCCGTGGAGTTATAGAGAGGCTGGTAGGATGACCGCTGCTACGTCTAGAGTCAATGAGCCGCTAGTTGTTGACGATTCCAAGACTTGGCGGCTCGGTAAGTTTCGGTTGGAGCGCCAGTTCGTTCGCAAAGGCAACGATGACTGGCGGCTTGGCTACGGCGATATTTATCGTCTAGTCACGTTCACCAAGCTGAAGTGGGCTTTCGGGCTGCACCTATCGGAGCGCGGTGAGGGCGTGCACCTATCGCTGTTTGGGTTCTGGCTGCAGTTACCTATTAAGCCGTGGCGCCCACTCCACCAAGACGCCATCATTGAGACGTGGGGCGCGTCCATCCTGGACGACGCTCTGCACCTGAACTGGGGCCATCGCTCCAAATTGGTTTGGTTGCCCTGGGGCTTTGAGCACATCGAGTCTGAGCACAAAATCCTGATGCAAAAAGACATGCACGGCATCAACACTTGGCAGACCGATAAGTCGCTGCGCGAAGCCAA
>Ga0315284_10016149_pt1 | contig 10599 bp, 6 predicted proteins | sample YL17G09_16_MG_FD_203696 | JGI IMG/M metagenome (GOLD analysis project Ga0315284, IMG submission 203696) | Sediment microbial communities from Yellowstone Lake, YNP, Wyoming, USA - YL17G09_16 | ecosystem: Environmental > Aquatic > Freshwater > Lake > Sediment | place: USA: Wyoming | collected...
TGCACAGCAGCCCGACGCGAAACGCGAACGCGCGGCAGTTCAGACGTTGTCACAGAAGCCTCCCAGCCAAAAAGGTCACTACATCTTCCACTCTCAATATTCGTTCGTGCAAAGAGACCGGGCAGAACCCGGCACTGCTCAGCGACGCAATCTCCTCGTCAATAAAGCCGCCCTCGGGTCCTACGGCCAGCCATGTGGGATCGGCGATACCCCGGGGACACTCCTCGCCCGATCGCGGATGCGCCATGAGCGCGCGGGCGCCGTTGACAAGCGCGGGTAGTTCATCCTCCACGAAGGGGCGGAATCGCCGCTTGAAGGCAATGGTCGGCATCACCGTATCGCGCGCCTGCTCCAGTCCCAGAATCATCTGCTCGCAAAGGGACTCTTCGCCGATCAGCGGACTCTGCCAGAAGCTCTGCTCCACGCGCCAGGTGCGGATCAGATAGATCTGCTTGATGCCCAGCGTGGTGATGGTCTGAACCAGGCGCCTGCATACCTTGGGTCGGGGCAGTGCAAGGACCAGTGAGAGCGGCGCGGGAGGCGGTGGTTCGCGCGTCAACGTCACGTCCAGACTGACGACGTCGGAGGAGATCGCACTGACAACGCCCGTGCCCACGCGACCGCTGCACACGCCCACGCACAGCTCGCGACCGACCTCGGCGCGATGCACGGTGCGGATGTGGTGCGCACGGCGTCCACGGAGCTCGACGCGACCCGTGTCCACGAAGTCCTCGGGGAAAAGCAGCACCAGGTTCATGCAGCCCCCTCCCAGCGACGACGTGTCACCATGCCAGGCGACGGCAGGGCGGTTCGGCCATCTCTGGTGGATTTGGGCATCCCTGCAAAATACCTCCCGGGTCCTGGAGCCCCCGACCAACGGCCGCAGGATCGACCCGTGGCGTAACAATGGGGCTGCGATGGCGGTCCAATGACTCTGGCGCGGGCAGGCATTGCCGCTCCTGTCCGTCAATGCGATCGTTCGGGCAACCTGCACCATGGGCCGCACGCATCCCCCAACCTCATCCAGCAGAGGATCCCCGATGAAGTCACTTCAAGCTCCGCTGTCCGTCGCACTCCTCGTCCTGCTCTGGGCATCGGCCGCGTGTGCGGTGCAACTGACCGGCCGGGTGGTTGACGCCACACAGCAGCCTGTTGCGAAGATCCGCGTTCTCCTCACACAGATCAACCCGCTGCCGCCACGGACCCCGGTGGTTACCGACGCGGTCACAGACGATCAGGGGCGGTACACCTTCCCGTCGGCGCAACAGTGGGAGAGCCACATCCGCGCGGTGTCGGTTGTCGATGCCCGCGTAACTCAGCGATCGGAACCCGGGCTGGGCGTGCCGGTCTCGGCCGGACAGAGCGCGGTGCAGGACCTGGTTGTGGCCCCGGGAATGCTCCTGCGGGTGGCAGTCGCGACCCAACCGACCGCGGCCCTGAGCGGGACAGTGCGATTCGCACGGACGAGCGTGCCCTTCGCGGGCACCGAAATCATCCTCGACAACCTGCCACAAGGCCTCAACCAGATCGGCATCGTCACCACTGTCGCATCAGTCACATTCACGGCAGACCTGGCGCCAGGCGTACCGCTTGACACAACCGTCACGCTGACTCCCGCCGCGCGCGTCACCGGCACCGTGGTCGGCACCGACGGTCGCCCCATCGAAGGCGTGCGCTACGGGCCCCCGCAACAACGCGGCGGGGGCACTGGTGCCGGCACCGGCTACACCAATGCGCGGGGTGGCTTCGAGATGGCACGGTCCGAAACCGGCGCCACCGACGTTGCGTTCCAACACCAGTGCTGCAATGACACAACCGTCCGGGTCGCAGTTGCGGCCCTCTCCAAGCCGGTCAAGGTCACCCTCACCCCGAAAGGCTCCGCCATCACCGGCCGCGTTGACAACGCGGCAGGTCTGGGGGCGCCGTGCTACGTGCGCACGCAACTTCAGCGTCGGCAGCAGGGCGGCGGTGGTGGCGGCGGGAGGGCAGCCGCGCAGAGCGTGGCAGTTGCGCGCGACGGATCGTTCTCCGTTGCAGTCGATCCGCAAACCCGCCACCGCGTGAGTGTGGAGTGCGACGGCTACCGGTCGACGGTTGACACCGTGGATGCAGGCGCCGACATGGGCGTCATCAGTCTCGAACACTCCACCATCATCTCCGGGACAGTGGTTTCGGCCGATGATCGCCGGCCTGTGCCGCTCTTCCGCGCGGGAGTACTCGGCGCAGGTCCCGCCCAGTGGCGAACCGTGCAGGATGCGCAGGGGCGTTTCACGCTGGAGGCGCCGTTTGCCGGTCCGAACATCGTGTACGCAGACGCAGAGGGCTTTGTGCGCGGCTTCGACACGGTCGCATGCCAGGCGCACTGCGACAAGCTCGCCGATATCCAGCTCGAACGCTGCAACCGCGTGTCCATCACCGTGACCGATCCCGACCGCAATCCCCTCCCCCGCGTGAGAGTCCTGCTCATGGAGGAGGGCGCGAACAGGCGCGGAGGCCCCCCGACCTTCGAAATCACCGACAGCACGGGAGTGGCGACGTTCGCATGCGTGAAGTCCGGCAGCTTCACCGTCACTGTGCAGGGAGACACGCTCGGGCAGGCGCAGGAGGCGCTCACCGTACGCGGCGACACCCGGCGAACCATCGAGCTGAGCCCGGGCGCCATGGTGAGCGGCGCCGTGTACGACATCAACGGCGTGCCTGCCCGCGATGTGCTTGTACAGGCCGAGCAGCAGGGCGCGTGGGGCGGAGGTGGCGGACGTGGGGGGCGACGCGGGGGCCCGGGCCGGAATATGCGCCCGCTCACAGAGGGACGGTTTGCCGTACCTGTCAACGATACGGGCATGGTCTCCATTGTCATCAGTTCAGTGCCCACAGGCGGAGGACGTGGCATGATCGAACTCTTTCGTGTTGACGACGTGCAACCCGGCGCCAGGGATCTCATCATCCGCCTGCCCGAGCCGCGACGCTGGGTGATCGTGCCCCTCAAGGGCGGCAAGCCCTACCGTGAGCAGCTCGCACTCCAGGTGCAGTGCACCTCCGACACCACTCGCAGAGGCGGCGGGCGGTTCGGCGGCGGACCCGGAGGCCAGGCATACCGACCGGGTGATACGCTGGACGTATTCGCCGGCCAGACCTACAGCATCAACGCATCGGGCACCGGGGTTGCTGCACGGCGCCTCTTCGTGACCATTCCGTCTGGACGCGGCGCGTACGTGTCGGAGCTCCTGCTCGACGACATCCCCACTCTGCAGGGCACGGTCGTATTCCCGGACTCCAAGCCGGTTGGCCGGGGCTGGGCAGTGTCCGCAGGTGGCCAGGGACGCCGGACGCCGTCATCCACGACAGACGGGCGCGGACATTTCGCGCTGGACGGAGTATCGCCGGGCCTTGTGCTGGTGACTGTACGTGACTCGTCGGGCGCGCTTCGGTACTGCGGGTATGTGGCCGCGCAGCCCACCGAGATCACGCTGAGACTCCCCAAACCCGGGCGTGTGCGAGGCACAACCGTCGACGCTTCGGGTCGAGCGATCTCGGGCGTGGACATTGTCGGAATTGCCGCAGCCCGGGACCCGGGATCGGTACTCTCCCGCGCGTCAGCAAAGCCGGACGGCACGTGGGGGCCGATGGTGCTCCCTCCAGGCGAATACCTTGCATCGTGTCAGGGCGCGACCCGACGAGTCACCATTGAGTCGGACTCTGTGGCGCCATGCCGCATCGCGCAGGCAGCGGATCTGTGTCGCGTCGAGGTCAAGTCCGGCAACCAGGACGATCGCGCACCGCGTGGCACGACCCTCACCGAGGTGGACGGACGCGCGTCATTCGCGCTGGGCCGGCGTCGCGGAGGCCGCGGCGGACAAACGCGCGACGTCCCTCTTCTGGAGGGAGTGCCCAAGGGAACGTACCTGGTCTCTCGCGACCCGGGCCGTGGCAGCCGCGACAACACGGCGCAAGTCGCTCTGGACACTGTACTCATTGACAAGGCGCTGACGCCTGTGACCCCGCGCCCTGCCCGCTCTGCCGTGGAAATCCGCATTGTCGACTCTTCGGGCACACCACAGGACGGCGGCACGGTTCACGTGTGGCAGTTACCAGGGCCCTCGTCGACTCCGCTGACCATGGCAAGTGTGGACGGCAGCGGCGTATGCGGCGTCCTGGGTTTGCGCGTCGGCTCCTACTCGTTGACGGTCACGGGCTCCGGCGTTGCGAGTGTGCCGCAGACGCTCGCTATCTCCAGCGACACGCTTGACACACTCGTGCGGCTTGTGGGCTCTGCCGGTGGCGCCCTCACGGCCAGCCTGCGCGGTTGGGTCGACCGGGGAGACTCCTGGTCGGTGTGGCTGCTTGACTCGCTTGATCGGACCGTCTCGCTCCAACCTCTGGTACGCGAGGGTGCGGTGGACTTCGGGGCAGTGCCGTCGGGCAGGTACCGGGTGACGGCGATTCTCTCCGGTACCCAGGTGGCCACGGCCGCAGTCGCGGTCACGCGCGGCAAAGCGAGCACCGCTGAGCTTTCCATGGAACCAGCCGGGTGGATTGAGTGCATTGGCCCGGCTCAGCGTGTGCGCGGTCTTTCGCTGCAGGACGGCGGTGGCCGCCGAGTCCCGATCCTCAGCACCGTGCAACTCGACAACGCCTACTATGCGCCAGACGAGCAGCCGTCGGTGACGATTGCGGGGCTCAAGCCCGGCTCGTATTCACTGTGGCAGCAGGGCGCGAAGATCGCCACTGCGACCGTGGCGGCGGGAGTGCTCACGCGGGCTGTGGTGCGGTGAGTTGCGGTCCACACGCAGCAAACCGGCCACTGCGGACCTGTCCCGCGTGAGCACAGTCCCCCCGACATCCCCGAGTCCACACTCCATGGCTCCACCCGGGCTGGACGAATCGTATTTTCATAGCCACTCGATAACTGGAGATTCCACAATGAGTTCCCTCAAGTCCATGGCAGTATACGCAGCGGTCGCGCTGGCGGCGCTCGGAACGTCATGCGTGCTCAACCTCACCGGCAAAGGCACGATCGACGATCCCACTGCTGACACCCACTTGGCAGAGCAGTTGGTGGGACGATGGTCGGCGATTCCCGACTCAACCGGCGGGACCACAGCCAAACACGCGCTGCTCCTCCGCGCAGACAGCGCAGGAACGCTCCACCCAACGTACGTGCAAGACGACACACTCATCGACACCTCCGGCGCAATGACCCAGGTCTTCAGAGCCCTTGGTGAATGGTCTGTCAAGGACGGCGCGCTCACCCGAACCCCGCAGTTCTGCTTTTCGCATGACACTCTGAAGGCATCGTGCGCTGCCCCGGCTGCGGCACCGGTATCGCTGAACGACGACCTGGACACGCTGGAACTATCCGGGACAATGTCAGCGGCAAAAACCGTCTTTTGGAAGCACCCGAACTGATTCCCAGGCAGTGCGCACTACTATGATCGAACCGTTGGGTCAAATTCTCTGCGAACGCGGCGTTCTCGACGAGGCAGTCCTTGACGAGTCGCTTGAGGCAGCACGCCTGAGCAACCAGCGCATTGGTCAATTCCTCATCGAGAACCGGGGCGTTACCGAAGACGCGGTGTATCGCGGTTTGGCGTCGCAGCTCGGACTACCGTTTCTGCCTGCCATCGAGGCGCTCATCAAAGAGGAACTGCTCCGCGAACTCTCGCCGGAGTTCTTCTCCGACGGCCGCTGCTTCCCGCTCCAAAGCACCGAGTCGGTTCTCAATGTGGTAGTCGCCGACCCAACCGACCTCGACGTGATTGCAGAGGTATCCGCGCTTGCCGGACTGCCGGTGCAGACCAGTGTCACCACGCCTCGGCAAATGGAGTCCGCGCGCGCGGCCCTCTACGAAGGCGCCCGGTCGCTCAAGAATGTGGCTGGCGAGCTCTCCAAAGAGTTTGAGCACGAGATGCGCTCCGACGACGGCAACCTGCCGCTTGAAGAGATTCGCAAAAAGACGCAATCAAAGCCAGTTGTCAAGCTCGTGACAGCCATCTTCGACGAGGCCATCAAGCTGCGCGCGTCTGATGTGCACATAGAGGCCGGCGAGCACAAGGCAGTGGTGCGGTTGCGCATCGACGGAATGCTGCAGCCCTACATGGAGCTCACCCGTCAGATGTACATGCCTGCCATTTCGCGCATCAAGATTCAGGCAGATCTGGACATTGCCGAGAAGCGCATCCCACAGGACGGACGCATTCGTCACTCATCCATGGGCCGCGAGTACGACTTTCGCGTGTCAACACTTCCCACGCACCATGGCGAAAAGGTCGTCATCCGCATCCTCAAACACGATCCGGCACTGCTTGACATGACGAAAATCGGCATGGGAGAGCACGACCTGGCCACGCTGCTCGACCTCATCGAGAAGCCGCAGGGCATGGTCTTTGTCACAGGTCCCACGGGCAGCGGCAAGAGTTCAACGCTGTTCTCTTGTCTCAACCGCATCAGGCACAAAGCCATCAATATCACCACGATTGAGAACCCCGTCGAGTACAAACTTGAGGGGATCAACCAGGTGCAGATCAACGAGAAGGCGGGCGTCACCTTCGCCGCAACGCTGCGATCTATCCTGCGTCAAGACCCGGATGTCATCCTCGTGGGTGAGATTCGCGACGGTGAGACCGCCGAAATCGCCATCCAGGCATCGCAGACCGGCCATCTGGTCTTCTCCACGCTGCACACCAACGACGCAATCTCGGCCATCACCCGGCTGCGCGACCTGGGGATTCCCGGATTCCTCATCGGGTCATCGATGCTGGGCATCCTGGCGCAGCGGCTGGTACGCGTACTCTGTCCGCACTGCAAGAAGAAGGCGCCGGCATCCGCCGATACCGAGAGCCGATGGAAGATCCTGCTGGGCGGAGTACCTCTGCCCGAGTCGTACCAGCCGGTGGGATGCGACCAGTGCAATAACCTGGGATATCGCGGACGCACAGGCATCTTCGAGCTGATCACTGTAAATGAGGCACTGCGCGCGCTGGTATCGCAGGATGCGCCCGAAGCCGAGATTCGCAAGTACTGCCGCAGTGTCGGCATGATGCCGCTCATCCTCAATGGCGTGGAGACTGTGCGCGCGGGCATCACCACAGCCGAAGAACTCCTGCGCGTGGTGCTTGTGGAGGACGTGGCCATTGCCGCCCAAGCCGGTCCCGCGTCACCTGCCGCGCAGACGACTCTCCCGGATCCGACGAACACAGAAGGCGAGGCCATCCTATGAAATTGACAACAGCAGTCGTCATCACCGCATGCGTGCTCAGTGCCGGACTGACTTCGAGCGCGGCGCAAAAGCCCGCGACCCCGCAGCCCGCAGCCGCTGCAACGCCCGAGGTCATGTCCATCGATGTCAAGGACACCGACATCCGCGATGTGATCCGCATGATCTCCACCGGCTACAACCTCAACATCATCATGGACAAAGAGGTCTCGGGCAAAGTCACGCTGCACCTGAGCAACGTGCCCATCATGGAGGGCATGCAGACCCTGGCGCAGTCGCAGGGCCTCGAAGTCATCAAAGAGGGCGCCGTCTACCGCATCAAGCAGGCTGCCGAGAAGGCAAAGTCGGTCATCAGCTTCGTGGGCGGAAAGCTCAGCGTTGACGTTGAGAATCTCGGTGTGCGAGACTTTCTGCAGGAACTGAGTTCCAAGGCAGCGGTCAGCATTGTGCCCGATAACAAAGTGCAAGGCACCATTACCGGCAAACTCTACCGCGTGGACCTGGGCGACGGCATTCGCGCCATTCTCGAAGGCAATGGCTTCACGGTCATCAAGCAGCGCAACATCTACCAGGTCAGCCCCCGCAGCGACGCCGCCGACCCAAACTCGGGTGGAGGACCATCGCCCTTCCGCACACGTCCCCGTACCAACAGCGCCTCGTTCTACGTTGACTACAAAGACGGCAAGCTCTCCATCAACGTTGTCAACCAGGATCTTGGCGAAATCATCAAAGCTGTTGCCGAGCAGAGCGATGCGCAGATCATCACCTACGGCTCTTTGCGCGGCGACGTGAATGCCAAGCTCGACGAAGTGCCCCTCGAACAGGCACTGGCCTTGCTCCTTGGCGGCACCGACTTCACCTTCATTCAACGCAACGGCATCATCCTCATCGGCAACCGTAACCCGGCCACTCCATCGGGGGAGGCGCTCTCCACCTCCGAACTCGTCCACCTCAAGCACATCAAGGCAGAGGCGGTGATGCCCATTCTGCCCAAGGGTATCGAGCCCAGCAACATCAAGGTCGTCAAGGAGCAGAACGCGCTGCTGGTGTCGGGGACTTCCGAAGACATCGTCAATACCAAGTCATTCCTTGACGCCATCGACATCCCCACCCCGCAAGTGATCATCGACGTTCTGGTCGTGGAGTACAGCCGCGATGTCAACCGCGAACTCGGGCTGGAGCTGGGCACTGCCACCGGCGCAAAGACGCAGTTCTCCTACCCCTACCTCTCGGCCCAGGGCAACAAAACCTACACCGACATGATGCTCAAAGGTCTGGGAGTCACGGGCAATGTGGTGCAGTTGCTCGACGACTTCTACTTCAAGCTCAGCCTGCTTGAGCGCCAGAGCAAGGCGCGGGTGCTGGCGCAGCCATCCATCACCGTGCTCAATGGCAACAAGGCCACTATTGACGTGGGGCAGTCGCAGTTCTTCAAAATCACTTCGGGCACTTCCGACAACCCGACATACCAGTTCCGGCCCATCTCCTTCGGCATCACGCTCAACATCACGCCGTGGATTTCGCAGAGCGGACAGATCACCGCCGACATCGCGCCCGAGATCTCGAACTCGGTGGGCACCAACGCCGACAACTATCCCAACATCTTCAAGCGGTCGGTGTCCACAACCGTGCGGCTGGACAACAAGCAGACGCTGGTGCTTGGAGGACTTCTCAGCAGTCAAGACAACACCTCCGATCAGCGGGTGCCGTTTTTTGGAGACATTCCCATCATCGGCAACCTCTTCAAGACCATCAACAAGAGTCATACACAAACAAACCTTGTCATCTACATCACCCCGCGCATTGTGGAGCAGGCGAGCGTGGATCTGCCCAGCGAGCTGCAGCGGTTCGAGGACAACCAGAGGTCGCGTGTGCAGGCAGACGAGCCCATCATAGAGACGCTCAAGCGGTCTTCGACAACGGGCGGCACAGTGGGCCGACGTGACACGACCGCGCCCAAGGCTCCCAGGGATACCACGACAGCCGACACAGCTCCTGACTCCACGGCAATTGTTCCGGCACTCCCGGTGGCAAAGACGGTCAGTGACACGACGTCGAGCCGAACCACGATCGAGAAGGACAGGTAGGCCGCCATTTCCATGCAGCGCGCATACGGCATCACGCACACCAAAGACGGCACGTTCGTCGGCACATCGCTGCGACGAGACGCGGTCGCGTGGAAGGTACAGCGCGTCAAGACGTGGATGCCCGACAAGTGGGTGCACACGGTACTTCTGCTGCATCGTGGCGTGCACTGCGGCACTCCTGCACACTGGCGCTCCAAGCTCTCCCCTGCCGAGAATGGGGGACACGTCGAGGCCACAGGCGACGGTCTCTTCGCGGCGTGCACGTTCGGCGATCACGTTGACCTGGTGCAACAGCGGCTCGCGCCCAACCTCCTCGGAGTTGTTCCCGACGACGCGTTCCTGGCAACGGTTCCGCTGTCAATGTCCGCAGATCCCGTCAACTCGTTTGTGTCGATACATGCAGTGGATTCCGCCTATCGCATCGGCGTGGTGCTTGACAGGCAGCTCACAGCGGTGTTTCTGCTGGCGCCCGGCATTCCCAGCGCGTTGGAATCGCACCTGGGACGCATCGAGCGCTACATTCGCCGCGCATTGCCCGAGAGCCCGTTCCCGCGGCGAGTCTACGTGATATCGCCCGATGCCGAGCTCTCCGTTGACGGATTCGAATGCGAACGTGTGTGGATCGACGGAGCTACGGACGAAGACGCTCTGCGCAGTGCGGGCGCGGCTCTGGTGGCAGTGGCGGGCGCAGCGGTTCCCCGATTCACCGAGATCACTGCTGCCGCACGATTCCGCGCAGTTCGCACCGGTCTCTGCGCGGCTGCGGCGTCACTGGCGCTGGGCCTGCTCCTTGCCGGCGGAGTTGCATTTGCCGCAAGCATGTGGTACAGCCGACAGATCGCAGCGTACGACGTCAAGCAAAAGCAGCTCCTCGCCACCAGCACCGAACTACAAGCGCTGCTGGCCGACAACCAGAAGCTCTCCAAGCGCATCCTCGACATCGAGGGCATGCTGTCGCACCAGACCACCTGGGCGCGATTTCTGCAGGCCATTGCAGATCATCGGTCGTCCGGCCTCTTTATCCAGCGGCTGGGATCTGCTTCGACAAGCGATATGGCCGCAACCGCCGACGTGGGCCTTGGCGGCTGGGCGAGCGAAGAGCGCGCGATCACCGATTTCATCACCAACCTGCAAAGCATGAAATTCCTGTCCAAGGTCCAACTGGGCGTCATTGAGCGCGACACCGAACACTCCAACCTCTTCCGATTCAAGCTGACATGCACTCTGAAACTGGCACAAGACTGAAAGAGGAGCTTCCGGCAATCGCCTTCTGCTGCGCCATGGTGGCGCTGGCACTGG
>Ga0315284_10016150_pt1 | contig 10599 bp, 13 predicted proteins | sample YL17G09_16_MG_FD_203696 | JGI IMG/M metagenome (GOLD analysis project Ga0315284, IMG submission 203696) | Sediment microbial communities from Yellowstone Lake, YNP, Wyoming, USA - YL17G09_16 | ecosystem: Environmental > Aquatic > Freshwater > Lake > Sediment | place: USA: Wyoming | collected...
CATTGGATAGCTCCCCGCTGGGTATGATTTTTCCCGATCGATTTTGTGCAATACTTTATATATGACTAAAAATCCTAAATCGGGAGAAGAGCCAAAAAACAAGAACTACGCCGGGGAAGGGAGTTTGAATAGATGGTTCTTAATCCTATACGAATCTTTATAAAGAAACCTTCCCTATTACTGTTTGTATGCCTTCCAAGCTGCAAACCCAAACTAGCGGAAACCGCTTCTATACTTCCGATGCAAAGCATCAGGAGTATATTGACACTATTCTGCACCGTGCCCTTAACGGTATTCCCACCGATAAAGGCAAAGAATTACTACCGAACATTACAGATGATGACGTCTCGTTAATCAAAGAGTTTTCATCTGAAGTTCACGCAACATCGCATATCACCCTGAAACGGGTATACAAGTATCACTATATCCTGATACACTGGCGGGAATACATCGGTGAATTCCGGAAGAATTCAATCAAAGAAATCTATTCCGGGATTACGGCCATCCAGAATGCAAAGGATAATACCGGTAACCCCCGGTATGCCGGGAATACCCTTGTCGATTACCTGACTATTCTGAAAAAGTTCTATGTCTGGCTGTATGAGAACCAGTATACATCAATTGACCGGGAGAAAATCAGGAAAATAAAACCCCCGAAAGTCTCTCTTATGACCAAGACAGCGGAACAACTCTTAACTGAAGAAGAAGTCAGGAAGCTGATCACCGCATGCACCAACAGCCGGGATAGAGCGCTTATTTCAATGTTATATGAAGGGGGATTCCGTATCGGTGAGATAGCTTCTCTCAAATGGCGGCAGCTCAAGTTTAATGAATGGAACGTTGCTGTGAACGTCGATAACAAAACCCTAAAACCGCGATATATCCCGCTGGTCATGGCTCGACCCTACCTTTCAATGTGGCGGAACGACAGACCCCTTCTCCTGAAAGATGACGGTTTTGTATTTCTCACCCATGGAAAACACGAACCTCTTCAATACCGGGGTTTCGTGAAACAACTGGAGAAAATTACCAAGCGAGCCGGAATCCTGAAACACGTTACGCCTCACATATTCCGGCATTCCCGGATCACTCATCTCATAAATCAGGGATTCGGGGAGAGTAAAATTAAGCTGATGATGTGGGGAGATATCAATACAGATATGTTCCAATGTTACGCCCATCTTACCAACTCCGATATCGACGATGAGATCGCACAGCGAAACGGGATTTCAATCCCAGACCAGAGGAAAAAGTCCGATGCATTACAGCCCCGTCAGTGTATGACGTGTTATCACATCAATGAACCAACTGTGAAGTTCTGCGGGAACTGTGGATTACCTCTTACTGCGGATGCTGCCGATAAACTCAAAGAAGCAAAAGAAGAATCCCACCGGCTCCCGGAATATCAGGCAGGGTATCAGGCAGCTATGAAAGAAGTGCAAGAAACGACTTTGAAGGAAATCCAAGAACTTAAAACTCGATTAAACCAAATTCAGAAGGTAAGGGCAGCATAATTATGTTAAAAATTATCATTTATTTTTTTGTTTGATTACTTTTAATACGTCATGGGATTACCGGAAGTTCCACCCATCCACCTTAATAAAATACCGCGTGAACGGCATCCTTGCACCCGGCCCGCTGAACATGATATGGAACTTCCCCGTTTCCCCCGGCGCGAGACCAATGATAACATCAATGCTCTCCACAAGCACGGCATTGTTCGCGTCATACAACGTCCCAGTTAATCCAATATAATTTGTATATGTGGTTCCAGTGTTCTTGATCGTGCCGGACAAGTACCCATTCGACCCCTCAATGTAATATCGCATATTCGAGAGCTGGTACTGCCCGGCAGTGAGAACTGTATTTGGGTCTATCGTTGGTGCCACAGTGGACGGTGTAGTCTTGATTATTGATGAAGCGGCAGCAACATCTCCATTATAGCGAACATATGGGATATCCGATTGAGAGTCGAACACACCTCGTGCTGGATCATAAAATAGTGTTTTGTATTTCCCTTCCGTATTACGAAATTGATACTCATTATTTGATTTTGCAATCCATGTTCCAGAAATTACCAGAGTATTTAAATTATTCATTGAAAAGCTCGATATAAACGTACCATTGGCATTGATACGGTATCTAGCATCAAAACTATTTGATGAATTATAATATCTCCAAACACCGATTATTGGATCTTGAGTAACTTTAGAATTGGGGATTTGTGTTACTATTTTTTCACACATCTTTGATGAAGGATCGTAAGCTGTTCCTGGGAAATTTTCTCTGCAATATTTGTCATTGTCTTGCGTGCATCCACTAATCAGTAAAAATCCGATTATCAGAATTGTAAGTAATCCGGGAATTTGCCAGTTTTTCATAACTTCCCTCTATTTGTGGGAAAATATATCTTTCTTACTTATGTATATGCCGAAATGCAACCTTGAGACAATAACATTTTAACGGCGAAACATCGACGGCAAATTAATATATAGTCAAAAGGTGTATAGGGATATTGTCTTCAGGGGAATTGGAGCCCTGTGGATGCATCCACGTTTTATCACCTGCCATGGGTCTGAGCTCAAGCAACCTCAGGTTGATGAGGGGAAAGGGGTACGCTCCCCCATTCTCCCCCCTGCCATTGGTAACTTTTTTACCAACTCAAAAAGATAGCCACTAGGACGCGTTCTGTTGGCACTTCGTTAAAAATACAGGGGAAACTATCCATAACAATAGAAAAGGGAAATGAAGGGGCATTGATAGCCCTCTGTGGTTATTCTTCGTGCCAGTATCAGTCATAGTAGCTATTCTTGTTCGAGGTTCCGGGTTTCGGTACTTGGAACTTAATAGCTTTTTTATCGCCGTGGTTGCTGTCCACTTCCTGAGAGTATACCGGTTTCAATCTTGATATGTTGCTGACGACAGCACATTTCTTTTTACCCCGGCAATCTGTTGACCGTGCCATGCCAAAAATTTGTACGCGTGGCATACGCTCACCCCGGAACGAACTTCATCCCCAAGCGCTCACCGGCTTCTATACTCGATAGAATCTCATCGCAGTTGACGACTGCGCCTGATTTGTTTATCCCAAACCCCGCCGAATCTTGAATTACGATAATATCTTTAAGTTTCTTATGGATTTTTTCCGTCGGTAATGTGGTGATGTCAACCTCTAAAGATGGGTTGCAGAACTTCATCGTCGTGAGCATCTCGGACACCACAAAAACGCTCTGGTTTTGCGTCCATTGTTCAATCTTACCGGCGAGTTCTTCACCGATGACTTTACCCCACGCGGTTAAGTCCTCAGCGATGAATACCGTGTCACGACGTTTATAGGTAATTCTTATATCCTGAAGTCCATCATCTTCACGGGTATACTGAGCAGCTTTCAGCTTTTGCAGTTTTGATACGCTCCGGGCTCTCTGAAGCTCGTGGTAGTCTGAAAGATACAGGCGATACTCTTTTGTCGGTACATTGCCCGGCATTGACGCCGGGGTTTGGGGTTTTGTTTTTGATTCTGTCATGATCTCTTCTCCTGAATTGTTTGGTTGTTCATCGGACGGTGCGCAGGTGATACCGGTCGGTTCACATGAAACCATGCCTCCCGTCCCCACAGGGTAACGTTGGATATTTTGCAGGTTTCACCGTCATCGAATGAGGAATGGCGCGGTTCAAACTCGGCGGTTTTTTGGATACTATCGGGTTCACAAACTGAGGGCCATTATGCCCTATCCCTTTGTCACCCCACCATAAACAAAGTCCAATAGCGGTGATCGTATCGTCATGGCTTCCCGGTGCGGCGTTATACGTGTTATGCCCCGATGCGCTGACCTTCAACTGAAACGCCTTTAACTCAGTGCGGAATAGTGCTGCATTCTCACAATCCCGAGTCACCTTTATCCGGCGTTCCTGTATGCACCGGGTCAAGGACGAAACCATGTCTTTCTTTGGCAAATTAATTTTCCCCGGTTCCGGTTTGTTCATTATATCACCGGCTGTAAGACTCACTTGTATTGGCTGCAATCCCCCTGCAACAATCATATCGCAGATCGGCAAACCAACACCGGTTCGGTCAATTATAAGGCGCGGGTTATGGTACTCAAAGAACAACGTTCGCACTTCTCTGACCTGTGCGTCATACGGCATTCCTTTTTGGAGTTTCACTATCCGCCTTACCCAATACATCGGCGGGTTTCCGTCGTACTCAATCACCGCTATGACGCTGCTATCTGTCGTCTGTGCAACGTCCCAACCCAAAATAATCGTCATGTGTCCACCTCGGAAAATATACTTTCAATCAAATCTTCACCCCATAGCGCCGCTGTATTTTCGCCCCACTCGCAAAGATACTCCTGCCCGTACTCATGACTGTTCATTGCCAGTCGTTCTGATGCAAGGAACGCCGCTGGTATCCGGGGGCATTGAGTGGCGGGTATTACCAACCGCTGCCATTCGTTGTCATCAGCCGTTCCAATGACGTAGAAATGCCCTTGGCGTCCGTTCGCTGTGCTGCATAGAATGTGCTGTCCCCCTGTCGTACTCAGGAAAGGACGGGTTGCGACAAACGCAGCCTCGGAGACCCGGGCGCTCTCATCCTCAATCAACAAGTCGCACGAAAAACCCCGGACGGTGTCTGAATTTCCCCCGGGCAAACTGGTTATCCTTGACCCGTTCTTGAACTGCATGATAGTTGTGCTATCCGTCGTCAATTCCGGGCGGGGCTTCATTGCGTTGATGAAGTCGTTCACCTTTGCTGCAATGAGTACCGATTGTCTTAAAGTTGGGCTTATGAGGACGATAGATGAACGCGGGTGATACAATGCACGATGTAAAGCCTTGACCCCACAAACAGCCGTCTTCCCACTTTGGCGGGATGCTAGAACATGCAGATTCCGGGATGAATTGAGAAAAATCTCCTGCCATGGATCTGCAATAAACAAACCCCCGAGTTGTTCTTTTGCCCATAATGACGGGTCAATCAAATACCGAAGCGAGGAGGTCATGCTATCCCTGCCCGTATCGTGCCCTGATTCGGGTTATGTCTCATTGATTCTGCCCTGATTGTTCCACTAGAAATACCACAAAACAAATTCTGAAAAAATGACGTTTTGAACAAAACTTTGAAACTGGTATTTAAACGTTTATAAACCACTTTTACTTTTTTCCGCTTCATTTCAAACCCTTTTTTGAATTCCGTTAAAGGATTGCAATTTATTAACTTTCTGCCAAAGAGCTGAACTTTCATAACCCCGCCTCCTTTAACGCCGTCGATAGTGTATCGTTAATCTCAGGAAATTTTATCAGAACCTTGCATAGGATACCCCACTCAGGAGAGGAGAGAAGCGACGTTCCGACGTTCACCTGAACCTTGGTTCCACCACTATCCAGATCTCCGGTCAACCGTCCAAGGAGCTCAGCCGTGCCCCGGATGGCGTTTGCAGCGGCGATAAGGTTACGCCTGTCCTTATCCCTCTCGCAGTCCTTGATTGTCCTCTCAAGCGTGTCGACAAGCCCTTCTATACGTGACAGTAACGCGCTACCCGTCCTTGTCTCTATTGCCAGCTTTTCACGACTGACAGCCACGAGTGCAAGTGTGGGTAGGTGTGCCCGGTGCCTCATTGCAGATGTATGAGATACCCCAGCTTGGCGAGCTATGGAACGCAATGACACGCCATTTAAATAGAGAGCATTGAGGTTCTCTAAATCCGGGTTGGTACAAATTTTACAGAGCTGAGGCATGGTCAAGACACCTCCCTAACACCATAAACACCATGGCAACACGACAAGAACACCATGACTCTCCGGGGTGAGAACACCATAAACACCATTTTTTCAAAAAGTGAAAGAAAGCAAAATGCAAAAACCGGACTTTGATTAATTATTCTCTTTCTTGTTTGTGTGGTGTTGTGTGTGTTGTTGTCTCTGTACTGGATGGTGTTTAGTATGGTGTTATCATGGTGTTTCATGGTGTTATCCTCGCGAATGCTTCGCGTCCCTCATCGTTATACTCGTGTTTCTTAACCCGTATCACATTCCGGCGGGTGTCTTGGTCAACATCTAGAGAGTACCACGGCGCTTTCTCTAGCAACCCGCCTTTAATATTCGGTGCGGTACCGTCACGACCATACAAAAGAGCTCTTACCCGTGTGACGGATTTACTGAAGTGATCGACAATCTTAGCCTCGGAAAAATCTTTTTCTGACTTCTCCCCGATAGCAGCTTGAATTATATTGTCGAGGGCTCTCTCGGCTTTCGTCAATCGCCCGTCAGCTTTCTTATCAGTAAACGTGAACATTGAGAAATTGAGTGCGGCGTCAAGGTCATCTTTTACCGGGTGGACGGTAATCACACCGTCTTTCTCTTCGTGTTCGCGTTGGAGAAAGTGAAGGATTGCGTTAGCTTCCATCAGGTCAAGGCATATATTGACTAAACGCCGGTCTGTTGTGTATGCAAACTCGACCCGGTCAACCCCGGCTACTACAAACTCGTGATCAGTAATATGTTGAAGGATTGCACGACACAGGATTACATCATCGTTTAAAGCGTTCTCTGACCGTCCTTCTTTCCGGCGCTGTAATTCCCATGCGACATACTCCCTGTCGTTTTCCGGGCTGTTCTGAATACCAAGAGAGAGAAACCGGTCTTTAAGCTGGTCGTCTCCGGTTTCAGATACCGCGCTACCAAGCCAAAGAGACCGGGCGGGGATCGCAATCACCACAAGCTTGTGGTCGGTGATGGTGTTGTGTTCGGTCTCTCTCTGGAAATTAGTCATGGCTCTTTTGATGGTTGCTACCTGTGGATCTGTCAGGGTGATATCATCTAAGAATACGACGGGCTTCTCTTTCTTCTCAAGTTTCAGAAAAAAGGCTTTGTCGGAGAACGAACCTTCATTAACTCTCTCAGGGGGAATGAGGTTCACGGCTGACTTAACCGCGCTACTTTTTCCGGATCCTTTATCCCCGGTTACGAATACCTGCAACCCTTTTGTCGTTCGACTGGACTGAAGGACTCTGGCATAGATGACAGCTCTTAATATTTCGTCATCGCCGCAATGGTTCAACGAGAATCCTTTTCTAAATACGTCGAGAGGGTTAGCGTCTTTCAGGACAGCAACGGCTTTATCTCGTAATACCTGTTGTTCCGCTTCGGTCTCTCGTTCTTTCTGAAGCTGTACAACCGTATTATCCAATTTCCGGGAAGCTTGTATTTTCTCATCCTTGACGGCAAGCTGCTTTTCCTTAATGGTTTGAAAGACCTTTTTTTGTTTTTCTAATGGTGTATTTTTGGGGAAATATTCGGGATATTTAAGAACGTACTCTTGAAATTCTTTCTCACCTTCATCAGTAAGCCCACCAGCCTCTCTCATCAATTTTAATTGATGGATCTCTTCAGGAATGTCTGAATTTTGAGTACGCGCAACCTTGACTTTAACGGACTTTTTTGCCTCACTGGTCATCGTTCTCCCCTGAGTGATGACACTTACAGCAACCTTCTAATCGCTGATGACACTTGCATTCTGATGTTGAACAAGGACATCGAACCACAGAGGGAGCCGGGGGCACTTCATCGTCTAAAGCCTTTGAAAACCTATCGCCGGATTCGTTCCATGGCTGTTGACGGGTCATGGTGAGACCTTGCAGGGAATAACATCTTCATCAATCAATATCCAGAAACCCCGACGAATTGCCGATCTCGCTGCAAGCTTCTCTAAAGGGTCAAGGTTCTGAAGTGTTTCCCGGTCAATGACGAACCCGCGTCGTGGGGGCGGGCGTGAAGTTAAAGTGATAGGAGAGTCAATAATCATTGTTCCTCCGAAAGCATCGGTGTGGACGGGCGGGGGGCTGTGCTTGGAAGGCTTATTCCCCCGTCTTCTTTTTCGATTTCTTCTTGCAATGCGTTCTGAAAAGTTCGGGTTAAGTTTATGCCTTTTTTCTTCGCAGCTTGATGCAATTCAAGCGGGATTTGCGTGCAAACAGGCACAAACATCTTGAAACCTCGTAGTCGTGTGGCTACCATGACATAATATAATAGTTACGAGGTAAAAGCATGGCTACCCTTTTTAAAATACGAAACAATAAATATGACAAACACAAACAATCAACTTGTGACCCAAGAAGAGATCAAACAATTCCACATCACAGATAAAACTGAGGAAGATGGCTTCCTTCGAGATGGCTTGCTTCGGAATAAAAACGGTGATAGAGCAAAAATAGTATTTCAGGTTCCGAACGAATCACGTCGTGAATTTAACAAACGTAGAAATAGATTGCATGGTAAAGGAATTCACACTATCGTCGTAAATGATGGGGGATATCCCCCGAATTTTAAAACAATTGGTGACTGGAATTCAATTCAAAAACAGTGGGTAGATGGTTTCAAGAAAGTGTGTCCTTGTGGCAAATTATTTGAAAGCGAAGACCCGCGCCGAATTTATTGCCCTGATGGGGATTGCCGAAAACAAGCATACATTGCAAAACGGCGGTCAAAGACCCCTAAACCCCGAGAGCAAAGGTGTTTGAATTGTGGAGGAATCCTCGAAGCCAGACGAGGAGCTAAGTTTTGCGGGAATACCTGCTGTCAGATATACCGGAGAAAAAGGCTTAAATTGTCGTAGAGATATTGTCATATATGATGTTTCAAATCATCCAAAAAGAACGAAAAATTGAGTCCTATTTTTGAATCGGATTAAGAATCTGCCTTTCTGACGCCGGGGAAGAGATTTGAACTCTTGAGGTGCAGGGCACCAGTAGCTTTCAAGGCTACCGCCTTCCCGGACTAGACTACCCCGGCAGTGCTCCATATGTTGGGTGTCAGATTTAAAAAAGGCTTCTTTATCAAAGGGTGTGTATCAGAAATATCTCTCTTAAAATATCAATTTTTATAGGCTTCTTCTCAGTATCATGAACGCCATCCCTATCGCTACAATTCCCAGTAGCGGCATTACCGGAGACGCTGGTGTTGGTGTTTGTGGTGCAGTCAGGGCAAACGGTGCCGGGACGGTCGGGCTCACAACAATTGAGTTGGCATTTTCTGCATACACGAAAACCTCGTTGTTCACTGTGTACTTCACGGGATACACCTTGATGTACATCGTTTTCCCTTTTCCCTGCAGCGTGACCTGCTCGGGATATTGCTCACCGTGTTCATTCACCAACTGGATATCCCCTTTTTCATCGACATATTCGATTATCCAGTCAATGGCAGAAGAGGTATGAATGGTGACTTGCCCAAAGCCGGTCTTTATGATAAAATATGCAGGATTGTCCCGCGAGGATTTCGTATGAGCGGAAACTACGGATACCATTGTCGGACTCGTCGTACTTGTCAGGGGTTGTAGTCCGGTCACGGTGATAATCCGTTTTCCGACATACCCCCTGGCATCGGTGAAACTCACTTCGTAATAACCTGTTTCGGTTATGGGTACATCAGTTGCAAAATTGCCCAGGTAATTGGTATTGACGTAATAGGGTCCGAACACCACGAGATTATCGGGCCCGATCACTTCAACCTGCACGCCGGAATTTTCATCACCTTTGATCGCTCCCGCAATGGAGATCTTTCCGTTAAAATTCTGGGTTGTGGCAGAGCTGAGCTGAATATCATCGGAACGATCAATCAGGTTCACAACTCGCATGTTCACGGAATTGCCCATGCCATTGGTCGGGACTTCAACTTTGTACATCCCGGTTTTCAAACCGGTGGTATCAAAGACTGTACGGAACGTATAGTCAGACTGGACGTAGACGATCTTGCGTTTTATCTCGGTCGTGGTTGTCAGCTGATAATAGAGCACCACATCAATGGGTGTGCCGATACCAAAAGTGGTTATCCCGGTAACAATGAGGGGTTTTCCAACGGAAAGTGAATCCGGAGCTTCGATATTTACCTGGTATGCTGATGCAAATCCCGAAATAAAGAGCAGTCCCATCACCAGCAGGACGATCTTTTTCATCTATTATCTCCTAGTCGACTTTGCGATTTTGATGTTTTTGTATAAGAACAACCCTTCGCTGTCTCGCACAAGCAAGATTGCACTTGCGGATTTATGAAAAGTCATAACTGTTCTATTTATGATTCGCTCAATTAAAACCTCTCGCAAAAGAGCATACAAATAATAACCAGATTTATTCTTTCGTTCTGCCGAATCCCATTCTAACAATTTCTTATTTTGTGACGTAAACTCGCTCGCCAACAAGATAATCTGCCAACAGAAACACACGGTGGGGATTTACCATAATTCCAAATTGTTTAATAAATTAAAAAATCGTCCGATTGTTCCAACCCGGTCTATTCTGTCTCGCCACATACGCGCGGAAATAGATGGAGATAATCCCCCGGACCGCCCACCCAGGAGTCCCGCCCACCACGCCGAGGGCAGGAACCATTGTGTTCTGTTGGCTGGATATCGGTCGAGACAGTTCGTCTCCGCTGCACTTCGGCTCGCTGGCACTCGCCTCCATTCCGCTCCGCTCACAGACTCTCCCTTGCTTTCCCGGAGTTGTCCTGTTGAAACGAAGTACGCCCCTGGCTCGTCGCGATGCTCCAGCGCCAGCGGCTGCTCCGGCTCGCTCCTCACACCATGCTCCGCATCGTGTTCGT
>Ga0315284_10016152_pt1 | contig 10598 bp, 5 predicted proteins | sample YL17G09_16_MG_FD_203696 | JGI IMG/M metagenome (GOLD analysis project Ga0315284, IMG submission 203696) | Sediment microbial communities from Yellowstone Lake, YNP, Wyoming, USA - YL17G09_16 | ecosystem: Environmental > Aquatic > Freshwater > Lake > Sediment | place: USA: Wyoming | collected...
TCACCTTCTCATCCTATCAATCCCTTTCAGAGAAGTTGGCCAATGAGTCCAAGCTCATTCCGCTGGAAGATGAGATAAAAAACTTGAGGACTGTCAAGGATGCCCAAGAATTGGCCTTGACCCAAAATGCCATTGATATCTCCTCGGACACGTTTCTCCACATCATGGAAATGCTTAAAGAGGGCAATATGGAGAGTACGATCGCCTTTGAGATGGAATTCTTTATGAAACGTCATGGTTCTGAGGCCACTGGCTTCGATATCATCGTCGCATCCGGGAAACGATCTGCTCTCCCTCATGGAAGAGCAAGTTTGAAGCGAATTGAAAAAGGAGACTTCATTCTTATCGATTTTGGTTCAAGGGCTCAGGGGTACCACTCCGATCAGACTCGTACCGTAGTCTGTGGCAAACCATCCTCAGAACAGGAAAAGGTTTACCAGATTGTGAAGGAGGCTCATGACAAAGCGATTGAGAAGGTTCGACCCGGTATCCCTATCCATGAAGTAGACGAGGCGGCAAGGGACCATATTCGAAAATGTGGTTACGATCAATATTTCGGCCACGGGACAGGTCATGGTATTGGCCTTGCCGTTCATGAAAACCCAGGGGTGAATAAGGAAAATAAAGATCTGATTCAGGAAGGGATGGTTTTTACGATCGAACCTGGTATCTATATCCCAGATTGGGGAGGAGTTCGAATCGAGGATATGGTCTTGGTCACCTCCCAGGGAGCAGAAATTTTGACTTGGCTTCCTATTGATCTGAAGGTGGTCTGAAGAGTAGGGAACGGTTTCAAACCGTTCCCTACTTGAATCCCTTGACCAATGCTCAATAATTTCTTATATTGTGGAAGTTGGATCTCTGACATTGGACTAAGGGACTACGGACTAAGAGACTAAAAAGCGGGCATAGCTCAGCTGGTAGAGCATCGGCTTCCCAAGCCGAGGGTCGCGGGTTCGATCCCCGTTGCCCGCTCCATAAATAAAATCAAGGGCTTACGTTATAAATCGTAAGCTTTTTTGTTGTCATTTTCAGGAATCCCCACCAGCATCCCCACCGTGCTCCACTAATCTGGAGCAACGTATGTTAAAAACCAGGCACTGCTTTTCGTCTTTGTACCATTATCTTGCCCTCCACCTCACGATGTTCACAACTACTCTTTGGGCTGATCCTCTGTCCCGATCTTTCGGGCTTCCATGTAAGCGAGAACGTCGTGAAGGGCGTACCTCACAAGGCGACCAGTTTTGACGTACCGGGGTCCCTTTTGCTGGCATCGCCAGTTACATAGGGTTTGCCGTCCGATTCCTGTTAAACGCGAAACCTCCCGGTCACTGATGAAAACCGTTTTTTCTTGCTCCATTAATCTACCTCCTCCTTCAAAAATGGCCCTGTCAGTCGTATAATACATTCTCTCTTATCTCCTCTTTCACTTCACCTGCCTGGTCTACGCCTTCATGAACCTGGGATATCTCTTTTTCTCTGAACATAGAGCCTGATGGTCTGCTCTTCATAACCCTTACTGTCCACAAAGGCTCTGTACCAATTAAGGGAATGCCTTCCAACCTGTATGATATGACAGGGCCAAAATCGCCTGGACAACAAGGAACGGAAAGACAAAAGATCGGTATACATGCTCAGTTTAAACTTCAGTATCCTCATTTGACCACCATCATCGTCTGATGTATCCTAACGCCATCCCTACCCGATTGTGGCCCAGCTCCTCGGTAACGATCTGAAGTCCCTCTCTTTCCGGTGTGCCGTTTCCCTCAATCAGTTCCTCGAACCGCTCCTGAGCATAGCAAACTCGAAATGCGTGCGCTCCTGAATAAGTTTCCCCCCAACGATCAGATGCTAATCTTAGATCGTGGTAGAATTCAGCCTTAATATCTTTCCAGTTTTTCTCCTTCATCACATTGTGGAGGGTTGCGGCGGCTTCTCGTATCACCTCATATCTCTCTGCTCGATCATCGAAATGTAACTCTCTATCCCTCCCGCCTTTTGACTTTCTGATTTTAATATTGGTCAAGTTTGCTCCAGGGATCCTTTCATTGTCCATGAATGAATTGACAACCTTAGGAACATCGTCAATCCTTGCCCCACAGCCGTGCATGATTTGCGCGATCGCTTTAAATTCCGGCTTCTTCAGTTTTTCTATTATCCTCTCTGGGTCAGTAAACGGTAGCGCCTGGCCCGAGGGTTTCGCGTTGGTCAAAATGGAATTGCGGTGAGCTTCGATCGTTTCAACAAGGTCTTCCCGCCCCATCGCTTTGAAGAATTTTTTCAGAGCTGACATATTGACCTTCATGGTTTTTTCAGTCGTCCAGCTCCCCTTACCACAGAGATAGTTAGCGACATGGTCTTCCTTTAACTGGTTTACTCGCCTCACTCCCTCGCTTCTCATTTTCTCCACGAAGTCCTTCACGATCCCGCAATACCGGGCCCGGGTTGCGTACGAGTGTATCTTATCGCTCACCCCGCCATGGGCAAATTTGGCAGCTCGTTTCGATTCACCGATCCCGTTCGTTTTTTCCAGGAACACACCCACGGCATAATTTAGACCATATGACCTGGACATAGACACACCTCCCCCTTCTAAGAGCATTGCTTGTTTATTTAATTGTGTGTTAAGTTTTACCGCCACCCTTTCCTGTTTGGGGAGAATGGGTGGGAAAAACCCCTGGCCGCCAGCTTGCCCTTGATGCTCTTGACCTCAAAGGCACGACTGAGAAAAGCAGTCGCCACTAATGCGATTAGATGGCTGCGGCCAATTGCCATCTAATCATCTCCTGAGGGCGTAAAGATCAATACGGACTGTTTCCGTATCGGAGAGATTCTTCTACTTTTCTGCGCCCTCGTCCTGCCCCATCCACAATTGAATCCGGGGCACAAAAAAAGGATTGATTGGCCCGATTCAATCGTCCTATCAATCCTTCTCTGCCGGAACAGGCTTGGCTCCTGCTCCCGCCATTTCTCTCCATCCCAGCGCTGACTAAATTCCCAAGGCACTGGAATGAGACAATTTCAATCTACTGAAAATAACTTAGTCCCAAATCACGTCTAATCATCTCCTGAGGGCCTAAACACCAATGCGAACTGTTTCCGTATAGGTAGTTCTTCCACTTCTTCTGCCCTCGTTCCGCCCGTCCATGAATGAGGATAGGGCACAAAAAAAGGATTGATTGGCCCGACATAACCATCCCATCAATCCTTCTCTACCGGAGCAAGCTTGGGTTCTGCTCCTACCATTTCTCTCAACCCAGCGCTGACTAAGTTCCCCAAGGCACTGGGATGAGCTAATTTCGATTTTTTCGATCTACCGAAAATACTATTGTTCTTATTATGTCAACTCTTCAAAAAAAGTCAAGTAAATTTTTGCCATGTGAAAATTATTTTTATTTAGTGGGAGGTCGGACCGTAACCAACCTGTTTTTTCGGGGGTCTCATTACCCTCTACAATAGTACTACTCTTTGGGGGCCAAAGACGGGAATTCATCCGAGGTACTGAGAGCCAAAAGCCTGGAGGCCTCTTAGAGTTGAAGTCAAATAAAGACATATAAAGGCAAAAGGTTGGGCCGAGAAGTGACTTCATTTGACTTTATTTGACTCTAGGAACCCCCAAAGGAGGCTGAGCTCAACGATCGTCAGCCTTCTTCACCAATTCTCGGTAGAACCTTTTCTCGCTGACGCCCGATTTATCGCCCGCCACGAGCGAGATTCCCTTGGGTTCAGTATCGAATGCAAAGGCTACTCTCCATTCGCCATCCGCTGCGCTGAAGCGCAACTCCTTTATGTTCGCATGACGGCGCCTTTCTTCAATTTTCAAATGATTATTTCCCGCAACGGATGAATGTCGGATGATCCCGATGAATCCTCTTAAGGTTGCCGAGAGCTTAGAACATAGCGAATCGGTCGATTATCGGTCGACTTCTCATTGGTCGGCTACCGGGTATCTCGGGCCGGGTATCGGGACGATTCCAACAATGCTGGGCAGAATCTGGATCGGAAGATCCCTGAATCCGGGACATCGTTCTTTTCTCTGTCGATAGATTCTAAAGATTTGTCGATAAATTGTCGATAGATTCGCCCGCCGGAAAGCCTCTCCTTCTGGCAATAATTCTAACGTCTTCGTCGATAGAAAATCGATAGATCATGGGTTGGGTGCTTGGGAGCAGGCCCTGATGAGGATCGTTCAATCTCTGAGGGAGGCCAAGATTCTTTCAGAATATATAGGAGAATCGTTTATAGGCAGGACCTATAAGGTTCAGGCGGATACATTCAAGAGCAGGATGTTTCTCATCCCTTTAAAGATAGAATTCTTTGAATCCCCTGGCAGGATAGAGAGGCGCAAGGAAGGCTACTTACAGCTTATCCGGAAGGTGACTCCCGCCGAAAAGATCTATCCCTGACCGACCGCTTTCCCCCTGAGCCCTGAAGGGGATCTATGAAGCCCGGTCTTGATCTCTGGATGGAAACTCGAATCAGGAAGGACCCCTCTTTGACCCCGGCCAGGGTTGCCTATCAGTGTCGTTACTATATGAAGCTTAATATGGGGATCGGGCTCTATTCTTGGCCGGTTGGCAAGAAAGGTCAAAACAAGGGTGACGATGAGGAAGCAGAGGCAGCTAATGCAGTAGGAAGGGTGGATGGATTCCGAGAGTTCTGGAAAGCATAAGCGCCTCCAGGGTTACCAACCAGTTCAATGCCTTTACTTTCAATCTTCCTCCTTCTACTGGCCTTAACGCTTTGGCCGAGAGCAAACTGACAATTCTGCAATCCGCATTCCGAATTCCGCAATTGATGGGTCTATCGGAACGCCTTTGAGAAAGAGAAGGAACTCACCGACCGGGCGCTAAATCTGGCCGAGGTCAGCAAACCAACATCGAATTGGGAGTTGCAGGGCTCTCTCGGACTGGCCGCCTTTGTTTTAGGATTTCTGGCAGGGAAATAAAAACAGTGATATTCGACACCCCTTTAAGGCACCAATGTTAGCAACCTGTGCAATAAATAGGTTTGATTTGTCATTAGTTACGATTTTCGTTTGCGCCTTGGTCTTCGCCGCATTGGTCTCGGGGCATTGGCGGTAACTGGTTTTCGGTCAAGTATATCCAGAGCCTGGCGAGCATGAGGTATGTTGCTATCAATTAGTTTCTCGAAAAGTTCCAGCCCTATCGTTCGAAAGGGTTGCGGTTTTCGATGCAGAGTCAATGCTATCGACACCATTGGCTCGGCTATCAAGGCTAATCGTGAACCTATGTTCCTAATCTCCGTTTTCCCTACTTCGAGAACGCGATTACAAATCCGGCCGATTATCTCCGGTTCAGCCCCAACCTGATCCATAACGCCCTCAATAAGCTTGTCGGCACTCCTTAAAAGGATCTGATCCTGCGCTAAAATCGCCTCGATTATGGTCTTCATGTTCTTATTCAATACTAGTTTCTCACCATATCCGAAAACCTGAGATACAGCTTCTTGGACGACATCATCTTTACTGTTGCTCAACTTAACAAGGACTTCGGTACACAGATTCTGACCAGGCAAATAATTCCAGTTGTGAGATGCAGCAAATGCCATTCCTCTATGGATTCCTACAGATTGTGAATTGGATAGAGCTGACTCTATTTGACTTCTGGTCCAGACATCCTCCGGTTTCCCTAAGACCCGAAGCATCGCCAATTCCCCAAAAGCTTGTTGACTGAAAGCACTGGTACTTTCACGGAATAGAGTTAACCATTTCTCAATAGATCCTTGTTCCGGTACCAGATTCAAAACCCTGCCGATTTCCAGAACACCCACCCTGTTCTCCCTAACACGCTTGAAGTTTGTAATCACATAATCAAAATAACTTGCAGCCTTTTCTCTGTTCCACCTAAAGAGAAATGACATGCTATGCAAACTGGTTTTCCATATCTCAGGATGAGTTTCATTCTGTAATCTTGACTCAATTACTCTTGCAAAACCCTCATATTCCGGCGGTTCCCTCAGAATGTAACCGTTAGCTAGAGCTCCGATATAGATATCGCGGCCCCCGGGTAAGCTGTAAGACAGTCCGTGTCCCCACAATATAGCCTGCCTGAGTTTCTCTTTTTCTTCGTTACCGCCCCTCTCTTCTATGGAAGGATGTGGATCCTCCATTAACCATCTTTCAAGTAGCCTGAGTATTGAATCCGGGAGTCCTTTGTCCTTCTTAGCTCTATTCTCCAAAGCTCTTGATACATCTCTTCGGAATTCCCAGCTGCAATGTCCCTTTGCTACTAATTCCTCGACAAGTTTAAAAAGCCGCTCTGAAGGAAACCCGGATTTCTCCAAACCATCTATGGCCATTGCGGCGGGCCTTTCTTGTCTATGAGGCTCAAAATGAGGAAGCAGCTTGGCAACTCTCTCTGGATCTTGCTCGGCTAATTTCGCAAACTCTCTTGACGCTTGAATTGATCCACCCACAAATTCCCACATACGTCTTGGATGATCCCATTCAGTGGAATCCTCAAGTTCTTCAAACAGCTTAAGGATATGTTCATCTCTCGCCTTAGCCATTTGTTCATGAGACATAGGGCTCCCTACCCAACCAACACCTCCATCCCCCACATCCCAATCGGGGACACCGGGTAGAGCCCTTTCTTCCTCCTTCCGTAATAGTCTCGTTTCCTCTGACAAATACTCTTCAGGAAAAGACCGCAGAAGTCTAAGGCGATGCTCACGATTCCATTTTGTCCTTTTAAATCTGTCTTCAGGTGACCAGCTTGGATCCTCTGTGTAATACCGACTCCAATTAACAACCGTATTCTCAAGTTCGCGGCGCCGTTTCTGATCCAAATGTGGTACCACTGCTGCGATCAGTCTACAACTCATTTTGTGGCAGTCAAAGGAGTCCCCCACGACAAGCCTTCTGGGGTCAGAAACAAGATAATGCAGAATCAAGTCTGGGTGAGATGCAGCTCTTTTCAAAAGACCGGTACAAAGTAGGCAATGAACAGCCATGTAGGGGCTCTCAGTGTTTTCATGAAAGAATGCCAGAAATACGTCTGGTTCTTTCTCACTCAAGGCAACGATAGCATCATGGAACGCAGATACCGGCTGATCTGATTCTCCGCCGTTCCTGTCATCCAATGTTCCGAGACTGTGGTCTTCCTGGTAGGTAGTCACGAATGGGTGGGGATCATAAGCTATACGCTCAATAACTGAGAGAAACCAAGGCCAAAGGCAATCAAGAAAAGCTTTGGGAGCGGCCTCTGCCAACTGAAGCAGTTCATACCATCCTTTGTCGTGTCTCAGAAGGTTTTCAAATTCCGCCGCTTTCTTCGTCTGCAGTTGATAAATTGTCTTCTCTTCATCGCTTGCATCTGGTGGGGGTACGGGCGGTGGAACAGCTGTATCCTCTTTTGTAATCGCCTCCTGTAGGCGACGATCCAAATCCGCTCTGACGATCCTTGGGGCTAGATTAGGTTTAGACTGCGAAACCAAATCAGCGATGTGAGGAATCCCAAGGGACTCATGACGTTTGGCGACCTCACAGATTATTTCAACAGAAGTTTCATCCCAGTGGCCCAGATAAGTATACAGCGTCAGAACATATTCATCATACTTCCTATCAGGGAGCCACGTCTCTTGCACTATCTCTCGCACTTCATCCTTCGCGAAAGTGAAAGCCCGTGATAGAACTGGAATAATTAAATGGGCAAATTCAGGTCCTTGACTCATCAGATTTGGTAAATATATGTCTTTGATGATAGAGAACCATCCAGGGCTGCCAGCCATGGCCAAAAGGGCTTTATATGCGTGATGTCTTTGTTCAAGCATTGGCAAAAGGCAGGATATTTCCGTATCGTTTGGGATTTCAACACCGCCCATATACTCGACAAGAAGATTTCTCAGGTGAGGTCTTAAATTCTCAGCTGCCCACAAAGATCTGACCTCCTTTTCATATGTGGCTGTGGAAGCTCCTCGTAAGTAGTCAAGAGTACTTAACAAGACAGGCCGTATGAAAAGGCCATCTTGTCTTTGGAGTGCATACTCTGAAAGCCTCTCTCGACCGCGAGCGAAAGCTCGACTCCTGGCGAAATCAAAATATGTCTGATGAACGAATCCGATTTGGAGGCCCGAAGGATCGGTCTGGAGAACGTTCATTTGCTCCAATTCATTGAATGCAAGGGCATATTCATCCGCAATAGCACGGGGCAACCACAATTCCTCTTCTTCGGACATTTTTTTGCAGAGAAGATCCAGAAAGCTGAGTTTGGTTGATCCGGACTCTCCCGAAACGACACGCTGCTGCCAAATACTCTCCAAGAGGCCTTGTAAAGATGAGGGAATTCTGGCCTCTGGATCACGAGACTTCAAGTCCAGTAAAATCTTCAAGTGCAGGGGAACGCTAAGCAAACTGCGTGCTTCATCAGACCAGTGCTCTTGCGGAAACCCGGCATCTTTCAATACGGTTTTAATGTCTTCCCAGATAGGAGGTTCAAGGCTGATTCTTTCAGCTTCGATTGTTGTCAAGCGTATGTCATGTTGATACTCAAACCACCTACAGGAACTCACAACATGAACCCCATTCATGCCCGAAGCTATCTGAATGAGATCCAATAAGAGGTTCAATCTCTCCGAACTCCTATCCACAAACTCTGAGATTGCATCCAATTGGTCGATAATAAGTACAATGGACTCGCTCTTCGAAATGATACGAAGACACTTTTCTACGGACAAAGGGAGATGAAGATGTTTCTGAAGGTCATAAGAATCGTTTATCCCCTTCGAGAGCATATCCGCTTTTATGGCAAGAACTGCAACTCCTTTCTCAATGAGACGTTTGCTAAATGAGGCCAAAATGGCCGACTTCCCGGTACCAGGTTTTCCTAAAAGGAGATTTGCACTCCCGTTCTCATTTTTTAGGCGTTCCTCAAGAAGATCTAATTCCCTCCTATGCAACCAAAGGTTATTGCCCAATGTCGTAGGCCACCTTAGCAGGGGTCGGGAAGCTTCTGTGAGCCTTAACTTTAGCTCTCGCACATATGAGGATGGGGCACTCTCAGTCATCTTTTCAGTGACGGATGGATAATTTTCTTCGACTTTGGCTATAAAACTGGGAAGGCTACCTTCTTTTGCTGTTGCATCAAACAACCAAGCCCCGATTTTGTCATGCGTTTCGCCTAAAAGTACATCAGCAGGTGGTATCCCTGCCATCCGACTCAAGGCGAGAACTTCTTCTGGGCTCATTTTCGTAAAGACATTAATGATAGTGGGTTTAATCTCCTGGATAATAATCTGCTGAATTTCAATGGGGTTTAGGACTTTAATCCTGTCAGCAAGTTCAGAATTCTTGGCCCTCATTTCATTTGCGAGTATTGAGAGTTGATCGTTGAGGTCAGCCTGAGCAAAACGCACCTCGGTTCTCAGCTCACTCAGACTTTCCATGAGCTGGCGCCGATCTTCGTCTCGGGCCTTATCATCAAGGGGCCCCAAAATCATCTTTTCAAGAGAAGCGCCTGCATAAGGTATGGCTAGCAGGCCACCCCTAACGAGGTTGGAGATCACTCTCTTGGCTGTTTTTCCTTCCTTAGAATTTTCGTCGCCAGTCACGAGGTTCTCCTTTGTGAATCGTGGCCCGGATATGCAAACACGGGAAGGACAGTCTCTATCGGACCAGGCGGAGGATCGAGGTGGGTTTGGTAGGGGCTACCTGTTCGCATTGCCTCGGCCATTTCGTCGAAGATTTTGAGCATGACGCTTGCTGCGGTATTCGCCGTACTCCTTTTGTTCTTTTCCTTCAGGAAGCGGAAGACTTCACCGGGGAAGTCACGATCTCGAGGACATAGCAGATTCTTAGCGGGTGAGACCATGTCAATACCGAATTAACGATGTCTGACCCCCAGGGCCTTCGCTCTGGATTTTATTTTGTACGTCGAGCGACTATCTCAGTGGCGCATTTATTCGTCCGCTGGAGCTGCTTGTTAAATTTTCCTTTACCCACACTGGGAGAAAGGCAAGAAGTGGTGGTATATATTCCTTCTTGTACACCGGAGGAATGCCTTGGTAAGTAACTTCACAGGCCATGCTTTCCGCTATACGTAGCTCGGTTGGGCATGCCAAACCGCCCATAATCGCTTGAATAGCACAGGCAATAGTAGATACTGCAATAAACACATCATGCAGATCGTAAGAGGTTGCTTTGTAGTCATCCAGCGTAATGTGAGCAATCGCTTTATTTGCCATCCTTCTGATCAGAGCAATCTTTTTCAATAGTGGTGCTGAATGGTCATTGATTTTTTTGTTAGGGGTTGCCAGCTCGCTACAATACTTTTGTATGTATTTAACGTAGTTATCGAATGTCGGCATAACTTCTCTACCGCTTTTTAAAACATAGTCTTTCAGTTGCTCAGTGTGGCCTTGGTTTTTAAGTAGCTCTGATATTGCGCCTGCCGCCAAAGATTTTTTATTAGGTTCGCAAGCTCTTCTAAGTCGAAGCACTATGTCGCACTGAAAGGCGTGATATTTGTAATAGGCTGAAGCATATTCAATATTACTCAGTTGTTTCGCATTTTCGAAATACTGATACTCGATGGAAAAATAATGGTGGTAGCCTGCAACAAGCATCGATGCATTACAGA
>Ga0315284_10016153_pt1 | contig 10597 bp, 11 predicted proteins | sample YL17G09_16_MG_FD_203696 | JGI IMG/M metagenome (GOLD analysis project Ga0315284, IMG submission 203696) | Sediment microbial communities from Yellowstone Lake, YNP, Wyoming, USA - YL17G09_16 | ecosystem: Environmental > Aquatic > Freshwater > Lake > Sediment | place: USA: Wyoming | collected...
GAGAAATATGAAAATGAGAGAGAGACTTGTAATCAAGATGTAGAGAATAAAGAAGAGAAATATGAAAATGAGATAGAAGATAATAAATATACCCATACAGAAGATAAGACAAGTGATATACTGTTAGATATTTCTATATACAAAGAGAATATAAAGAGACATAATAAAAAATTGGATATGATAGTGAAATTAGGTTATGAGTTATACAATTTGTGTACAAGTTGATATAATATTTTTTTATAAAAAAATGTAATTTATATTAATAAATGGATGTATTAGATGATGCTAATAGTTATAAAAAACTATATAACAATTTAGATAAATTTTTTAATGATCAGAATGATCAGAATGATCAGAATGATCAGAATAAGCAGAATAAGCAGAATAAGCAGAATGATAAATTGAATAATGTTTCTAGTAATTTAGAGGATTATAAAGCTTTGACTAATAATAGAATGGAAAAGTTGTACAAATTAGTTGAAATAAATACACAAAATGATAAAAATGATAAGGATATACTTGATAAAATCAAGGTTGAGTTGGATGACTACAAGTCATTGAATGATGGTAGAGTGGATAAATTGGCAAAATTATTCTTATTATTAAATAAGAAATCATAAAAATGAATTTAACGCTCAATAATTTTTATTAATAAAAATTGATAAAAATGTCTAAATATATTAATTATTCGAACTTCTTAAAAGATTTCTTTGATATATCTACTACTCTGGAAGAATTTCTTAAAGATAAGAAAATAACTTTTTTATGCAAGAAAAATGGACATATTAATTCATTATCTATTGCTAGTTTTGGAAATAAGAAATGTAAAGTAAAATCTAAAGACTTTTGCCAAGTATGGATAAATGAACTAAAACCTACTTTAAATAAAAATACTAATTTATGTATTACGGAAAAAGAACGAGATAGAATTAAATATGTTAAAAATAGAGAAAAGATATTAGAAAGTGTAAGTAAAAGACGTGTACTAAAAAGAGATGAAATTAATTCACAAAAACTTGAACATTATCACTTAAATAAGGAACGAATATTAAATGCAGATAAAGAAAAAAGAAAGATATTACGAGAAACAGTTTTTGAAATATATAAAGACTCTCCTAATTTTACAGAAGATAGTTTAAATAAATATAAAATTATAGAACTTAAGAGTATTGCAAAGAAATTTGACTTAAAAGTTTCGCCAAAAGTTAAAGATGCGTTGATTAATAAGATATTAGATAAACAGAAGAAAATGTTTGCAGGAACTCCGTTCAAGTAAATTATATATTGTATAAATGCAATATATAAATATTTTTGTTGTTTTTTGTAAAGTGATTTGTGGTCGGTTTTTGTTTCTATAAAACTGGAAATCCAAGTGCCAGTGATACCTATATTTTCACATAGGAGTAGACTATATCTTAAGGATCTATTAGATCCCAACTACCGTTTAGTCGTTGAACCTTTTCCATACCTTTTAGGGTGATGGACTTGGCTGCTGATTGCCCAATCTTTCGGATTATTACGATGACAACGCCATTACGCGAAGTTCTCACTTTTCGTTTCCAAAAAGGAGTCGTACCGAAAGCTCTAAGGGGTTTCCAGCAATTTGATAATTTTGCCAACTTTTTTTGAGTAAAGTCGACTAGCGAGTTATATACACAGAATATTCTGTGGTAATATCTTACACCGTTTTACTATACACGAGATATTACATCGTGAATAGCGGCTCACTGTTGGAGGCACATTTTTGGGTTTACCTCCGGAAATTCTGATAATATTATTATTAACAGCAGTAGTGATGAAGCAGTATCTGGCTCCGTAACCAGGAGTGACTGATCCTTGTAGAGGAGCAACTGGTAGTATAAATCCAGTGAATAATCCACCAGTAGCAGCAGCTTGATTTTGTTGTGAACTGACAGCATCATTTGATCCTTGTGGAACAATTGAAACGTTGGTTAACTTTCCGTAGTTGGTTGAACCCATTGGATCAATAGCAAAGAAGTCTAGAGAGTATGAGTAGAGATGGTAACCAGTTTCTAGAGGAATGACTGGGGCGTGGTACCAAGGATTTACTAGCGAGAAGTAGTCAGAACCCATTTGGTATAGACGTTGAGTATTCTCGTAGATTAGAGAAGTACTAGCAACTGGGTCGACACCTGCATTAAAGTCGACAACACCAAACATAGGATTATCAACAGCAACACAGTCGATTGGGCCTAGAGGTAGTTGTTGACTAGTAGTGTAGTTAGACCAGGAAGCTGGATTGGTGATGTTACGAGCACCCCAGAATAGAGACTTGATGGCGTGTGAAAAACGTATATCAATTGGAGCGGAGGTAGTTGGGTTGTAATTCTGGACTGGTGCAGTCTGGACCTGCTCAATTAGTATATCACGTGGGGCGCAAGCCATTTTCTTACGTTCATCGTTTGAAACAATTGCATAGTTGGCCCAAACATTGACTGGACCCAAAACAGCATCAGCATTAGTCTCCAAATCTGATTGCTGAGCTGGGCGTGAAGTCCAATAACCGCAATCAGCAATAGCGTCGCAAGATGCATTTGGAAGGGTTCGGTACTCATCGACGATTAATAGATCCCAAATATTACGGAAGGCAAAGTTAATTCTCATTTCATTGTATGGAAGAGCAGCAGTTGGTAGAGCCAAACCTGAATCGCGTGAAAAGAAGAATGGTAAAGGCAAGTTCAAAGTTGCAGCTGGAAGCTGTTGCTTTCCAGAAGGGTTTACATTGATTAAACCAGAAACGTTGTTAACATCATTCTTATCAGAACCTAAGCATTGGGCAGTTGATGGAAAAGCAAGAGCAACTGGATTGGTTAGAGCATCAACGTTACCAATCATATTGTTATAACCGTTTCTCTTACCTGCTGGAACAGTGAAAGCACTCCAGAAATCGAGATGGTAGTTATCAAAACGAGCAGCAACCAAATCGTTAAAGGTGATGGCACACTCAGAAATGAGATTATGCATCAAGTTACGGGTCCAACGTAGAACGTGAGCATTTGGTTGAGCACCTGATATAGACTTACTACTGCAAGTTGGTAGACCAGTATAAGTACAGTTAGCAGTAGCCGCAGTAACAGAGTTTAGAGTTAGACGTAGCCAGGTATATAGGAGATAATCACCTGCACGAGAAATTGACACTGACCATTGTTGACCAAACTGAGGTTGACCAGAACGAGCGCTTAAACAGACTGGAACTTGGGTAAACCAGGTAGCCTTGCGAATTTCTCTAACGAAATATGCAACAGCATCTGGACCACCGTATAAGTATTTCTCTTGCTCGTCGTAAGTGGCAAGATCGATAAAACCGGAAGTTAAGTTAGATGTACATATAGCCATTTTTATTATAGACGAGATTTTTTTTTTAAATTGAAATATTTTTTTTTCTTTTTCTCTGAATTCGAAAAAAAAACAAATAAAAGTTAAAGAGATATGAAGATTTTAAATTATGGATATAGATATATATAGTATTGATAAAAAAATAAGAGATATATGGGATAAAAATAGAGAACAGATTGATATAATTGACAAAGAGATTAGCGACCTTGACGACATTAAAAAAAACAGCGAAGAAAATAAAGAGAATTTTATATCTCTTCACGTGTTAAGAGATATAGAAGAAAAAATAAGAAAACTTGAACAGCAAAAAAGTATTATAGAAAATATAAATAATATACAACATTTTTACACTATGGATTTTTCAGAACTTGTAGAACAAAACAAAAGCTCTATACCAAATAAAATATCTTTTATGGGAAAGTCTAAAAAACAGAATAATGTTTTATCTAAAACATACCTAGAAATATTAAAAAAATATGATCTCGAGTATAAAGAGATAGAATCGTTAATTACAAAAATCAAAAAAATAGATAAGAAAGATTGTTCAAATTGCGGATCATCATCATTTATTATAAAATCAGATCAAAATATAGAAATATGCGAAGATTGTGGAAAACAGGAAGAAAAATCTTACAAGTCTATGAGCTACAAAGATATTTCTAGAATAAATATGTCTAGTAAATATTCATATGAACGTAAGATACATTTTAAAGACTGTATTAATCAATTTCAAGGTAAACAAGGTTCTACAATTGATGATAAAGTTTTTTATGATCTTGAAGAACAATTTTATCTACACGGATTATTAGTTGGCGATAAGTCAATGCCAAAAAAGATTAGATTTCATAATATAACAAAAGAACATATACTCTTATTTCTCAAAGAAAATGGCCATTCAAAACATTACGAAGATGTTGTTCTAATATATCATAAAATGACAGGTAAAAAAGTTGACGATATATCTCATATTGAAAATTATCTTATGGAGGATTTTGATAAGATTTCAAATTTATATGATAAAAAATTTAAGTTTACCGGAAAAATAGACAGAAAAAGTTTCATTAATACTCAGTATATACTCTTTCAACTATTGAAAAGACATAAATATTCTTGTAAAAAAGAAGATTTCAATATGCTTAAAACATTGGATAGAAAAAGTTTTCATGATGATATTGTTAAAGATTTATTTGAAACACTTGGATTTAATTTTACCCCTATATTTTAATTTTTTATATTTTTATAAAAAATTTTATACCCCAGTGCTTCCAAAACCGCCATTTCCTCTTTCTGTAGTAGTACTATAAAATACTTCCTCAACTTCAACTTTTTCATATTTCTTTACTACAAGCTGTGCAATACGATCTCCCCTTGAAAAATAGAAATGTTCGTTAGATAAATTAAAAAGAAGTACACCAAGATTTCCTCTATAATCAGAATCAATTACCCCGGCACCAATATGTATTCCATTCTTTAAAGACAGACCACTCCTTGGAAGTATATGACCAAAGGTTGTATCCTCCATTTCAATTGATATATCAAGCTTAACAAGAAGTCTATCACCTGGTGCAATAGTTCCGTCTATTGGAGAAAATAGATCTAGACCTGCTGACTGATTTGTACCTCGTACAGGAAGAAAGGATTGGTCTGATAATCTTAGAACTCTCATATTTTATATATGAAAATCTTCTTTATATATTAAAATATTCTTTTGTTCTTTATATATTTTTAAAGACTTGAATAATAAAAAAAAGAAAATGGAAGAGAACAAGAAAAATATCGAAACTCTAACTAACCACTTTAAAGAAAAAATGATAACAGAGTTTTCCAAATTTTTGGATGTATATAATAAGATAACAAACTCATCATATATTTTAGATATGAGAGGAGAATATAATATCTTTATAAGATTTTTAGGAAACTATATTTATAAACATTTAAACTTAAAACAATGGGATGATACGAAAATTATCTTTTCAGAAGAAGTTGTTATTGATTTGTCAGTATTTAAGAATACTGAATATTACGAAGCTGTTAATAATTTTCTTTTGTCTTTAAAGAATTCATTTTTTAGTTCGTTAGATGATGATATTTATCAATATCTTGAGACAACATCAGATTATACAAAAGAGGAAAAAATAGTATGTAAAGAATTTTATGATAAAGTATCCACCTTAAATAATTCTATGAAACATTCTACTTTTAATTCTTTGGATACTGACATTTTATCGCAAAATAGTATTTCAGAATACGCCACTCAACTTAAAGAATATAATAATTATATATTTTATGTATCAGCAAAGAGAGAACTTTATAACTTAATATCACATTTCGATAAAAAGATAAGAGAGCTTTCAAAGAACAAAAAATATACAGAAATTTTATTTAGTGTTTAAAGACTTTTAATTATGTAAAATAATTAAAATATGGATAATCAACTAAAAACGGTATCTGAAGTCTCTCCTCCTAGTACAAATATTTCTAGTACTCATAATGTCCAAAATACCCAGAATACCCAAAATACTCAAAATACCCATACCCCTTCTAAAGAATATAAGATAAGTAATATACTTAGTATAATAGATATAAAAACAGGACTAATAATATTATTAATTATTATTTTTGCAATAGTATCTTATTATTTGTATAAGAGACTAAAAGATACTGAAAAGAAAATTGATAGTATAGAATCAAACATAGATAAAAAGGTATCTACAATAGATACCTCTATTCAAAATCAGCAACAATTTATAAATCAAAAAATTAACTTTTTAGAAGCTTTAACCGCACAACAAAAATTAATAATTAATCAAAAGATGGACGAGTTTACATCTGTAGTTCAGACTAATATTTCTTCTTTAAGAAGACAACAGAATGAATTTCTTGAAAAAGTAAATTCTGTACCAAAAATCATACCTCAACCTCAGTATGTATCCGTAAGTCAATCTCCGTCTCCATATCAATCATCAGATTCTTCTCCTAAATCTCCTCCCCCTTCTCCTAATAAAAACAATATAGAAATCAACAATATGAATACTATGAATATTCCTAGTATGTCCAACATTCCTATATTAGAAATATTAATGCCAATGCAGATGTCTCAGATGTCTCAGAAATCCAATAAATCTACTATGGTTATAGAGGAAGATAACGACGATGACTTGGATAAGTTATTAGAAAGCGAGTATAAAGAGTTAAGCAACAATTAAATAAATAAAAGAAGAAAGATGAATAATTTATCTTATTATGAATTAAATAATATAAATAAGTTTGAGAAATGGTATGAATGTTATCATAATCATTTAAAGAATATGTATAAAATTTTTAATAAAAATTTAAAAACTAATCTTAAATATAAAAATAGTATTGATACTATCAATAACTCGTCTAATTTTAGACAATTTTGTGAATTAATTTACAATAACAGTTCAAAAATATTGCTATGACAGAAGAAAATACCGATATATCAGAAGAAGAATTTTTATATGATGAAGAACACATAAAAGACAATTCTTCAAATATATACGATTGTGTATATAATACAGTGAATGACTTAAGAGAATATATAGAAGGAAATCGTCTATATCTTTTAGATAAGTTAAATTACGTAGATTTTTTTGACTACATTGAAGAAGTAGTTAAAAAAACTTAATATTTTTTGAGGAAATCAAAAAATATCTATAATCTCAAAAAAATATTTATACTCTTAGAATTGTCTGCATTATACATTCATTTAATGCCTTAGAGATATCAGAAAATCTCTGATACTGCTTTCTTTCTTTAAATAACTCTTCATCGTCAGCTAATGATTCAACATCAGACTCTTCCTCTTCTTCAATATCAGACTCTTCTTCTACCTCTTCGTATTCTGATGGCATTTCTTCTTCTACCTGAGCCTGTCTTGGAGATACAACAGGAGATACAACAGGAGATACAACAGGAGATACTTTTCTTGATAACTTATTTTTTAATCTTTGAATAAGTTCATCACTTCCGACAAAAATATTATCATTGATTACTGTTCTATTCATAGACTTATCAAATGAAGAACCTTTATCATTTAAACATACTTTATTATCTACGTGACAGGCTTGACCTACTCCGCAAAATTTTCCTTCATCTGGATCACATCTATCAGCTTCTAGTAATTCTAATAATTCTTCGTCTTCAAGTGGCAAATCTTTTATTATACCTTTTTGTCTAAGTTTATTTTTTAATCTTTCTGTAATTTTACTTTCTTTTGGCAATACTTTAGGAGAAGACGCTTTCTTTTGGGAAGCTTTAGGAGAAGGAGCTTTCTTTGGAGAGGATTTTGGGGAAACTTTAGGAGAAGACGCTTTCTTCTTTCTATTTTCCTTTAATTGTCTTCCATATATACCAATAAATTTCTTAATAAGATCTGTATTATTTTTTAATTGTTCGTCGTTAAACTTATTTTTTAAATTTTTCTTTAGAAGAGTCACTTTTAATTCACTGATTTTTCCTTCAAAATTTAATATAAAATCTTGTACAGAATTTTCCAAATCATCTTCAATATTTTCTTCATCTTCGCTCTCTTCCTCTTCCTCTTCGCTCTCTTCCTCTTCCTCTTCGCTCTCTTCCTCTTTTTGCATTTCTTTCTTTTGCTTGATATAGACCTTTGCGAAAGATTTAATTTCAGATTTATTTTCTTCAAAATCGTCTTCTGATAATTCATATTTAGAAAGGAGTTTTTTAAGATCTCCAGTTTTATTTATTTCTTTGATATCTCTATCATAAGATAGAATGGCCGATTTTACTAGATTTTCTAAATCTAGTTTAGGTTTAGCTTTTTGCGATTCTTTCTTTTGTTTGATATATACCTTGGAAAGTGTTTTAATTTCAGATTTATTTTCTTTAAAATCGTCTTCTGATAATCCATATTTCGAAAGAAGTTTTTTAAGATCTCCAGTTGTATTTATTTCCCTGATATCGCCATCATATGAAAGAATAGCCGATTTTACTAGATTTTCTATATTTAGTGATTTCTTTGGTGATTTCTTTTCGGAAGATGAAGAAGAGTCTTTAACAACTTTCTTTTTCTTTGGTTTCTTTTCGATATTTATTTCTAGATCTTGAGATTTATCACATCCAACTTCTCCTTGAAACTCGTCTGGAATTTTTACATAAGAACTTGATGGGCATTTAAGTTTTCCTTTTTGACAAGATAACAATGTATCAATGAGTTGATCTTTGGACATTTTGGTTGGAACACAGTTTATTTTATTATCTCTAACAATTTGACGAAGCTCATCTCTTGTATAATCATTTAATTGTTGTCTGGTATACATTTTTTATTAATTATATTAAAAATATATTTTTAATATAATATTTCATTTTTATCTTTAATATTTCACTTTAATTATAAAGAAATAAAAAGGTTGTTTTTGTAAGTTTTATCTTTTCTTTGATTTGATAGATAAGTAGTACTATTTATCTCTTTCTTAAAGTTATTATGAGTATGTCCGAAAATCCAATATTTTGGAGGGGAATTCAGAAGTATATTTTTATTAATATAATAATCTCTATATTGATCTTTTTTAGAGTAATCAAATTTTAAATCTAACTGTAAAGGAGGATAATGAGTAATAATAATATGATTTTTATGGTTTACAGATGATATTTTTTCAAGGTAATTTACACTTTCTTTATTCATTTTACATATTTCTTCTTTTGATATGTCAATATTGAACCAAGAAGGCGGATCTATATGAGGCTGGCACCATAAACAACTTCCTGTAAACAAAATATCTTCTACAAGGACAGAGCGATTGTCAAGATAGATAAAATTTTTATAATCATTATTTTCTAAGAAATTTTTCATAATTTCAGTCATTTCTTCAATATTCATTGATTTTTTGTTGTAGAACTCGTGATTTCCCGGGATATAAATGATATAATGAAAATTACTATTAAGATATTTGAAAAATTTTTCATATTTTTTTAAATCCTCTATACGACAAATGTCTCCTGCCAAAATTAAAATATCACCTTCAGGATAAATGAGTTTTTTATAATCAAATAAAGTATAAGAATTAAAACCCTTCAATTGATCGAGGTGTAAATCACTAGATATTTGTATTTTCATATTCTTTTTTTATAAGTTTATAACTTTATAACTCTTATAAAATCATTTTTATTTAACTATCCAGATTAAGATTTGGTCCTCTCATTCTTCTCGCAGGCTGTTCGTTATTATTGTTATTGTTATTATTATTATTTCCAGAATTTGCAACATTTCCTAGACCCTCCATTAATCCGAAAAAGCTTCCTCCTACCTTTTTCATAACCATCTTTGTAATAATAAACAGTGCAGTGTTAATAACTATAGTGAACAAAAGTCTCATTTCAACAGACCATTTACTTCCTTCTGGAACATAAGTTTTTTCACCTAATTCAATAAGAAGATGTTCATACTTGTTCATACTAAGTATTTGTTGTTTTGTAAAATCTTGCATATCAAATTTGAGCCAATATCCTAAAACAAATTCTACTATATAAAACGCTGTAACGAGATAGGTCTTATAATTTTCAATGTTACTATCTACATTTAATTGTCTTACAGCCATATCATATGAATTTAACATTGTTTTATAATCACTATGCATAGTAAATTCTGGGACAGTTGAAATAGTTGGATTATTTTTATAGGACCTTTTTAGTAGTTGAAACTTAAATAATAACTCTCTTTTCAAATCATCTTCATCATTCTTCTCATCTGTTAATTCTTCCATAACTTTTTTAGGAACGTAATTTCCTCCTGCTATATCTGATAGTTTTGGTGGCATAGAAGATTCGTTATCATTTTGTCTTTCATTTTGTCTTTCATTTTTTCTATCCCTATCTCTGTTATCATTATAACGTTCACTATAACGTTCATTCTTTTCATTCTTATCATTCTTATCGTTATTATGACGATAGTTTTCTTTGATATCTCTTTTATCGTTATTATGACGATAATTTTCTTTGATATCTCTTTTGTCTATCAATAATTCTTTCATTCTCAATGAAAGATCATCGTCGTCATTTTTTGATCTTGATACGGTAGATGAACTAGATCTTTTAGATGATTTGGAAGAAGATGAAGAAGATGAAGAGGATGATTTTGATGATATCGAGGAAGGAGAAGATTTAGAAGAAGGTGACGGGGACGGTGATGGAGATGGGGAATTTGTGGGAGATTGTTCATTAGATCTTACTGGGGGGGAATTATAATAATTATTTT
>Ga0315284_10016154_pt1 | contig 10597 bp, 9 predicted proteins | sample YL17G09_16_MG_FD_203696 | JGI IMG/M metagenome (GOLD analysis project Ga0315284, IMG submission 203696) | Sediment microbial communities from Yellowstone Lake, YNP, Wyoming, USA - YL17G09_16 | ecosystem: Environmental > Aquatic > Freshwater > Lake > Sediment | place: USA: Wyoming | collected...
GCCGGCGATCGTGGTGCCGTGTTTGCCCGACGCGATTTCAGTCTTGACAAACACCTCGCGGCCCTTCAGCGGCCGGTCCTCGTAGTCGATCACCTCGACCCTGTGCGGACCCGTGATGGCGAGACGACGTGGCATGTCGGAACCTCCTTGGGGCTGCGATGGTGCGTCTGCATCACCGCGCCGGAACCGTTTCTCCCCGAATCGGGGGCGCCCCCGATACCTCCGCTGGCACCAGTCGTATTCGTAGCTCCAGGGCGGGCCACCTCTTGACAGGCCGCCCCGTCTCAGTTAGCGTGTAAACGTTTGCACAGACTAGGCGAGGCGGGAATCACTGTGGCATCAACAGACAGAGGACAGCAGCCCAGGCGCCGTGCTCGGCACGAGGGCGGCGGTACTCGCGAGGCCGCAGTCACCATCAAGGACGTTGCGAAGACCGCCGGCGTCTCCACAGCCACGGTCTCCCGCGTGCTCACAGGCGGAGGGAGCCGAGTGAGCAGCGCCACGTGTCGGCGCGTGTTGCGCACCGCGCAGGAGTTGGGCTACCGCCCCCACCGGGGGGCGCGTGCCCTCGTGCGCCAGCGGAGCGGCGTCATTGGCATGCTCCTGGTGCGCTTTGGGAACGACTTCGTCGGCGGCATCATGGATGGCCTGGCATCGGCGGCCCGTGACTCTGGACGAGAGGCTCTGTTCGCGAGCTACGGTGCAGATGGCCCGAACGGGCTGCGCCAGGCGCTCGACCACCTTCTGGAGACGAGACCCGAAGGGATCGTGCTCTACCCCGCCACCAGTCTACCGATCGAGGATCTCGACTTGGTGGCGGAACTCGAGCGGGTACCGACGGTACTCGTCGACCTCGCGGTAGACGGACTGGATCTGCCTCTGGTGACGACTGACGATGCCGACGGGGTGCGGCAGGGCGTCGACCACTTGGTGTCCATGGGGCACGCGAGGATCGCGCATCTCGCCGGGCCCTCATGGACATCTACCGGGATGGCTCGCTTGCGCGGGTTCAGGGAGGCCATGGCCGCGCACGGCCTGCGCGTGCCTGAGAATTGGTTGGTGCGCTACGATTTCAGCTATGCGCAGGCGGTCACGGCAACTCAGAGCCTGCTCCAAACGAGACCACTGCCGTCCGCGATCATCGCCGCCGACGACAGAGGCGCAGCCGCGCTGTTGGATGTCGCGCGACATGCCGGGGTGCGAGTTCCCGATGACCTCTCGGTCATTGGGTTCAGCGATCTGGAGCTATCCCGCGTCTGCCACCCCCCTCTGACCACTGTGAGACAACCGAGGGAAGAACTCGGAATGGAGGCGGTGCGGCTGCTGGTGGCCCTCATCGAAGGCGACACCTCCACCGCCTACCGCGGCGCTCATCTCCTTCCCACTCAGTTGTGCATCCGGGGATCCTGTGGGCCTCCTGCTGGTCAGCAGGAGGCGCCTATGTAGTAGCGCGAAGCCCGGCACCTTACAGGTCCGCTGGGGGAGCCGCTACCCGGCCGATACTGTTGAGGCTCGCGAATCGCTACCGTTCCGCCACCAAAGAGCTACCAAACCGCTACCGCTGGGCCGCAGTCCGCCTTGCCGGTTCACTCTGAGGGGGTCCAGAAAGCGTCATCACAAATCAGTCGCTCTACCTACTGAGCTACGCCGGCGTGTGCGGCTCAATTCTAGCAGGAAGGGGGCGGGGTGTCAGTAGCTGCATGTGGACCCGCGTTGAGCGGGTACGTTGCGAGTCGAAAAGTCGTTCCCCCGCCGCCACGGCGGGGCTTGATGGAGAGATGGGCCGCCTATGGCACCTCAAGTTCGTTCGGGAAACCAGAGCATCCGTTCCGCTGGGCGAGATCGCGGGCGTCCTCGTAGAACAACTTCAGCGACTTCGCTGCCTCACTGTTGCCAGTGAGAACGATGTTGAACTGCATCGTAAGGGCGAGCTCAGTGAGCTCCTTGTCCTTGTGATCATAGGTCGTGATCCCAAGAGCGCGATGCACTATGGGCTTGGGGTCATCGACGTCAAGCTCAGCCTCCTCAACGCCAATCGCCTCTGCAGCGTGAGATCGGTCTAGCACTAGCCAGCACTCGACGTTTCGAGCCGCGACCGCGTGAATCACATAGTGCTGGAACTCATCAGGGACACGGGCCTTTTGCTGGTCTAGCACATCCCTCCAGGATTCGCTGTTGGCATCAATGGCAAGGACGATGATGTCAGCTTCTTTCGCTCTGAGCTCCTTGCAGATCATGCGTATCTCGGAGGCGCGGCGCAGTCCGGTCTTGCCGCGAGTATGGCCTTTCACCAGCTCAGCATGCGGGCACCATCGCCTCTGGACCGCTTCCAGGAATGCCTTGTGCCCGAAATCCTCTACTGAGAAACCTATCTTCACACCAACAGCTCCCGAAAGTGCAGGTCGCCGAGACTCATATCCTCAAGCATACCCTTGACACGGTTTGGGTCCAGTTGCCTGAGCTCGCTATGGGTATCACGACGCACGCAGAGTCTCACGCCCTCCAGCATGGTGTCAAATAGGTCAATCACATAGGGTGAGTGGGTCGTGAAGACATACTGGCCGGACGCGCCGGAATGGTCTATCAGATCGAACAGCCTCCTGAGCATGCCGACATAGATGCCATTCTCCGGCTCTTCGATGACCAGGAGTGGCGGGGAGGCATTCAGGGTGCGTACCGCCCTGGCAGTGCTGATGATAACGTACGCCATCCCCAGGAACCTTAGCGTTCCATCCGATATGCCGAACGGGCTGAACGTGTGGTTATCGGTGTCCGTGAGCCACATGAGAACCTGTTCCTGGGCCGGCATGAAGCCGATAGAGTCCAGCTTGGGATCTATCTCCCGCGTCAGCTCCACAATCGGCCGGTAGTCGCGCTCCGAGATGTTCTTCAACATAAACAGCACAGATGCCAGGTTGTCGCCGTTAACGTTGAGCACCCAGTTGGCCGGCTGCGCCGGTGCCGGTCCACGCATGCTGAACGGGTTTAGGCTGTAGTAGCTCCACGAGCCTAGGTACTTCTTGAAGGCGTTCGCGAGTCTGTTCGTCTGCAGGTCGTACAAACGGAACAGCATCGTGGTATCTTGCGGCGCGTGGGTTTCCACCCTGGTCTCTCCCTGCATGCCGCGGAAGTGGCGGCCTTCGTGCAGGAGGGTAACGTCACCCTGGTCGTTCAGTATGAGAGCGACTCGTTCCCCGTCCGGCGGCGTGACCCACAGGATTTCGGATTGCAGGACGTAAGTGGTTGCGAACGCGTTGCCGGGCGTGACCGAATCCACCTTCAAGGACAGCGCATAGTCAAAGACATAGGGCTGGTCGTCGACGATGAGCTCGGCCTTACACTCGAAGTCCACGGTCGGTTTGTCAAGGTATACGTTGTGTAGCTGCCAGCCTTCCCCAGAGAAGCTCGCGGCGTCCTTAATCGGGCCCTGCGACGTCCTCGCTAGGAACATGAGCGCGGAGCAGAGGCTGGTCTTGCCAGCATTGTTCGCACCTATCAGCAGGTTGACCGCGGACGGTATCCACTCCACGTTCAGGAGCGTCTTGAAGTTGTCGACATAGAAGCGCCGTAGCATTGGCATCCTCCTCGGTTCGGCGAAGCCGCGGGCATATTACCATGGTTCCACCTGCGCCGCTACATCCCGTGGCGGCGACGGGTCAGGCCTGAGGGCAAGATGAAGGGACTCATGCCGACGGTGATCAAGCCATCGCTGAGCCCAGCAACAAGGCGAGTGCCTGCCGCGCCGTGCCGTTTCAGCTCAAGCAAGACAGGTCGGTCGCCTCCGACGACTTGCCTCCTGTCATCCCTCCCTCCCCCCCAGGGGCAGGAACGGCCCTCGTTCCGCCAGAACTGCAATAGCTATGAGCGGCGCCGCGCGGCGCCGGGCAGGAGGTGGGTATGGCCGAGACGTCAGCCGGAAGCCAGGTCTGCGAGACCTGTGGCGCCACGACCACCGGGACGGGCCACTTGTGTCGGCCCTTCTCGTCGGTCAAGCCGTATGTCTGCGAGTATTGCGGGGCGGAGACGGATGACCCGCGCCACATGTGCTACGAGCAGGTCGAGCACCTCAAGTTCCAGTGCACGCACTGCGGCCGCCTGGCCGCGAAGAGCGCCGCGCTCTGTCACCCCAAGAGGATACAGGGCTCATGAGCAGCCCGCGCGCCATCCCATTGCGTCGTCTCGGTAAGACCGGCCTCCAGGTCACGGTCGTCGGCTTCGGCGGCATCCCGATCCAGATTGTGGAAGAGGACGTCGCCATCGCCACGGTGCGCCGCGCCTTCGATCTGGGCGTGAACTTCTTCGATACCGCGCGGGGCTACAGCAACTCCGAGGAGCGCATCGGCAAAGCCCTCGCTGGACGCACCTACTTCGTCGCCTCCAAGTCGGGGGCGCGGAATGCGGACGGCATCCTCGAGCACCTCGGCGCCTCGCTCGCCAACCTTCAGCGCGAGCAGATCGATCTCTACCAGCTCCACGGCGTCAACGACGATGAGGCGCTGGAGCAGGTATTGGCCCCGGGCGGCGCGCTGGAGGGGCTCACGCGCGCCAAAGCTGAGGGCAGGATCGCTCATATCGGCATCACCGGCCATCGCGTGGAAACCCTGATGCACGCGGTCGAGCGGTGCGAGGAGTTCGCCACCGTTCAGGTCCCCTTCAACCCGGTGGAGAGCGAGATTCTCGGGACCCTCATTCCGCTCTGTCGGAAGCGTGACGTGGGTGTCATCGCCATGAAGCCGGTGGGCGGGGGAAACTTTACCAACGCGCCCCTCGCGGTCAAGTGGTGCATCAACCAGCCCATCTCCGTCGCCATCCCGGGGGTTGCCACTCCCGTCGAGGCGGAAGAGGACATCTCGGTGGCCTTCGGCGACATCTCTCTCACCGAGGCCGAGCAGGCCGAGTGCGCCCGCATGAAGAGCGAACTCGACCAGCGCACCTGTCGCCGCTGCCGCTATTGCGAGCCCTGCCCGAACGGGGTGCAGATCGGCACGCTGCTGCATGGGCGCAGCATCGTGCGCCGCATGGGCCCGGGTCGCTTCAAGGAGTGGGGCGCGGCCGCCGCCATCGCCAGCGCGGATGCGTGTACGGAATGCGGCACCTGCATCACCAAGTGCCCCTACGAGCTTCCCATCCCCGAACTCGTGCGCGAGGTGATCGCGTTCTACCGGACGATACCGGAGCTGTTAGAGTAGCTTAGACGTCCCCCGATGAATGCAAAACGCAGGGCAGCAGCGCGCTGCCCTGCGTCGTCTTCTCTCTGGGTTCCCGCTACCTCCCCGCCAGCTTCCCCGCCAGTTCCGCCACCCGTCGCCCGAGCTTCTCGCACTCCTTGATGCTCTGCGCGTCGGGCGCGCCGAACGCCACCGGGCCGTAGTGCGAGCCGCTGGAATCGCCCTGGACGATCATCCCATGGATCAGCAGCGCCTTCACGATATCGAGTACGGTGGTCTCGGTGCCGCCGCCGATGGCGCCGGAGGAGGCGAAGGCCCCACCCACCTTGCCGACCAGCTTCCCGTGATACTTCACGCTCTGGTCGATGAACGTCTTCAACTCGGCCGCCATGGTGCCATAGTAAACCGGCGATCCCATCACGATCCCGTCGCACTTGGGAAGATCGTCTACGGATACTTCCTCCACCGGGCGCAGGTCGACCTCGACGCCGGCCACCCGCCTCGCGCCCGCCGCTACCGCCTCCGCCATCTTCTCGGTGTTGCCGCTTCGGCTGAAGTAAGTGATGAGGACTTTCGCCATGTCTCGCCTCCAGTGGTTGCCCGCGCTCGCGTTCTGGTTTCGCACCTGGCGGCCGATCTCCTCGCCTGCTCTCCGCACATCACCCGTCCGGCAGGACCCCGCCTCCGGCGGCGGAACCTTGCTGATATCGCCCTGGCTGAGGATGCAGGTTCCTCTGCTTCGGCCGTAACCATCACCAGAGAGGTATGCTCATGGGTTTCCGCGGTATGCTCGTCTTCGCTTTCCTGACCGCCGCGCTGACGGCGGGCTGCGCCCGCGCCGATGTCTCCATCCGGCCGGGGAAGCTCGTGCTGGAGGCGCCGACCATCCATTCCCTTGGCGTCAGGTGGTACGTCAGCGGCGACGAGAACGGTAACGCTGAGGTCGCCGTCAGCTTCCGCCAGAAGGGCGAGCGCGAGTGGCGGCAGGGGATGTCGCTCTTCCGAGTGGGCACGGGACCCGACAGTCAGGAGGGCGAAGCGCGCCTGGAGGGCGGAGATCGTGAGTCGTGGCCTTATCTGCTCGGCAACATCTTCGCCGGCAGCGTGCTCGACCTGAAGGCCGATACGCCCTATGAAATCAAGCTGGTTCTCTCGGACCCGGACGGTGGCACGGCGAGCAGGATCCTCCAGGCGCGCACGCGGGCAGTGCCGATGGCGCCGAAACCCGTGCGGGTTCTGCATGTCATCCCCGGCGACGGCGGCGGATCGGGAACCCAGGCCGACCCGCTGCGCGGGCTGGTGGCGGCGAATGCCGTCGCCGCGCCCGGAGACCTTATCCTGGTCCACGCTGGGGTCTACCCTGGTACCTTTGTGACCGACAAGAGCGGCGCCTCAGATAAGCCGATTGTCTGGCGCGGCGCGGGCGACGGCGAGGCGGTGATCGACGGACAGGGCGAGCCCCGCGGGGTCAGCGCGAACCAGACTCGCTACGTCTTCTTCCAGGACCTGAGCATCCGCAACTCGCAGTACGCCTTCGTGGCGCACGGCGCGTCCTACCTCGTCATCCAGCGCTGCCACTTCTACGGGAACGAGTTCGGCTTCACCGCTCACAATAACGAGCCGCTGATGCAGGGGTTCTATGTCGCGGATAACCTGTTCGAGGGGCCGAGCACCTGGCCCCGCACCAAAGGAATCGAGGACGCCCGCGCCATCCAGGTTTCCGGCGAAGGGCACGACATCTGCTACAACCGCATCCGCGGCTTCGGCGACGGCATCGACATCATGGGCTCGCCCACTGGGCGAGCCATCGACTTCTACAACAACGACATCTCCGAGTGCACGGATGATGCCATCGAACTCGACTATGGGCAGAGCAACGTGCGCGCTTTCCGCAATCGCATCACCAACTGCTTCGAGGGCATCAGCACGCAACCGCTTTACGGCGGCCCGGCCTACATCTACCGGAATGCGATGTACAACCTCGAATACACGCCATTCAAGATGCACAACAATCCATCCGGCGGTGTCTATCTGCACAACACCATCGTGAAATCCGGCATGCCGTGGCCGCTATACACCTCCGCCGAGGTCCGGAACGCCTACTCCCGCAACAACCTGTTCCTTGGCACGCAGGCGGAATACGCCATGGAGTTCACCGCCCCCATGGTCATCTGCAGCTTCGACTACGACGGCTTCGGGGGAGGGCCATTCGAGCTGTTCGCGAAGTGGAACGAGAAGCGCTTCGCCAGCTTCGACGACTTCCGGCGCGATAGCGGCATCGAAGGCCATGCCACGCTCGTGGACCCGGCCACCGTGTTCGCCAGCGGGATCGCTCCCCCCGATGACCTGAAGAAGCAGTTCCCGATCACAGCCAATGACCTCCGGTTGAAAGCCGGCTCCGCGGCCATCGATGCCGGCCTGTTCCTGCCCAACATCGACCAGGGATACACCGGCGCGGCGCCGGACCTGGGCGCGTACGAGTACGGGCAGGCATATCCACACTACGGGCCGAGAGAGCCCGCTTCCCCCCGAGGTGAATGATAGGAGCGGCTTCAGAGGGTCGTCGCGGCGATCTGATCCGCGAGGCTGACGCGGCAGCGCCGACCTTCGTGGGACTGGCGCTGCGAATGCTCGCCAACCCGGAGGTGGGGTTGGAGGAACACCAGGCCGCACTGTGGATCGCGGAGGCTCTCCAGGAGGCCGGGTTCAGTGTTGCGCGGGGCGTCGGCGAACTGCCCGCCGCGCTCGTGGCGCGCCGCGGCGAAGTCCCTCGCCCTCACCGCGCTCGACCTGATCCAGCAGCCGGAGCTTCTCGCAGAGGTCCGTCGCGAGTTCGACGAGCCCGCGGCCGCGCGTTAGCGGCGCCCTACAGCGGTCGCTTCGCCGGCATCCCGGGCCGCCTGGGATATCGCGCCGGTGTTGGCGCCACCTTATCAATGAGGAGCAGCGTTCTTTCGCCCATCCCCAGTGGCAGCGAGAGTTGCTTCTCGTCGGCGAATCGTCCCCCGAGAATCTCCAGCGCCCGCGCGCTCTGGGCCATTTCGCCGACACCCTCCGGGCCCTTGTAGGCTAGCATCTGGCCCCCCACTCTCGCCAGCGGTAAGCAGTACTCGATCAGCACCGGCAGAGGCGCTACGGCTCGGCTCACCACCAGATCGTAAGCCTCGCGGTGCTCCGACCTTTGCCCCGCCTCCTCTGCCCGCGCCACAATCACCGCTGCATTCAACAGACCCAACTCTTGCAGCACGGTTCGGAGGAATGCGGCGCGTCTGCGGCTGGACTCGATCAGGACGAATTCGGCGCCCGGCTTGACCGCGGCGAGCACGACCCCCGGAAAGCCGCCGCCGGAGCCAATGTCGGAGACGCGCTCGCCGGACCGGATCTCCCGCGCCAGCAAGCCGGTCAACGAGTCGAGGAAGTGCTTGATCGCGATCTCAGCGGGGTCGGAGATGGTGGTGAGGCCGGCCCGCTCGTTGTGCAGCATCAGGAGTTCGAAATGACGCTGGAAAAGCGTGATCTCGGCCTCTGGGATCGCTATGCCGAGCGCGGCCGCACCCGCGAGCAGCGCATTCTGCCAGTGCTCGGTCGCCTCTGGGGAAATGGTCATGGGGAAGAGTGGCGACGGCTCGGGGCCATACCGAGGCGGGCCGCAGTTGGTGTCAGCGGCCCTGCCGGGGCGCGACGATGATGACGCGATCCGGGTCTTCGCCCTCGCTGCGCGTGCTGACCCCTGGGTCGTCGGCGAGGGCCATGTGCACGATCCGCCGCTCCCTCGGAGTGAGCGCCTCGAGTCGCACCTCGCGGCCGCTGCGCTTTGCCCGCTCGGCCGCATTCTGCGCCATGGCGGTCAGGGCGCGTTCCCGGCGCTCGCGATACCCCTCGGCGTCGAGGATAACCTTCTTCCTCAACTCGGCAGGCTGCTCGCGATTGGCGATCATGGCGGTGAGCAACTGCAGCGCGGCCAGCGTCTGCCCCCGCTTGCCGATCAACAGGCCGAGGTCGTCCCCGCCGCGAATGTTGATCTGAACGCCCTCGTCATCATCCGAGACGATTTCAGGGGTTCCCTGGATTCCCATGTGGCCCAGGATCGTGGACAGCACCTCGATCGCCCTATCGGCGATGCCGGGGTTGACCGTCACCCGCACCTTGGCTTCGGTATGCCCCAGGATCCCCAGCAACCCGCGGGATTCCTCTGCGAGGACCTCCACCTGCACCTGGTCTCGCGCCACCCCGAGCGCCTTCAGCGCCTTCTGGATCGCTTCTTCGACGTTTCGGCCGGTTTGCTCGATGGCCCTCATCAGTGTCGCCTCCCTAACCCCTCGTCCCGAGGCCTCCAACTGAGAGACGGGCTGCAGCTTTGCCGCAGCGTGCGAACAGCACTTCGCGCATCAAAGGCCGCGCCGTCAGAGCGGCCCAATGGTCCTACCGCCGCTTCTTCTTCTTGCTGCTCGAACTTCCCTGCGACAGCTTCTGGATCGCCGCAGGCGGGGGACCCGTCGGCGCCGGAGCATCGCTGGGCCCTGCTGTCACCACCGCCAACGCTTGCTGCGGGCGCATGATCAGCCACTGATGCCCGGTCATGAGGATGTTCTGAAGCAACCAGTAAAGGATGAACGCGGCCGGCAGGCCCTTCAGCACCAGCAGCAGTAGCACCGGCATCATGTACGCCATCATCTTCTGCTGCTGTTGCTGCTCGGGCGTCGCCGAAGGCTGCGCCAGCAGCTTCTGAGAGAAGTACATGCTGATCCCATAGAGAACCAGCAGCGGACCGGGCAGCGCTACGCCGTTCAGCGACAGCACGTCTGGGTCGGCCAGGCTCTTGATGTAGATGAAATGCACGCCCTCGAACTGGAACACGTAGTAGCGGATCGCGTAGTAGACCCAGATCAAGATCGGGAACTGGATCAACATCGGCAGACAGGAGCTGGCCGGGTTGACCTTGTGCGCCCTGAACAGCTCCATTTGCGCCCGCCCCATCGCCGCTTTGTCGCCCTTGTGCTTCTCTTGCAGCTTCTTGAGCTCGGGCTGGACCGCCTGCATGGCGCGCATCGACTTGAACTGCGCCGCGGTCAGGGGAGTGGTGATCAGCTTGGCGAGCACCGCGATCAGGATGATCGCCAGGATGTATGGGTAGCTCTTCCGGGCCGCTCCCGCGGCCTCCAGCCCACCTCCGCACATCCTCACCAGGAAGGCCATCGCCTTGTAGGAGGTCCTGCTCCGGTAGTAGCCATCGAGCCGCTGGTAGGCCTGATAGCGCAAGTCTGCCGTCTCCCAGGAATCGAGAGGAAGCGACGCCACCGAAGGCTGCCGCAGCAAGACCTTGCTTTCGGTCGGGGAGTTGTAGACCTGCTCCAGCGCCTTGATCGCCTTGGTGCGCTCGGCCTGGGCGAGCAGGGAAGCCTCCTGCCTCCGCCCTGCTCCAATGTTGG
>Ga0315284_10016155_pt1 | contig 10597 bp, 5 predicted proteins | sample YL17G09_16_MG_FD_203696 | JGI IMG/M metagenome (GOLD analysis project Ga0315284, IMG submission 203696) | Sediment microbial communities from Yellowstone Lake, YNP, Wyoming, USA - YL17G09_16 | ecosystem: Environmental > Aquatic > Freshwater > Lake > Sediment | place: USA: Wyoming | collected...
CTCATCCTCCCCCCCCAGCTGCTGCCCCCCCCACCCCACCACTGGCAGCTCCCAGGCCGCGGCCGCCGGGTCGAGCGCGTCCGCCCACTGCGGGGGCATGGCGGCCAGGGCGTCCGCGCCGGAGACCGCGCCGGGTAGGGTGAGCCAGGTCCGCGCCCCCTCCGCGGAGGGGAGGGGCGGCGGGGGCGGGGGTGGCGGGGCGAGGGCGGGCAGGCGCCCGCCCTCTTCCTCCTCCTCGCCGCCGCCGCCCTCCCCCCCGCGCGCGCCCTCCAGCCAGCCGACGCCCTCCTCGCCGGGCACCTCCCCGCCCCGCGCGTGCCACAGCAAGCGGCTCCCCAGGCGGGCCCGGGCGACCGGGTCGGGCGCGAGCGGCCCCAGCAGGGCCAGGGCGGCCAGGCGGGCGGCGGGGGCGGGCGCGTACGCCACCAGGCGGGCGGGGCCGCCGCGGCCACCACCAGGCGCGGCGGCGAGGGGGTCGCCCGGGCCGTCGCCGTCGTGGCGCGGGTTCGGGGGCGCGCCCCGCGCCTCGCCACCGCCCGGCGGCCCGGTCAGCAGGTACGCCAGGGCGGACGCCCACACGGGGCGGCGGGGCGGGGGCGGGGGCGGGGCGGGCAGGGCCTCCACGAGGAGGTGCCCCCCCGGCGTGGCCGTGAAGAGGATTTTGGCGCCCGGCAGGAGGCGGCCGGCGCCGTCCACCCACCCGCTGGCCGCCCCCTCCTCCGCCGCCACCGCGCCCGCCACCCGGGCCAGCTCCGCCGCCAGCGCGTCCGCCGCCTGTATGTCAGCCCGGAGCGACTTGAGCGGCGGCCAGGCCAGGGCCCTCACGTCCGCGAGCGCGGGGAGGGGGGGCAGGCCCCCGGCCGCGAGGACGGCCCCCCGGGCGGCCACATCCTGCCTGAACGCGTCGCCCGCCGCCGCCGCCGCGTTGGCTTTGGCCGACGCGCCCAGGGCGGCCGCCAGGTCCGCCACGGGCACGGGGTGGGGTACCCAGGCCATGACGGTCAGGCCCAGGGCGCCGGCGGACGCGGCGACGTCCCGGTACAGGGTGGGGTCGGCGGCCGCGGCCTCCGGCGGGGTGAGGCTGGTCGTCACCTCCTCCTCGCCGTCCTCGCCCTCGCCGGCCGCCTCCATCCGCAGCCCTCGGCCGTCCCGGCACAGGGGCACGGTGGGCGTGCCCCATCCGGGCCCCAGGATGGCCACCGCCGCGCCGGGGCGGGCGTAGACGCCAAACCCAACGTCCACCGCCCCGCCGCCGCCCGCCCAGCCGCCGCGCAGGCGGGAGAGGAGGGCGGCCGAGGGGGAGGGGGTTGGGGGCGTGGTCGTCGTCGCGGACAGGGACGCGCGGGCGGAGGCCATGGAGAAGACGCCCCGGGCCATGAGGGCCAGCCCCAGGTCGCCGCCGCCGCCGCCGCCGCCGCCCACGCCGGCCGCGACGGCCGCGGGCCCATACGCGGGCTTGGGCGCGTCCGGGCGGGGGTCCTGGCCGCCCGCGACCGCCCGGGCCGCGGCGGACCCCGCCGGCTCCCGCACGTCGGTGGGCGGCGGCGGCGCCCACCGGACCTCGTCCTCCAGGGCGTCCGCCTCATCCCCCGAAGACCCACGCTCGGCCGCGCGCGCGAGGCCGCCCGCGTCCCCGCCCACCAGGGCGGCCTCCACCACGTCCGCCGCCGCCCCGGACGCCCGGGCGACGTAGGATTCCTTGGTCAGGGACGCCCGGCGGCGGGCCCGGGCGCGGGCCCGGGCGGCCCGGCGGCGGTCCAGCTCCCGGCGGGAGGACGCCGCGGCGCCAGCGCTCGCCAGGGCGGCCAGGCCGCCGGGCGTGCCGGGCGCCTCCCACGTGGCGCGGGCCGCGGCCGCCCACTCATCGCCGGACGAGCTGTCACTGGCGCCGCTGTCGTCGTCGCCGCTCGAGCCCGGGCCGGAGGAGGAGGGGGAGCGGTCGGCGGTCGCGAGGGTGTCTCCCCGTTCCCGGCCGCCTCCGCCGCCTCCGCCCTCGCCGTCGCCGCCGCCGTCGCTGTCCTCAGACTCCTCGTCCTCCTCCTCCTCCTCCTCCTCGTCGCCTTCCTCCTCCTCCTCCACCATCCAGTCCTGGGTCTGGCCCGCCTCCGCCGCCGCCGCGGCCTCCACGCCCGCCGCGGCAGTCGCCCACCGCAAGGCCGGCAGGCGGGCGGCGTCCCGGGGCAATAGGCGCGCGCGCCCGCCGGCCGCCGCGGACAGCACGGCCGCGGCCCGCTCGCCTGCCGCCGCCGCGCCCTCCAGGGTGATCAGGGGCGGGGCGACGCGCGGGCGGCGCAGGATGTCCTCCTCGGCAGCGTCGCCCAAGTCAAATGCGGCCCCATCATCGTCGTCATCCTCCTCCGAGGAGGTGCCCTCCGACCCAGGCGGGCCGCCGCCATCACCGCCACCACCCTCGCCGCCCGCACCCGCCCTGGAGGGCCCGCGGCTTGCACCCTCCTTCTCAGCACCATAAGCCGGCACCAGGTTGCCGTCCGCGTCGAACGCCTGCCCCTCTGGCGCGGCCGGGATGGGGACAAAGGCCAGGCGGGCGTCGCCCGGGTCGGCGCGCCCGGCTGCACGAGCAATTGCGCGGGCCACCCCCGGCGGCAGCGCCCGCCCGGACGGCAGGGCGCCCTCCCAGACGGTGCCCGCCCCGGCAGGGCCAACCCCGACCGCCACCGCCTCCGCCCGGGCGCCGTCGGCCAGCCAGGCGAGGGTGGAGGCGGGGGAGGCGGAGGCAGCCGTCGCGGACGACGCCCACGCCAGCGGCGGCACGCCCGTGATTTCGCCCGTCTCCGGGTCGAGGTACGACGCGTCCGCCGCGGACCCCGCCGCTTTGAAAGTGGCAATGTCTAGCAGGCCGGCCGGGGAGACCGGGCAGGCGGCCGCCGCGGCGGCCAGGTCGGCCGCCAGGACGTCAAACAAGTCCCTGGCGGCCGATGCGGGCGCGGTTGGTGGCGTGTCGGTGGCCGGCCCGGCCCCGCCGCGCAGGGAGCGGCGGCGGCGGGCGGGGGGAGGCATACTGTGCGTGCGAGTTGTGTGCAGTAGGGGGCGGGGCACACGCCGGCCACACACGGGCGCCTCTTTTTACTAGTGAGTGAAATAAGAAATGAGCTGACCCGTCATCCACAACCTGTTTCGCCCCTTTCCCACCCGCCTGTTTCTTCAGCAACAATGCGGGCCAAGGTGCGTGCCCCTTGGTGACCCACTCACCGTCCCTAGGCGGCTAGTCCACTGGATGTGCCATGCGTGGACGCGGTCGCCGGACCAGGCCGGGGTTGGCGTCCGGGGCGCGCGAGGGCGGAGAGAAGTGGAAGAGACTTCTTTTGGTCTCTCCGTGCCGCCGATTGGAAAGAGACACACGCCCCGCGTGCGACGGGACCTTTCCACCCCCTCCGTCCGCTCCCGCTGCCCCGCCCTAGCCGGAGTGCATGCGCCTAGTCACCCACCCGGGGGGTCTGGGCGACCAGCACGGCCCCGGAACGCGGCCTGCTTTGCCGACTCGGTGCGTGCGATCTCAAGACCCCTGAGCCGCCGAGCCGATTCTCACTCTTCTCTCTTTTCCATCATCTCTCACAGTGGCGCAAGAAGCGCATGCGCCGCCTCAAGCGCAAGCGCCGTCGCCAGCGCTCGAAGTAGAGCGTCATGGCGACAGGGTGGTGGGTTTGAGGTGAGTGTCCTCAACGCAGCGTGCGTGCGATGAGTGCCGCGGTGAGAAAAAGGAGCGGCGCGCGCGTATTTTCGCGATGGCCTGGCTTCGTTTCCTGCTGCACTGCTTTTTACGCCCGCTGCGGCGAGGCCTCTCTCTGGGGGCCGGCCCGCGTGGGTGGTCTGTCACAGCCTTTGTCGCCCCTCTCCCTCCCCTCTCCAAGAAACGCACACGGGTGCGCGGATCCCCGCCTGTCGCTGCAGTGTGTGAGAGAGAGAGGAGAGAGAAAAAAAAAGGGGCGGCGAGGCTGGGAACCGACCACAAACCCCCCGCAGCGGTGTTTTTGTTTTGTTGCCCTTTTTGTTGGGGAAGCGAGAGGAAAGAGGGGCGCGGCAACGCGTTCCCCTCTTCCTTTCTCCCGCCCCTTCTTCACCCCGTCGCGCAGTGCGTGTGTGTGGTGCTCCGTCAAGGCCACAAGCACACACCCAAGAGAACAGGGTCCAAAAAACGCGTGGATTGTAAAAAAATACATGCGCATAACCCCTGCCCTCCACAGTCCGCCCTCTCTCTCTCACCGCCCGGCCCGCCGGGGCAGCGCGGCCTGCGTCCCCACCACGCTCAACCCGCCGCCCCCTCCTCCACGCCCGGCCCCCGGCGCCCGCCGCTTCCTGGCGTTGTCCCCGCGCGCCAGCCCGACCTCCGCCCACGCCCCGCCGCCCTCCCCACCACCGACCAGGGCGGCCAGGCGGCGGCCGACGGCGGCCGCGGCGGACGGGGCGGACCCCAAGTCGCGCGGCTCGATGCCAGCAAAGAGGCCGCCCCCGTCGGGCCCGCCCGCGAGGGCGGTGGCGCGGCCGGTGCCGTCCTCCAGGGCCAGGGCGACCCTGAACTCCCACAGCCCCCCCGCCCCGCGCACGCAGGCGGCCGCCGCGTGCGCCGGGGCCGGGTCGGTCGACGTGATGCGGACCAGGGACCGCATGATGGGCGGAGAGGCGTCGCCGGCGGTGGTCTGTTTGGTGGCGGCGCCGCCGCCCTTCTTCCCACCACCACCACCACCACCACCACCACCACCACTGCCGCGTGCGGCCGCCACAACAAACGGCGGCGCCGAGCCGCTCGCCTGTCGCAGCGTGACCCGCGGCGCGCCCGCCGCGGGCCCGCCCGGCGCCGGGCTGGCCACCAGGGCGGCCGGGTCTGCGGGCGCCCAGGCCGACAGGTGGCCCTGCGCCGCCCGGGACGCTGCGGCCTCCGAGGCCGCGTCCGCGGCCGGCGGCGGCGCGCGCGACCAGTGCGATGACTCCATGAACACCGCCTGCAGCTGGCCGCCCACCACGCACCCGGCCAGCTTGTCCAGGCGCACCCAGGCGCCGGGGGAGGGCAGGGGCGGGCGCGGCGCACCGTCCCCGAGGAGGAGGGCGACGGGCAGGGCGCTGCCGAGGGGGGGGTAGGAGGGGAGAGCCGCGGCGGGCGGGGGTGGGGCGGCTGCTGCGGCCGCGCCCGCGCCGGCGGCCGAGCGCCCGCGCCCGCTCCCGCTCGGCGCCTCGCCCCCCGCCGTGCCTGGGGGCGGCAGGGGGCGGTCCGCGAACCGGGCGTACAGGTCGGCCGGCAGGTCATCCCCCTCCAGCAGGGCGCACGGCTCCAGGCGGGGCGCGAAGACGCCCGTGCCGGCCGCCCGGGCAGGGCGGGGCGGGGAGGGCGGGGCGGCGGCGTCCGCCCTGCCTGCGCGCTCGGCCGCCTGGGCCGCCTTCTGTTCCGCCGTCGGCAGGTGGACGCCCAAAGCCGCCGCCCGCGCGTCCCACGGCCCCGCGTCCGTGCCGTCCCACACCCAAAACACGCCGGCCGGGGCGTCGACGGCGAGGACCCGCACCGCGGGCAGGTCGGCGGTGAAGGGGGCGGTCCCCACCAGGAACGCGCGCCCCAGCCCGGCGATGGGGTGGTCGTGGCGGGCCGCGGGCGCGGGGCGGGGACCGGCCGACAGGAAGGGGGCCGCGGCTTCGCGGAGGAGGTCCAGGAGGATGGGCTCCACGTCGGCATCCCAGGTGAAGGTCTCGTGGGAGAGCTGGTGAAAGAAAAAAAGACGATGAGTTTTTTTTTATATGATGCGCGAAAAAAGGAGAGAGATGAAACAACATGTTTTTCTTCCTCCTCACCTGGTACGGGTCCGTGCTGCCGCCGTCCGCCCCATCAAACAGGACAAAGGCGGAGGGGGCCTGCCCGCCGTAGCCGCCCGCCCCGATGCGGGCGACCAGGTTGAGGGCGCCGGAGTCGCCCCAGGTGGAGACCTTTGAGCACATTGAGAGAAAAAGAAAAAAAGGTGGGGGAAAAAGGTGTGGAGTAGTACTGTGAGACAGAAAGCGCGGTAAAACGACCGCCACCGCCACACACCTCCTCTCCAACGACTCACCCGTGCCCGGTGCAGGCGGATGATGTCGCCCGCCGGCCGCCGGGGGTGTGGCAGGGCGGCTGGGTCGCGCGCAAAAAAGTTGACGCGGACCGGTTGCCGCCCCGGCGCGGCCGGGTCGGCGCCCCAGGAGGCGTCGGCCAGGAGGACGTGCATGAAGTGGTCTGAAGGACGCGCGCGGAGGAGGGAGAGAGAGAGATGTAAGCCATGTAGGCCAAGGGTGCGGCACAGAGAGGGAGAGAGAGGGAGAGAGGGAGAGAGAGGCGTGCCTGTCGAGGTCGAGGAGAGCGCGCCGCGCGACATTGCTGCGGCGGGTCTCTCTCTCTCCGCTCTTTTGCCCTCCCCTCCCCGCGACTCACCCGTCCCCCGGCTCGGCCGGGGCTCGCTGGCCGAGACGACCACCCCGTACACGTGCAGGGACTCCCCCACCGCCGCGCCCTCGAAGACGTGGGCGAGCGGGGAGTAGACGTACGCCGCGGGCGCAACGGCTGTCGCTGCACCGCCTCGGCCGCCCCGTCCGGGTGAGCGCAGGGGGGAGGCACCAGGGGCGGCGGGAGCGGGTGCTCCGGATGGCGCGGCCGCCCGCCGGCGGGCAGGGCTGGCGGGTGGGGGGGGGGGGGGGGGCAACGAAGAAAAAAGGGTGGGTCTTGCTCTCTCGCTCTGTCTCGCTCGCACTCGCCCACCCCCTCACACTTGCTCTTTTTCGCCGCCCACTTCACATGTCCAAGCCGGACACCCTTGCCGCCCTGCTCCTGCTCATCTGCGGCGGTCTCTGGCTACGTGCCCTGTACCACCACCACTGGGCGAGCGGGGGCAGCGGTCACGCAGAGCTTTAGAGGTAGAGAGAGAGAGGGATCTGCGGAGGAGGCACCCACCCCCCGCTCACTTTCTTCAACACACACCATGGCCGACGACTACGCCCGGTCCGCCCTCCGCATCGCCGCCTCCCAGCTGGCGGAAGCGTCCGGCTTCACGGCGACCCGGGCGTCCGCGGTGGAGGCCCTGACCGACGTGGCGGTGCGGTACGCCAAGGCGCTCGGGCGGGGCGCGGCCGCGCACGCCGAGCTGGGCGGGCGGGCGACCGCGCACGCGGGGGATGTGGTGAGTTTGAAGGGTTTTTTGTGATCCCAGTGGAGAATCAGGCACTGTGTGCGTATTTATGAGGCGGGGCGGGGCGGTTCGGGCGGGGCGCGGCGCGGGAGGGTGTGTGTGTGTGCATGGGGGGCCCCGAACGCTCCCCGGCTCTCACCCCCCACCATCCGCTTCCTCCTCTCTTCCCTTCTCTGTCTTAAATCCTAAAAGGCCGCCGCCCTCGCCGACCTGGGCGTCTCCATCCCGGACCTGGCGGCCTACGCGGCCTCCGTCCCCGACCTGCCCTTCGCCCACGGCACCCTGCCCCGCTTCCCGGTCACGCGGGCCGCCGCACCCGGCGCCCCGCCGCCGCCGCCCACGTGGGCAGACTTGGGGGAGGCCCCGCCCCCACACGTCCCGCCCTTCCTCCCCGCCTTCCCGGACGCCCACGCCTACACCGCGACGCCCCTGTTTCCTGGGCATGACACGTCCGCGCGGGCGGCCGCGGAGGCGACGGCGGGCGCGGCCGCGGCGGGCGAGGCGGCGCTGGTGGGCCTGGCCCGGCGGGCGGCGGGCGGGGCGGCGGCGGGCGGCCCGTCCGTCGCGGCCGCCGTCGCGGCCGCCATCGCGGCGGGCGGGGGCGCCCGCCCCGACCCGGCTGCCCTAGCCACGGGGCAGGCCGCCCTGGAGACGGGGCCCTTCACGGAGGACGCGCTGGCGGCGGGGCGGGCCCGGGCGGTGCGGGGGGCGGTGCAGGGCAGCGGGGGAGGGGGTGGGGGGGGCCCGGGCGAGGCGGCGGCCGCCGCTGCCGCCGCGGCCGGCTCGGCCGGCCGGGGCAAGCGTGGCCGGGGGGCTGCCACGGACGCGGTCTCGGCACGGGCGGAGGCGTTGCTGGAGGCGGGGTCGGACGCGATGGCCTTGGACGACGAATGAACAGTTTTGAATGAAGAAAAATGATGCGACTGCAAAAAAAAGAAAAAAAGGCGCTCCACTTTTGCAGCCCATCCTCTTTTCTCACTCTCCCATCTCTCCCTCTCCTCCACGAAGCAAGAGGGGAGCCACACCCAGAGCAAATTCCTTCTCTGTGTCACGTTTCAATCGCCGCACCCACCCTCCGGCGGCTTTGCGCGTCCCTCCCCTTTCTCGGCCTCCGCCGCGAGCACGCGCGGGTCGAGGCGAGGCTCCCCCAGCGCCGCTGTCCGGCGCAGTTCCAGGTTCAGCTGTTCCCGCGTGGGCGGGAGCGGGGGGTCGGGCAAGGCAGCCTCCACCGCGGCCGCGGCCGCCACGGCAGCCTCAACAGCGGCGGACCCGGGCGGAGGGAGGGGGGACGGCCCCCCGCCCCCGCCCCCCACCGCGGCCGCCCCCACGACCAGCCCTGTCCCGCCCTCGCCCACCCCCACGCCCCACAGCGCGCCCGGCCCGGGCGCGCTCGGGTCGAACGCGATGGCGGTCGGGCGGGGGACGCGGGGCAGGGCGAGCGTGCCCGCAGGGGTGAGCGAGCCGCCGCGGCCGCCACCCTCCACCCCGACGCGCAGCAAGCACACCTCCGCCCGCCCCTCCACCACCGCCGCCAGCGTCGCCCCGTCGGGCGAGGCCGCCAGGGCGATGACGGCGGGGGGTGGGGGGCGCCGCAGGCCATCGCCCCGGCTCCAGTCCGCGGCGGGACCGTCACCGTCGCCGTCGCCGTCGTCGCCGCCGTCGCCGTTGCCGTCGCCGTCGCCGTCAGCGCCGGCGGCGGCTCCCACCTTTTCTGCGGGCGCGCCGCCGCCGCCCACCTCAGCCCCGCTGAGCGCAGCAAACGCGCGTGCCGCCGCCGCCCGCTTCGCCGCCAGGCGTGCCCCAATGCCGGCCCGGTCCGAACTCCGGGCCGCCGCGTGGGCCGCCGCGGCGGGCGTGGGCCAGTGCGTGGCCAGGAGGGCGCCGTCGGCGGGGCGCCACAGGCGGACGGAGCCGTCGCCTGAGGCTGAGGCGAGGAGGCACCCCGGGGGCGGGGGCGCCGCGGGGCGCGGGGACAGCGCGAACGGCGGTGCAGCCGGCGAACCCTCGCCTTCCTCGCCCGCTGCACTGCCAGGCGGCGGCGGCGGCGGCGGTGGCGGCACGGCCCCCACCCACGCCACCCCCGTCACGAAGGCCGTGTGCCCGGAACAAAAGGCCAGGGCCTCGGGAATCCCGTACCCGCCCCCATGCGCGGTCGGGTCGGCGGGCAGGGCGGACACGCGGAGGCGCCCCCCGCCATCGGCCGAGGCGAGCCAGCCACCAGCCGCGCCGTCGGTGCGGAGGGTGCCGGCGGGGGCGGGAGCGTGGGCGAGGGACGTGAGGATGGTGCAGAAATGCCCAAACGAGGCGTGCGGGGGCGGGTGTGTGTGAGGCGAGGCGCCTGCCGCCGCCGCCGCCGCCGCCGCCTCCTCCTCACTCGGCACCCCAGCAGAGAGCACGTCCCCAAACTTGTCGCCAGCGATGGCGAACAGGCGGCCGGCAGGGGGGCGGGGCCGGACGAGCGACACGGCAGAAACCTTTTTAGGCGCGGCCCAGGTCGAGGTCGGGAGCCAGCTGCCCGCCTGGGCCCGGACGATGACGGCCTTGTCATCTCCACCCGAGGCAATGTGGGCGGAGTCGGCAGAATAGGCCAGGGCCCGGACGGGCGCGGCGTGCGGGGCCGGCAGGGGCGCCGCGGTGGCGGCCGCCCGGTCCAGGCAAATGACGGTGTTGCCCAAGGCGAACGCGCCCCACTTGCCGTCCGGGGACAGGGCCAGGACAGCGCGCGGCGGGTCGGGCCCACCGCCCATGCCGCCCCACTCCTCTGGTGGGGGGGGCGGGCGCTTGCGGGGGGCTTTGGTCATGGTCGAAAGAGGGGAGGGAATCGAATGGAGGAGGACGAAAAGAGATGGCTAGGTTGAAGGAGCCGTCAGCCAGATTCCGGCAAGTGCAGAAATATGGTCGTGCGAAACGATATCTCCGATTAAGTGGCGCCGGTGACGGCTTGCGTGATGGATGGGGGTGTCTTCCTGGGGTGGGACGGGGTGGAAGAGTCTTTGCCTCCAAGCGCGGGCGGCGCGCGAGAAAAAAGCCGCCGCGGGGGCGGAAAAAAAGTGTGTGCGGAGAGGCGAGCGCGCTCTCACACTCCACATTTTTAGCGAGAGGACACGCCCATCCACGCCCACCCGACTGACACGCAGCCATGGCGGACGACCCTGCCGCCCTCGCCGAATTCACTGCTATCACGCAGGCATCGGCCGCCGAGGCCGCAGCCGCGCTGGCCGCAGCCGGTGGGAACGTGCCGGCAGCGGTCAACGCTTTTTATGCCGGTGGGGGTGCTTCTGCTGGCGCGCATGCTGGGAGTGGCCAGCCGGCAGGTGAGTGTGTACTCTGTGTGTATGCGCGCGCGCGTGTGTGTGTGTGTGTGGAGAGAGCGGGCCCGTGGAGGCTGGCTGGCGGGAGCGCAGGCAAAACGGAAAAGCCATTCGATCGGACACCCACGA
>Ga0315284_10016156_pt1 | contig 10597 bp, 6 predicted proteins | sample YL17G09_16_MG_FD_203696 | JGI IMG/M metagenome (GOLD analysis project Ga0315284, IMG submission 203696) | Sediment microbial communities from Yellowstone Lake, YNP, Wyoming, USA - YL17G09_16 | ecosystem: Environmental > Aquatic > Freshwater > Lake > Sediment | place: USA: Wyoming | collected...
AGGTGGCCCTGGAGCTCATCGCCGCCCGCCGCGTGCCCGTGGCCGACATGATCATGCACCGCCTGCCGCTTGAGGACACGCCCAAGGGCTTCCGCTACATGTCCACCCCCGGCGGCGAACATCTCAAGGTCGTCATCCTGCCGCACGGGTAGAGGCACCCGAGCCCGCCGCGGGAGCGGCGGGAGACGTCGAAGGGGCGATCTCCCGCCGCTTCCGCGGCGGGCTCGAGGAATCGCGTGGTCGTCGCGTCAACAACTTGCGTGTTGATCGCTAGAACACCGACGCCTGGTACGGAAACTTGGCCGTCAGTTGCAGCGTCTTCTCGATCGAGCACATCGATGCCGTGCAGGTCGGGTCGGCGAGGCAGACCGCCGCGGCGGCGACCGCGAGTTTGAGGCTCCGCGCCAGGTCCCACTGCTCGTGGATTCCATACAGCATCCCCGCGCAGAAGGCGTCGCCCGCGCCCGCCCCCCCGCGGATGTACCCCGGCGGGAGTTGGAGCGACGGTTGCCAGAGCTCCTGCCCGTCGGCGGTCCGCACGTATCCCCCCTCCGGCATGTGGATGCACACGAGGCGCTTGACGCCCAGGTGCAGCAGCTCTTCGGCGGCGGCGCGGATGGCCTTCGGGTCGGGCTTGTCGTTCGGTTTCAGGTCGCGGCCCGTGGTGCGGCCGGCCTCCAGCTCGTTCAGGATGGCGTAGTCGGCGTACTGGAGGGCGGGCTTGACGATGCGGGGGAACCGCTGGCTGTCTTCGCTCACCACGTCGATGCTGGTCTCGATGCCCGCGTCCTGGAGCCGCTTGAGGAGCCGCGCCGCCACGGTGCCGAACTGCTCGTCGGGCTCGTCCATGCGGTCCAGCAGCAAGAGGTACGCCAGGTGCACGAGGCGGGCCTTGATCTTGTCGACCGGCACGTGCTCGGGGCCGAAGTGGGCGTTCGCGCCGCGGTTGTGGAAGAAGGTCCGCCGCCCGGTCTCCTTGGCGACGATCACGAGCGTGTAGGAGGTCGGGGCGGCGCCGGTGGTCGAGAGGGCGGCGGCGTCGACGCCGAGCTCGGCCATGTTCCGGCGGATGAACTCGCCGTCGGCGTCGCTGCCCGTCAGGCCGATGGCCTCCAGGGGAATCCGGGGGCCGGCCTTCCGGCCGGGGCCCGGCTCGTCGAACTTGGCGAGGTCCACGAGGCCGTTGTACGGGGCCCCGCCCGTGCCGCGGCTTTCCTCCAGGACATTCGAAAGCGTCTCCTCGCGCGGCCAACGATCACAGATGTAGACATGGTCGATGATCCAGTTACCGGCGCCGGCGATCCCGCGTCGCTCGCTGCTCATGGTTCCTCCTCGCCGAAGGGTCCGGGGAAATCATAGCGGGCGGAAGGCAGGGCCGCAAGGGCGGCGCGGGCGTGGCAAGGCCGCAAGCCGCGGCAGTCTGGCGCGGTGGGCAGTCTTGCCCGCCGCGCTACAGCGCAGGACCAGTCGGAACTACAATGGAAAAAGGGCGGCCCGAAGGACCGCCCCTGAGGGTTATCGCCCTGAGACCCGCTCGCTCATATCCTGCGGCGGCGCAGCACGAGTCCGGCCGCGCTCAGCGCCAGGAGGCTCAGCGTCGCCGGCTCCGGAACGACCGCGCCATTCATCCGCATGAAGAAGCCGGCGGCATAGGTCGTACCGCCTTCGGCGACGACCGTGACTGTCACCAGTTCATCGACGTCGCCCTTTACGTTCCAGGCCACCATATAGCCAGCCTGGACGTCGGCGGTCTCCAGGTGCTTGCTGAAGTGAACGCCCTCCGCGTCCGTAAGGGTGATGGTAAGGCCCGTGCCGTCGAACGCGGGATCATAGAAGAGGGTGGAGAAATCCATATCCCACTTCTGGTGGTCGTTGGTCCCGAGGGTATAGGCGCTGACCGTGTTGCCGGCGGCTGTGCCGCCTCCGCCTCCGCCGCCTCCACCGCCGGGGCCGCGGATGGTATCGAACACCAGCCATGCGGGGTTGGCGCCGCTCGGCGGGCCGAACTTCGGCTCGCTGCCGGGACGACCGCCGGGGTCCAAGAGGTGATCGGCGTTGGTGCTCATCGGGCCATAGGTGACCACCCAGGCCTCCGGGTTGTAGCCCAGCCAGTCCTCAAGTTTCATGATGGTTGGGTCGAAACGCCCTGCCTTGACCTCCGTAATCGTGGCCGCCGAGGCCAGTTCGGCCATCGCCAGCACCGCCACGACACACACCGCTAGCACGAAGAAGCGCTTCATATCGTCCTCCCTTCTGAAGACACAACGCCCTGTATCTCGCGCGGACACAACCCCAGCCCCAGGCCCAGAGCCGCGCAAGGCTGACCGCCACCCGCGAAGGTGGCACGACAACACTCTTCCTTGGCTGGGCTTAACCAGCAGGCACGAAAGAGACCCTTGGCCCTGCCCAACCCCTTTTTCTCCGACGGTGATTATAACGCATATTCGCCCAAAAGCAAAACGGGCCGGCGGAAAAATCGGGCGTGTGCACGTCTTGTGGCTGCGGAACAGGCCTGCGGGTTCTCGCTTCCTGGCAAGTTGCCATAGTCCGCGGGCACACCCCCGACGTCCTGTCGGACCCAGGAACTCACCTCCACCGTGTAGTTTGGCCGATAGGAACGCCTTGGCGCGGGGTTCATTGACGTAGGCTTCGGGCGGTCTTATAATGCCGCCCGACGGCCCTGGTGAAGGCCGGCATCTCACCGGGGAATGGGTACGCGCCGAGACGGCAGGGGCTTGCGATGGCGGAAACCAACGGGGCATCCGGCGACCAGGTCGCTTGGAGGGGCGAGCAGGCGCCTTGCGTGTACTGCGGCCAGGTCATCCCCCGCGAGGTCGACCGGTGTCCGCACTGCCGCACGTCGTTCTCGCTGGCCGTCCGCAAGGCCTCGCGCGAGATCATCGGCCCGTGGTACTACCTGGATCCGCGCAACCCGAGCGGCCGGGGTGTGACGTTCGAGACCCTCGTCAAGATGACCGAGAAGGGGCGGATCCGGCCCGACTCCATCGTCCGCGGTCCCACGACGCACCAGGACTGGATGTACGCCGCCGAGGCGCCGCGCCTGGCCAAGTACCTCGGGATGTGCCCGCACTGCTTCGCCGAGGCGAAGCCCGAAGATACCTACTGCACGCACTGCCAGCTCAACATGAATCAGCGGCCCGCCGAGCCGCGTCCGGGGATCCCCGCGGACTTGGTCAAAGAACCGGTCCACAAAGCGGCCTACGAGATGGAGAAGGAACTCTCGCGCGCGACGGCCGCCTCGGAGGAGGCGCTGTCGAGCGAGACCTTCGAGGCGCCCGTGCCCGCGCCGCGGGCCGACGCCCCTTCGACGCCGATGACGACGGCAACCGCCGCCGCCGCGGCCACGGCCATGGCCGACGCCGGCGCCGGTGCCGAACGCCAGTCCCGCGTTGGCGCCGTCACCCGGCGCCGCAAGCCCAAGGTCTGGGTGGTGCTCACCCTGACTTGGGTGACGCTCCTGGCCTTGCTGGGACTCGGCGTCCTGACGGATTTCAACGGCATGCGCGGGGGCCTGATGCGGCTGGTGCAGTCCGAGGACGCCGGTCCGCCCGAGGGCGGCGCCGGGGGTTCCCTGACCGACGAGGCGTGGCGCAACGCCCAACTGGCCGAGGCCGACAAGGCCGAACAAGCCCGCGATTACGACGGCGCCGTCACCATTCTGCGGACCATCATCGACAAGACGGGCGACCCCACGTGGAAGACCACGCTGGAGTCGCGCATCATCGGCATTCGCAAGAAAGCGGCCGAAGAACGCAAGACGCGAACGGCGAAGCTCATGGAACGGATGAACGTGGCCAAGAAAATGGCCGAGGGCAACGAGTACGACAACGCCCTCGACATCCTGAGGAACATCCCGGCGGATGACCGGGCGTTCATGGCTGCCCTCAAGAGCCCCTCGGGCGAGCCGATCGGCCTCAACGTCGAAAACATGGAGACCACCATCCGCGACGCCCAGGCCCGGCACAATCTCGACAAGAAACAGGAAGAGCAACTGGCCGCCCTGATCCTCAAGGCCAACCAGCACGTGGCCGGCAAGCAGTGGCCGCAGGCGATGGAGACGTACAAGCAGGTCGGCGCCACGTTCCCGGCCGAGATGCTCCTGAAGAAGGGCATCGACGTCGATAAACAGATCAAGGCGATCCAGTCGCAGATCGCCGCCGCCCCGACGCCCCCAACGCCGCCGACTCCCACGCCCCCGACGCCGCCGACCCCCACGCCGGCAACCGGGACGCCGGAGGAGATCGCCGCCGCCGTCAAGGCCCTCTGGGACGAGGCCCTGGCCCTCGACAAGGCCGGACAGTTCGAGCCGGAGGTCGCGAAACTCGAAGAGATAAAGGCCAAGTTCGAGGAGAAGTACTGGCCCGCCGGCCTGGACGAGCGGATCAAGCAGGTCAAGGCCAAGATTGAAGCGCTGAAGTTCTTCGGCATGGACAGTCCGAAGAAAGGCGACAAACCCCCGAAGGCGCCGCCGAAGACGCCGTAGTGCCCCTCAGCCTTGTTCCTTTGAGTGCCATGCTTTCGCGCTGTTGCGACAGCAGGGCACCCGTCAACTCACACCTGGAAGGCTGACAGGCTACGGGCTACTTCTTCCCCCCGGGCGCCGGCGGCGTTTCCTTGGCCGCCTTGCCCGCCTCGTCGGCCTGCCGCACGTGGATGACCACCAGCACCCTGTCGTCGGCCTTCTGGAGCCGATGGGTGCCATCCGTCGGCAAGCCGTAGAACTCCGCGCCGGCCTGCGTGGTGCCCGCCTTGTCGCCATCCTTCTGGCGCAGACTTGGGTCCGCCGACGGCTTGGCGGCGGATGGCGCGGCTGTGGCGGCCGGCTTCCCCGGTGCGATTCCCAGGCGGACGGGAGGCAGCTCCTCGATGCCGGCCGGCGTCTTGGCGGCGCCGCCCGCCGACGGAGTTCCGGCGACGCGCTCGCGGATTCTCTCTGCCGTCGCTTCGGCGCCGCCCTCCTCGCCGCGGGTACCCTGTCTGGGCTTGGCGACGGTATAGCCTTCCAGATCGGGGCGATCGGCTTCTTTCATCTTCTCGACGGGCGGGGTGGCAGGGCCCTCGCGTGCGTTCCTGCCCAGACCACTTTGGCGCTGTCGGGTCTGATCGAGGTGTTCCGCCTCCCTCTGCTTCTCGGCGGGCTGTGCCTTGGCCGCCGCTAGGCTGTCCGTGGCAGCGGCGTACCGACGGTAGTCCTTCTGAAGATCGCGCACGGGCCGGAACACGGCGCTGGAATCCGTGGAGACCGTCAGGGCCTGGGCCTGGGCCAACTGGCCGGCGAAACGCGAGAGGTTATCGCGGTCGGTCAAGACGACCCACGTATCCTCGCTCCCGTTGGGGGCGACATAGTAGAGGCCCGGCGGGAGAGGCTTCGCGCCCCCCGTATCTTGCCGGCCCCACCGGAGGCCCTCGCTGGCCCGGCCGGTCCCCGCCGCTTTCCTCATGGCCCCGCGAGCGGCGCCCGCCTTGTCGGTGGAAACCGGCTGCCAGGCATTGGCCTGGAACAGTTGCCGAAGCGCCTGGTCGCCCTCGCGGCGCGAATCCGCCACGAGGACCAACTGGTACTCCGCGCGGCTGAGATTGTCGCGCGTGACGACGGCCTTGAGGTCGTCGAGCGCCGCCAGGCCGTCGACCACCGACACCATGACCCGCTGAACGGCCGCCGGTCCGGTGGTGGCGAAGGTCTGCTTGGCCTCCTCTTCCGCGGGTGCCAGCTTTGCAGTCATCGAGGGCATCGCCCCCGGCGCCTTGGCGACGGCCGTCGGCGGCGGGGCGGGAGGGGCAGAAGGTTCCCGCGCCGGCGCCGGCTCCGTGCGCTCCGCTGTCTCGGTCTTCGGCCGACCGAGCTTCTCCGTCACGCTGTATCCCGCCGCAGGCTGGCCGGCCACAGGCTTCCCCCCGACAGTCCCCGCCAAACCCGGTGCGGGCGGCGCGGCTGGCGCCGGCGTCTGGACAGCCTGCGCCTGGCCGCCGGTCATCTGGGTTCCCGCAGCCGGGGCGCCCGCTTTCATCGCGGGCTCATCTCCGGCTTTCCCGTGCGCTTTCGTTGCCGTGCCTGAGTCCGGAGTGGAATCTGCAACGGCTCCGCCTCTGGTCGTCGCGCGCCCGGCCACCGCGGCTTCTTCGAGAGAGGGCCTCGCCGCCTCTGCCTTGTCCGGGGGTCGCCGCGGCGACCGGGCGTCCGGGGCCACAGGGGCTCCGAAGTGGAAGCCCGGCAAGTTCCTGGCGCCGCCTTCGGGCGCGGCCGGCGCCGCCACCGGACCCCGGGCCGGGCTCAGGCCCTCGCGCAGGAGGGCATCCTCGGCCTTTTCATCCTTAAGAGCGGGCGCGAACTCTCTGCGAAAGGCCCGGCCGCTCGCGCCTTCTGGGCGCGCGGCCGACTTGCTCTTGCCGGCGGTGTCCGTGGGGGTAGTCGGCCCCTTGGCCAGATAATCCGCGGAGACGGACGGCTTCTTCTCGGCATACTTCCAGGGCTCGGGGCGGTCCGCGCGGTAGCGGCCTTCAGTTATCGCTGGCGCCTCCTCCCGCAGGACGAGGCTGGTGACCTCCGGGGCGGTGAGCGCCGGCTGGTTCCGCATCAGGTAGGCGAGGATGCCGATGCCGGCGGCCAGGGCGACCGTGGCGGCCACGGCCAGGGCCCGCGGATACAGGCGGGCGCGGTGGAGCGGCAGCGTCCGTTCGCGCAACGGCTCTTCGGCCGGCGCTTTCTCGCCCACGAGGACGCGCCGCTCGATCTCCCGCTGCACGTCTTGGGCCGTTTGCTCCGGCGCGGCATGGACGGGCAGCCGGCCCAGGAGGTCGGCCGTGGCCCGCAGGTCCGCCAGAAGCGTCCGGCACTCGGCGCACGACTCCAGGTGGCTGCGCACGGCGGCCGACAACTCCGCCGTCAGCTCCTTGTCCAGGTACGCCGAAAGATGTTCATGCACTTGTTCGCACAACATGGCCGGTCACCCCGCCCCCATCGTTCCTGCGTGGTCGACGGCTAATCTCTCAGCAGCGGCTTCAGTCTCTCCCGCATCATCATCCTCGCCCGGTGCAGCCGCGACTTCACCGTGCCGGTCGGCACCTCGAGGATCTCGCCAATCTCGTGATAATCGCAGTGCTGAATGTCGCGGAGCACGATCACCGTGCGGTGCTCCTCGTCGAGGCCGTCAAGCGCCCGCTGAACCAGGGCCTCCGTCTCGGCCGCGATCAGGCGGTCGCCCGGGTCCGCCGCCGCCGTGTCCGCCACCCCGGCGCCGGGCGTCGGGTCATCTTCGCCGCGGGCCGGCCCGCCCATCTGAATCCACTTTCTCTTTCGGCGGTGACTCAGGCTTGTGTTCACCGCAATCCGGAAGAGCCAGGTGTAGAGGCTGCTTCCGCCGCGAAATGTGTTCAGGTTTTCATAGGCCTTGACGAACGTGTCCTGCAAGAGGTCGCGTGCGTCGTCGGCCGACCCCACGAGCCGGTAGATCGCGTTGTGGAGGCGATCCTGGTAGCGGTCAACGAGCGTCCCGAACGCCGCGCCGTCGCCCGCGATCGTCTGGGCGACCAGCTCCTGGTCCGTCGCGCCGCCACTTGTTCCAGAACGTGAGGTCACTGCTTCACATCCGATCTCTTAGACGCCGCGCTGGGGCGTGGGTTCCCGAAAATGCGGCCGAATGTTTCCGCGCCCGCCGCGGCGATTTCGCGGCCCCATACTATAAGCCCCGCCTATCCTTGCGACAAGTGCGCAAACGCCGCGTTGGGCAAACGCCACGTTTAGCCGGGCGCCGTAGTACTGTGCCACTTAACCTCGTGCGCGGTGGGTCTCCTGACCCACCGCGCGGCAATTGCCCCCCAGCGGCGGGATAACGGTCGCCGCGGCGACCGCGGCGGGTCAGGAGACCCGCCGCGCGAAGTGGCGTTGTCGTACTACCGACAAATGCCGGCCTTCGCGCTGAGCGGCACACGATTGGCTTTTCGCTCTCCCCGCCGTACAATGGGTCTGTTACGTGTCTTCGGCAAGGTCAAGTATGTGCGCAAAGTCATCCATTCCACCGGCGCGGCGACCCAGCGCCGGAGGGTGCGCGTGCGAGGCATCGTCCAGGGCGTCGGGTTCCGCCCGACCGTCTACCGCCTGGCCGCGGAGCGCGGCCTGGCCGGCTGGGTCCTGAACGACGCCGAGGGCGTGGTCATCGAGCTGGAGGGCGCGGCGGCGGCGATCGAGGATTTCCTCGACGCGCTTCGGCGCCACCCGCCGCCGCTGGCCGAGATCACCGCCGTCGAGACCGCGCCGGCCCCCGTGACGGGCGAGACGGGCTTTCGCATCGCCCCGTCGGGCGGGGGCGAGCGCGCCGCCCTGGTCTCGCCCGACATGGCCGTCTGCGCCGACTGCCTCCGCGAGCTCCTCGACCCCGCCGACCGCCGCTACCGCTACCCGTTCATCAACTGCACGAACTGCGGGCCGCGGTACTCCATCATCATCGACATCCCTTATGATCGTCCGAACACCACGATGCGCGGCTTCACGATGTGCGCCCGCTGCCGGGCCGAGTACGACGACCCCGCGAACCGCCGGTTCCACGCCCAGCCGAACGCGTGCCCGGTCTGCGGGCCGCAGCTTGAGCTTCGCGACGCGTCGGGCCTGCCCGTCGCCGCCGCCGACCCCGTCCGCGCGGTGCGCGACGCGCTCCTGGCCGGCCGCCTCGTCGCCCTCAAGGGCCTCACGGGGTTTCACCTGGCCTGCGACGCGCGAAACGACGACGCGGTGCGCGAGCTCAGGCGCCGCAAGGGCCGCGACCAGAAGGCGCTGGCGATGATGGCGGGCTCCATCGCCGCCATCGAGCGGCGGACCCGCGTCGACGAGGCCGACCGGGCCCTCCTCGAGTCGATCCAGCGGCCCATCGTCCTCGTGCGCAAGCGGCCCGGCCACGACCTCACGGCCCTCGTGGCCCCCAAGAGCCCGTTCTTCGGTTTCATGCTGCCGTACGCCCCGATCCACTACCTGCTGTTCGAGGACGAGTTTCCGCCGATGGTCATGACCAGCGGGAACCTCTCGGAGGAACCGATCTGCCGCGAGGACGCCGAGGCCCTGGCCCGCCTCGCGGGCATCGCGGACCTGTACCTCCTGCACAACCGCCCCATCCAGACGGTCTGCGACGACTCGGTCACGATGGCTCAGCGCGGGCGTCCGCTGATGCTTCGGCGCGGGCGCGGCTACGCCCCGCGGCCGCTCGCGCTTCCCGCCGAATCGCCCGAGCCGGTCCTCGCCGTCGGGCCGGAGCTCAAGAATGACGTGTGCCTGGTGCGCGGCGCGGAGGCGTTCGTCAGCCAGCACATCGGCGACCTGAAGAACGCCCTGGCCGCCGGATATTTCGAGGCCACGATCGAGAAGCTCCAGCGGCTGCTCGAGGTCCGCCCGCGCGTCATCGCCCACGATCTCCATCCGGCGTACCTCTCGACACGCTACGCCCGCCGGCTGGCTGAGAGCGGCGCCGTCCGCCTCATCGGCGTTCAGCACCATCATGCCCACATCGCCAGCGTCATGGCCGAGCGCGGCCTGGACGGCGAGGTGCTTGGCCTCGCGATGGACGGCACGGGCTACGGCCCCGACGGCACGGTCTGGGGCGGCGAGGTGCTGCGGGCGTCGCCGGCCGAGTTCGTGCGCCTCGGCCACCTCGCCTACGCGGCGCTCCCCGGCGGCGATGCGGCCATCGAGCATCCCGTCCGCACGGCGTGGGCGTACCTCGTGCAGGCGTTCGGGCCCGAGGAGGCCGAGCGCCACCGCGTGGGGCACCTGGCCGCGGCGGCGTCGCCGGAGCTGCACCTGTGGGCCGACATGATCGCCCGCCGCCTGAACGCGCCGCGGGCGTGCGGCCTGGGGCGGCTCTTCGACGCCGTCAGCGTCCTCGTGGGCGCCTGCGCCGACGCTACCTACGAGGGGCAGGCGGCCGTCGAGCTGGAGGCCGCCGCCGGCATCATGCCCGACGATGCCCCGCCGTACGACTTCGCGATCCTCGACGCGCCGCCCAAGTGGTGCGCCGATTCCAAAGAGCCGGGTGGCATGGCCACGCCTCTCGGGGGTGGCATGGCCACGCGCCGTTGCGCGGCCATGTCTCCGGATTCGCGCGCCGATCAGGAACATGCCCACGCCAGCGAGGGCCCGCCACGGCGGGCAGGCGCGGCCATGCCACCCGGCAGGGATGCGGCGGGGCCGCGGGAGGAGGGCTGGGTCGTCGACACCGCGCCGGTCATCCGCGGCGTGGTGGCCGACATCGAGGCGGGGCGGGGGGCCTCCAGGTCGAGCGCCCGCTTCCACGCCACCGTGGCCGCCATGCTCCTGGCGGCGGCGCAAAGGGCGCGCGACCAGACGCACCTCAACCGCCTCGCCCTGTCGGGCGGGTGTTTCGCGAACGATCGCCTGGTCCGCACGCTCGTGCCCGCGCTCCAGCGCGACGGCTTCGAGGTGTACGTTCACCGGGAGGTCTCTCCCGGCGACGGCGGCGTGGCGCTCGGCCAGGCCTATGCGGCGGCCGCGCGCCTGCGGGGCGAAGGGGGCTGACCGGGCGCCAGACTCCCCTGCGTGCGCGGCGGGAGATTCAGGTTTCAGCGCAAGCTA
>Ga0315284_10016157_pt1 | contig 10596 bp, 10 predicted proteins | sample YL17G09_16_MG_FD_203696 | JGI IMG/M metagenome (GOLD analysis project Ga0315284, IMG submission 203696) | Sediment microbial communities from Yellowstone Lake, YNP, Wyoming, USA - YL17G09_16 | ecosystem: Environmental > Aquatic > Freshwater > Lake > Sediment | place: USA: Wyoming | collected...
CGCTTAATAGCTTCGCCTAAATTTACGGTTCTTTCTGTGGCGTCTCTTTTGGGAGAAGCTATTAAGCGGACTGTTTTTGGCGAATCGCTTACTGAACTGCATCGGATGGAGAATGTTAATCTTTATAGATAATTAGAGTTTTGCACTTGACAGATAAATTTGAAAGTTTAAGATAGAATAAATGTTGTTCTTTTTAAGCATCATATATACATCGTAACGGCGCCGAAGGACGCCAAACCAGATTAAAGGAAGAAGGTGTTTTCAGCTTTTAGGTGGCGATTAGATAAAATGAAGGAAAGCTTCGGTCTAGGATCCTATCGAAGTCGTTCGGGGGAAAGGATGTGATTGGCGGAGCTGATCAGGGCATTAAATGCTCATATCTGATTTTACATCTAAAAAGCAACTAGATTTGCATACACGTTTGGAATAGCATTTTTCTTCCTTTAATCATTGTTCATTAAAGAGGTCATCATCTGTTGACCTCTTTTTTTATTTTGCTAGATTTATGTTATTATTATAGTAAAGAGCTTATACGGGGGTCTGACCCCCGCGGATATTATATTTCTTATGCCTATTAAACGGCCAATATTGGCGAATAATGAGATTTATCATGTTATTGCCCGAGGAGTAGGGGATTCTTTGATTTTTAAAGATAAAGATGATTATTATCGAGGAATTTTTTCTTTGTATGAGTTTAATAATACTAATTTAATAGAAATCAGAAAACAGAGAGAACGTCGCAAGAAATTTAAAGCTAGCGGGGGTCAGACCCCCGCTGATGCCCGAGATCCATTAGTTGAAATATTAGCTTTTTGTTTTATGTCAAATCATATTCATTTATTAGTAAGACAAATTAAAAATAGGGGTATTACCAGATTTATTCAGAAGATCGGCAGTGGTTATGCTGGTTATTTCAATAAAAAATATAATAGAAAGGGTCATCTTTTTCAGGGGAGATTTAAGGCAGTTCATATTAAAACAGATGAACAACTAAAAATAGTATTTGTATATATTCATGGTAATTGCGTATCTTCGATGCAACCTAAATGGAAAGAATTAGGAATTAAAGATTTAAAAGAATCAATTAAATTTGTTGAAAATTATAAATGGTCAAGCTATTCTGATTATATAGGAAATAAAAATTTTCCATCAGTTACTAATAGAGATTTTCTTATTGAAACAATGGGAGGAATAAAAGGATGTAGAGAATTTATGGATAATTGGCTAAAATATAAGCAGCGGGGGTCTGACCCCCGCTAGTCTTCATCTGTTGACCTCTTTTTTTATTTTGCTATTATTAAATAATGATTAAGAAAAAGAAGAAAACAATTAAAAAGGCAAAGAGAATAACTAAAACTAAGAAGCCGGTAATGAAAATAATAAAAAAGAGAACAGTAGCGAAAAGAAGAATAGCGAAGAAGGTGATTGAAAAGAAACCTATTAAGAAAAAACTAGTTAAGAAAGCAGCTAGGCCGTCTTCGTTAAAACTTCGACGGCCGAAGAAAGAAGGCGGAGTTTCTTTGGATACGGTTCATATGACAAAGATCAGGGTTATCGGCATTGGCGGGGGCGGCGGTTCTATTGTTTCAGAAATTGCTTCCAGGATAAGAAAAGCGGATTTTATTGTTGCCAATACGGATACCAAGGCCTTAAGCTCTACGAAGAAAGCAAAGAAGTTTCAGTTTGGCCAGAGCATAACCAAAGGGCTGGGAACCGGGATGAATGTGGAAGTAGGGGAGCTGGCTGCTCAAGAAGACAAGGAAAGAATAAAAAAGCTTTTTGAAGGCCAAGATATCTGCATTATGGTTTCTTGCTTAGGCGGAGGAGCCGGTTCCGGCGGAACTCCGATTTTTGCCAAGATTTCTAAAAATTCAGGCTGTCTTACTTATGGCATTTTTACCACGCCTTTTAAGTTTGAAGGGGAGAAGAAGACAGAGATCGCCAGAGACGCTCTTAAAAAAATAAAGTCCCATCTTAATGCTTTTTCAGTTATTCCTAATGAAAGAATTTTCCAGATAATTGATAAAAATACTCCTTTAAAAGACGCTCTTTCCGCTATAAACGAAAAACTGGCGAACAATTTAGAAGGATTAATTGAAATGATTTATTATCCCGGATTGATTAATATTGATTTCGCTGATTTAAAAACAATTTTAGCCGGCCAGGGAAAATTAACTTATTTAAATACGGTAGAAATTAAAGAACCGGAAAAAGAAGAATCAGTTAAAAAAGTGGTTTCCAGTTCTCTTTATCCTTATACTATAAAAGGAGCAAAAGGCGTTTTATATAATATAGTAGGCAATAAAGCGCTTCTGCTTTCAGAGGTTTCTAAGCTTTCAGAAATTATTTCCCAATCAGTCAATAAAAACGCTAAGATTATTTTTGGCATCGGCCAGAGCCGTGAAAAACAAGAGGGAGTCAAAATAACTTTACTGGCTACCGGATGCGCAGTAAAAGGATTTTTGGCAGAATCTGGCCCTGAAAAACCCAAAATAAAAAAGAAACGGAAGCCAAGACCTAGACCTCAGCCCAAACCTGAACCCAAACCCGAACCCGAACCCAAACCTCAACCCGCAGTTGAACAGCCAAAAATTGTTAAGCCGAGGCCTAAAATTAAAATTAAGCCCAAGCCTCAGCCCATAATCAATCAATTAAAAATTTTAAAGCCAGAGGAAAATTTTAGCGATGTAAAAGAAAGAAGAAATGCCCTTCAATTGCGAAAAGTTATGGAAGACGAAGAAAAGCAATTAATAGAACAAGAAAAGGCCTGGGAAACACCCGCTATCTTCAGAAGAAAAAAAGAATAATTTATGATTAAAAAAGCAATAATACCAATAGCCGGCTTAGCGACAAGATTTTTGCCGCTTTCAAAAGTTGTTCCAAAAGAACTTTGGCCCTTAGTAGATATTCCTGTTATCCAATACATTATAAAAGAGGCTAAGGATTCAGGGATTGAAGAAATAATTTTTGTTTTAAAGCCGGACAACAAAAAAGTTTTAGATTATTTAAAGCCCTGCCCCAAGGTGGAAAAGGTTTTAAGGGAAAGAAAAAAAGAAGATATTTTAGATGAAATGAAGAATTTGCAGCAGCTTTGTGAAAATATATCTTTTTCTTATGTTCTCCAGAAAAAGCCCTTAGGCGATGGCCATGCTCTTTTACAGGCAGCTAAATTAGTTAAAGACGAGCCGGTTATTTGCATGTTCGGAGACGATATTATTGATTCTAAAATTCCTTGCGCTTTGCAGTTGTCTAATATTTTTAAAACCTGCCAAAAACCAGTCATCGCTCTTTCCCGCCTGCCCAAAGAAAAGATTGTTCATTATGGAATAGCGGGAGTTGAAAAAATAGCTAGCCGCCTTTATAAAATAAAGAAAATTATAGAAAAGCCCTCTTTAGAAGAGGCTCCTTCCGATCTGGCCATTATTGGACGGCACGTTTTAACTCCTGAGGTTTTTTATTATCTTAAAAAAGCCAAACCAAGCAAAAAAGGAGAGATCGTTTTGGCAGAGGTGATTAATGACCAGATGCTGGCTGATGGAAAATTGGTTTACGGCTATGAGGTTGAAGGCAATTGGTTGGAATGCGGAGACAGGTTAAGGTGGCTCAAATCAAACATTTACTTTTCTTTAAAACATCCCAAGTACGGCCCAGAACTGAAACAATACATAAAAGACCTGAAGCTGAATTAAATATATGGCGAAAGATATAATTAAGGAATTGAAAAAATATAATCTTTCAGGCCGAAGCGGTTCTGGTTTTCCAACCGGTTTAAAATGGGAATTGGTTAAAAATTGCAGAGCCGATAAAAAATATATTATTTGCAACGGTTCGGAAGGGGAGCCCAAAAACTTTAAAGATAAGTTCATTTTAGAAAATTATCCGGAAATAGTTATTGAGGGAATAAAAACAGCTCTTGAGGCAATAGACAATAGCTCGGCTTTTATTTATCTTAGAAAAGATTATTACCAGAAATTCAATGATAATTTAAAAAAATTAATTAAAGGACTTCCAATAAAAATCATTAAAAAACAGGGCGGCTATCTGGGCGGTGAAGAAACGGTTATTTGTGAAGCTATAGAAGGAAAAAGACCAGAGCCAAGAATAAAACCTCCTTTTCCTTGCGAAAAAGGATTATGGGGTTGTCCTACTTTAGTAAATAATGTTGAGACCTTTTATTGCGCGGGCAAGATCAGCCAGGGGAGATATGAGGGGACAAGATTTTATACTATAACCGGCGATGTTAAGAATCAAGGAGTTTATGAGCTGCCGGAAAAATATACGGTTAAAGAAATTCTGAAAAAAACAGATAATTATCCTGATTTTGATTTTTTTGTCCAGTCGGGCGGAGGCGCTATGGGCGAGATTTTGCTTGAAAAAGAACTGAATAAAACTATTCAGGGGATCGGATGCATAGTTGTTTTTAATGCTAAAAAAACAGATCCTTTTGCCTTGATGAAAGAATGGACGAAATTCTTTTTAGCAGAGAATTGCGACAAGTGCACTCCTTGCCGAGAGGGAATATATAGAATAGATGAGATGTTGAATAATAGAAAAATGGACAAACAGGCCTTGAATAATATATTTTTTGTTTTAAAAGAAACTTCTTTATGCCCCTTAGGAGCTAATGCTTATACGCCCTTTGAAACCCTAATTAAGAAAATAATAAAATGATAGAGATAATTATTAACGGGAAAAAAATAAAGACAGAAGAAGGCAAAACTATTTTAGAAGCAGCCAGAGAGAATAATATTGATATACCAGTTTTATGCAATCATTCTGATTTAAAACCAGGGGCTTCTTGCAGGATCTGCGCAGTTGAAATAAGAGGCAGCAAAAAACTGCTTCCTGCCTGCGCTACAAAAGCGCGCCCTAATATGGAAGTTATCACTGATTCTCCCAAGATAAGCAAAACAAGAAAGATTAACTTAGAATTATTATTTTCTCAACACAAAGAAGAATGTTTTGATTGCGTTTGGAACGGAGAGTGTTCTTTGTTGGATTTGGTTGATAAGTATAAAGTGAAGATAAATAGGTTTGACGACAGGAAAAAGAATTATCCTGTTTATCAATTCGGCAATGCTATCCAATTTGATTCTTCAAAATGCATTGATTGCCGGAATTGCATTGAGGCCTGCCATCTTCAAGGAGTTGATTTTTTGGAAATAAAAGAAAGAGGCAGTTTGTTCCAAGTGGTTCCTTCTGAAACCAAGGATTGCATTTATTGCGGACAATGCCTTATCCATTGTCCAGCCGGAGCTTTTGAGTCCGTCGGAGAATTTAAAGATAAAATAGTTGTTTTTCAATTTGCTCCGTCGATCAGATCAACCGTTGGAGAAGAGTTTGGCCTGCCCTATGGAAAGTTAGTAACGGGCAAAATAGTGGCTGGCTTGAAAAGATTGGGGGTTGATAAAATATTTGATACTTGCGTTGGCGCTGATTTTACCACAACCTCAGAGGCGGAAGAAGTTGTGGAAAGAATAAAAAGCAATAAGAATCTTCCTGTTTTAACTTCTTGCTGTCCTTCTTGGGTTAAGTTTTTAGAACAAAAATATCCTGAATTCATTCCTAATATCTCTACCACTCGCTCTCCCCAAGTTATTTTAGGAGGTTTGATTAAAACTTATTGGGCCCAAGAGCAGGGTCTGGATCCTAAAAAGATATTTGTCGTTTCTATCATGCCTTGCACTGCCAAAAAATTTGAAATAATCAGGCCCGAGAACAATGTTCTGGGGATGAGGCCGGTTGATTGCGTTTTAACCACTAGAGAGTTTGCCAGATTATTAATGAGGCATAAGATTGATTTAAGCAAGTTAAAGCCGGAAAAAATGGACAATATGTTTGGAGATCCTTCGGGAGCCGGAGTTATTTATGGAGCTAGCGGGGGAGTTATGGAATCTGCTTTCAGAACAGCTTATGAGAAGATTACTAATACAAAACTAAAGAATGTTGAGTTTAAGCGGGTTAGAGGAATGCAGGGAGTAAAAGAAGCTGAAGTTAGGGTTGGTTCAAAAACTAGAAAAATAGCGGTTATCAACGGTTTGGGTTTGGCTAAGAAGTTTATGGAAGAAATAAAATCCGGTAAAAGAAAGGGTTATACTTGCATTGAAGTAATGGCCTGTCCCGGCGGTTGTGTCGGCGGAGGGGGCCAGCCGGTTCCTACTGATGCGAAGATAAGAGAAAAAAGGGCTTTAAGTCTTTATGAGGTTGATAAGAAGAAAAAAATAAGAAAAGCCCATGAAAATCCTATTGTTAAGAAAATTTACAAAGAGTTTTTAAAAGATAAAAAATTAGCCCATAAGATTCTTCATACTTCTTACAGCAGGAAGGGGAGAGGCTTGATTAAAAAAATATGATTACAAAAGTAAAATCTATTGTTTTAAGCTCAATCCAGACAAAAGTTTTAGCAAGGGCAGGCCTTTTCGCTCTTTTTTTAATTTTGGCTACTTTTGCCCCTTTGTTAAAAAATCAATTCATAACAGGTCCTATTGTTAACGCTCTTTTATTTCTTTCTACAGTTTATTTGGGCATATCAGCCGGTTTATTAATTAGTTTTTTGCCTAGCATGTTTGCTTTTTTTACCGGCTTGCTTCCTCTTCCCCTTATGCCCATGATTCCTTTTATTATTATCAGCAATGCTGTTTTAGTTTTGTCTTTCGGCATTTTTAGAAAGAAAAGTTTTTGGCTTTCAGCTATATCGGCAAGCTTGTTAAAGTTTTTATTTTTATTTGCTTCAAGCTCATTTATTATTAATTTTTTTATAAAACAAAGTTTGCCTGAAAAAATAGTTTCTATGATGACTTGGCCCCAGTTAATAACAGCTTTATCAGGCGCCTTAATCGCTTTTATTGTTTTAAAAATAAAATATGAATGAATATAATGAGTATGAATTAATTATTATTGGCGGGGGGCCGGCTGGGATGACGGCCGGCATCTATGCTAGCCGGCTGGGTTTAAAAACCCTTTTAATCACTAAAAATTTCGGCGGGCAAATAGGGGAGAAAGCTGTTGCGATTGAAAACTATCCCGGTTTTGAATCAATTTCCGGACAGGATTTGATTCAAAAAATGGTCAGTCATTTAAGAGTCCAGAAAATTGATATTAAAATGGATCAAGTTCTTAATCTTAAGAAAGAGGGAAATAGTTTTTTAGTTTCTGTTAAAAGTAAAAAAGAATTTAAAGCTAAAGCATTAATTCTTGCCACTGGAGCTGATCCTCGCTTCTTAGAGGTTCCGGGAGAAAAAGAGTTTATTGGCAAAGGCGTCAGCTACTGCGCTTTGTGCGATGGTCCTTTATATAAAGATAAGACGGTGGCTGTTATTGGCGGCGGCAATGCCGGTTTTGAAACAGCTCTTTTTCTTTCCAAGGTTGCCCAAAAAATATATATTTTAGAATATTCAGACAAGGTTAAGGCAGATGAAAATAACCAAAAATTAGTTAAATCAACTGGCAAGACAGAAGTAATCACTAACGCGGCTTTAAAAGAAATTAAGGGTGGGAATTTTGTTGAATTAATTATTTACCAAGATTTAAAAACCAAAAAAGAAAAAGAATTAAAAATTGATGCGGTTTTTGTCCAAGTTGGTTATCAGCCGGCAACTTCTTATGCTAAGGGATTGGTTAATTTCAATAAAAGAGATGAGATAACAATTAAACCAGAAACTTGTGAGACAAGTACGCCCGGAGTTTTTGCTGCCGGCGACTTAAACGAGGGTCCGTTCAAGCAGATTGTAACAGCAGCTGGCGAAGGAGCCAAGGCCGCCCTGGCAGCCCACAATTATATCCAGAACTTATGATTAAAAATATTAAAGCAAAAAAGATTTTAAATTCAAGGAAAGAACCGACAGTTGAAGTAAGTTTGAAAACTGAAAATGGCGTTTTTAAGGCCTCGGTTCCTTCCGGCGCTTCAACCGGAAAAAGAGAAGCCATTGTTTTAGATGTTGAAAAAGTAATAGCCAATATCAGCAATATTATTGCTCCTAAATTATTAAAAGAAAATGAACTTAACCAAGAGAGAATAGATAGAATAATGATTGATTTGGATGGGACGGAAAATAAATCAAAATTAGGAGTTAATGCGATTCTGCCGGTTTCTATTGCCGTTTGCCGAGCCGGAGCCATAACCCAGAACTTATTACTACACGAATATATTAACAAAATATACAGAGGACGGGCCTCTGTATATTTACCCAGGCCTTGTTTTAATATTATAAATGGGGGAGCGCATGCCGATAACAATTTAGAGATTCAGGAGTTTATGATAATTCCTAATTATGGTAGTTTTTCTGATAATTTAAAAATAGGGAAAAAAGTATTTAACAATCTTAAAAAAATATTGGAAAAGAATTTCGGTAAACCAGGCATTAAAATGGGCGACGAAGGCGGTTTTGCTCCGCCGATTGAAAACGATAAGAAATCTTTAGATTATATTTCAGAAGCAATCGGAGCGGATAAGGTGGAAATCGGTTTAGATTGCGCTGCCTCTCAATTTTATTCGGAAGGCAATTATAATATAGATAATAAAGCGTTGGATAAAAACGAACTGTTGGATTTTTACAAACAATTAGTTGACCAGTATCCGGTTATTTTTATAGAAGATCCTTTTGCTCAAGATGATTGGCTTGGCTGGCAGGAAATTATTAAAGATCTGGGCAATAGAATAACTATTATCGGCGACGACCTTTTAACTACTAATACGACTCAAATAAAGATAGCCCAGAGAAATAATGCTTGCAATGGGACAATTATCAAGCCCAATCAGATTGGCACAGTCACAGAAACCTTAGAGGCGATAAAATTAGCCCAATCCTATGGCTGGAAAATTATGGTTTCTCACCGTTCCGGAGAAACAAGGGATGATTTTATTGCTGATTTGGCAGTTGGTGTCGGCGCTGACTTTATCAAATCCGGCGCCCCTTCTAAAAAAGAGCGCTTGACAAAATACAAAAGATTAGTTAAAATAGAAAAATATGGCTAAATTATTTTTATTAAGGCATTTAAAATCGCAGTGGAATGAAGAAAATAGATTTACCGGCTGGATGGATGTTCCTTTGGACGAAAAAGAAATTTATAAAGCCAAAGAGCTGGCCGATAAAATATTTCAGTTTCAGATTGATAAAATTTATACTTCATCTCTTTTTCGAAACCAAGATACAGTGGCCAGAATTTTTGAATATGGCAATATAAAATATCCGGTCTTTGTCCATTTGGACGGCGGGAAAATGCAAAAGTGGGCGAATTTTATTGATATCAGCGAAAACGATGCAACTGTTTTTGTGACCGAAAAGTTAAATGAAAGATATTATGGGAAATTGCAGGGAGAAAGTAAGGACGAGGCGATTAGAAAATACGGCGCTGAGAAAGTCAGGTTGTGGCGGAGGAGTTATGAGATAGCGCCGCCCGGAGGAGAAAGCTTAAAAGATGTAGTTAAAAGAACCGTGCCTTTTTATAAAAAATATATTGAGAAAGACCTGAAAGGAGGCAAGAATGTTTTGATCGTTGCTTCTCATAATTCTTTGCGGGCTTTGATAAAATATATTGAAAAAATATCTGACCAGGATATAATTAATGTTGAAATTGATTACGGAGCATTATTAGAATACCAGATTAATGAAGAGGGTATTGCCAAAAAATAGATGTTCTGCTAAAATAAATTTATAATAAATTAATTAAGAAAAAGATAAATAAAAACATGAACAATAAAATATTTATTCCAGTAGCAATCGTTATCATAGGGATCTTAATCGCCGGCGCGGTTATTTATACTAATAATTTTAAATCTCCGGAACCAAATCAAGAAGAGATTTTATCCTCAGAACAAGCGGGCCAGAAATTGATTGATTTTATTAATAATAATATTCTTCAAAACCAGTCTACCGCTTCTTTGATTGAAACCGTAGAAGAAAACGGCATTTACAAAGTTAAGTTTAATGTTGAGGGAGAAGAATTGGAATGGAGAATAACTAAAAATGGAAAGTTTGTTTTTCCTCAGATTATTGATTTAAAAGAATATGAATCGCTTCCAGAACCAGCGGAAGAGACCGGAAAAGCAGCTGGCGATTTTTCAATAAGCAATGATGAGGTTTGCCTGGAAGATGGAAAACCGATTGTTTATTTCTTCGGTTCTCAAACTTGTCCTCATTGCCAATGGGAGCATCCGGTTGCGCAAGAGGTAATGGCTAAGTTTGGGGACTATATTTCATTCCATAACAATATGGATTCAGAAGCTGATATGGATATTTTCCAAAAATACAGCACTGGCGGAATCCCTGCCTTAGTTTTAGGCTGCAAATATTATCGAGTTGGTTCTGGAGAGAATGCGGGAAAAGATCAGGAAATGGCAGATTTAACTGAACTCGTCTGCGATTTGACTGATAATCAGCCAGCTGAAATTTGTCAATAATATGGCTAAAATCCGCGTATTTTCAACTCCAACTTGTCCTTACTGCGTTACTCTAAAAGAGTTTTTAAAAGAAAATAATTTTGATTTTGAAGATATTGATGTCTCTCAAAATCAAGCTGCCTTAGATGAAATGATAAAAAAAACAGGCCAAACAGGAGTGCCTGTTGTTGAGATTGACGGCCAGATTATTATCGGCT
>Ga0315284_10016159_pt1 | contig 10596 bp, 13 predicted proteins | sample YL17G09_16_MG_FD_203696 | JGI IMG/M metagenome (GOLD analysis project Ga0315284, IMG submission 203696) | Sediment microbial communities from Yellowstone Lake, YNP, Wyoming, USA - YL17G09_16 | ecosystem: Environmental > Aquatic > Freshwater > Lake > Sediment | place: USA: Wyoming | collected...
CTCCGTAAAGCCGTGATAGCCTTTGGCTCGGGGAGAGCTTCCGACTACCTACGCCTGCGACTGCGAACGTCGCTTACGCTAAGAAGAACTAAACGAACAAAGAACAGCGGCCAACGTCAACCGCAAATTAACTACGTTGCAATGGAGGGAATAATACCGAAACAAAAACTTGTCAAACTTTACTTTACCGCGAACTCTCCGAATAGCCGTTTTGCTTCTATAAAATAGGCTTCTGACCTCCCAATGTCCAAAATGGATGATATATAAACCCTGTATCGAAATGATTTAAGGGCGTTCATCTTTTTGACCAAATAACTTCCGCAAACTCCTCAGCTTCACCAGGTTTCATCTTCGAGATAATGGCCTCAAGAGCCGGACATTTAGCCAGTTCTTTTTTATCCTTCTCGATTCTTTCCTTCTCAAACCGCTGCCTCCAGAACAGATTCTTCGTTTTTGGTGGAAAATCTAGCATAACATCATCGCCCGGCCATTACCTCCGATTGGTCTTTTTTAGGGTAAGCTCCCACTCTGCTGCCGCAATTCGGGCATCCTTCCCGTTCACGCGAGATTCTCACATCGGGCAAAAATACCCCCATCCAGTTTGTGCCGCATCGGGCACAACCAAGGTGGGCATAAATCCATTTGGAAGGTTCTGATGGACGTTCATGTTTTGACTTAGTTTGCTCAATGCAACACTTCATAACCTATTGGCTTTAACTTCTTGAAGCTAGAGCTTCCAATTCCTCCATCGCGCTCAATTCCTTGGGCGATCCATCTTCCCGGCTCACTTGGCCTGGTCCTGGAGTGCTTTCGCGAAGATCTTTTGCAGCGGCTTCCAGCTCAGCTATTTTGGCATCTTTCTGTTTGAGTCTCAAGGTGAGGCGCCCGAACGCTGCTGCCCGGTTACGAATGGCCGAATGCAATCTCACGAGCTGTTCCGGACTGAGCCCATTACCGCCGGCAAAGGCCAAATCAGCGTCTTTGTAGCCTTTTTCCAGCATTTTATTCCCCTCTTCGTCACCTTCGAGCGGAGCGAACCAGTCGGGATACTTGGTTGCTGCTTCGTCATTGAATTTTTTGAAGTTGGTGATCCGCTGGATTCTTTGATTTTCAGCTTCAGTCTTGGCCCTCTCAGAAGCTTCCTGTTCGGCCTTGGTTCGCTGATCAACTGTGGCCCGATATTCCGACAGAGCTTTGTTCCTTGAGTTGTTAAGTCTTTGAAGTTCAACTCTTTTTGACAGAACGTAGAAAGAGTTTGCTCCAAACAGTTCAGACGCAATTTCAGCCGCCCGAGCGTTATCAGACTCTCGCATAACGGCCTGGAAATCGTCTGCTGTGCCCTTCCTTATTTCTCCTGCTTCGTTTGTAACATTCAGCGAGGAAACCTGTTGGACTCCTTCATTCCACGATTCAACGAACGGAGTCTCGTATTTTCCTTTGTACTCGTCGCTCTGTTCCCAGGCAACGAATTTGAGGGCTCCAGTAGCCTCTTCAAGCTTCTTGTTAAGTGTTGAAATTTGCTCTGTAAATACCTTTCGCTCAGAATCTTCTGTTGGTTTAGCCTTGATTTCTGAAAGTTGTTTTTCCAGATCTGCAAACCTAATTTTCAGATTGCCGTAAGCCTTTCGCAGTTCCGGTGCTCCTTTGAAGGCTATTTCGACATCTTTGACTGGCTCCGAAGCTTTCGCAGCGTCAGGCTTTTCAGGGGAAGCAGCCGCGTCGATCAGGTATTCGTTCCCAGAATCCACCAATGGGTCATCCTTGGGCTCTGGTGGGGCCTTGGAGGCGTCGGGAGCTTCCGGCTTGGGCTCCGCAGGCTTCGGCGTCTCCGGCGTCGTGGAGGGCTGTTTAGGCCCGAAGGTAGCTTCCAAATCGTCGTTGGCACTGGGGCGAGCTGGAGCTTCGGCGGGTTTGACGGTTGAAGGCGCGGCTTGGGGGGCTGGTTTAGCTCCAATGGTTGGGGCCACTGGGGCTGATACGGGGACTGTTTTTGAAGGTGCTGGTGTTGGCATGTTACAGCTCGTGGGGCAGGTTATCGGTGCGATATTTTGGTTGGGGTTTATCGACTATCGAAATTGTCAGCAACGTGTCCCGGAGTTTGTTGGCTCCAGTCATTTGCCAATGAAGGGCAGAGGCGGCTTCCGTGTTCCCAGCCGCACCGTATTCCCACTGCATCTGGAGAATTGCAAAATCAAGCCCGGCAATCAGGGCTGGATCGACAGAAAGATCAAACAGCTTTGCCGCTTGGGGCGTTTTCAGGAATCGTTTCTTGGGGGAATCAATCATTGCTCGATTGGGTTGGCTTGTTCTTTATTTCGGTCGCAGCGTGTATATCGGCGATTGCAGTATCCACTTCTGTTTCACGAAGCTTTTTGCGAAGGTCAGCCGTGTGGGCTTCTTCGGACTGCTGCTGTTTCTGTTGGAATTGGATGTCTCGCTGCTGCTGCTTTTGAGCGGCGTTGGCTTTGGTGATTTGAGCTTTGGTTTGGGCCGTAAGTGCAATCGCTTGCAGCTTCGCCTGGGTGGTGGCTGCTTCCTTGGCAGCTTCATCGTTACCGGCCTGCGCTGGGGGCTGTTGCTGCTGTAATTCATCGTTCCATTGCTTGAGAATCTTGGTCAATTCGGTGAGGGTTGCCTTGCTTTCCTTGGCCAATACGGCCTGACCTGGATCCTGAGCTAACTGCATCAGATATTTCTCGATTGTGGCGGCGAGGTTGGTCAGTCCGGCCAATTCCGACATGGTTGGAAGCTGGGTGGTAGAGGAAATACGCTTGCAGATTTCAGCCATTCCAATGAGCAAAGCGTTGGTAATTTGTCCAGCATCTTGTCCGGCACGCAAGCTCACTGTTGAGCCCGTCATTATTGATCCAATCATCAATTGGGCATCGTGCGTTGACTCTGAAACCAGTATCGGCTTGTCCGGCACCCAACGACTGCCAAGGCCGGCATCATCGGAATTGGCTTCAATGTATAGCCGGAGAACGTCTCGTTGACTGTCGGGATCCAGCAATGGCCGGACCTGCATCAACTTGTCCGCCATCGCAACTTGAAGCATCTTGTTTCCGGATCCAAGCACTTGATCTGGAGTAACTTCCCAATAGTCAATGTCGAGTAGCTTTTCGGGAACTCCCTGCTTCAAAACGCGCAACCTGAAGTCGCGAACATCCTTATCGTCGGAATTTGCTTGGAAGAACCTGCGAACAATTTCTGTGTATTGACCCTTTTGGTAGGTGTATGCCAACAGTAACATTGTGCCCACCAAGGCGTTAGCTGAATTCACTTCCGCCATGATCTCCGTAGCTGTCTTCTCTTTTCCACTCTGATTGTCTCGGCCCTCTCGAAACTGTGAAGCGGCTTCGTTGAGCATTTGCCGGTTGTTGGCAATCGTGGAATCGACCAAGGCATGGTTTATCTGCCACCGGTCCTGCTGCTTCACGAACGACACGCCGCTGGGAATTACGCCGTAATTGTGGAGATTGATCTTGGTTAACCGCTCGCTGTCGTCTCCCCCTTCCACGAAAAAGTAGTTGAGCAGATTCTCCTGAGTTGCGTCATTGCGCTTGGAAAGAAGTCTGTTTTGAAGGTTGCAAATAGCATAGATCAGCCAACCCAGCGACCTTACGGAATGATATTTGAATGGAGCTTTCGGAGACAGATCGCCAAACTGGAAATGCAAAACCTGATCAATTGAATCGGCATAAATTCGGTCTTCTCCATTGTAAAGCCACCCGCTGTTGTCTTCTCCAATCAGGTTTTTGCTGGGCCTTTGAGTGGCAATATCAAAGTTGGTTGGGGTATCCAAAACCATGCAACGACGCCAACCGCTCTTTTTGCCCTCATTTGAAAAGTAGTAGAAATCCCAGCAATCAACGGTTGGAGTCACGTCGCTTGCGTAATAAACGCTGTCCTGCTTGATCTGTTCGATAACCTTTTCGTAAGACAACGTGTCATGCTGTCCGCCAGTTCCAGAAGTTTGATCGGCGCACCACTTCACGGCCCGCTTTGCAAGATCGACGTTCCATCCTGGATCCACGTTCTTGCGCTCGATCATGTCCGATAGTTCGGGAGCCGTGTACTTTCTGAAGATCGCAAAATAGGTCAGATTTTCCAAGCTCAGAAGAGTTCCTGAAGGGATCAGAAGATCAGAAATATCCACTGCCCTTGGACGCCAAGAAAACGAATTTGGCCAATGGGAAGGGCCGATTCCGTGCAGCACTGTATTAGCAAATTCGGATCTCAGAACCTCGAAATACGGAAGCGATCCCTTCATTATCCGGTTGATTTCCTTGGTCACAATAGCGGACCAGGAAGCGCGGGAGCGATGTGCCCCAGCATCGAGCGTCATGCTGAAGAAGCGGGCTGGCTTCAGAAAGCCGTTGTAATAAGACCTTCGAGCATCTGCGGCCAGTTTGGGACCATCCAGGAAATTCAGATTTGTGTTGATCTGATTGTCCACAACCTCTTCCGGCTTCCACGGCGGGAAGCCCTCGAACAGTCTGTTGATTTCCCCCCTGTTATCGCTGCGATCACTATCTGCGCTACGTAAAGACCAGATAACGTCTTCTACCAAAGCCGGAGTCGAAAATTTCATTGCCTTCAGATCCTAAGCCCGACAATTCCAAACCGCAACAGCTTTCAATCCTTGATATTTGCAGCAAACATCGAGGCCACAATGAAGGGCACGATAAGACGAAAAACTTCCCGTCGTGGAACCTTGACTTCCAGTTCAATGGCATGGCTCACCGTCCCAGGTCTCCCCCGGTCGGCGATCTTTTTTATCGTGCAATTATCAGTAATCAGCACCACGGCAACAATTTAGAATGCAAACCATTGCATGTCAAGAGCGTGATTCTTAAACACTTGCAAAAGGAGTCCAGTGATGCAAACCTGCCGCATGCTCAAATCAAGAGATGTTCGACCTCCTGGTGGATGGAAACTCCATCAAGCTGAAACGAGTTGGGATCTGAAACCGGGATACTGCTTCAATGATGCTGTATCGGCCATCATCAAACATCGCAACGACAATCCAAGATTCAACCTATCAACGGATCGAGAAGTTGTTGCGGTTGAACTCGACAATTACACGTGCGCCCTTCTGAAAAACAATTCGCAATGGTGCGTTGCTGGATCTGCACTGTCTTTTCCCAAGCCTCTTCCGTCAAAACAGCGGGCGGGAGAGGGCAAGGGCGCTGTTGCGGGGGGTAGCTCGTTCCTTAAGAATGCGAGTGTTGGTATCAAGGTATGGATTGATTTTTTCGGCGATGGGAAGCCTGTCGAAAAAGCCATAGCCGAGAAGAGGGCCGCTACCTGTCTTGCGGGAGACGACGGGAAGATGTGTCCTTACCACGAAGAGGGAAGCCTCATGCAGCGTTTGACCGCTGCGGCTGGCAAGGAGTTGCTGGCGATCAAGAATGCTTTGAACGACCTAGACATGCACAGCTCTCGTGATCGTGAACTGAAGAACTGCACAAAATGCGATTGCCCGTTGGTGGCCAAGATTTGGGTGCCAATGCCGATCATCAAGAAGCACATGAGCCCAGAGACGGTCGAAAGTCTTCCATCGTTCTGCTGGATACGGGAGATCTAACCCGTGCTTCTGTGCTGTTTGCCAGTCTATGCCGGGGATTACGACCGCCTGCTGAATAATCTCCGGTGGGTAAGGCAGCTAGGCCGATGCCCCAATCACGACGCTGTAATCGTTGCCGACGCTGGAATGGAAGCAAGGCTGGTGTTCTCCCTAAAACAGGAGGCCGAGAAGTCCTTCAAGTCCGTCGAAATCACCACCACGGAAGAGTCGGTTTCGGGGTGGCCACAAGGCGCGAATTTTTTGTTCTTGGCTGCCGCTCGTTTCGCTGAAAAACGAAACGATTCATGGTTGTTCTTAGAGCCGGACTGCGTGCCATTGAAGCCGGGGTGGCTTTCTTCAATCCAAATCCACTACCAGGTAAATGGATCCCGTTATATGGGCGCCTTGGTGCCATGCAGCGACCCACGGCTTCCGTCGGTTCACCTAAGCGGCTGCGCGGTGTATCCCGCCTCTGCTTATTCCGAAATCGGAAAGGAAATTGAAGCCAATCCCGACAAGGCGTTCGATCTTTCCAATGCTCCAATAGTAGTGCCACAGGCTGCCAATTCGGATCTGTTCCACCAGCTTTGGGGCCAACTTAACGACCCGCCAATATTCGCTGAAAGGCGCGTTCCAGGGACCGGGACTTTCGACTTGGATTTCCTGAATCCGAAGGCTTGTCTTTTTCATCGCTCGAAGGATGGCTCTCTAATCGACCTTCTACGCAAGCGGGCCGGTATAGATCAGAGAACGTTCATCCAACTTGGGCGGGCTGGTGACGTGATACTACTCATGCCTGCAATGCGCTACATTTACCAGACTGAAGGAGTAAAGCCGCGCCTCATAACATCATCGGAGTTTGGACCCATCTTAGACGGAGTAAGTTACGTTGATCCCGTGGTTCTGAACGTGCATTGGTGGTTCGGCATGAAGGAGGCCACAGAGTATGCCAAGAAGTATTTCGGAGGCGCAACGGTCGTTCAATGCCACGCCGATAAGTGGGTTGTCAACTTGAAGGAATATCCAACCTTCATGGAGTCCACCCATTCCAGGACGGGAGTTCCTTGGGAGCATTTCACCACCCTTCCGATGGTGTTTGACAGGAGATCTCCCGAGCGTGAGTTGAAGCACCTTCCAAACACCAACGGGAAGCCATTTATCGCAGTTAACATGGTTGGCTTTTCGTCTCCATTTCCTCATGCCTCCGAGATGTGGAAGATCCTGAATAGCGTGCGAGACAGGGCTCATATCATAGATCTGTCAACCATTAAGCTCCCACGGATTTACGATCTACTTGGGATCTTTGACAGGGCCATTGGAACCATCCACATAGACACCGCCACGTTGCATCTGGCTCATGGCAGCCCGAGCCCGTACATAGCTTTCACACGTGGCGGATGGGCCACCTCAACGCCACGAGGAAACTGCGTGCTTCGGATGGAGTATGCAGAGTTCAACAAACGAAAACTCGAAATTACAAACACTATTGAATCATGGCTAACCAAACCGTAAACCACCCATGCTCCATTATCAAACCAGGAAGCCTTGTTTTCGACATTGGAGCTAACATAGGATACATGACGGACCTTTGGATTTCAGCGGGGGCTGGAAGAATGGTCTGCGTAGAGCCGTGCTTCAAGAATTTCGTAGAGCTTATTAAGCGACCTGGGATAATCCCAATTCACGCGGCAGCATGGAGCCACGAAAAGATTATCCCGATAAGTTTCTGCAACAATCAACCGGGGCTATCTACCTGCGATCCTAAAAGGTGGGGACCGCTGTTTCCAGAGGCTAAGTACGATCCACCGGAATACGTTCCAGCGATAACTCTAAACTCTCTGGCGGAAACTTTTGGGGTTCCCTACTTTCTTAAAGTTGATGTTGAGGGTGCCGAGAGAGGGGTTATTTTATCCATGAGTTTCAAACCTGAATACATGATCTTTGAATACCATAAAAGTTACCTTAGTGAATGTGTTGATATTCTAATTCACATGCACAAACTGGGATTTACAAAAGCAGCAGGAATGGATGGAGAGTTGAATATTGATCTCGTTCCGAATATGCCCATATTGGAGTTCGTAGAACGATGGAAGCGCGGTGGATTTGGGCTGGGAAACATTACAGCAACCTGATCGTACATGCCGGAGAAAACCATAACGCTTCTTGCATTGACCAGCCGGAACGTTTCTCAGCATGTGGCAGCAATCAATGCCACAATGGAAGCACTCCGCCGTCCGTGCGATAGGTTGATAATCTGCCCCGAAAAACCCAATGTTGACAATAGATTTAGGTGGGAAAACCACCCCATATTTCTGGATTGGAAGTATCCAGAAAGTTACAACAGATTCATGCTCAAACTGCTGGCTGACTTCATCCATACCGATTTCGTAATTACGATTCACGACGACGGATACGGTCGGAATGGAGATAGATGGATAAATGATTTTCTGTCCTACGACTACATCGGAGCCCCCTGGCCTTCGGAATGGGAGCTGGGGGGTTACAGGGTTGGGAACGGAGGCTTCTCCTTACGTTCAAGGCAGCTCATTGAGCTGTGCAGGGATGGTCCTGAAGTTGACGCCAAGGTGCCTGAAGACGTGCATATCTGCCGAAATCACCGAACTTTCTTCGACCAACACAAATGCTTCTTTGCGCCCGTTGAATTAGCCATCGAGTTCAGCATTGAATACGGACTCTCAGAATATCCCGGTAGAACCGGAAGCAGTTCATTTGGATTCCACGGAAAACACAACCTTAACCAGGCTTTCTCCCCGCCTGGTGGTAGGGGGCTTCAGAAAACCCACAGAACTTTGCAATCTGTAACCCCCTCCTTACACTCCACGCAAACTCCGATCTGCGAGCAACTTGCGAACAACTTGCGAACAACTTGCGAATAACGTAAGAACAACTTTACACTGTCGATTTTCGCTCAGGTTGATATGCAAGCGTTTGCATTGTGGCATAGAACAAGCTGAGAACAGGTGGTGAACAACAAATAACGTTATGAGTAGCGACTGCCTGACTCCAATTCCCAAAGGAAAACAGAATCCGTTCAGCATAAGCGGAAAAATAAGGGCCAAGCTGGAGAGCATGAAAAACGGAGAACCCTGGATTACTCAAGAAGAGAACAGGGGGATCTACAAAGCGGCAAAGCAGGCTGGGATTGCAGTGAAACGCTGCAAGATGAACGAGGGAGGCTGGTGCTACTGGAAGATCGGAAACAAACGAAAAAAATGAACGAACCAACTCAAATCAAAAAACCGACGCGCCTCAAAGCGCACGACCCCAAAACCGCTGAACCGTCTAAACCCAAGATCCTGCTTTACGGCAGGGCGGGCGTGGGCAAAACCTGGTTCGCGTTGCACTTTCCATTGGTTTACTACATCGACAGCGAGGCTGGAGCTGATCGGGAGCAATATACCGACCTGCTAAAAGCGTCCGGAGGAGTCTATATGGGGCCTGACGATGGGGCCAACGATCTCGGAGTGATCACCGACCAGATAAAGGCGCTTGCCACGGAAAGGCATTCTCACAAGACGGTGGTAATCGACAGCATGACCAAACCCTTCAACACGGCCATTAGCGATGAAGCCACTCGCCTTGGCGACAGGGACGCCTTCGGGGCATCCAAGAAACCTGCAATAGCAGCCATGAGACGACTGGTGAGCTGGTTGGACAAGATCGACATGAACGTAATCCTTATCTGTCACGAGAAACCGGAGTGGGGATTGGTTAAAGGTGAAAGAGCCCAAGTAGGAGTCACGTTCGACTGTTGGGAAAAGCTGGAATATGAACTGGATCTGTGCCTGAAAATTGACAGGCAAGGCCCGGAACGGTTCGCCACAGTACGTAAGTCCAGGCTGCTAGGATTTCCGGACACGTCGGAATTTAAGCTGGATTACGCTGAATTCGCGAAGCGCTACGGAAAGGACGTAATCGAAAAGGCCAGCCAAGTTATTGTATTGGCAACGCCTGAAGAGGCAGCCGAAGTCCAAAGACTCCTTGAAATCGTAAAAGTATCTGAAGAAGATGTGGCAAAGTGGTTTTCCAAGGCCAACGTGGAAACTTGGAACGAAATGACGAGGGATCAAATTAGTGCAGTGATAAACTGGCTGAACAAGAGAATGAAATAATATGAACTTTAAACCTAAAACAGAAAAGGAACTGGCAATGGCGCAACTACTTCCAGACGGTGCATACCCGTACGAAGTGATTGAAGCTTCTGAAGGCGTAAGTAAGAAGGGCAATTCAATGGTCAAACTGAAGCTTAATGTTTTTGGAAGGGACTTTTCGACGCACATCTATGACTATGTGAGCGGAAGCTTCATGGAGCATCGCCTTCGCCACTTTTGTTATTCCTGCGGACTTGAGAAGGTCTATGGAGCTGGTGCCATTGAGCCCCGCCAATGTGTAGGAAGACAGGGGTATGCCCATGTTGTGTTGGAGGAAAAGAACGATGGCTTTCCTGCTAAGAACGTGATTTATGATTACGTGATTGAAGAGGCATCATTGGGGCCTGTCACTGTTCCAGAAACCTCCACTATTCCTCCAGTAATTCTGGATGGACCTAAACCTGGAGACGATGAAGGGCCAAATTTTTAGACTATAAGATCATGCAAGCCTGTTTCAAATGTGGCCAAGGAAACCAAACAAGAAAAACAAACATGCGCAGAAGATTCGTAATGAGCCGTGAAGACTTGGAAAAGTTTGCCGACGCTAGGAATGTTACCAAGGGAACCCCGCAAGAGGCAACGAATCGCTTGTGGATTATACTTGGAAAGCGGATGGGCTTCGATTGGAATACCGTTGCCCCCACAGGCGAAGGCGACCGATTCTTCACCGCCGAACAAAGCAAAGAACAACAACTGGAAAGCATGAAGAAAAGCGTATGATTTACTTACTGTGTAAAACCGGCAAGGTCGATTTCGACGAAACCAGATTATTGGTGGTTCGCGCCCAGTCGGAAGAGGAAGCTCGGGGCATTGGATCAGAAAAGGGGTCAGGCAAAGCCTGGAAATTAAGAGGCGAAA
>Ga0315284_10016160_pt1 | contig 10596 bp, 5 predicted proteins | sample YL17G09_16_MG_FD_203696 | JGI IMG/M metagenome (GOLD analysis project Ga0315284, IMG submission 203696) | Sediment microbial communities from Yellowstone Lake, YNP, Wyoming, USA - YL17G09_16 | ecosystem: Environmental > Aquatic > Freshwater > Lake > Sediment | place: USA: Wyoming | collected...
TGGATCCCCTTGGTGATGGTGACACGAGAAAGCCCGCAGGCCCGACTGACGAGGGAAATGCCGCCATAGCCAAGACCCAATGCCTCGCTCGCCGCGACCATGCGACGGGCTCGTTCATTGAGATGAGGCCAGATGGATGAAAACTTATCCTTAAGGTCAACCTCCTTGTCCATGTGGAAATAGAATAACACTCAATGGTGACTTGTCAAGCTAATACATTGACGGCCACTAACTGATCCCGATGTGTTTGGCCTGCAGAGCGGCCGCAATCCCGGCCGGACCACTGCCAACGATGAGAACGTCTATGGGCCGCTGCTCGCTCCTTGCACCGTCGCGTGCGCCCAGCCGGTCGCTGATTGTCCGCACCACCTGGCTGCCCTGCTGCATGGCATGCCGGATCAAGGCGATCCCGCCGAGCTCACCTGCAATGAAGATGCCCGGCACTGATGTCTCCAATTCCGGCGAGAGCACAGGTATATCGGACCTTGACTGAACGTCCCCCAGTCCGACGGTCAGGGCGCCGACGGGACATGCATCCTGGCAGTAGCCGTAGCCGACACAGCGAGAGGCGCGCATCAGACGGGCTTTGCCTTGAACCACGGCCAGGACGTTGCCTTCCGGACAGGCCCGAACGCAACTGAAACACCCTACGCACAGATAGGGATTGATTTGCGGATGCTGCGCGATGGGTCGATCTGAGCCCTCGGCCCGGCACTCCTGGAGTTGCTCAAGGAGTCGACGATCCGCCGCTCCCCTGATCCGGTGCTGCCATATCGCCACGGCGAGCAGCACACTGCACAGGAAAGACGCGACACCAACTGCCAAAGGCCAATTCATCAATTCGCCCTACTGTCTGCATTGACAATGATGGAACTGCACGGGCTCGCCCATGAGGTGGCGTGCATACAGGTAGAACCTAGCCCCCAAGCATCGGATATATCCGTTGGATACACCGGCCTCCTTGCACATCGGTCAGAGCCCCTGAGTACCTTTAGAGAACTACGAAGTCTCGCGGGCCTCGTTCAAAATACCGAAGAATTCGATAGCACATACACCCGAATCCCCTGCGGTTTTTGCCTGTATCCGCGGCAAGACAGGATGAACTTGCTACGCAGGTACTGACCCTTGGGTCAGGTAAAACAACCGGGGCCTATGCAACGAAGCATAGGCCCCGAATCGATGCGACATCTTGTGCCTGACTGCGCAGGCATGATGAAGGCGCCACTGGTCTATGGCCAGAGCCGCTCTTCAAGCCACTGACCTGCCAACGTCGTTAGTCAAGCTTGTCCGTGATCACGAGAGCGTCCAGCAAACAGCCGTCTTCGCGATAGGCCATCTCCAGGGTGTACGTCCCCGCGGGCATCGTGAAGAGTACCGTCTTACCACCGTCGTCCGTGCTGATGATGGAGTTCCATGCCCAGCTCTGTGCAACGGGGGCGTTGTTCCACTGTATCCAGCCACTGGCGTGGATCTTCGCGTTCAAGGTCGCTCCTTGGATGCGGACCCACCAGGAGTCCGACGAAGTGGAGGGAACGATCTCGCGGACGCGGATCGCGTAGGTTCCTCCCTTGACCGTAAACTTGTACGTGGCAAGCCCAGTCCCATCGGTGCCGGGGCTGGCAGCGGTGGTTCTGGCCAGACCTGCATCGACCGAGCTCATGTACTTGCCCCCGGAGGCGTCGGGTTTGTCGGAGAAGACCTCAAGAGGGGCCGTGATCGTCGTCGTTGTCTCGGCCTCGATCCAGATCTGCTCCTTGGGCAACGCCGGGGCCGATGCATACAGCCGAATGTTATCAATGTACAAGGTGCCACTGGCGCCACTGCCATCAATCCCGATGCCCGGTGTCGTGACATTCTGCAAGTTAACACCCAGCGAAGCAAGGTCGATATTCCACTGCCTCCATACCGGCCTGGCGATGTCCGCCGCATCACCGGAATAGACGGCCTTAGCCCCGTTGACTTTCACATATAACTGCCCGGCGTTGCCCGGAGTGCCGTAGAAGTATAGCACCAGGGTCTTGATGCCAGCCTGCGTCCAATTCTGCCCAGGGGCAAAGGTGCGTATGGTTTCGGAATATGCTGCACCAGCCGTGTTGTCGTAAGACAGTGGCATGGACTGCTTGCTGGCGTGGACAATCACGGTTTCCATGATGTTGCCCTGCTGTGGGTCGTTGGTGTAGCCCTCGAAGTCATCCACGACGAGGCACTCGACGGTGGAGAAACTCCACACGTCGCTCGACCACGTTGTGGAAGTCTCCGCCATATTGACTTCGTCAATCCTCCAATAGTACGTCTTACCCAACTGGAGCGATAACGGACCGTGGCTGGTCTGGCTCACGGTAGTAACAGGTACCGTGCCGTCGATGGTCTTTCCCGGCCCCGCGTCTGCGTCCTGAGAGCTGGAAGCGGTGGCCGTCATCGCATCGCCAGGGATCGCGTACATCATGGTTTCGGTCGTAAAGCTCCAGACGTCGCCTGTATAGACCGTGGAGTCAGGCGGAGCATTGACCTCATCGATTCGCCAATAGTAGGTCTTCCCGAAATCGAGCCGGTCGGGGGGAGCATAGGTATTCGCGTCCTGGTTCGGGCTGACCAGCACGCCCAATGGACTGGTGCTGTTGGCATTCTTGACATCCTCCAACGCGGATCCAAAATACACATCGTGCTTTTGCGCGTAGATTCCAGGTGTCCAGCTAAGGACCGCGTCACGAGACACATCGACCTGTTTGTCTTCCGGGCGGGCGGCAGATGCGATCTTGGATTGCGGCCTTTTCCCGAGCATGGTACCCTGAAACTCATTTGCCGTCAAAACGTGGTTGTAGACGCGAACGTCGTCCAAGACACCGGCAAACTCGCCCAACCCGGGGGTGCGGGGATCACGGCCGATTTTGAAGGTTCCCTGGGAAGGGGCCATCGCAATCGTTGTGGCTAATTCCTGGTCAAACGCGCCATTGACGTAGCTCCTGATGACGCCTCCGTCGGCCGTCTGGGAATAGGTAGCCGCGAGGAAATACCAGGTGCCCGCCTGCAGTGCGACTCCGCCGCCGGGCCGGTTGGCCGGGGCAGAAGTCCCGGCGCTGCTCCAGACCTCGAGTTCAACCCTGTCGTTGCTGTAGATGCCCAGCATGTAGCCGCCGCCGTTGGGGCCCGCGGTGACGTTCCCGCAAATATCGTGGTCGCGCAGCGTGGCGCCGGGTTTGACCCACGCCGTCACCGTAAGTGCACCTACGATATCCAGACTCGGTGCGTACACCCCACGATCGAGATAGTCGCCCGATCCGTCAAACTCCAAGCCGCCGTTGCGGTGTGTCCCGCCACCCACTGGGGGGTACCGTTGAAATAGACATCGTTGCCGTACCGGCTGGCGTCCTGGGCAACCGTCCCCGAGCTTTTGTCGAACTCCCACCAACCCACAATCTCAGCACTTGCCGCGCTCGTCAGAGCCAGGCCCAGCACCAGAACAAGAAGCGTCAAATGAGTCAATCTCGTGTTCATTATGTAGTCCTCCTTGCGAATAGTCTTGAAACGATCATGCTTTCGCCAGGTGCACAGGTTCTACGCACGAACGGACCAACGGATGGATATACGGGTGTCGAATGCGCAAAACAACTCCGCCTTCAGGTAGATTGAAGCGCCACCGGAAATGCCGTCAAGGTGTACGGCAAATGTTATTCTAATACCTTCCTCCCTTCGTCTCTCACACCCTGCCGCAAAGGGTCACAGGAGCCCTCGACCGTACAGATGAGACGGAAACAGCCAAATCAGATATTAGACACATTTCAAGTGTAGTGAGCCGCTCTGCCTGTGTCAATGGAGGATTCCAGGTTTACGTGATCTTGTCACGTTGGCCTGCCCCCGGATTATGTATCAGCTCGAACTACGGAGTTGGCAACATCCTCTCTGCTGTTTTGCGTAAGCGCAGGCCAGTGGTGTGCCCGGCCTGATGGCCTGCAAGAGGTTACGCAAATCAGTCGGTGTCATGAACTGCTGGTCTCCATCGTTGTCGGATCGTACAGGTTTACATTGGCTACCGGATTGTATATTATAAATCAGCCTTCTCGCATAAATGCGTATTCTGAGGATACAATTTGCTCCCGTGGGATATGAGCATGCGGCGAGAGTCATCGGGGAAAGTCCGTGGGATGTCTGTCGCGACGTACAGCCTGTCGTTCGAGGTGGGCTTACAGATGGTTCTCAAGACCAAAGAATATGTTCTCTCTCAAGGTGTCCCGCCACAGCGTGAGCAGGAGGCTACGATATGTCCCACAACAGCGAAACACCAGGAAACGCCGGCAGCCTGACCCGGCGAACCTTCCTGAGAAACTCGATGGGTGCGATCATTGGTGCGGCCCTGCTGTCCCCGGCAAAGGTCCCTGCGTCAGTTCTTGGCGTCAACGCTCCGAGCAATCGGATCACCATCGGCATGATCGGGATGGGCCGGCAGGCGTACTATTCCAATGTGAAATCCTTCCTCAGCTTTCCGGATGTGCAGGTGGTTGCCGTCTGCGATGCAGATGCCTGGCGGCTCGAGAACGGCCGCAACGCCGTCGAGCAGCACTATGCGAAAGATCAACCATCGGGGGCTTTCAGAGGCTGCGCCGTATACCGCGACTTTCGCGACTTGCTGGAGCGCACCGATATCGATGCCGTGATGATCTCCACGCCGGACCACTGGCACGTGCCGATGGCGATTGCCGCCGCCAAGGCCGGCAAGGACATATCCTGCGAAAAACCTCTGACCCGGTGCATCGCCGAGGGCCGCGTTCTCAGCGATACCGTCCGACGGTACAGCCGGGTGTTTCGGACCGACAGTGAATTCCGCTCCCTTGCCTGCTTTCAGCGGGCCTGCGAGCTGGTGCTGAATGGACGAATCGGCAAGCTGCACACGATCCGCACAGGCGTCCCGGCGGGTGACATCGCCGGGCCTGTGGAGCCGACGATGCCTGTGCCGGAGGAACTCGACTACGAGATGTGGCTCGGACCGGCCCCTTCAACGCCCTACACCGAAAATCGGGTACATCCCCGCCACAGCTATGAACGCCCCGGCTGGATGCGCGTTCGCGACTATTGCGAGGGAATGGTGACGAACTGGGGCGCACACCTGAACGACATCGCCCAGTGGGGCAATGGCACGGAACGCACGGGCCCCATCGAAGTCGAAGGGACCGGCCGGTATCCTGGGGACGGATTGTGGAACGTGCTCTTGAGTTTTGAGATTCAGTACAAATACGCCAATGGCGTTCGGCTGATCTACAATGTGAGCCGGCCCTACGTCCGATTCGAAGGAAGCGAAGGATGGGTCGAGGCGGCGGACGTGATAACACGCGCGCCGCGGATCTATCCCTGCGTGAAGGGGGTCGTACTCAGGCATGAGAAAGAGGACTGGCGTGCATCGGTCGCCGGTGATCCGTCGCTGTTGACCATACAGTACCGGGAAGACAAGCCGTCCGGCGCGAGCACCGTGGCGATCACGGTGTCGCCCCACGTCTCGGTCTTCAAGGCCACGTTTCCCGATGGGGCCAAAGACCGGCACCTCGTTCTGGATTTCAGAAAGGTGACCGTGGACAACTGGGCCCGTCTCTACAAGTGGACGGACCGGACTGTGACGCGCGTGGACGACAGGACTTTTCAAGCAACCATCGGCGAACTTGGGAAGAAGGGGGCGTTTTACGTCGTCCGGTTCAGCGCACCCTGCGCGGCTTCCGGAATCATTGATCCCGCGGGCACCGTGATGGAGGGCGCGACCAGCGCGACCGGCGCGGAACCGTGCATGTATGCCCGGTTTGACGCGCCCACGGTTACCGTGGCCGTTGCCGAATCGTTCACCAGCCTGAAACAGGCTGAAGCGTTCCTCGCCGCCGAGTTCACCGACTTTGACACGGTTCACAAACGCTGTCGCTCGGCGTGGAACGAAGTCTTGAACCGCGTCGAAGTGGAAGGCTCCGAAACCAGCAAGCGCATGGCGTACACCACTCTTTACACGATGTACGTGAACATCATTGACGGGAGCGACGGCTCGCATTACACGGGCACTTATGCGAGGCCGCGCTCCGTCGCATCGAGCGCCTACTGGCAGTTCATTGGCGGATACCAGAGTTGCTGCTGGGACAACGTGCGCGCCACGTATCCGTTTTTGATGCTCGCTTACCCGGAAGTCATGAGCGACGTCGTCAATACCTACCTGGCGCGTTACCAGAAGGACGGTTGCATGGATGGGGACATTTGTCTGTTCACAGGCCCGTCCGGCCACAACAACATCCGGTTTTCACCGGCACTGGTCGCGCATGCCTACTACGGCGGCGTGCTGGCAGATTACTCAAAACTCTACGCGGCGCTGAACGACAATTTCCACAACGAAACCTACGTGTCGGCCAGCTTGTGGCTGCTGGGACGCCTGACCCAGCCCGCGTCCGGCGGCTTCGTCTGCTCGCGGACGCTGGAATACACGACCGGCGCGCACGCGATGGCATTGCTGGCGAAATCCCAGAACGACCCCGAAGCAGTGAAGCAATATCTGCGATTGAGCAAAGCCTATACGAATCTCTGGGACGCCACCAACCGCGCATTTCGGTTGAGGAACGCCGACGGCAGTTGGGGACCCATCGAGAACGCCAAGATGACGTGGAACCCCAACCCCCAGGGTCTCTTTGAAGGGACGACCAAGGACTGGATGTTCGCGGTGCCGCATGATCCGTATGGTTTGATCAACCTGCCGAGGCAGGAGAACTTCGTGCAGCGGGTCGAGGATTACTGTCTGAAGGACGCGTGGTTCAACGACTACCAGGAGATTTATCCTTACATGCTCTACTACGCGGATGCGGCGAACGAGGGCCAGAAGATCATTCGGGACTCATGGGTGCCTTTGTTCAGCCAGGGCGTCATGTACGAAGGCGTGAAACCCAAACCGCCGCATAACGGCTGGCAGACCCATTATACCGGCGCCTCCGGCCGGCTGATGTGCTCGATGCTCGGGCTGTATCCGGGGTCGGCGCTGGCTGGACAATTCTTCATCTCATCTCCTTCGGTGACGAAGGCGGTCATTCACAACGGCAAGAAGGACATCACGATTGAGGCGAGGAACAACGACGGCGGGAATATCTATATCCGCTCGATCCACGTTGACGGCCAGGTTTATCCGGCTTACATGATTCCCTCCCAAAGGCTCGCCGCAGGCGCACGAATCGAATTGGAGATGGGCAGCGACCCGGCGCAGGGACTAGGCGACCTCTATGTGGGCTCGACGGACGGGTTCCTCCGCAGCGCGGAGTTGGTTTCGGCCACCCATCTGAAATGCACCGTGGAAGCTGCGGTTGGCGATGTGACGACCCGGATTCACAGCCGGACCAAACCCACCAGGGTTGTGGTGAATGGCAAGGAAGACGATACGTGGAGCTACGACGAGGCGAAAAAGACAGTGAGTATTCAAAGTGCAGGCACGGCCGCAATTGAAGTAGCGTTGATGTGATTGCAGCGATGTCTTCTGCCTTGAAGGCTGTGTTCTTCCTGGTGGTTGTTCGTAACGTCACGTCGTCCCAACTTGCAGGAAGTCCAGATTGACCTTCGCCTTGGCCTGTCTGCCGCTGGCCGAACGTAACAGGATGGCCTGATTTCCATGGGCCGCCCGGATCGAACCGACTCGGTCAAATCCCGGGGGTATCTTGGCCACACCCATGATGTAAGGAACCACCAGGGGCTTCCTCGGATTCAGACGCAGACAGGTCCGAAATCCTCTATCGGAGACGGGGTTCTTGCGGGCGGATTCCGCCAAACCAAGGTGAAAATAGGAGGTGATACGGATTCGGGAAAATTCTTGCGCGCCTGTTAAAATAGGGTAGCGCCAGCATCTGACATCTGACGCCCGAACAATGATGTTCGATCTGTCGCACGGAATGGATACCGCGCACGAATTTATCAGAATCCGTATGACCTCCTCCAATCCCATCACGTTGACATGCCGGCCGCTCCAGGGAGGGTAGTGCCGTCCCCCGTTTGAGATCCAAAGAACAGTCTCCCGCAAGATACGAGGGTCTTTCAAGGCGAACTAGACAAACCGCTCGCTCGGAAACGCAACTGCCGTCCAGGCAAAAGGCGCGTCCGCATCGCTCATGAGCATGACCAGATCCTCGAACCCTCGCCGGGCAGGATAGCGGGTCAGATCGGCGGTCTCGCCGGTCACCATCGGAACCTCTTCGAGTGACTCGAACTGCGCCCCGGTTTTCAGGCGCGAGTAGCCCCGTTTCTCCGGGAGTTCAAAAGGCCGTGGCAAGACCTGGGCGTACACAAAACGGCTCGTAGACACCAATCCGCTGCCCGGCCGATCGGGGAACTTGACATGGCATGATGTCCCAAGCTCATCGGGCCGCTCGCTCCGGTCACTACGTGTTGGCAATAGAGCGTATTTTGGCCCCTGAGCAGGGAAATCTCTTTGTCCACCCGCCCCGGACGAATCTTGGTCTTCAGGCTCAGGCGGAGACTCGTTCGACCCTCCCTGGTTTCCAGGGATTCAAATCGCCAGCGAGCGTTCGCGGTTTCCCCGTGGACGGGATGTCTCTCGCCGCAAAATGGAGTGGCGTTGCCGCCAAACGGCATGCAGAAGAAATCTCCGCGCAAGGCTTTGGTAACGGGTCGCAGCGGCGGATCATTCTCTTCCTCGGCCCACGGCGCCACCGAATAGGGTTGCAGTCTCCGGTCGCTCCGATCAAAAGTGACCGGACCCAAATGCCCGCCCATTTCGGTGACGAACGCCTCGACCTCGGAGGAAGCGAGACGCCACGAAGGCTGGCCACAAACTATGTGTCTTGCACATCGAGTTTTGGTTTCTATGTTCATGGCCAGCCGATTAGAACGCGACACGGAACCGACATCAAGAGGCAACTGTCTGTGCACCATACGGCAAGACGTGTCTTATGGCTTCACGGCGCGGCTATAGATACGGACATCGTCGATCAAGCCGGACCAGAAGGCGCCGGGGGCGAGCGCACTGCCGGCCCCGACATGCAAACCCGTGTAGGTTCCGGCCAGCGTTGTCTGGGTGTCTCTGGCTACTTCGATGCCATCTACATAGAGAATCCGGTTCGAGCCGTCCCACACCAATCCCACGCGATGCCAGGCGCCGTCCGTAACGCTCGCGGCGGATTTCAGGGCCTTTCCGGTGCGTCCGAAGCTCCTCAGTTCCGTGGCCAATCTACCGTCTGGGGCACCCGCCATAAGCCAGTCGGCACCTTTGTCTTGCGCGAGGATCACCTGTCCCGGTGCCCCGCCTTTGACCCAGGCAAAAACACTGAACGGTCCGGCTGCCGGGTCCAGCACGAACGCGGCGCTGACATAGTCGTCCACACCGTCGAGCAGTAGTGCGCCGCCCGTCTTTCCCCCCTCCGGCTGCCAGATCGGATTGCCATGTACGCTTCCATCGTTGGAGCCGGCGCTGTCGTATGCTGTGGTCCCTTCTGTCTCATCCAGCTTCCAATGGGCCATCAGGCCCAACTCCGGGATGACTGTCCCCAGGTAGCGTGTCAAAAGCTCAAGGTCCTTGGCATTGATGACGCCGTCGCGTTTCGGCGCCGGGGCGATATCGGCTGACAGGTCGTTGACATCCATGGCCTTCATCAGGATGGCCCGATCCTCTTCGTCGACTTTCCAGTCGTTGTTGAGATCCGCTCGCCTGGCCAAGACCATATCCAGTGCCGCTCTGGCATCGACCCGACCCCAACCGTAGTAGTCGTCCCTCCCAGGATCGCCGAGGTCCTTCGCGGACCGGCAAAGAAAGTGGCGAACCTCATCGTTGGTTAGATTGGGCTCCACAGACAGAATCAGGGCCGCTACGCCAGCTACGATTGGAGCAGAAGCAGAAGTCCCGCCAAATATGGCGTAATCCGTTATGCCGGGAACGGGATTGTATATGTGGCCACCGGGATCTCCCACAATATCGGTGGTCCAGGGGCCGACGCCGCCCGAGCCAGGCGGAAAAGGTCCGCCCGGAGCCGTGATGTCCAACTCCGGCCCGTGATTGCTATAGCCCCAACGCAGATCCTGGTGGTCGGTCGCACCAACGGCGATAACCTCCGGATACCTCGCGGGGTACCATACCGACGAGTTGGTGTTGGCCGCAGCGGACACAAGAACACATCCTCTACCGTTTCGACCGATTCCTCCTGCCTTTGTGACATCCACTATCGCCGAGTGTATTATGGGTTGCGGCGAAGGGTCCGCGAACCAGCTATTGCTGAAGATGTCGGCCCCATGGGTTGCCGCCCAACGGAAGGCCGTGGCGGTGTCCGCCGACGTGGTAAAAAAGTAGCTCCCGTCCGCGCGCACATTTCCTGCTCGGATAGGCATCACCTTGCAGTTCCAGGTAGCACCTGTTACACCGATAAAGTTGTTGCCTTGGGCCGCGATAAGGCCTGCACACATTGTGCCGTGGGCGTTGATCGCCGCCAGAACAGGGGCAGGGTCTGGGTACGGGTCATTCTCGATGAAATCGTATCCTGCGACCAGATTGTTGATCAGGTCAGGATGGTTGGTGTCCACACCGCAGTCGATCACGGCAACCACAATATTCGGGTCTCCTGTTGTGATCTCCCAGGCTTCTGGGGCACG
>Ga0315284_10016161_pt1 | contig 10596 bp, 5 predicted proteins | sample YL17G09_16_MG_FD_203696 | JGI IMG/M metagenome (GOLD analysis project Ga0315284, IMG submission 203696) | Sediment microbial communities from Yellowstone Lake, YNP, Wyoming, USA - YL17G09_16 | ecosystem: Environmental > Aquatic > Freshwater > Lake > Sediment | place: USA: Wyoming | collected...
GGCGACAGACATAACACCATGGTATTTGAAACCGAAGGTGTCTAAGTGTACCGACATCAATACGACATCTTGCTTAGGCCATCCTGTTTGCGTTCCGATGATATAAACCATACCAGCGCGGTCATCGACACGGATTACTGACGATTCTAAATCAATACGTTCACCGTTATGGAGAAGTTCCTGCTTCTGGATTAGAAATAACGAATCTGTTTCAGGTGTATAGTGGAACCGCGCCATCATAGATGGAGGAGTGACGGTGCCGTCTAAACTTGCTGGGCCGTCTGTTCCTACTGGCCAGACGCTTGAATCGTTAGGCCCCGGTACCTTCGTCATCGCGAAGGTCCAAATAACGAAGAGGTCTTCATCGTATTCAAACATCTCAACGTGTACCGGGTTTGTTCCGTGGAAGGTACCAAGGAAAGCGCCAGCGAACGCGTAATAGGTATGAACGACAGTCCCAGCGGGGAGAGTTAAACGTTCCCACAGTCCGGTTTCAGTATCCAAATAATTAGAGAATAAATGTCTACCATCTTCTGACACCACCCAGTAATTAGTATAATGGTCTGAACCGTCGGCGGAGTAGTTCGTACCAGTAAAGAATCCACGACGCCCGACCAACGTTTGGAGTTTAGCGTCTCGTTCAGAGTCCCCTGTGGTTGGGATACTATCAATAATTATACGAGCGTACGCATCCCAGAATTCGACACCCATTCTACCTGAACCGCGTAAAGAGGTTGGCAGGCTGTACGGCATAGGATCTGAGCGCGTAAAGAACATATCATAACCGTTTTCGGTTATGGCTCCGTCGCCGTCAGTCGTAGATAATCCGCAGTCGAATTCTTCGAATGTGAGTGGTATATCAAACAATACACGCGGAACGCGGTGGCGCTCATCGATACGAACCACCTGACCGAGTGGGTTCATGTGGAACAAGAAACCCTTATGGGATATGCCGCCGAGCATCATCGATTTCACACCGAATGCGCGGTTGTGTAACGAGGCGTAGAACGTTCCGTCCGACTGTCCCTCCGCAGCGTATTGTGAAAACGTGTCAGCTTTGACAGCGTCTAAACTCTGATGGTTTGGATCCATCGTGAATCGGCATGGTGCATTTAAAGGAACTTGGATGCGCGGTTGTGACGTGTTGTTTCGTCCACCGAGATAGACGTTCAAATAGTGTAGGCGGTCCAGGTGTGGGATGATACGCCCGGTAAGAAGGTTCGCCTGTGAGTACGAATACGTTTGTCCTTCTTTACGTGGTGGGCGAGGGACAGGCGCTGCGCGCGCAACGTGTAACGTAAATCTTTCATCCAACGAGAAAGCGAACGCTTCGCCGGACTTAGTCGTGTAACCCATCCACGTCATATTACCGCGGTAGTTCACAGCAGCAGAGAAATACACTGATAAAGATTCACCGGGGCGGAAGGATACTTTACGGAAGCCGACACGTTTTCCGGGTCCGATATTATATGCAGAGAACATCACCCAGCGCGCGCCGTTACCTAAACCATTTTCGGCATTCGTCATCGCATTTGATGTGATCGTCTGCCATTGTCCTGGTGTGGTGTATTTCCCAGAAAAAGCCGCGGAGTTATTAGTCCCGGGGTTCATCGCGGGCGGTACTGGCCGCTGTTCAGCACTGCGGATGTGGAACGTGACTTTGGGTTGGTAATACGGGTTCTCATTAAGTATCGCGACGGCTTGTACGCCAGTGTTGCTATCAGAGAAGAAATCCATCGTAGCGAACGGTGATGTCGTACCTGTTGGTTCGTATTTTACGAATACGCATTCACCATCTTTCAACCACAGAGTATCGTCCTGTGCATCAGGAGTGAATAACCCGTTAGACCACGGCATCACACTATATGGGAAGGTTCGTGCCGGATCGAATTTAATACCCGCGGAGTCATCGAAGCGACCATTTTGTGTTATGTCACTGGATATATCAGACCACGCGCCTTCATCGAAGTCGAACGCAAACATCTTCAAGCCCGGCGTTGGGAGCAGTGGATACAAGACCAGGATTAAACGTCCCTGGAATTGAAACATTGTAGAACCCATCGTCCAGTATTGATCGTCAGCAGAAAGTGTAACATTAGTCCAGTTCGCTAATAATCCGGTGCGTCCTGGTATCTCCGGCAGCTCGACATACCGCGTCCCTGTGAAATGCAGGACGCGAATGTTCTGACAATCGTAGATGTAGAGACTGCGACACGGCTCATCAACCGCGCCGCCTGTAATCTGTACACTGCCTGTGACTACAGAAGACTTAGGGCTCCGGTGTCGATCCAGCGCCAGGGTGGGACCAGCAAAAACAGGCTGAGCAAATATCAACATAAGAGGCCTCTAGCTGGTAGGGTGTTAAACGACTAGTTCTTCATCGTCGACAGAAGTAGTTAAACGGTATAGAACAGGCCCGACATAAGACGGTTCGTCTTCACCGAAGTCGTGGATGAACGTAGTGTCTTCACCTGTGCTATTAGCCGTGAGGTCTGTCAGCGGATTAGTTTCGGTGTATGCCGTGGCTGGCATCCACCCGTCTCCGATATTATATTCCACGGCTACTGATACTGTATCCATACCGCCAGGTTTTTGCGTCCAGAGTTTGAAATTAATGGTGGTCGTCACAGAAGCGACATTGAACGTCGGAGTTCCGGTGATTTCTGCAGTTGGTTCATACGTAGTGAAGGCAAATAGATTTCCAGGTTGCACACCGCATACGACGCGACTGTTGGTCGACGAGTTATTAACGTTTACGACCTGTTCGTTCACCTCTACCAAGAAGGTAGTAAGATTAACGGTTGCGTGTCGTACTTCACCGTTACTCGCGTTGTAGTTATAGAACATAATGTGCATGAGGTTGGCATCGGTGTCGATAACCGCGTCAACGCCGCTCAGGTTAAGGCTGGAGCCGATTTCGACTTCATCTACGGTGGCCGGTATCGTACCGTCCCATCGCGTTACCTTAAACGGTAAGATACCCTGAGAGGTACCGGCGTTGACACGGTTGCCCGTTATGATGTACGTATACCCACCGCTGGTCAGACAGAGACAGTTCGCTGGGCTTCCACGTAGTGGAGCCAGTGCGGATTCAGTACCGCTTGAGCCAGACACGAACGCACGGCCGCAGAATCCACGGCGTATATCACAAAGATCAGATGGTCCTAATGGTACAGCAGTCGTTCCTGTTATAGTCCCGAGGAGTTTAAGTTCGACAGGATGTGAGGCTGCAGGCGTTACGCCGTCACGGTACAACCCAACGATATCATACTTCTCGCCGATACGTGGTCCGCCTACGATATCTAGACGAGCCCCAGTGATGCACATGGCGTCAGTCGTGCAGGTTGGATCTACAGCATCACCGCGGGAGAATCTAACGTGTGATGGCGCTGCAGACGTGGGGGCTAACGGCGATACAGACGACGCTATAACGTTTAAAGCTGAGTCGCGCAGGTCGAACACTGTCGTTCGTGTGTAGGTTAAATCGTCGATGATATCAACCGTACCGTTGACATTAACAGTATATAGTTTTCCGTTGATTGAACCTGCGCCGAGTGAGCAGTGTGTCATCCCTGCAGATGCTGAAGAGTTCAACGCGGCGGGTGTACCGGAGTCTGATATCCATTGTGGGTATGATGCTTCACCGGATGACAGGGCGTTTGGTACGTTACCCAGGCACGCCGCAGATGTAGGAGTTATATCGAGGGCGTATAAACGTTCGAAGTATCGGAATTTATTGAATCCGCCGCGTGGAGACCAGTACAACGCTTGGTCATGTACGAAGAGGTGCCCGCCTCCGTGCGCGTCGCCATCTTCAGAACTCGTTGATTCCCACGCATTCCACGTCGGCATGCCCGAGAGGACGTTGCAGCGGAACGTAGGCGTTCCAGGTGTATCGAAGTCGTCGAACACTAAAGCTTCGACATTGCTGGTGTTTTCAGGAAAGCGCAATCGAACAACCATTCCACGGTAGTATTCGATGTTTGACATGAACGATTTAATAGCAGAGACACCACCAATGGCTGACATATTAAGCGAGATCATGTTAGCCGTATCCCACGACGGTGTCGACTCAGGTGTGAGTACTTCAATGGCGTTGATATGTCCAGACACGGGGCTAGCGACGAAGTGGGTATACATAACCCACAAACGTCCGCGCCAGACGAATGGAGCGAAGGAGTTGTTTGGACTGCTCGCGGCTGATGACGCACCGATGCTCACAAAATTTGGTGGCGCGGTGGCGATTACGGTAGACCACGCGAGGCTATCATACTTCAACAGGTGACCGGTTGTGGGGCTAACATAATAGAGTGGCTTAGCCATGGGTATTATCCTGCTTGTGAGGCGCGTACTCGTGCGATTCGTTTATATCATCGAGCTTAGGTATATTATCGCTATATATATTCAGAGCTTGCGTCCGACCAACGTGGAACGCGGTAGCAACCTCTCGCGTGATTAATACGTTACAGATTTCTATGGCTTGTTCACGCGTGCAGTCATCATGAGCATTTCCATTCTCGTGCAGTTCACGGAGTATTCCCCAGACCGTACTGACGATAACGTATTCACCTTTTTCTGCTCCGGCTTGTCCCGCGAAATACGTGCTGGTTTGAGACTTTAACGGGAAGAACACATTCACGTCGACCGTTAACGAATAGTCTCGAAGGTATTTAATTGCCTTGTCTACCACATTAGTCAGCGCCAGGGTCACGCGTGCTTTAATAAATGCCGCCCGACTAGCATAGTTATTTGATTCGATGGAGGCCGTACAAATGCGAATAAGTTCAGTGCAAATATACGTATCGAATGACTGTTCTATTATGCGTAGGCTGTCAGTAGTGTTGATGACACCACGTTGGCGATCTAACAATTCTTGCATGGTTTCGCGCAAACCTGAGAAGGTTTTAGCGACCATGTCGTTAGTTTTGTTCTGCATCTGCGTGAACGTCACCGTCTGCGCCGCTAATGCCTTAGCTAACTCAGCTGAGTTGTCTTTCAGTTGATGCATCAATGCCGTGATGCGATCCTGCGATTGTTTCTCGTGTATATTGGAGACAGAACTGAGCGTAAGTATTGCGTGTGTTAAATCTGCCGTTCGTTTTTCTTCTGTTGCCAGTTTTGCTGCCTCTGTGGCGGCGTCTAGGTGGACAACGTCCGCGGCGGCTTGTCGATCTTTGTGTCGGCTCCATATCCATATACCGAACGCGGAGAACCCTAACACGGCTAAAAACCCGAGGAAAACCATCGCACCTGCCTTCAGCTGGTTAGCTGAAATCAGGAGTTCTTTAATCTCGTCTGCGCTTACGGATTCCACGTTACACTCAAGGAATCCGGACAATGAACGTAAACTTATCTATTTGATATCCGACCTTAGACGCACTGGTGTTAACCGTACTGCATTTCTGTGCATCACCCGTGTCGACGTAATACTGTGTTGGCGCTGAGGGTGTCGTGCTGGCGAATGCTGTCGTACTGCCAACGTCTTCAGTCTTACATAGACCGTCCGATACGTTGCTGCGTGTAACCGTACCTGCTGCAGAAGTCATCCCGACCTGGTCCGTACCGGGAGCAATGCCGACGACTTTAATCTTACTCGTAGATACCACGGTATGTACGGTATACTGTCCATCAGCAGCGGTAGTACCTTCAATCGTTAATATATCACCAGCGACAACGCCAATAACGACAGCATGTGCGAAGGTGAAGGCCGCATTGCCCGTGCCGTCGTCCACGTCTACTTCAGTTACGTTATCTGATTCGTATGTTGCTGTCGCGGCAGTACCCCATTGTCCAAGAGGTCTAGTCAGCAGCGACGGTAAACCAGTCACCTCGATGATGTCATAATCAGTACCGGGCGTGACAGCCGTGATGGTATACGAACCGTCTGATGAGTCGTCGCCTGTCACGGCGTGGATAACCAACGAACGCGCAGCCGCAGCATGTGCAACAGAACCGGGCATTACCCAGACTTCACCAGCTACGTGGTCTATCTTCATGATCGTTTTGATTTGAACGCCGACGATATTATAACCTTCGAAATCTGGACCCTCAGTCATTGATAGATTATTACCGTCAATGGTAACGACGATACCGGACTCGTCCGACACCAGTGCAGAGGTGACCGTAACTGTTTTAGTTGTCTGGTTGACGGTGAATATCGTATATGTTCCGTCGTTGCCTGCTCCAGAACCCGAGATGGTGAGAGTTTGACCCGCACTCACATCTAACATGTCTAGATAGTCATCAAAGACGATCGACTGTGTTAGAGCTACGACAGAGGCACCTTCACCTGTTATGGGCGAACCGACGAAACCCGCTATACCGAGAGCGTTACCCGCCACGTCTATGTTCGCTACAGTGTACGTTCCGTTCTTATACGGTGATCTTGTATGGGTTGACACCGTTATCTGATCACCAACTGCTACCGTCGTTACGGGGTAGTCTGCTGACAGTTTGATATACGACGCTGGACCCGTCTGGCGTTTTGTCCGTATGATGGATTCAATCGGCGCATTAATTAAGTGGACAGCTGCGTTCGGGATCGACAAGCGGCCACTCAATATGACGCGCGATTTAGGGTATTTCACCACAGCAATACCTGGGCCAACTGTCGATGTAGGGACACTATTACGACAGAAGAGGATGTTACCGTCGATATGGTCAATCACGAACATACCCGAACCAAGACCTGCGAATGTATATCCGAGTCCTGGTTCAAAGTCGCTACCGGTCAGACCGAGAGAGACAGTAATGGAGTTATCAACAGCACTCCCTTCTGCGGTACACGTACCGAGAGCAGATGTGGCGGTGTGTTTTTCCAGTATACCTGTAATAACATCAGAGTTATTGGCCACAGCAGTCCAGATACCCGAAACCATTGTTAGTGGTATACCGTTAGCAGCGGCGACAGCATTGAGCTCCACAGGTGTGTCTATTGCCGTAGAGGTATTAAAAGCTGAGGACGCGGCTTCCAGCGCAGTAACGCGAGGCTCGACGGCCGCATGTGAAATGCTGGCTATATCATGTAACTCGATGCGTTCATCAATTTCTGCGGTAATTTCACCTGCAGACAAGCTGACGACAGAGATTCGCGCGTCCACGCCCGCAGTATCTAAATACCCAGCAGCCGCGTGCGGGTTAGCTGCATCATCGATGTGAGCCTGGTCGAGAAAGGAACTATGATCCCAGCCGCGTACGATGTTAGCTGTACCGACTGCAAGCTCCGTCGTCGTAATGATGCCATCGGCCACCGAGACGGTGTTCGATGTGACAGCTATTATCGTCGCCTTGACGTTAGAGAACGCCGTACCTGATACCTCAATCTGGTCGCCAACAGTAATACCTGGAGGTAGCGGGTCGTCAAAAGTGATGACGTCTGTTGTCGCGTTCAATTCGGTGATCGTCTGTCCAGATACCAGAGTCGTTTGGATGTTGTGCGAAGAACCTAGAGCTTCCAACCAAACGTCTGTGATAGCTGAGATAGCGTCATCTAATTGAGATTCTGTCGCGTTGGTTAAAGCTACTGAATCTTTAATAATGGCAAAACCAACAGCGCCTGTTCCTGTGACGGGGAGGACCGGACTTAGCTGATACAAATCAGTACCGACGTCGACTATAGCGTAATACCCGTCGTTCGCGTTTCCCTGGGAGACAAATAGTCGCTTCCCGACGTATGTATTCGACGCGTCAGGGAACCCAATCCAACCTGCCGCGTAGGTATCTACAATCGCCGTTTCGGGTGATAGGTAACCACGTGCGATCTGCCAGACATAACGAAGCGGAGTCAACTGTAACTGGGTGGTAGGATCTGCGGTCTCGGCACCAATAGCTGGACACGTAAGGAAAGCCCTCGAGGCATCATTAAGGATAATCCGTGGATCTTGATCAGTATGGCGGACCCAGGTATTAGTGTGTGCGTTGAACAGCCAGATTGCCAACCCCGGGAATAATGGGTCGGGGTGAACGATCGCGATTTCGCCGTCTTTTGGTGCGCCAACGTATACATCAGCCGTACCATACGTTTGTACAGGGTCGGAGGGTATACCGAAGATGCCGGTTTCGAATTGGATAGTCCGGGTCGCATTATCGAAGCTGATGATCGGGTACGATCCTTCTAGGAACTCGATATCATCATCGTCTAATGAACCGGAAAATGTTACGTAGTTGCCAATTTGCAGGTCAACCGAAGAGAAGTCATCGACGAACGTCACCACGGACGCTTCTGTGTCCGCGGACTCAATATCTCCGAGGTTGACGAGAGCCCCGAGCGGCAAATCTCCAGTATTATCATATGAACCGTTAGTTGCCGTCGTTGCGACAGCTACCCAGGCGCCTGGGCGACCGAACCAGACGTTCTGGGTCGAGGCGATGTAGACCATTCGTGCTACTGACGTCGACACGTCGTTGTCTGCCGCTTCGAGATTTGGATATATGTGGAGTCGAGCGAACTGATCCTGGCCAAGGTTTCGGTTCACGTCGCCATGCACGTTCATTGGTCTGCCCATGGACGGATCTTACGGTGGCACGGAGTACTCGCAACCTACGCAACGTTAAAGTCAGAGGTTGGCGTTGCCTTACGATTCAAGTAAATATGATCACAACCATGACGAGCACTTTGTCCCCTGACGCAATTGCATACATCGAGAGTATGGCACCGAGTATGGGGTTGATTGCGATATCAGATAAGCTCGGGGTAAGATCTTCCCGCGTCAAAAACATCATCTTGGCACTCGGTGTCGAGATTAAACGCGGACGACGCCAGAACCCTGAGTTACTCAAGCGTAACGAAGGTATATGTAAAGATCGGGAGTCAGGTCTGACACTCAGAGCAATCAGTAAAAACCATAAGATTTCTATCGAACGTGTCCGACAGATCGTGGACGATCAATCGTCTGAGTTGCGGAAGACCCAGGGCGCAAAGCCCGTTGTGAGGGAAACAACGACGGCTGTTAAGCCTACCCCGGTGAAAAGGTCGAGAAAACGGCAGCATCCCATGGCGAAGAGTGCGCCATAGACGATGAGCGCGAACCACGCGTTGAAACACAGCGCACAGTTGAATGGTCGCATCTTTGGAAGCTTTATTCGGCTGGCGTGAAGTAAGATAGACCAGCCGAGAAACCCCGCCACCATCGTAATGTGCTCAAATATGGACATCATCATAGCATAACCATGGCCCCTGCCTTGGCGACAGCGAACGGTTCTATCGTTACGGTAGATGCTCCAGGCCCCGTAGAGTCGACCGTCTGGATTACCGGAGCTTCGAAGAGGTTATATTTCCCGTCGATCAATTCATAAAGCTGAACGCCAACTACCCGTTTCCGTGTATGTGTAGCGCTCCAGGTAGTCGACGGACCGAAGCCCTGTACTAGAGGTAGTGTACCACGGAGCTTGGCCGCGAGGCTGACGTATGTTGCATCGTCCCCGCGCTGGTCTTCACCGTTGAGGATATCCGCACCGAGAACCACCTGTACCGTATACAGGAGATCGGCGAGGGCATTATGGTGCGCAGCGACCCAGCGAACTTCTACACGTTCACCGGTACTGTGCGGTGCTGCGATGGTATTATCGAATCCCCGGATGCAGTTGACTAACTGTGGACCCGTGGGGTTGATTGACTGGTAGTAGATTACTTCTTTGCCAATCGATACCATACCAGACGCAGGAAGAGCAACTGATCCTATTTGCTTAACTGCGATGGGTATGCTTGTTTGCACAGCATTTACGCTGGCAAGTAATACAGTAGCAAAGTTGTTTATGGGGTTATGCAGCGCGCTCCGGGCGACGATAGTATTAGGAAATGCCATGTTTTTTATCCTTTATATCAACACGACGTTTGATGGTCCGTGTTTCTTCTTCTGCGTTCCGCTTACGATAGTTCTCGGCTATCTTCTCAGCATCGACCCGCCCAGCAGCGGATTTAGCTATGCTCTCAATTGCCGTGCCATATTTAGTGATCATGTGCGCTCCTATACCTGGGCTGTGGCTGGACCACTTCGGGGTGGTCTAGCGGACGGGAGACTGTTGGGGTTCGCAGCGCCCTGTGAACTGTCAGGTGCGTCGCCACCGGAATACGGGCCCTGGGCCGTGGTCATCGACGCGTCTTGTGCAGCGCCGGCAGACTGAGCACCTTGGGCGTTCGCTGTGGCTTGTTGTGCTGTCGTCTGTTGCGCCTGTTGTGCATTGATGCGTTGGGATAGCAGAGCCACGACGTTCGGCATACTCTGGGACCATTGCTGTAATATCATCTGCGACATTTGCGGGTCTAATCCCTGCAGAATTTGCGCGCTTTGATCAAACTCCAGCGGGGTAGCGTAACCCTTTTTGTGGAGGCTCTCGACGTGGGCATTGAGCGCCTGGAGGCGTTCACGCTCTTCTGAAACCTGTAACTGGGTTTGGAGGTGTGCGATCTCGTACTGCAGCATCACTTGAGCCTTGGCCTCCAACGCTTGGATGACCGTGTTCATGTGACTGGCTGCGACGTTGTCCTGCATCGTAATCTGGTTGAGGCGCTTATGTTCCTTCTCCAGCTTGTCGAATTCGTCGTTTGGATCGTAGCCCATTTCACCGACGACGGACGCACGACTGAGATAACCCTGA
>Ga0315284_10016163_pt1 | contig 10595 bp, 14 predicted proteins | sample YL17G09_16_MG_FD_203696 | JGI IMG/M metagenome (GOLD analysis project Ga0315284, IMG submission 203696) | Sediment microbial communities from Yellowstone Lake, YNP, Wyoming, USA - YL17G09_16 | ecosystem: Environmental > Aquatic > Freshwater > Lake > Sediment | place: USA: Wyoming | collected...
GGGACGTGAATGGCTTGGTTCTGCTGGCGATGTCGGGACTTTTTCGCACTCATCCATTTTAGCGTAACAGGTTAGGATCGATTTGTCCCGCAAAAAATGCGAAGTCCCCAGTTTATTGAGAAGATACCAAAAAAGTATGGGCAAAAATGCCGCTAAGGCCCATCTTGATGGGCTCAGGAAGCTCAATCCTTTATGAAGTAAATCATTTAGCGTGGTCCGACCCCGCTCCAAAAGTATCATGAAAATCAAAAAACCCCTTTCTGCTTTCCAAATTGGGAATCCAGGTTTAGCATCGCCATGACGATCTTCTTTATGAACCTTAGAGGGTCAGGACACATCCATATTGGTAAAGGAAGGGGAGTCTATGGCTAAAAAGCTGCTTGCGCTTGCTTTTGCAATTTGCTTGCAGTGGTCTACGGGAGCCTCGCTGCCCGCCCAGACAGGGGTCGAAACCAAGTCGGTTCCAGTTACGCGCGGCGATACGCTGGTCATCAATAACGATCACGGGTCCATCCGAATCCGTTCAGCGCAGATCACTACGATGGAGGTGAAGATCTCGAGAAAGACGCGCAGCGCCGTACAAGCAGGCCCCTTGAAAATCGATTTCCTGAGGAATTCCGACACGATCTCTTTCCGCTCGTTCTTTTCCGGCTTCCCAGGTGAAGCTGTCGATTTCGATATCAAAGCGCCCGAATTCATGAACGTAAAGATCGCAGGCGCTAATCCAAATATCGATATCGGAGGGATTCATGGAAGTGTGCGCATTGAGAACCGTGCAGGAATGGTTTTGGCAGAAGACCTGACCTCCTCCGTATCACTCCTGACCGAAAAAGGAGATGTTATTTATCGTGCGAATTTGCAACCCGAAGGAGATGTGCGCATCGAATCCACGTCCGGCAACATTTACTTCGTACTTGGAGAGCATCTCAATCTGCGAGGTCAGTTCCACGCCGGAGGGACAATCACCTGGAACAGGGAGCCGGCAATCGGGGCGAAATCTCTCGAAAAGCAGCTGGGCGCCCTGGGGCCGCTGCTTTATGCCGGAAGTGTGAATGGCAATGTCGAGGTTTTTTTCACTGAACCCCCGCAAGTAATTGGGGGGCTCACTTCGACGCAATCCGGCGCTGTGCCTGACATCCCCGGCAAAAATCAGAAGAATGCACCGGAAATTTCCAAACCTGCCGAGGGCCCTCCCTTATCCGGGCAGGAAGCCACGCGCGAGCCTCGCGCCACGGGAGGAGTCCAGCAACCTTCCGCTCCGCCTGGAGGGTATTCCCTGAAGGTAAACGTGGATTCGGTTTCCCTGAATGTCTCGGTGCTTGATCGTGATACCGGCCGCAGCATGGGACAAATGCAAAGGGAGGACTTTCTTGTTTACGAGGATGGCGTCCTGCAGCAGATCGACGAGGTGGCGCATTCGGAAGCTCCGTTCAATCTGCTCCTGCTGCTCGACGTCAGTGGCAGCACAAAGTCCTATCTGCCAATGATGAAGCAGGCCGCGATTGATTTTACCCGGCAGATCAAAACCAACGACCGAATTGCCGTAGCCACATTCAACTCCAGTGTACAGCTGATCCAGGGTTTTACCAATGATCGCGCTGCCGCCGCAAGCGCCATTCAGATGATTCAGGCGGGAGGGGGAACGGCTTTTTATGACGCGCTGATGGCCTGCATAGACCAGTACATGCGTGACGTTGAGGGCAGAAGCGCCATAGTCGTCTTTACTGACGGAGTCGACAATCAGCTTTACGGTGAGCCAGCCGAAGGCTCTTTCGTCAGGTTTGATGAGCTATACCGAAGGATCCAGGAAATCGAGCCTATCATCTACACTATCTTTATGAACACCGAGGGAATGGTCCCAACCACATCCGGTGGTACAGGACCGGCTAACACCGGAGCCATAATAGGTGTCCTTGGCGACATAATACGAGGAGGGAGACCCCCGGGATCCTATCCACCCACCAGCCCTAATCCTGCGCCAAACCCGTATCCGTCGCCTCGAGGTCCCAGCAGTCCGGCTGAACGTGCTGCTTATGCGGAAGCCCTGAAACAGCTACTCATGATCGCGGAACAAACCGGCGGTCGCTTCTACTCTCCGGGCAGGATCGAAGAACTCTCCAGGGTCTACTCTCAAATCGCCGACGATCTTCGCATCCAGTACCAACTATCATACAGCTCGACGAATCACAAGTATGACGGCCGGTGGAGGGAAATACGCGTGCAGATCAAAAACCATCCTAGAGCCGTGGTCCGGACCCGAAAAGGCTATTATGCCCGGAAGCAAGCTCCGTCCTCCGCAAAAATGCCGCACGGTTGGGCTCTCAAGTTACGCCATTCTCAAGCTGCAATCTTCTCGAGTCGATATTCATGATGCAGCCCGCCCAGGACAGACTTGGCAACCACTCGGTGATCACGCGAAATCTGATGTCTGGAAGGCCCTGCAACCGGCAAGACCGCAAATCCATCGGAAATCCCCGGTCCCAGACTCGAGTGCGGTCGACCCTGGTTGTAGTGAGCCACCCATTCTGTAAGAAGCCGCCGCAAATGCCTTTCGTTCAGCGGGTACACTTTACCTGAAAAACTTCAGGGGGCCTCGCAGCCCCCTGAATTGGAATGACTTATGAAATGTGCGGCGTATGATTCCTTGGTTGCGGGGGACGGATTTGAACCGTCGACCTTTGGGTTATGAGCCCAACGAGCTACCAGACTGCTCCACCCCGCGATACGGAGAGATTCTACGTTCCTGCCATCGCGCTGTCAAGCAGTACTTCAATAAAATCAACCAACTAGCGCTAGTCATTGAGTTTGCAAGGTCTCTCGTTGGCTCCCACATTATTGAACGCTTTCACTTCCCTGCACCGGGTTTACCACAGATTTACCACAGATACCAAGTACCCGACCAAGGATCTCGGCGTTGCGGCTAACCTGTTCCTCATCGAGATGTACATAAATGTTCCCGGTGGTCGAGACATCGGCGTGACCGAGCTGCTCCCCGGCATCCTTCAAACTTCCCGTTTCCTTGTGAATTACGGAACCGGCAAGATGCCGAAACGCGTGACAACCCGAAGCCCGTTTGACGTAGGGAACGCCTGCGGCCTTGAGCGCAGGATAAATTCCACACCGCCTTAAAGAGTCGGGGGCGATCGGCGTCCCATCGGCTTGACAGAACACGAAATCATCGGGCCCCTTGAATTGCGAGGCACTGCGATGCTCCAGTAATATCTGCTCCAGCTCTTTGGACATGCCGATCGTTCTGTCACTCGATTCGCTTTTTGTGCTCTGCAATTCCCCGCGATACAGGTTATCGGTGATGCTGATTCGCTTTCGCAGGAAATCAATGTTGTACCACCGGAGAGCAAGAAGCTCCCCCGTACGAATTCCGGTCAGAGACAATACCATCAGCGGAGCCCTGAAAGCAGGCTCGATCGCCGACAAGATCGCTTTCCCTTGTTCAACGGTCCAGACATGCTTCCTTTTCCGCTCCACCGCTGGTCGATGGATCTTCGGATGAACGGGATTCGATTTGATGAACCCGTTCAGCTGGGCGATGTCGAACATCAGCCTTAATACCTGGTACACATTCACCTGATACTTCGAGGACAGTTTGTGCGAATCCAGGTAGCTGATGAAATTCCCGATGTGTTCCGGTTCGATCTCGTCGAGAACGCGATTGCCGAAGAAAGGCGCAATCCATTTCTGCACGATGGTTGCCCACGAATCGCGGGTGGACTTCTTGACCCGTTGTTTGGTCAGGTAATTGGGCCATACAGAGCTGAGGAGATCTGACATCTTTTTTAATCCTCCCTGAGCCATGCCCCCGTTCGATCCGTTGATCTTCTGTAGCCGTTCATCAAGTAACTTGCGGGCTGCTTTTTTGCTCTGGCAATCCCGCACGGTTTCGGTGTACTCGGCCCAGCCGCCATCAGGCTTTCTCTTTCGATATCGAAGCCGGTATACGGTCCCGCCTCTGGTTTCTACTTCTTTGACGCTTCCCTGTTGATACGACCTTTTCTTGCGAGCCACTTTGCACCTTCCCCTTTCTCGGCCCGCCTTTCTGCTCAAGCTGCATGGCATAAACCTTCGCGCCTTCCCGCATCAGGTTCGAAATTGGAATGCCTAGCCGTTCCGATGTAGCGAACAGCCATTGGCTCTCCTCTTCCGAAACGCGGATCGGGATCATCCTGGTTCTTACGAGATGGGCTGGTTTGTAAGGTTTCATGGCCATGAGCTTGAACATCAGCGTATATACGTTTCAGGTATTTGTCAAGCCGAATTTCCCATTAATCGTCATAGGTCTGTGCGCTCCAATCTGTGGTAAATCTGTGGTAAGCCATTTTTCGGCTCTGTGTTTTCAAGTATTTACAAACGTCGTTGAGTACTCAACCCAACGAGATATCCTTACTTCACTTCATGAGCCTTGAGCCATTCGAGAAATGCCGGGGACTCAGGGTTGAAACGATTATATTTTCCGAGCTTGAAATGCGGGATCACGTCAGGACCGTGCTCTCGCGTCCGGTCGTAGATCCACGTTTTTGACACTCCGAGAAACTCAGCCAGCTCTTGCACACCCCAAAATTTCACGTGCTGCCTCGCATTCCTTCACCCCGACAACCGTGCGCCGGGGACATGCTCCATTATTAGGTCTAGGTCTGTGCATCGTGATCTCTCCTTTTTGGTTTGTTGTGGAATTCGGCCACTTAGCCGATCAGCGCGCCGCGCTGTGTCGTGCGTCCTCTGCTCTGTCTGGCGCACCACTTGCCCGCGAGGCAATCGCCATCCATCTCCTGGGGGTCGTTATCGCACTCCGGGACAACGAGCGATCATCGCCACGTAGTCCAACGTTGGCGCTGCATTACATTAGACAAAATCGCCGTCGTCGATGCTTTCGGGGTCGGTGCCGGACACCTCGACGAAGGTAATGATTTTTTTGAGGAGTCGCAGAGCGTCGGTTTTGGTGGTGCCTGCGGGAATCAGCACCCGCACGGCGAAATCGCCTTGCATAGGCTCAACCACTTTTCGACTCGAAACGAGGTTGCCGGTCGCATCCTGAACCGTGATGCCGGTGTTGGCCTGACCCAGGTATTCTCTGAAGGTCGCCGGTTCCATGCTTTTGAATTCTGAGTTCATCATTGTTTTCTCCTCCCACATACTGAAACATTGTTGCTAACCACGCGGCCTCCCCACACGGTGTGGAAATGCCCGTCACTGCCACTCTTGATTCATTCGGCCATGTCTCGCTGCGTCCAACGTTAGAACAACATTAGGTCGAACCGCCGCGACCGTGCCGGAACCCAGCCCTGGCATTACCGATTTTGACTTCCCCGCACATCTTGCCTGGGATTGCTCTCTAGCCGCTCAGGCGGGAATACGGCAATCGACGCTGTTACGCGGGCGCGGATATCTGCTGCCTCGCCGTTCCTGGTTGCTTGCCCACGCCGGGGGCGGTGCCAAATCAGAGGTCGATTGGCTTCGAGTGCTTCACCTTGTTCATGCATTTTGTCCATTCCTCCAGTTGTGAAAGGTTGTGAAATAGTTGTGAAATCACAACCGCTGATCGAGTGAAGTTGTGTTGTGAAAGGGGGGGGTCTTTAGACCCCCTTTCACAACCTCCTCACAGGTTCGATTTCTCATCCAAAAAACTCCGTGGTTGTACCGTCTCAAAATTTCACAACCGAATATGATGCCGACTCGCCTCGCCCCCCTTGATCCGTCCGCTTGATCAGGTTCTTTTTCGCCAGGTCATAAACAGCCTTCCTTGCTGCCTCCGGCGAACAAATCTCTGCGGCATCCATTATTTCGCCTATGGTTGCGTGATCCCGCAGTTCAAGGAATCCGAGCACATATGCCTGCGAGGCACTGAGGGATTCCTTAATGTTGGTAACCAGCGGGGTCAGGTAGAAACGCCCGAGTTCGAAATGTGCTACAGCGGAAATTGGTTCGACGGCTGCATCCCTGGCTTTCTCGCACGTAATTAGCAGTTGGTTTCCCGGTCGCCGTTCATACAACATCATCAGATCAAGCGCCGCCTTGAACGCGGTGGTTCCTCTGTAGGCACCGGATCGGTTTGCATGATGGATCAGTTGGATCGCACATTTTGTCCGCTCAGCTATGCGTCGAAGTGAAGTGAGTATCGGCTGCATTTCGGCCACGGCATTTTCATCGGCTCCCGCAACGATTGCCGCCCAGGAGTCGATCAGCACAAACCCCGCTTCAAAGGAATCAATCAGGGCGCGAAGTCGATCGAGGTCTCGTGCAATCCTCAGATTCAGCCCGAGCAGGGATACGTAGCCTAAGGACAAATCTGCTGGCGCGCCATGGCCGCGCATGGTGTCGCCGATACGCATTGGTAAACGCTTCGGGCCTGACTCCTCATCAACGATAAGAACTCGCTCTCGCCTGGTCGAGATTCCTAGCCAGGGTTTGCCCAGCGCGATGCACACGCACATATCGATGTTTTTATAAGTCTTGAGCGTACCAGCATCGCCCACATCCGCATTGACAGTGCCGGGTTGATACATCCCCCGGATTATCCAATTGATTTCGGGTTGCGGCTTCAGTGCTTCGGACGCCATGCAGATTAGCGCCCGACAGAGCAGGACTTGGATATCCCGCTCATTGACGGCCTTTCGGAGCCGCTCCTCAAACGCTTCATCCCCATATCGCGCGAGGAAATCATCAGCGCCATTTTTCGAGCCATCGAGTTCATTGGGGAGTTCAACGATCCAGACCGCCGCACCCTGACGGCGAAGTAGATGGGCAAATGTCGCTTCCGCACCAATGGCACCAGAGGTCCTGCATTTTTGGTAGGCTTCCGCGTGTTTGGTGGATGCAACATCGGAATCGTTGGCGAGTAAAACGGTTCGCTCTCTCCAATTCCATTCCAGCAGTTCGGAAATCAATTGAGGTGGCCCGTCCTTAACAGCCTCCCTTGTGCCGTCTGGTTTCTCGACAACCTTCCTGGGTCGAATCCATCCGCCGTTTATGCCCTGGATTCCGATGACTGCCACTTTAAGGTTGCGTCGCTGCATGGATTCTGCGATGGCGACGGCCTTCAATTCCGATTCCGTTACGATCACTTCAACCGAAGAGTCAGGTTTATATTCCGGCACCGTCGTATGCGGGTAGAAAGGTCTCGGTCTGTCGCCTTTCCTGCTCAGGTACTTCGCCGGTTTGCCGTTGATGACGATGATATTGTCTGGGCGGAGTCTCCAGGTTGTCCCATCTCCGTTCGATCCGGCAAATGGAATGCCAATTCCCTGCAGACCATGTTTGCGCTCATCCAAGGTCAATGAGGATTCGAAGCCTAGCCGTCTCGATTCATTATCCATCAATGATCGGATGCCGCTGGCAAGGGCAAATTCTGCCGAGATGGCACGATCCTGGAGCGCCTGTTTGTGTTTGTCCGTGAGCATTAAGGGAATTTCGCTCATGCCTGCTCCGACTCAGTGCCACCGTGCCTCGGATCAACATCGAGAACGAGGATTCGGCTTTCCTTGCCGGTCAGCATTCCAATATTCGCGTTCGGCCATTTTGCCCACCACTCTTTAATCTGCTGCTCATCTGTCGTTGCGTCCTTCAAGCCTCGGGCCGTTCGGGGATGCTTGCCCATGCTGTCGCAGTCGCGTTTTCCGCAGGAGCAGCCATTTTTGCCGGGTGTGTGCAGGGGGAAAACAGGCACGCCCTTTCGGGCATAGTTGAGGGCATGCTCCATCATACCTGTCGTGTCTGTCATGACAGCCTAGTCCCCTGCTTTTGCTTTGTCTGTAGGACGCTGCACAACAAGCGCCTTGAGATCAGATACACGAAAGCGGAGTGCTACCCCAACCTTGAAGGAGGGAATTCTGCCCTCTCTCGCCCAGCGCCTAAGAGTGTCTGGCTTTACACCGATTTCCAGTCCGCCTGTTTCCGCGCTGACCAGCCTATCGTCAAACTCGTTGCAACTCATTTAAGCCTCCCGTAGCATTCATTCGGATATCCGAGGATTGTTGTGGATATCCGTTCGCCACAACCTTGTATTAGTTCCGAGATGCGACATTACATTGATCTTATGGAGGCGGTCGCAGACGCTCTGCATGCCGAGGCGAAATACCGGCAGGAGCATGGCGGCATTCCGCCTGCACCCATTCAAGCTCTCTGGAGGCATTACAAAATTCCTCCGCTCAAATCCGCTTGGGTGCGTGTGTTTCACTGGCCCGACTGGACCCTGGTTACTCTGTTGGGGCGAGGAGAGCGGACACGCGGAAGGATGATCTGGACCGAGAAGGGTTTTATCACCGTCTATTTCGGAGCAGCCCCCGAACACGACACAAATCCTGCTCGATCAGAGAAAGATTGCAGGAAGACAATACGGGAGATGCGAGAAGTCCTGCGACTTCGAGAGTTCCCCGCTAATACTCCTACCAATCTTTTCAAGGACCAGCCGGGATTGATAGCGCCTGGGAAGACGCCTTCAATGTCTGGCTACAAAGTCCTGGTGATTAATGGCGCTACCCCGATCGAGACTATAAAGGAACAGCTTGCTGTTCTGTGTTTCCAGATGAATTTTGCCGACGAATCCCTTTGGAATTACTTGCGCACACGCCAGCGAAGCGAAGATGTGCTGTTGGTGATCCTCAAAAAATTTACAGATCCATCTCACCCTGGTTCGTATGGCGATTTCGTCGGAAGAATACGGCGCGCTACCTCCAGAAAGACATGGGAAAGGAAAGCGCCCGCGCTTTCATCTCACCCGCTTGGCATGACGGTTTCCGAGGCATCCATTTCGGCGGGAACAGCCCGGAGTACCCTCTATGACATGATCGACGCTGGCAAATTGAATGCCTGTAGGGACGAAAGGGGAGTTCTGCGTATCCCCACGGCTGAGATGTCAGGGCTGAGACCACTGATAGACAAAAAACCGATTTGGAAGCAGCTTATCGAAATCAAGGCGAGAACTTCCAGCCTCCCAGCCGCACGGAGATGGGTCCAGCGAGCGCGTAAGAAGGGATTAGATCCCAAGGATGTCCTGAAGCGATTAGGGTCCGCAGGCAAACAAGATGAAGGTTGATCCTCTCCTTTGTTGGGGTGTCCTCGAAGAGCAAGTAGACCGGCGATACTTTCCCGCTCCGACATTATTGTTGGTATTGTGCCGCAAAAGCGTCTTTCAACAATGCACAATGTTTTTACCGCTTGACAATCCAGGCATCTCCAAGAAAGGAAGGAACTTACATCCTGAACTTGACACTCCTGTGCTTCTGTCAAGTTGGAGGCTTTTTGAGTGAAAAAGGTTTTCCCTTAACCGGCAAAATTCGCGGTTTGCCAGCCTCCAGGAGGTTGCGGCGGGGAATTGCAGGAAAACGGGCGCGCACAGACATTGGATAGGGAAAATGCGGATTTTCGGGGGCAATGCCCCAACTGGGATTGCCGGAGGGTGCTGATTACAGGGCTATGCGCCCCTATTCCGGAATGCCGGTCGGTGCTGTAGTAATCACTTCATTTTCTGCGCGGGATGTCGTTGGCCTGCGCCCATTCTGCGTAGGCGCGGAGACGGTGGCGTCTAATGTTGGCTCTTATGGGGTCGTTGACATTGATCCAGACGGCAGGGGCCTTGGGGGCGTTTCGGTGAGAGCGGTCAATCCAAGCTAAGTTGATGGTGAAGGCGTCACGGAGGTTTAGCTTTTGGTGAATTGACTTGGGGAAAGATCTTGTCATGGCTCTTAACCAAGCGTTTAGTGCCATGGTCATTGCGTCATAGGCTTGGTTGGCTTCCTTCAATGTACTAACAGCGCCGAGGTCGCACATGATTCTGGCCAATTCGGGTTTGCCGCACCGGTGGGTTATTCCCATGATGTTCTGCTTTTGCTATGGCGCTCTTCCCCTGCCCTCTGTCATGGCCGAAAGTCTAACCGTTGGACATCCAGAACCATACAACTTTTTCGCGCGATCCTGTGATATCGTCCCCTTGTGGAAATAATTTAATGCTGACGGGGATTTTATTCGAGGAAAAGGCCAGTGCTTTTCCCGCAAAATTGCGCCTGGTGACGTGGCTCGACGAGATCGATTCGCAGTTCTCTACTTTCGAGCTAACTGACAATGGCGATGCCCCAATTGCTTCAGATGGCACCCGCCTACATTCCGTTGCTCACCGGCAAGCTCGCCCAAATGTTTCCTTTGCTCCTCCCCTGCACGGCTTCAGCGCAGAGGAATCCCCCCTGCTCCGGTTTCAAGCACGGGGGTTGGCGTCCAACGTTGTACAGTCGCTCTCTCGGTAAGCGCCCCCATTAAGGGCAAGTGGAGGCCGCAGCGGCGATCGGCTCGACCTGCCAGGACAGGGATTCACGTCATTTCAGCTCTGGCGGCGGAGGCGTTAGCGGAAGGGAAGCTACCGTAATAGCCTTGGCCGGATCAGATGCTGGGGCGGATGATCAAGGGGAACGCCCTGGCCCGTCTTGTCCACTGAGGATGGCTTCGGGCATAAACGCAAGAGCCGCCCCGAGGAGCGGCCCTCGGATGCCCCGCTGCTGCGGGGTTATCTAAGACAAGATCGCCCTTCAGCCTTTATCTCACCCCGTCAGTTGTCAGCTATTTCTTCGGAGCGGACTTGGCCTTGGTGCCTT